>Ga0123342_1000408_pt1 | contig 66935 bp, 61 predicted proteins | sample Turbeawhitnodule_FD_89960 | JGI IMG/M metagenome (GOLD analysis project Ga0123342, IMG submission 89960) | Root nodule microbial communities of legume samples collected from Mexico - Turtle bean Mexico white nodule | ecosystem: Host-associated > Plants > Roots > Nodule | place: Mexico: Nepantla... | reverse complement strand
TGCCGGCAATAAGTTTGGTGCCATTTGATGATTTGTTGAAGCTGATGAAGACACCAAGCAGATTGAGAATAGGTTGTGGTGAAAACAACAATTGCTACACGAGAGAGATTGAGAACAGGTTGTTGGATGTGAAGTGAGTTGTGTGCATTGGGGTGGTGAAGGAAAGTGGTGAAGCCAACAGCAGAGAGGGCAGAATCGAGATGAGAAACAAATTTCTTTTGGATGTCTTCGCCATTAAAGTTGATAAGCACATCGTACATCTGCGGGAGTTTGGACGATGAAGACTCCAATTCCATGGAAGAAATTGATGACGTCATCAAGTGTTAGAAGAGAAAGCAAGCAATAATGGAACACAGTCAAAAATATGATCTTTACAGACACAAAACCATTCAAAGTAGCCAAAGATTAATACATTTGCTTATAGTCGTGGAAGCGCGTGAATCACCGAAAAAGTCAACACCTGAACCACCGAAAAAAATATTACACTAGTAAGTATATTATTGTTCTAATTATATTCTGTTTTTTATTTTAAAATATTATGTTTTCTCTCTTTTTATGTTAGGCACGTATCTCTTTAAATTTTAAGAGAATAAAAAATAAATTTTCTTTCCCTATTAACGTATATTTAAAGAGGCCACTGTAATAATGAAAAAAAAAATAGAAGGTATAAATACAATTTAGATAAATGTCACTACACCTGAAATTATTTTTTAAATAAATAAAATAAAAGAATTGCACGTCAGTTTACTAAAATTTAGGAAGTTTATTATCATTTACTAGAAATACAAATGAGGTGAGTGTAATTGATTTTATTAAGACAAAGTAAATGTAATTTTCCCTTTTATTTTGAAATACAAATTTATATGGGCATATTTTTATAACATTATTTCAATATCATTATGTTAGAATTATTAAACAAACATTTTTATTGGAAATTAGCTGAAATGGATGACAAATTGTTTAGCTAAGTTGACATTTTTTAAAGGATTATCGAGCTTTATGGTTAAAATTGAGTGATAATCTACTTTGAAGAAAATTTTCTGACATTTAAATAAAGAAAAAATATTGAATTAAATTAAGAATATTCTCCAAAGTGATATTTATAAATTTTTGGAACAATAATTTATTTCAATAATGACCACTATTAAGTTGTACTAGTTACTTCTCATTGTTATGGGTGAATATTAACTGCTATATATTTTTCTATACTAGTTAGTACCAAACATTTTCTTTTTTTTCTTCATTTATACTCACTTGGAATTGTAGGTTGCTGGTCTAGTAAATATGTCTAAACTCAAAAAAATAACATGAAAAGTTATCTCATTTTAACTTTTGTCTTCTAGTTTGCTCGTGTCATTTAATTATTCTACTTAACAGTTTTATCCTCTCTTTTTGTGATCCTCAAAGTTTGGAATGACCACGTTGATTGCTCTAAAATCATTGAAGATGTTTAACAAGGTTCTTATTTGAGTTGTTCCACATTTAACTTGTTACAAAAGCTCAAAAGTGTCAAAGTGGCCTTGAAATGTTGAAACAAAAATGTGTTTGGTGATGTTAATAAAATTTGTTCTTGATATTGCATTCAAAATAAATTGTTGCACAAAGTGATTCTGTTTTGGCTGACTTGATACCTAATGAGAAACTTGCCTTTTATGATCTAACTTTGGCTTTAGATATACAATAAAAACTTTGGCAAGTAAAAGCTCGTGTTGTTGGTACAATGATAGTGATAGAGGTACTAATTTTTTTTCTTTTTAAGGGTGTTTCTTCCTGCACTCTAACAACTTTTTCCTCTGCACCTCATAATTTTTTGAAAAGATTGTTTTATCCCTTTTAAAAATCACTTCTAAATTATTTTTTCTGAAATGTTTTTTTTTATCAGCAAAAAATGAAATTAAATTAAAGGGATACAAAAGGAGTATTCCAACCCTTTTACACTTACCAGATCACGTAAGGGAACAAACAAAATAGAAAAGCATCCCACACAAAGGCAGGGTTCAATGTTGAAAACTACCAAAGGCTAAAAACCTTACAGATGGCACTATCGAATTGCTAGAGAAGAAAGAAAGCATATAGTCGCATGAAAGGCCTCCATAGCTCCCTGATAGTACCCTCCTCCGCTATTTCCTATGCTCCACATTGCACATTGGTTCCAATAAACAGAAAACAATGACCTTAGAAGGTTGTATGCACCTTGAAAAATTTGCACGGCCAAATCCAATATTTCACACATCACAATATATACCAGCAACTCCCTGCATCTGCTGTCCACACATCAGTAAAATGGAACCTGACCAACAAGAATTACAGCGCCATATACAAACAACCAGTCTTCCATGATCATGAGCCTCAGATTCGTCTCACAAGACTGGCAATAAACTTTTTATTGATCACTGTCAGGGCTGAAGAAAAGTTCGTTTGTGTGAAACTGTTTAATTTTTTTCGTGGGTGAATACTCGTCCGTTTTTCCTGAAATTTGTTGCGTTTTGTCCCGAATTCAGTGTAGATTCTTACGTCAAAATTCAGGAAAAAAACTATTTCGTGAGTATTTTTCAGAATTTTTCGAACAAACCAAAGCTATCCTCTACCAAAACTTGTGAAATTTCGCCCTATTTTCTGCAATTCTTATTTTGCGTCCGTATTGCTCTTAAAAATTCACACAAGTACTTTCATATGTTCTTTGGGCCCAGGTAAGGATGCACTTCCATAAACGAATCACAAAAAGAAGATACGGGGAAGAAAAGCCAGGACGTTTTGTTTTCAAAAACCAGTTTTGTTCACTCTCGGTCTGGGACTTACTACGCCTTACTCCTTGAGTGTTTTCGTCTAAAATTTTTACTAGACGTTCGTCACTGTGTCTATTGAGTTTTGACTGAGATTTGAGCCCCAGATTCGTCCCAAAAGACTGGCAATAAACTTTTTATTGATCACTCGCAAGGCTGAAAGCAAGGTTCGTTTGTGTGAAATTGTTTGATTTTTTTAGTGGGTGAATACTCATCCGTTTGACCTGAATTTATCGCGTTTTGTCCCGAATTCAGTGCAGATTCTTCCGAGGAATTTCAAGAAAAAAACTATTTTGGAAGAATTTTTCATAATTTTTCACGCAAACAAAGGCTATCCTTTACCAAAACTTATGAAATTTCACCCTACTTTCGGCAATTTTTATTTTGCGTCCGTATTGCGCTTAAAAATTCACACTAGTACTTTCATATGTTGTTTGCGACCAGGTAAGGAGGCACTTCCATAAAGGAATCACAAAAAGAAGATACGGGGAAGAAAAGTCAGGACATTTTGTTCTCAAAAAATCAGTTTTGTTCACTCTCGGTTTGGGACTTACTACGCCTTACTCCTTGGGTGTTTAGGTCTAAAAATTTTACCAGATGTTCTTCACTGTGTCTATTGAGTTTTCGCTGAGATTTGAGCCCCAGATTTGTCCCACAACAATGGCAATAAACTTTTTATTAATCACTATCAGGGTTGACAGGAAGGTTCATTTGTGTGAAACTGTTTGATTTTTTTCGTGAGTGAATACTCATCCGTTTGACATGAAATTTGTCGCGTTTGGTACCGAATTCAGTGCAGATTCTTACGTGAAATTTCTGGAACAAACTATTTCAGGAGAATTTTTCAGAATTTTTCACGCAAACCAAGGCTTCCTCTACCAAAACTTGTGAAATTTCGCACTTCTTTCTGCAATTTTTATTCTGCGTCCGTATTGCGCTTAAAAATTCACACAAGTACTTTTTGTTTGTGCCTAGGTAAGGAGGCACTCCCTAAAGGAATCACAAAAAGAAGATATGGGGAAGAAAAGCCAGAACGTTTTCTTTTCGAAAAACCAGTTTTTTTCACTCTCGGTCTGGGACTCACTACGCCTTACTCCTTGAGTGTTTTGGTCTAAAAAATTTACCAGATGTTCGTCACTATGTCTATTGAGTTTTGGATGAGATTTGAGCCCCGGATTCGTACCACAAGACTGGCAATAAACTTTTTATTGATTCATGCCAGGGCTGAAAGGAAGGTTTGTTTGTGTGAAACTGTTTGATTTTTTTCTTGGGTAAATACTCATCCGTTAGACTTGAAATTTGTCGCGTTTTGTCTCGAATTCAGTGCAGATTCTTACGTGGAATTTCAGGAAAAAACTATTTCGGGACAGTTTTTCAGAATTTTTCATGCAAACCAAGGCTATCCTCTACCAAAACTTGTGACATTTCGCCCTACTTTCGGAAATTTTTATTCTGCGTCCGTATTGCGCTTAAAAATTCACACAAGTACTTTCATATGTTGTTTATGCCCAGGTAAGGTGGCACTTCCATAAACGAATCACAAAAAGAAGATACGGGGAAGAAAAGCCAAGAAGTTTTGTTTTCGAAAAACCAGTTTTGTTCACTCTCGGTCTGAGACTTACTACGCCTTACTCCTTCGATGTTTTGGTCTAAAAATTTTACCAGATGTTCGTCACTGTGTCTATTGAGTTTTGTATGAGATTTGAGCCCCAGATTCGTCCCACAAGACTGGCAATAAACTTTTTATTGATCACTGCCAGGTCTAAAAGGAAGGTTCGTTTGTGTGAAAATGTTTGATTTTTTTCGTGGGTGAATACTTATCCGTTTGACCTTAAATTTGTCGCGTTTTTTCCCGAATTCAGTGCAGATTCTTACGTGGAATTTCAAGAAAAAATTATTTCGTGAGAATTTTTTAGAATTTTTCTCGCAATCCAACGCTATCCTCTACCAAAACTTGTGAAATTTCGTCCTACGTTCTGCAATTTTTATTCTACCTTCGTAATGCGCTGAAAAAATTCACACAAGTACATTCATATGTTGTTTGCACCCAGGTAAGGAGGAACGTCCATAAAGGAATCACTAAAAGAATATACGGGGAAGAAAAGTCAGGACGTTTTGTTTTCGGAAAACCAGTTTTGTTCACTCTCGGTCTGGGAGTTACTACGCCTAACTCCCTGGGTTTTTTGGTATGAAATTTTTACCAGACGTTCGTCGCTCTGTCTATTGAGTTTTGGCTAAGATTTGAGCCCCAGATTCATCCCACAAGACCGGCAATAAACTTTTTATTGATCACTGCTAGTGCTGAAAGGAAGGTTTGTTTGTGTCAAACTGTTTGATTTTTTTCGTGGTTGAATACTCATCCGTTTGACCTGATATTTGTCGTGTTTTGTCCCGAGTTCGTTGTAGATTCTTACATGGAATTTCAGGAACAAACTTTTTCGGGAGAATTTTTCAGAATTTTTCACGCAAACCAAGGCTATTCTCTACCAAAACTTGTGAAATTTCGTCTTACTTTCTGGAATTTTTATTTAGTGTCCGTATTGCGCTTAAAAAAACAAACAAGTACTTTCATATGTTTTTTGTGCCCAGGTAAGGAGACACTTCCATAAATGAATCACAAAAAGAAGATATGGGGAAGAAAAGCAATGACGTTTTGTTTTTGAAAAACCAGTTTCGTTCACTCTCGGTCTGGGACTTACTACACATTACTCCTTGGGTGTTTCGGTCTAAAATTTTTACCAGACGTTCGTCACTGTGTCTATTGAGTTTTGGTTGATATTTGAGCCCCAGATTCAACCCACAAGACTGGCAATAAACTTTTTATGTATCACTGACAGGGCTGAAAGGAAGGTTCGTTTATGAGAAACTATTTGATTTTTTTCGTGGGTGATACTCATCCGTTTGACCTGAAATTTGTCGTGTTTTGTCCCAAATTCAGTGTAGATTCTTACATAAAATTTTAGGAAAAAACTATTTCAAGAGAATTTTTCAGAATTATTCAGGCAAACCAAGGTTATCCTCTACCAAAACTTGTGAAATTTTAACCTACCTTCTGGAATTTTTATTCTGCCTCCGTATTGCACTGAAAAAATTCACACAAGTACTTTCATATGTTATTTGCACCCAGGTAAGGAGGCACGTCCATAAAGGAATCACTAAAAGAATATACAAGGAAGAAAAGCCAGGACGTTTTTTTTTTGAAAAACCAGTTTTGTTCACCCTCAGTCTGGGACTTACTCCGCCTTACTCCTTGGGTGTTTCAATCTAAATTTTTACGAGACGTTTGTCACTGTGTCTATGGAGTTTTGGCTGATGATTGAGTCCCAGATTCGTCCCACAAGACTGGCAATAAACTTTTTATTGATCACTGTCAGGGCTGAAAGGAAGGTTCGTTTGTGTGACACTGTTTGATTTTTTCGTGGGTGAATACTCATCCGTTAGACCTGAAATTTGTCGCGTTTTGTCCCGAATTCAGTGCATATTCTTACGTGGAATTTCAGGAAAAAATTATTTCGGTAGATATTTTCATAATTTTTCACGCAAACCAAGGCCTCTACAAAACTTGAGAAATTTCGCCTTACGTTCTGCAATTTTTATTCTGCCTCTGTATGGCGCTGAAAAAATTCACACAAGTACTTTCATATGTTGTTTGCACCCAGGTAAGGAGGCACGTCCATAAAGGAATCACCAAAAGAATATACGGGGAAGAAAAGCCAGCAGGTTTTGTTTTCGGAAAAACCAGTTTTGTTCACTCTCAGTCTAGGACTTACTACACCTAACTCCTTGGGTGTTTTGGTATGAAATTTTTACTAGACTTTTGTCACTGTGTCTATTGAGTTTTGCTTATATTTGAGCCCCAGATTCGTCCCACAAGACTGGCAATAAAATTTTTATTGATCACTGCCAGAGTTGAAAAGAAGGTTTGTTTGTGTGAAACTGTTTGATTTTTTTCGTGGGTGAATACTCATCCGTTTGACCTGAAATTTGTCGCGTTTTGTCCCGAATTCAGTGCAGATTGTTACGTGGAATTTCAGGAAAAAAATATTTCGAGATAATTTTTCTCGCAAACCAAGGCCTCTACCGAAACTTGTGAAATTTCGCCCTAATTTCTGCAATTTTTATTCTGCATCCGTTTTGCGCTTAAAAATTCACACAAGTACTTTCATATGTTGTTTGCGCCCAGGTAAGGCGGCACTTCCATAAAGGAATCACAAAAAGAAGATACGGGGAAGAAAAGCCAGGACGTTTTGTTTTTGAAAAACTAGTTTTCTTCACTCTCGGTCTGGGACTTTCCACGCCTTACTCCTTGGGTGTTTTGGTCTAATATTTTTACCTGACATTCGTCACTCTGTCTATTGAGTTTTGGCTGAGATTTGATTCCCAGATTCGTTCCACAAGACTTGCAATAAACTTTTTATTGATCACTGCCAGAGCTGAAAGGAAGGTTCGTTTGTGTGAAACTGTTTGATTTTTTTCATGGGTGAATACGCATCCGTTTGACCTTAAATTTGTCGCATTTTGTCCCGAACTTAGTGCAGATTTTTACCTAGAATTTCAGGAAAAAACTATTTCAGGAGAATTTTACAGAATTTTTCAGGCAAACCAAGGTTATCCTCTACCAAAACTTGTGAAATTTTGCCCTACTTTCTGCAATTTTTATTCTGCGTCCGTATTGCGCTTAAAAATTCACACAAGTACTCTCATATGTTATTTGCGCCCAGTTAAGGAGTTACTTTCATAAACGAATCACAAATAGAAGATACGGGGAAGAAAAGCCAGAACGTTTTGTTTTTGAAAAACCAATTTTGTTCACTCTCGGTCTGGGACTTACTACACTTTAGTCCTTGGGTGTTTTGGTCTAAAGTTTTTACCAGACGTTCGTCACTGTGTCTATGGAGTTTTGGCTAAGATTTGAGCCCCAGATTCGTCCCACAAGATTGGCAATAAACTTTTTATTGATCACTGTCAGGGCTAAAAGGAAGGTTCGTTTGTGTGAAATTGTTTTGATTTTTTCGCGGGTGAATACTCATCCGTTTGACCTGAAATTCGCGTTTTGTCCCGAATTCAATGCAGATTCTTACGTGGAATTTCAGGAAAAAACTATTTCAAGATAATTTTTCACGCAAACCAACGCAAACTACCAAAACTTGTGAAATTTCGCTCTACTTACTTCACTTTTTATTCTGCATCTTTATTGCGCTTAAAAATTCACACAAGTACTTTCATATGTTGTTTGCGCCCAGGTAAGGAGGCACTTCCATAAACGACCGTGGACATGCTTTTTCAATCACAACGACCTCTATATTGGATTTAGATGATGTAGTTTGGATCATTTTTAAGTTATGAAATGTTAGATCATGACACAGTTGTGTAAAAAATAAGATTGTATTGGATTGGACAAACTCATGTAAGATCAATCGAATTGGACCCAAGTTATGTAATGTTGGGTTGGGCCGAGTCCAAGACAAATCGGATTGGATCACGCCAAAAATCAAGTTAGACTAGGTCAGACTAAATTTAGTTTTGGTTAGGTTGGGTCTAAGTTAAGTTAGGTTGGGCCAAAATCATGTCAAGTTCTTCGAGTCGATCGAGCCTATGTCAGATCAAATCAAGGTCAAACCATGTCAAGATAAGTTAGGTCGAGCCAAAGTTAAGCCAATTCGACGGAACCCAAGTTGGGCCAAGTCAACGAGGCCCAAGTCGAGCTAACTTGAGTCAAGTCCATGTTAGATCAGATAAGCTTGGGCCTAGGTCGGGTTAAGTCATCCTCGATCCCTTAAGGCGAAATTTGAGTCCACTTCATGTCGAGTGGGTTTAGTTCATGTTGGGTTGAGTGGATCTCAGTCTTCATTGGGTCAAGTTGAGTCAGACCAGGCTTAGGCTGAGTTTCCTCGAGTTCATGTTAGGCTAAGTTATCCTGAACCTCAATTGAGCTAAGTCGATTAGTTCCACATTAATATTTGTAGTTTAAATATAAATATAAATTTATTTTATTTTATTTAATGTCATTATTCTGAAAACATCCTTTAGTTTAAATCTGAGTACTATTTTCAATAAATTTTGTTAAAGATCATATTGAAAATATGTAAAGAAAACAAAGTCACGCTTAATCTTAACAGAAATGTTGGTAAAACAACCAAAGTTATGAATAAAGTAGGCTATCTAGACAAACCTTGAAATAAAAATAATAAAATTCTTATTAAGAATTGCAATTGCATTAGATTTTCACCAATATTTTTACATTGTAAGTTAACTATCATAATATTTACAAACCTTAAAAACACTGAGTTCAATTTGAAAAATATCAAAAATTATTTAAATTTATTCCTGAAAAATAAGTGTGAAATAAGGAAAAAGTCAAAAGAATGAGAGAGAGGATATTGGAATGAATTTTTCATATAATTTGATGAGAGGGATGTACATCATATATACGGTTACAAGTTGTGGATAAGGAAGAATAACAAAAAAAGAGTACACGAGAGTAACCATTATACAACGCATCATATTCTAGAAGAATATTAGTTATTTACAACTACATATGTAATGCAGGGATATGTGGTCTTTTTGTCTGTTAGCCCCCCACAAGTTGGAGGTAGAAAGGTGTTGATTAACTTCAACTTGGATAAGCTTAGGTTAACAACTTTGAAGGCAAAGCTTTTGTAAAAATTTCAACTAGTTGGAAAAATGGAATTTTAGATCTCTAAGCAAAAAAATTTAGCCAATGTAACTCACAAGTGGCTCAAGCAAGGGCTTGGTATTCAGCTTCAGACGATGAACGAGATATAGTGTTTTGCTTTTTTTCCAAGAAATTAAGGAATTTCCAAGAAAGAAACAATACCCTATTATAAACCATTTTGAATCAATACAAGTCGTCAAATCTGCATCCATAAAACGAAGAATTTGATTAGGAGAATCACATCGAAACATCAAACCTTTGTCGGGGTTGTCCTTGAGATAGTGAAGGACCCTCATCACTGCTCGAAGATGCAATTGAGTAGGATTTCCCATGAATTGACTTAGTTGTGGTGTGGTGAAAGTTATATCAAGACATGTGTTTGTAAGATATAATAAACGACCAATAAGTCTTTGGTGGAAAAGCGGATCTGTTGAAGATAGGCTTTGATGTCTCCAAATCCATGAAGATTGGTTGAAGGATTTGTTGCTGCTTGTGTGTGTGGGTTTTGGGTAGTTTGAATTTGTAATCCACTCATAGATTTAATCCAAGGTTGTTTGATTTTAATCCTTTTGAAAAAGATGTGTTTTCAAAGAGAAGTAGAAAATCAACCTATTGAATTGTCGTTTCAACCGATTGTTTTACACTTAGAGGTTTTTGAAAATGATTTGAAACTGTTTGACTTTAGTTGACTTTGTTGTCAAACTAATACAATCGGTTGTTTCGAAAAATCAACCGATTGTTTTTTTAATTTTCTTAACAGAATTTTGTTAAGTTAGTTCAATTTGTTATAATTGTTTTAAAACTGATTTGACTTTTGCATTAAATGTTATTAACAACTGATTGGAGTATATATAATTTGTTTTATGCTCTGGTTGTTAGAGATTCACAAGATTGCTTTCAAATCAAGTTTATTTAAGATAGCTTAAGGCTTTGAATTCTTTCAAAGAGTGGAATAGGATTGCACTATATTTTTTTCTTTTCAATATGTATCAGGTGTGATCATTCCTTTCCCATTGACAATTGTAATTCTGTAATAATTGTTGGTGTGCAGATTCAGAGGGTGTTCTGAATTTTGTGTTGTGTTTGCCAAAGGTGGTATGTGTTCTTGAAGGGTTCAAGATCACCACTTTGGTGTGTGTGTTGTAATCAAGGTGTTTGATTGCATAGTGGAATTCTTAGAGGTTTTATGAGGACTGTATGTAGCTCTTGGTTAAGAGTGAATCAGTATAAATTTACTGTGTGAATTTCTCTATTCGTCGTCTCTTTAAATCTGTTTTTGGTTGAATTTTATAATTGATGCTATAAACAACTGATTGTTTCGCAAAAACAACCGGTTGATTTTCTGTTGTTTATGTGAAAATTGGTTTTAAGTTCAGCTGAACAGATTTTTGATTAATTGATTCTCTTTGGCTTTCACTATACCTTCTAAATTTACGAAAATCTTTTATAAACAATTCAACCCCTTTCTTGTTTAAGGCCTACAGTTCTAACAGGATCAACATGAGGTTCAGTTGAGTTTTGATGTAAACAAAGTGTGTTGTCTATTGGTGTGGAACATGGTTTGGACACTGTCATACCAGAGTCCTTGAGGAGATCTAAAAAGTATTTTCGTTGACACAAAGAGATTCCTGCTTCTAAATGAGCAACTTTTATAGTCAAAAAATATTTCAAAAATTGTGAATGGTATAATTGTTTGATGTTGACAATCTCATTAACAGAATTTGCAGTTAAAAAAAATGTCATCCACGTATATCATCAGAGTAGTAAAATCATGTAAAAAAATTTAATGAAAAGGTTATGATCAACATTATCTTGTTTATATCCACAAGATAGGAGTGTGAGAGATAACTTTTCAAACCATTTCCCGCTCGCTTGTTTTAGACCGTAGAGAGATTTCTTTAATTTGCAACACTATGAATTGGGGTGACCCATGACACCAGGAGGAACAACCATGTAGATCAAAAAGTTCAGTGTGGAATGCATTACTAACATCAAGTTGTTGAAGATGCCATCCATTGAAAAAAAAACACAACAAGAATAAGTCGTATGGTTGCCATTTTTACAATGTGAGAGAAGGTTTCGAAATAATCAATCCCTTCAATCTATGTGAATTATTTAGCATCATAGTCTCGATTCACTTTTCATAGCATCCTTCCAGCAAGGTTGCTTGATAGCTTCGTGATAGTTAGTGGGTTCATGCTCAGAATACAGTGACATGAGGTAGTGACGATGAGAAGGAGACACACAAATGTATCTAAGAACGTATTCTAATGGATACAAACATTTTGTGGATGACTAAGTTGGTGTAAAATTACAAGCATAATCAGCAAGATGAGGTGGAGTGTTATGGGGGTGAGTGGAGTGGCAAAGAAGGGCACTATTTGATTTGGTGCACTATGTTGCAGCATGGTTACATTTGGAGAAGATAAGGGCGAATTGGATTTGGAAGTTGAGGAAGTGGGCTCTTCGATCATGAAAGGTGAGTTAGGTAAGGTGGGCTCAACCATGAGATAAGGGTGAATTGGGCTCTTTATCTGGAACAAAAGAAAAAATTAATTAAAAAAAAAAGCACATTTCTAGAAATAAAATTTTCTTTGGTATCTAAATCCAAAATAACATAACATTTCACGCAATTTTGAAAGCCTAAGAACACACTTCATCTTAAACGCGGTCAAATTTTGTTGGTGTGTGTGGACGCATAACATAATTATCCATAAAAATTAATCATGGACAAATTTGGTTGTTGTTTGTGTAATAGCTAATCAGGAGTTTTATTTTGAATGATGTGAGAAGGAATGCCATTTATGAGGTAGACAACATGTTTGATGACATATGATGTATTGGTGTTTTCTTTCAACCCTTGCTTTTTGTTGTGAAGTGGCAACTCAACTTGTTTGATGCAAAATTCCTTTAGATGAAAAAAATTCTTTTAAGAAAAATTTTGGATCATTGTCTGATCAAATATATTTAACTTTTGTTTCAATTTGATTTTCAACAAGGGTAACAAAGTTTTGAACATTCAATTGAATTTCTACTTTTGATTTTAATGAACAACCCAAGTGTATTTACATAATCATCAACAATAGTTAGAAAATGTTTGTGACCATGAATGGAAGCTTTAGAAAAAAGTCCTTAAATGTCCATGTAAATTAAATCAAATATTTTGGACGCTCTACTATAACTAGAAGAGTAAGACAACTTTCTTTGTTTAGCCTAATGACAAACATCACAAGTTTCGTTGAAATTTTTGGAAACAAAAGAAAATTGGTCATGTAAAACATGAAGATGTTACCCAAATAAATGCTCTAATCTAAAATACCAAATGTTGTTCATGGTTATAAGAGAAGTAGTGGAGGAGTTGAAAAGGGATAAAACGGTGGGTAAGGTTGAAGGTATACTTTTGTCAATTTAACCAAACCAATAATCCGCAAGGAGTTCACATTCTGTATTAGGCAAGAATGATGAGAAAAAGTGAGTTTATAACTATTGAGAATGTTGCATCATTCCCTTTAGGGAATAATGGATTTGTGGCAATCGGGACTGGAATGGAACCATTGAGAAAACTCATTTTGTTTTTTTTTTTGGAGACAAGGACCATTTGAAATGACCAAGACCATGAATGGCAATTGTTGCCAACAAGGGCTGGAGCAACAATGACTGATGAGGGACTTTTACTAGGGTGAATGTTATATGAACTATAAGGATTTTGGGTGAGGTCTTGATGTGAGTTGATTTTAGGATTGCACATTTTAATTGATTGTTCTTATTTATGATTTCTAGATTAGCAATTTAAGGTTAGAACCCTAAGAAGATTCTCACTGGACACGAACTTAACCAAGTGGTTAAGTAAGTGTGAAGGTTCACTTCAAAAGGGTAAAGAGAAAAACACAAGAATAAGGTGATTATGATGCAAGGGGCATAAATAAGAACAATGGAAGTAAGGAATGAATGAAGATGACCAAAAGGAAATGACATTAATAAGTAACATAAATGGCACAAGGAAGGATGGAAAAAAGAGATTAGATGAAGGAAGCTTATGGTAAAAATGGTGAAGATGATCACGCCACTTGGAGGGTGGAAAACTCAAGATAAGTGAAGGAAGAGCCGCCACTTGAAATGCTCATACACTCAAGATAAGACCCAAATCATTTAGGAGACAAAGCTCACTAATCACTCAAGCAGTGTTTCTTTACTATATTCAAAATCTAGGTCAAAATACATGAGGCAAGACACCCTATTTATAAGAAGGGGTGCCTTGGTGGGCAAGATGGGTGAAGGGTATAAATGGCAAGGGAGAGGGGCTGCCTAGGGTGTTGACCATGGTCAAAACTACACCTTTATGCATAACTTCTAGAAGGTAGGTTAAAAACCATAATTCTAGGTGCCTTGTCTTGAAAAAGAGGGCTTTGTACAAGCTCATTTCGCTAAGTATACTCTCTTTTATACTATGTGAACCTACTCTAGCCTATTTTGCTATTTGGACTTCAGAAGTGAGCCCAAATTATTTACAAACATGTTTTTGTCTTTTAAGAGGACAAGAAGAAAGAACCGTTGATGTTTTAGTTTATGCCAAGTTCTTCTTCTAGTGAGGTCCGTCTCATATTTGGTGGAGCCTTAACTTGATTGTTGTTTGAATTGTCTTTTGAGTCCTTGATATTCTTGGCTACTTGAATTGTATCAGGTCTAGTGGGGGATTTGAAGAATTTGCATTGAACCTTAGATTGGACGTATTAGAAGTTGAGCCTGACATGGTCAGAGAAAATCTCTTAATGCCATAAGGGAAAACCGAAAGGAAAGATATAAAGAAAGATTGGAATGAATTTTTCATATCATTTAGGGTTTAGTTTTGGATAAGAAAGAAAAACAAAAAAGAGTGCATGAGATTAACCGTTGTACAACACATCATATTCTAGAAGGATACTAGCTATTATAGAATCTAAAAATATTTTCAAATTCGAAAAACTTTTCAACTTCGAAAAACTTTTCAACTTCTATAAACCATAATGTAGTAATTATAAAATCGAGATTGTAGCTGAGCCTTTTCCACTTCCGTTTCTACGAGCCTTGCTTACGATCATATTTTCCTTTTGCTATATTCTGTTTTCTTGTTTCAGTTGTTTAAAATGGCAGCAGCAGGTGGTTCTAATACTGCAGGTGAGCTAATCTCGAGCACCTTCGGCTATGAAACACAGTTACAGAAGCAGCTAAGGGTCGACCAGGTCTGCGCCCTCCTCAGAGAAAACCATATGGACATGTCTACATTCACTGTCCACAACATCAACTCCCTGGGGCATAACGTCGACGACTTCATCAAAGAGGTCCGTTTCATATCCACTTCTGGGGATGCTGCTTTGCTACGTACGTTGTGGAACCAGGGTGCGGCTGCCAGGGTCGTCAATGACATCCAAGACGGCAACGTTCAGAAAGTCATCAAATTCTGCAGCTGGATTAAGTCCAAGCCCGGTCAGGAGGCAATGCGCAAGGTATATCTGGCCAGGAAGACTGAAACGAAGGTCACGCCTCAACTCACTGCTGAAGACATCACGTGGGGCCTTCTCCTTCGGGCCATGCACTCGGACTTCTCGTCTGACGTCAAGACCATTCGGAATGAGTACCAGGAGAAGATCATCGAACATCAGCGACAGATTCGCCTGCTGGAGCGTGCGCGGGAAGAGGCCATTGATGAGCTTGTGGATCTTTTCAAGCCTGCGTCTGCCTTTGTTGAACCGCCGCCTGAACGTCTCCAATCTGAGGCTTATGCCATGTTTCTCCCCATGAATGATATGGGTTTGAAAGCCGTTGAGCTGTATGGTAACGAGATCCGTCAGTTGGCTGCTGTTGAGTTTTGCAGGACGGAGGAGGTGCGTGGTGGGTTGAAGAGTTATCTGGAGATGAAGATTCTGTCACTTGATGAGGTTGGGGACACCAAGCAAGCTGGGACTTTTCGCAACTACTATGCTGCACTCGGCGGAACGGAGATTATTCAGGATGCCACTGACCAAGAGGAGGAGGAGGATGAAGCTGACCCCGTTGGGTCTGCCGGCACCGACGGGGGTTCGGATGTCCCGCCGGCGACTGGAGGAAGCGGTGACCCCCCACATAAGAGAAGTCAAAGTCTGATCCAGACCAGACTGCGCACCCATAATAGAAGGAAGTCAAGAATTTCGGTTCAGTCTAAGGGTAAGAGTGTTGCGGCCGTGGACGGCGGAGAGGAACCGGGCCATAGCAGTGGCCCGGAGCAAGTTTGAAGCGGGTGTCCGCCGCATAATCGGCGGGGGGGAGATGAGGGGATGGTGTCTTGCTTCAATAGCTGCATCACCATCCCGTCACCCGTCATCTACGTGCTACCAAAGACATGCCTCACTGGGTTGCAGACAAATTACAAACCATTTCTTTCTATTAAATGTATTGCATTTATAATTTTTAGGCCCATCTGTTTTGTATTCGACACTTTTTGTCAAATGAAATGGAATTTCGGTTCGGTTTCTAGTTCTAGCTCAAAATTCCTTTCAAATTCGAAAATCTGAGATGTGTGTAAATAGAAAATATATATTTCTGGATTATAGAAATCTTTTTAACAAATTTTCACATAACATGGGAGTGGCGGGAGAAGGTGTAGGAAGGAACACTTTTGACATATAGGTTCTTCTGTCACCCACTTTTCGAATTATGTAGTCTGGATACTCATTTGAAAAAAGACTTCTTCTGGATTACATAATTTGAAAGCTAAAAAAGACTTTCGAATTATATAATCAAAAAACTAATCATGCATATGAAAAAAGACTTTCGAATTATATAATCCATAAGTTAATTACAAATTTGAAAAAAAACTTCTCAATTACATAATCTAAAATATTACAGAAAGATATTTTTGAAAATACGAAATTTTATGAAAGTGAGAGAAAAATATATGGAGGTGCAAGAAGAAGCAGTCCCATAGACATAAGGTTGTTATGGAACTTTTTTTTTACTTTTCAATACCTCTTTATTCCATTATCACACACTCTTATGCATAATATTACTCACAAATAGAATCATCCAACCTCTTTGAAATCAGCACTAATAATAGGCCTTTGACTCCATTTATCACATTTCCTGAATATATATCCTCGTTAGTAAACAGAATGCACCCTCTGGCTAGGATGATTGAAGATGTGCAGACAAGCATAAACATATTTTTCCGAAGGTGTTTTCGTTTTAAGGTTTATTAATCAACTGTCTCATGAAAAAACACTGACAATTTTATCACGCCTCAAAAGATGAAAATTTTATTGAACAAAATTAGTAATACAAATAAACTACAAATAAGCCCTAGTCCTGCCTTGGTTAGTTTGAATTCACCAAGGATGATTAACATTTCAGCAGCCCCAGCTGAAATTCATTTCAAAGCTAAAAATCAGGAATCACCAATGGTTCAAAATTATATAACCTCAGCTTCATTTAGAGGTGGTTGTAGATGCAGGTTTCAAATTGATATGAGACTTGTCGGCTTGATGCACATTATCAGAACTTTTTTCTCCACCAGCTTTCTCAAGCAAAACTTCTTTTTGCAATTCTTTCAACATCTCCTTCAAAGCTTTCTCTTCGTCCATCAGCTTAGAATCATTCAGGTTGGCTTCAGAGTTGTCAACTTTATGCATACCTGCTTTTTTTTCTGCTTCAATTTGTTGAAGAGAAGCTTGTTTCTCCAGTGTCTTCATCATCATCTCTGATGTTCTCTCTTCCCCTTGTAGTTGCATTTTCATTATAAGCTCAGCTTCCTTGTCAAGAGGCTTGAAATAGTCTTCAATGGCTGCCTCCTGCAAGAAATGTGCATCTTGTCATGCAACAAATTTGAGTGCCACAAATGAAAAAATTATACTGTACACATGGAAAATAAATCAAATATCATATAAGAACTTTCATATAATGGATGCATATTTTAATTAAGATCAAATATGACAGAATATGAATTTTTCCATTAAAAAAGAAAAATTGCAGAATATGATTTGTCCAATTTTAATATCAACAAAAGTTGGAAAAAAAGAATGAATGTCACACAGAAGTTCTCACTGCATTTTGTGTTGGTATAACTTCTCAAGGGAAAAAGAACAAATAAAACGTTTTGTTTAGAAGACAATGTGACTTCATATTACAGGTGACAGAAAAGGATTAGAAATTTCATAAAATTCCAAAAGAAAAAATACATTTATATAAATCCAAAATTTGTATTTTCCCATGAGTACAACTTACTGTTTCTTCCATCTTCTTATTCAAATTTTGCATCTCTTCAACCATTCGACGAATCTCGGATAAAATAATCTTCTCAGGTGCTTTATTTATGGCTGCTTTCCTTGCTTGGACCTTTTCAATGGGAAAACATCAGAATGAAAATAAAGAATAAATTTCACACCAGCCTTCATCACCGCAATAAAAAATGAAGTTACAAGGTTAACCACAAATTAGAATCCAATTCGTTCAATGTTGGACTCAAGTCCCATACTTTAACTGGATACTAATGCAGGTCCCATTTGATTTTTAAAATAGACTCACTTGGCTATTACAGTTTAAAAAGAGTCTTAACTTCACATGAAATGGCTCACAACATTCAATGCTTTGTTTTCTCGTGTTTTCTAAAAGACAACAGGAAACTAACACAAGCAAGAATGTAAATGTTTGTAGAAGAGAAAATGGTAGACCTGTTGTACGCGTTGCTCAAGCTGCAGCCTATAATGTCGTATTCTTCGCTCTTCATAACCAGAAAGCACCCTGACATAAAAGAGGGCTTTCCTCCCAAAGTCTAACAACTTATTCATGTTGACAAATCATCAACAACTATCTGTTTTGGAAATTTCTGTACACAGGAATCCAACTCAGAAATGCCAGGGAAAATACATATTCAAAATTGATTAAGCTGATAACTCCAGAAAGGATCAATTAATAAGTTTCATGCAACTGCCAAATAGAATCAAACCTCGGCTGAATTATCAGTAAACAAGACACAATATATGTCAAAATTAAAGCAGAAAGCCCTATTATCACTAAATGTATGTTTGGTAGTGAGGTTTAGAAGGGAAAAGGCAGACTAATATTATTATTTTCTTCTATAGCATTCAATCTCGTTAAAACTCGTAAAAGGGCCCAACAACTTCACAGATCAAATCTACCACCAAGACCCATTAAAGAAATAACACTTCAAACAAAATTTACAAAGCCATGCACTATTAACAGAGCGCCATCCACATAGAACAGCCCACAAAGAAAATCAACATTTACCAAACCAACCAACAATGATAGCCAAAGGGAAACTCAAAGCTGATTTAGGCATTTGACCAAACACATAGCTTGCAACCCACAAATCCCTTCATAGGAAATCAAACAAACATTTAAAAATTGCTCCAAACCCATCAATCAATCATTTTACAGAACCCCATGGTCACAATAACATCACACGCAATTAAAACTAAAATACTTAGAAAAATTAAAATCTATGCAATTAAAACAACCCACAAAAACTCCATGTATGTTAGTATGGCCAACAAGCTGTAGGAAGTCAAACGAATAACGAATTTCGCATGCCCACAAAGAAAAAAACAATTTTGAAGACGAAACTAATAATGGGTTTCAAGTTCGAAGCTGATGAGTTAATAGATAGATCGTTGAGAAATGAAATGAGATTTAGTTACCTGAGTGAGAGTGATTGAAAGCCAATATCAGCGTCTCTTCATCATCGAACAATCTATCGCTTTTAACTCAAACAAAAATATTCTATCAGGTTTCGATTAGGTATTGCTTGTTGCAGAAATATGTAATGTAATTTTTTAAGGTCTTCATCATTTCGAAAAAAAAAATAGAAATATTCTGCAGCCTAATAAAACTAATTATTTTAAATTAAAATTATATTGAATACTTAAATGAGATTATTAATTTTTTTTGAATATTTTATCTTGAAATGGAATAAAGATTTGGTTGTTTGTAAGAATGTGAATCGACCTGAAGATACTTTATTAAATTTATAATAGAATAAATTGTGTTAATCACACTTTTTGAATTACAGAAATTCTTTTTTGTAACACTGTCATATTTTTTTAAATATTTCAAAAGGTTTTAGTATAATATAAAAAAAATATTTTAAACCCTGAAAACGTAGATGTAATGTTTTTAAACAATTAAAGAATAAGTAAAGTTATATAATTTCGTAACACTTTAAGTATGATTTTTTTATATATAATATCATTATGTAAAACATGTTAAGTTAAATATTTAAATTGTTGTTAGTCTAGTAAATATGATTTTCTTTTCTTTTAATTTGTGAATAGATTTTTGCTTCTTTTATTGGATTTATACTCAAAGTGTTTACTTTTTATTTTCTTGATTATGTAAATTAGATATTATAAATATTAGATATAATAAGTTATTTTGTTTTTTTAATATTTAATTTATTAATATATTTTTATTAGGGTGATAAAACGGATTAGTCTGGTCCGTTTTGGCCTGACCAGTCATTGATCCGCCCAAATCAGGACAGGACGGGCTGGTCCGCCAAGGTTATACATGCTGAATTTAGTAACCCATCCCGTTATAGAGCGGACTGGTCTGCCACTTTAAAAAAAAATTGTATAACTTTTTTTTGTTTTGTATTTATTTATTTGGATGTAGTTATTGATATCACTATTTTGACAATAAAGATGCAAGGAAGAGTAAAAAAATTGAATCAAATTTTAATATTTTAATAAAAGAAGGTTTAATATCTAACAAAATAAAGTAAATATTAACAATACTTTAATGAATCAAATGATATATGAAGAAATTAATGTAAATAAATTTTATATAAAACATTGACCACCACCAACTTTAATTCCAAAAGAATGAAATTCATCTTTAAATCCCAAAAATAAAGAATGACATGTTGGACCCCTCGTCCCACCGGGTTGGCGGGTTAGGTGGGTCGAGCCAATACAGACTAATGAGTTCTAAAAGTTGACATGTCTCACCTAAATGATGGTGGGTTGGTGGATCTGACCCACTTTGTCATTCCTAATTTTTACTATATAATTATTTTCTCTTAAGTCATTGGGACATCCTTAAAATCTGACGATAGTAAGCTGCTGAGTCAAACTCTAATTAACAATACCGATTTCTTCGCATGGACAGCTGCTGACATGCCTGGGGTGAGTCCTAACATCATTACACGTTGTCTCTTTGTTTACAAAGAAGCAAGACCCATAGCTCAGAAAAAAAGAAAATGGGTGAAGAAAAACGTGATGTCGCACGAGAAGAAACTCAGCAATTGATGAAGGTTGACTTCATAAAAAAAGCGCGTTACACAACATGGTTGGCTGACGTGGTCATGGTCAAGAAATCGAATGGTAAGTGGAGGATGTGTGTAGACTACACCTATCTTAACAAAGCATGCCCTAAAGATTCCTACCCCTTGCAGAGCATCGATCGGCTCGTAGACGACGTAACAGGTCATACTATTCTAAGTTTCTTATATGCATATTTGGGATACAATCAAATCCAAATGCACCCAAATGACAAAGAGAAAACAACTTTATGAATGACTCCAACAACTTTTATTATGAGGTCATGCCATTTGGGCTAAAAAATGTTGGGGCCACTTATCAGAGAGTGATGGACTATATCTTCACAGACATGATCGACCGAAGTGTTGAAGTCTACGTAGACGACTTTATCATTAAATCTGACTCATGCAAACAACAAATGAAGGATCTACAAGAAATCTTTCAAGCCCTTCGTCACCATGGAATGAGACTGAATCCCGACAGGTGGGCATTCGGGGTCGAAAGTGGAAAATTCTTAGATTTTATGCTCATTCATCGTGACATAGAAGCAAACCCCGGAAAATGTAAAGCAATCACTAAGATGAGAAGCCCTGAGAATGTCAAGGAAATTCAAAGGTTGATCGGACGAATTACAACACTTTCCATGTTTGTCCCAAAACTTGCACAAAAGTCTAAGCCTATTGTAAAGTTATTACGAAAAGCTTCCAAGTTCCAGTGGACGAACGAATGTGAAGGAATATTCCTTCAATTAAAAGCTTTCTTAGCGTCTCCTCCAGTCATTCAGAAACCAGACACCAAGGAACCTATAATTGTATATCTTGTCGTGTCAGAGGTGCAGTCAGCGCAGTATTGGTTCAAGAGGTGGAAGTAGAAGAACAACCAGTCTATTTCGGCAGTCGAGTACTTCATGGCGCCAAAGTCTGGTATCAAATGATTGAAAAGGTCGCCTTGGCCTTAGTCATAATCGCACAATAAATGTGTATGTACTTTCAGAATGATCGCATAATAGTAAGAACCGACTACCCCATTATGAAGATTCTAGCGAAACCAGATTTGGTCAGACGAATGATAAAATGGGCAGTGGAATTATCAAAATTTCAAATTCAATATCATCCTAGGGGGATAATTATATCACAAACTTTGGCTAATTTTACAACTAAGTTTAGTCCTCGGCCGACCGAGGAGGGGAGCGCCCAATGGACTCTACACGTTGATGGTTCCTCTAATAGTAGATATGTGGTGCATGGGTAGTACTTGAAGGACCTGGAGATATCCTCATCGAGCAAGCTTTGAAGTTCGAATTTAAAACATCAAACAATTACGCTGAGTATGAGGCTATTATAGTCGGTCTCAATCTCGCCCTTGATTTGGAAGTGAAAAAGCTCATATGCAAAAAATGACATATACGAAAATTGATCAAATACAACCAGAATCGATTGGTCAACGGTGACATGGATGACCTCGCCCAGGTACCAAGCTGGGTCGAATTTTGGGTCCAATGAAAAGAGAATTTTGTTCGCCCTTCTGTATTATAAAAGTAATCCCGGTCGTCCGACTTCACAAAGATTTTGAAGTATTTTTCTTTGAAGTTTTTGTATGAAGTAATGAAAGCTGCAAAACAAACATTCCCCGGTGGGCTCGATAAGGACAACCAACTCACATAAGTGTTGGGACGAGTACTATAATGAAACAAAAATGACTATGGTGTGGGAATAAGCTTGAAAATGTCACAAAGAACTCGGAACGCCTGAAGGGTCGCCCACGAGTTGGGGTGTAGTTGGGTAGGAGCAACATTGAGGATTCGAAGGACCCCCATGGTAAAATCATCAAAAGGTAGGGTCATATGGAAATCTGAAAAGAAGGTATTATAAACAAAAAAGAAGTCTTGGGTGCGTTTTCTCGACCGTGACAGACCTAGTCAATGTGACCACATATATGAGTCATCACTGCATCCGAAGGATAATCGGGTTTTATGAAGGAATTCTTGGATAAAAAATTATCTAAACTATTGGAATCCCTGAAGCTAGTAGGGATTTTTAAAACAGAAGAGTCGACCTTCTTATAACTCAGACCCTCGGACGACCGATCAATTGAGTTGTCTGAACCACTCACTTCCCTCGCACTGCCAGATGCAGTGCGAGTGATAAAAGACTCGACATTAACAACACTATCATAGGGATCGGAAGAAGAAGAAGACATTACTAACCTGAGTAAAGTACGAAGAGTGAAAGAAAGATTGGAAGGGTCAGCACTCGGAGCACTCAGTAAATCCTTTTGAAAGCAAAGCGTAAACCCTACTCTATTCAAATGCACTGATATTTATACGAAACTATGGAGGAGAGAAGTAAGTGTGTCCTTCATTCAGAACCGTTAGATTCATATCCATCCATTGGTTAACATTACTCGACATATGAAATTACACTGCATCTCAAGCGTCCAAGATATCTAATTGTACAATGCCCATTCAAGCAACAACTCTTTCTTAAAAAGCAAATGTCACATCCCTGCCAAACATTTAATGCACCTCATCATCACATCCCACCTCGAGAACTGTAATGGTTATATTTGGTTCTTCAGAAATTAATTTCTTTGAGCCTAGGGGGCAAGTGTACTGGTCAGTACCGGACGGACCAGTCTCAATCATATGACCGATCGGCTAAGTAAAATGATATAAACATGGTAAGTAACAACGGTTACGATGGCGTTGAATGAGTCAACCCACACTCCAGAAATACGGAAAATATCTCTAACATAATAGATAAAATCGATTAAACTGAAAGATACACCCCGTATATTAAGGAACCGCTATACACATCAGTTAACAACTGATATTCGACCTATAAGGGTCGATGCCCATAAACCAAGCACTATAAATAGAGCCTTCTGGGAAGAAGCAAGGTATGTTTTTGGCATTCTATAAAAATACACCTAAATCAAAGCACTGACTTGGTTCAAGTATGATTCTGGCCAGCTGTCGCTTCATTTGATCATTCAATTCTCAGAGGATTCGTATCTCCTCCTCGTTTTTCTAGTGCATGATTCACATCTCCTCCTTGTTCTTCTAGTGCATGATTCACATCTTGTCCTTGTTCTTCTGGTGCATCTCCGCCATCTCTCTGTAAGGTCTGGAACATAGCCATTTGCTCGGCCTCCGTCATTCTCTCTCTTGTCATCTGCCTACTTGATACCATCTGCTTTTCAATACTATTTCGGCCCCTCGGTGGGTGCCAATTGTACTTGTATAGGGCCTAGATAATACCTGCTATCGGCTTGAACAATTTCCTCTTGTTCCTTGGTCGCTTCTCCTTCTCCTTCTTTCTCTTATTCGCTTTCGGGTACTCAGTTGGGAGTAAACCTACAAAAGGTTATCCGACGATCAAGTAAGTGCTCTATATAAAAGTGAATAATATATTGATAAAATCATCCCTTACTCTTGTGTGACAATACTTATTTATAGTGCTTATAATATGCTATTTCATTTATGGGTCGTACTTAATGCATATTTTTTCTAAACACAACATTACTTGATTTACCACATGTTACCGAATTTATAGCATATTATCTGATTTATCATCTATCTCTTTATTTTATCTTAATGTATTAAATCTATCCGATTGATCGACTTCTGATACCGAGTGACTTGATCCACTCGACTCCGACCGATACATATATTATTATAACTTTTAAATAATAAAATATTTATTTTCATTCAACTTAATTTTTCTCCTTTAAATTTATAAAATAGATCTCGATATTCTCTCTACCAAAAAAACATTCATAATAAAAAAAAATCACTTTGTAAAGAAAATATAAAGATTCATTTGTTTGTATTCTCTTTTTAACTTCTCACCCTTATACAGTCAAATCCTATGCTTTCACTTATATAAAACTCCTAAAGAAAGTCGTATCAATTATGTTATTTTAAGCATTTCTACCTACATTTTCATATAATCACATAACTGTAATAAACAGTAACTATTAACAAATTCGAAAAGAAAATATTATTTCAAAATCGAAAGTTGTTATATAAAAACTGCACCAATAATTTTTATATTTTATATATGTATATGAAAAAAATATTATTATTATGCACAACAAATATAAAAAATAAGCTATAAATTAATTAATAAAAAAGCACAACGTGTGGTCAAGAGAGATTAAATTAAAAAAATCTAAATAATATATTATAGAGTTAATGAAGAGATTTTAAAAGAGCATCTAATAACGTTGTTGACGTAACTGTTTGTATAAAACTATTTTAAAGATTACTTTAATAACTATGAATACAATGATTGTGTTAAAATGAATATAAAACAAAAAGCCAAACCAAAAACGTGGGCTAAGGCTAAGCAAATAACAACAATAAAAAAAAAACACCCACGTGGCAAGTTCTGGAGTGTCACAAACGGCGTCGTTTCTTTCCTGTGGGGCCTTCTACCTTTCCTTGGTAGTTCTTTTCTGTCCCACCAACAATGAAGAAATCGGATGCAACTTCGTTGGTTGCAATAATAAACTATTTTTCAAAGAAGATTTAAGACTTGCCAATCTCATAATTCTTCTATTAATCATCGTCACCATTATCCTTGATTCCGCTCTGTGTTTTCTTTTCATTTTTTTATTGTTATTTCAATATTTCCCTTTTAAATCCTATCCCTGAAGAAAGTACCACTTTTTATCCCTTGTTATACTTTCTTTGGTTACCGAAGGCACCAACCAACCCTCTATGCATTTTTCACAAAATTTAGGAAGAAAAATAACCAAAGGGTTGAACTGCAATTGTGGTTTGGATTATTGATTGCTCCAAACCATGATCTTGAGTTTCTTGTGTGCTTTTGCTTTTTTCTTCAAGTTGTTCTACCACCTGCTTTGATCCGACCCCTTTGATCCACACACCTTTATTGTCTCATGGATGCTTTAAATCTAGAATTTTGGGATAAGGGTCGGTGAAAATTTTGGATTTTGCTTGGTGGGTTTTGTGTGTTATGTGTTGTTTTTCTTTTGTTACATGTAATGGTCTTTCTGGGCACTTTAGAGGAAGATGGCTTCGCAGGAGACTCACTCTTGGACGTTGGGAGGACTTATTGGTGCTTTTATTGACCTTGTTCTAGCTTATTTCTTGTTGTGTGCTTCGGCTTTTGCTTTCTGTGTCTCCGAATGGTTTAGAATTTTTGGTCTTTCTTTGCCTTGTCCCTGCAAAGGGAGTTTTGGGTATAGGGATAGCCGTTTCTGTGTGCATAAACTGCTGCTTGAATGGCCTTCAAGGAAGATATGTTCCATTCAAGTTATGGCGATTAAAAGGTTCCCTTTTGATTTGGTTTGGATTCACGGTCATTCATTCAGTGCCAACGATAAAGTGGTTGCTGAGAGAATACATGATCATAGGGTTGTTGAGTTGGAAGATGAGGCATCTTGCAGTTCATGTTCCAGTCCGCATTTTTCTCCCTTTGTTGATAGGGAAAATGTGTATAATGCTAAGGGGAAGAAGGCCATGAGTACGAAACGTAGGTCTGGAATCCGTCGCCGGAGAAGGGGTAGTTCTGATCCTGGGAAAGTCTCTTCAGCTGTTCCATTAGATAATCTGCAATCTGATGTTGTCCTCACTCCTTTGTTGCCTTTTGATGGTAGAGGTAAAACCAATGCAACCACGAGTCCTACTTCAGGGAAAGGAGTTAGTGTAGTTGGTAAGTCTGAAGTTTCTGGCATAGCTTTTGTGCATTTGATGCTTTAAGATAAATTAACATGTTAGTGTGAATTTGTAGTCTCTAATATATGTTATAATACCTTCCATATTTTAACATATTAATGATTCTTGCAAACTATCAAGGTCATCGTCTTGTGCTTATGATGACGAATGCTTGTCCTAGGATTGGGTTTGGTAACAAGTTGATTCTTATATTCTTGTTGAAGACCTGTTTATTACACACACACACATATATATATATTTCTATGATTCTATACATACTTGATGTTGGTTTTTGACTTGTTCTGATTTGTCATCCTTCTATTTAGATGGCGAAGATGATCAAACATGCCATGATTTGGATGAAAAGACCTGTCATAGTTATGAATTTAATGGATCGATGGTTGATAGTCCAGGACAGGACAAACGTTTATTGTCATTGGAACACTACATGGATAATGTGTGTGACAACGTCCAGATTGATCGTAATGAAGAGGACCGTTTCAAGATGTTAGAAATGGCACTTGAAGAAGAGAAAGCGGCCTACACTGCTCTTTACCTTGAGTTAGACAAGGAGAGAGCTTCAGCTGCTACTGCTGCTGATGAAACCATGGCTATGATTCTGCGCCTGCAGGAGGAGAAGGCATCACTGGAAATGGAGATGAGGCAATACCAGAGGATGATAGAAGAAAGAGTTGCTTATGATGAAGAAGAGATGGATATTCTGCAAGAGATCCTTATAAGAAGGGAAAGAGAGAATCACTTTTTGGAAGAGGAACTTGAATCTTATAGGCAGATGGATTCAAAAGGAAGTGATCAATTGTATGGTAAGGCAATGGTGCAACATGATCAATGTGGACAAAGGCCTCCAATTTCAGTTGAAACATATGAAGATCAAAGCTGTAAGGCAATGGTGCCACATGATCAACGTGTACAAAGGCCTCCAATTTCAGTTGAAACATATGAAGATCAAAGCTGCATATCATACGGTAAGGCAATGGTGCAACATGATCTATGTGGACAAAAGACTCCAATTTCAGTTGAAACATATGAAGATCGAAGCACCATATCATTTTTTAAGAAAGATGAAATAACAGATATTTCCTCAAGTTATATGGTTTCACAGACTTGCACCAATTCAGAAGATGGAGAAGAACCGGACAAAAGCATAGAAAAAAAGGCTCAAATGCATGACAAACTGCGCAGGTTTTTTTATGATACTGATCCGGATGTTCTTGATATCCATGTCATTGAAGACAACGTAGAACAAAGGGAAGAGGAAAATGAAAAGTTAAGTTCCTCCTCATTGTGTAGTGTTACAAGTGAAATCACAACTAGGTATCTTGAATTTGGAAGTCGAAAAGTACGGAGCAATAATGCATTACGTAATTGTCGAAGGATAAATAAGATAGAAAATGGTAATAGTGTTGATGGCCCCTCCAGTCAGTTACTCATGTTGTCAAACTCAAGATCCAATACTTTGCCTTTTGATTATGGAAGTGATTCTTCAAGTGCATTTGAAAATGAGAAATTAAGGATTGGCAATGAGATTGAAATTCTCGGAGAAAGGTTGAGGAAGGTCAAATATGGGAAGCAAAAATTGTCTTCCTTCCAAGAAAATGGAGAAAGTTTAAAAGGGCGGTTGAAGCTTTTGGAGGATATAGCAAACAATCTCCAAAAGATTAAAAATATGAGAAATCCTGTGCGTGGGGCTTCCTTGCCCCCGTCCTCATCTAAGGTATAACTTATATGGTTGTTGTGTTCATCATTCTTTCTTTCTAGCTTATAATGGTTCATTATGCTTCTTTGTTATGAGACAAATGATAAAGATTTGCTTGAATTTAACATGACTCTGCAAATACAAATTCAATATATGAACATAACAATGTAGTGGACTATCATTGGTTAAGGTAGTTCTGATCTTGATTGTAGAGCTTTTTAATTTCAAGCTCAGATTCTCATATTTGATGATAAAGGGAATGGTTGTACAGTATATTTGGGTCAGGCTTGGTAAGTTAGACAATTTTATCTAACAATAGTTCTGGTGATCAAAAGAACTTTGGTTTTACTTCATGTATTGTTAATCTTGTGTTAAATTTGTCTTAATGTAATTTAAGCAGATTTCTTGCTTAGTCATTTAGTTGAATTGTATCTCTTACCAAGCACCTTTCTTCCAGTTCTCTCCTTAATCATTCACTCCCGGACACCGAAAAGCATAGTCATGAAGGTCTAACTCAAAAGCTGTTGTTACTCCACATTAAGGAAATTTTGTTTGCAATGATATTTTCTTGTATTTCAATTCATATCCAAAATAGATTTTGGTTGGAGATAATCTATAAAGATTGATTCTTTGATTTGTTTTACATCCTAATTCAATACTGATACTGTTAGATACTTCATCGATGTACATAAAAGTTATGAAAATCCAAAACAGCCATGTGAGACATACAAGCATGTATGATGCAGATACACAAAGCATTGTCCATTGATAAATCAAAAATGGAAACTGTCCTCTTTTGGATGATTTCAAAAACAGAATCAAAATTGATAATGCTAGTTCTGTTAGCAGACAATAGGTAGTAAATTATGATGATTTATAATTTTTTTGTTTTCAATAATGTCCAAGAAGTATGTTCTAAATTTGGATTTGCATAATTACACACCTTTTTATACATATCTAAGTAAGTATCTAACTCCTTATATTTTAAGAATAATCCTGTCATTGTATAGGATTCAAAGTATCTTGTACATTCTTGCATTTGTCATTGATGTTTTGTGACTGTTCATAATGAAACCACTAGATATGTTATGTTGCTTGATGACCAATGCTGATTATACCCCTTCATTTTAGGTGAGCTTAAGGAAAAGACGCAGCCAAAGTGTGAATTTGGAGAAAGGTGAAAGCAGCTAAGTCAAGAATGTGCCTTGAACTTGTTAACAAAACCACCTCTGGTAGCTACTAGAATTTAGTACTATTTCTTTTACCTTATCATAGTTCTTTTAGTTATGTAAATAAACCTTTTCATAGTCCTCTAGGCTAAATAATGTAGTTAAAATAAAAGTACAATTCTTTCGAAAATTTCGCTCTCTGTGTAGTGTTATTTTGCCTTGTGAAGAAACTTGGCTCAAGTGTAGGGATGAGAACTGTATATATCATTTTCTTGCTTTGTTCTTGTGCTTGAGGTGTTCTTCTTGTCTATAGAGGATATAGGGCAGCTTATGAATGAATTATTGCTTTCATTTCTTTTTGCAGTAATAATGATTATGTGCTTGTTTGGTGGGATTTTGCTTTTTAGAAAAAGTGATCTTATGAGTATTTAAATGAAAGACCATTGGTATAAAAACTTTGGAGATTTTAGGTTTCTTTCTGCAAATGGTTTATTACCATTTAATATTTTCTGAAATGGGCAAAAATAATTTATTCTGAAATTGGGCAAGTCTTACTTATTATCATAGACAATTTCAGTTTACTGTTAAACTGAAGTTGTATTTTTGATGCACAACTTCAGTTATATCAAATTTGGCTGAAATTGAACTCTATATGTCCCTCACTCTATACTCTCACTTCTATTATATTCTACTATTATATTCTATAAATTCTATGATAAAATTTATGTATCTAAAGCATTTAGAAACTTTTAGTTGGTGCTTTTTGAAATCTTTTTTCTTCATGGACTATTTTGCATAGAAACTTCTATACGTTTTTTTCTTTTTCGGGAAGAAAGAGTTTTTATTTTTCTAAACCACTTCTTTTATTTTTATAACTCTTCTTTCAAATCATTTTTCTTTATTGCCAAATTAGTCTTAATCATGTGAAAAGTGAGAAATTTACATAGTTGGACTCTCTGACGTAACATGTGGACATAAAGTGTTAAGTTCAAGTTGAGACAAACAGTTAAGACAATATGTCTAGACGTTTTATTATGTCTTTAGACAGTGTCATAAGATGAATGAGACACTTCATGTTTCCTGATGCTACAGAGTCTCTTATGTATATTTTTATGTATTGATGAAAACAAAAATTGTGTTAATATTGAAATATCTAAATAGTGATTTTATAGCTTTAGTGAGTGTTTATAGTATGATAAACAATTTGTTAGACATTCTAAACATTTGCAGCACATAGTTATTAGACGATTTAATGAACAAGTTGAATGTGTAACAATTTTTATTTAGAGAGTTGAACAAATTTTTTTTAATATACATATCTACTATATACATGTCCATAAAAAATATTCTATACTAAAAATATGTTAAAATTTAAAATTATGAGATTATTCTGTTCATCCTTGTTTTTTTTTTACAGACATCTCTAAGGTTTATCTTTTCTTTGATCAAATAAACGTTTGTAATTATTTTTTATCATGTTTATCTTTCTAAACATAAATATTTTGAACAACTGAAAATCTTTAATATTTTGTTTTAATATCATGAAAAATCTGGAACGAGAAAATTATTAGTTTAAGTTTTAATTTATTTTTTATTAATCCATATTGTGATTACTTTCAAATTAATTTTGTTAGGTTCAAAGAAAAACAAATTGATCTAAGTTTTTTTAGGATCTCATACCAGAAAGATGAAGATAGAAGGTAATGCAAGATTCAAAGTTAACTAATTCGATGATCAATTTCAAATTAAAAGAGATATATAAAAAAATTGAAGGGACAAAATAAAAGTAAGACAAGTCGAGCAACAAAAGTCATATTAGTAATCTTGTTGAAAATATATAAGAGTTGTAGTGAATGTCTAATTTAGTTATTAGAGCATCTAGGCTATTGTGTTGAGTGTTGAACTATTGTAATTCTTCATGTTGTGAAGTTATACACTGAACTTTCTTTGTGCTCTCTTTGAGAATGTATTATTGCTTGTTTGGAGAGTTTTTAATCTCAGGGGAAGGTTAAGAAGTTGTAACCTCGAGAGATGCTAATACTAAATGTAAACTTGGAGAGGTGAAAATACTTGTTGAACCTGAATATGTGAGAATACTTGTTGAACTTGAAGATGTGAGAATACTTGTTATAACAAGTTGGTTAGTAGAAGCTCTTAAGCAGTTGCTTAAGAAGACTAGACATAGTCAAGGTTTAGGTGAACTAAGATAAATCTTTTGTGTTGATATCTCTTTACTTCTGTTGCTGTCTTAATTCTCACTATTTGACGACTCACCAGACGATTTTACTAAACAATCGGTTAGACAATCTTCTTATACATTTATGTTAGACGATCCATTAGATGGTATAACTAGACAATCTAATTATTTGTTGCGAAAATAGTATAAAGGCTTCATTCAACCTCCCATTTTAGAGCAAATTGCACCAACAATAACAACTCTTAGTGGTGCCATATGCAATCACGATTGTGACATTCTCTAGTAGAGCATATCAATTGCAATCTTTTCAAAAGCATTTTGTCTTTTGAGAGAGAGACCTTGATTGAAGAAAACATATCTTCTCGCCTTCTTACTTGAGACTCGTGATTAATTCCTTGGCATAAGAAGATAATCTAGCTCTTTGTTTGAGTTTCCTTCAATTTTGCTATGCTCAATGTTTTTTGAGGTGAATTTGTCATTGTAATTGCTTTATTTTGTGATAAGGGTACATATATAAATAAGGTTTCTAAGTGTAATAGGGTGTTATAAGAGACTAAATAAAGTCTTATAAGGTTCAAAACTTGTGTTCTTAGATTGTTTTTCGTTCTTATTCGATAAGTGACTAGATAGGCATAATGAATTAACTTGAATAATGTAGTTGATTAAATTAAATGTAACTTTTATATATAAATTATATTTTTAATTACCTTTTTGGTCCCTACATTTATGGTCAATATTCAATTTATTACAGTGATTTTAAAAACAATGAATTTGGTCCCAAGTTATTTTAAAAGGTATATAATTTGTTCCATTCTCTTATATTAACATGAACAACTTAAGTGGTAATGAGAAGACACGTATTATGACATGTTTATAATTAATTATTAATTATATTTATTTTTAACTTTTGAATATTATCTTTCCATCTGCACAAACCCTAATCCCAAATTCATTAGTGAAATCACGATTCATGTAGGTTCAATTTCTCACAATTCCTATCTTTTGGTTTGTCAATCAATACGATGTTGATGTCGAAGGCCCATTTATTGTTGTCGTTTTGGGCTTTGGAGATGAATTTGAAGAAGAGGTTGGCAAAGGAGAGTGCATCTGCGGAGCAAATGTGGGTGGCGAGGAAAAGGGTGTAACAGAGAGAGTTACAGAATTTGGGGGAGTGAGGGTTTAGGGACACAAAATTGGAGGAAAGGTTTTGGGAGAGCAGACAATGGACTAGCTTCACCAGATTTGGAAGCTTTTACTGGTTTTTTTTCTTCCTCTATCGTTTTGCTTCTTCACCAACAAAGCTTTAGAGGCCCTTCATTTTTTGAAAAGGTTGAAACATCAATCTCCTAACTCAACCACACTCTCTTAAGCAACAATATCAAATGTGGGATTGCAAATCTCTGATTCAATTTCTTTTTTACATCAATTCTCCCCACCCCTGTCATTTTTTTAGTGGGTGGATCCTTATGTCCAGTTTTTTTTTCCAGATTCATCAATTAACTAGATTTCACCTTTTCTCTTCTATTCAACACAACTACAAAGAAACTTGAGATGCAATTTTGATTGATTGAGATATAAAATTCTTTTTTTCTTTTTGTGGTTTGGTTTACGTTATGCATATATTTAATTCAATTAAAGAGTTTTGTTCTTGTCGGTTGACTCGAACGGCAGTCTTTGACCCTTCTATCTCCGCCTGAGAATCGTGCTTCCTTGATCGAAGAATCTCTCACCTGCAAAGACTGAAGGCGCCTTGATGGTCGTTTGCACTCCGATCCTCAAGTCAGTATAAGGGCAAAGAAACACTAAGTGTATAAAGTAGTTTCAGTCTTAAAAACCGTGTACCTTGCTAGGGTTCTTAACACCCTTTATATAGATTGAAACTAGGGTTTACCTTTGTTCCCTTACCCATGTCTAGGGTTCCTTGGAGAATGTCCCTGCGTCGCTATTACATAATCTTAGCGTAATCTGGCACATGGAACTTCCCTTAACTGAAGTGCAACGACTAACATAATGGCCGCCTGGGTACCAACTTGTGCACCAAGTCTCTGGGGCCATCTGTTCTGTGGGTGCCCTAAGTATTCACGTGTCATGCATGCAGCTTCCTTCGGAAACCCTAACCCCAATAGGCCTTAACGCCTCCAATGACTGTTTACTCGTGTCGCGCTTGAATGCGCTATACACACCACTTGCATGGATCCCTCGTGACTTAGGTTTTCCTCATATATGATGTTTTCAACTGATAACTGTGTAATTCTGGGACCAAACCTTTCGTGGCCCAATATAACTGTTCAGACCCTTGACGTCCGATCTCTCCCTCTTCTGGCGAGGTCTGATGTCGATCTCCAACGTCGAGGTCTATGGTACCAATGTCTGAAGACTGACCAACACCCTGATATGTGTATCTGGGGCCCACCTTACATGACCCATCTTTACTATCAGGCACCGGTGTGCGATGTCCGAGGTCAGTCACTGGAATCGATGACCGAAGACTGTTCGATACAAGTTTAATCAAAAATAAAATTAAGAATTTATTCTTTTCATTCATAATTTTATAAAATCAATTCACATATCTTAAAATAACCCTATAACTATAATACTTCTTCATACACATATAAATCTCATTCTTTTGTATGCATAAAGTTTAACAATGTCAGGTTTTAAAACATAAATCTAAACCCAGACGTTTCTATTAGATAGAATCCAATGTTGTTCAACAAATAACCTATTCACCAATATAAATCCCATCAATTTGAAGCCTCTCTCCTACTCATGCAAGGAAACAATCTTCTATAAAAATACTTGCTTTGTACTTGTGTTGTCAAATTTTGATTAGTAGTAGGATAGTGTGTTGTAACCAAATCTCTCTCTAAGAAGTAAAGAAAATTAGAAAATGAAGCATAAATGTAAAGAGGATGTTTTAGCACAGGAGGAGCATATGATGGTATGAAAATCCATCATCACCACCCTTGCCACCAAATGTCAACCAAACCCACCAAAACCTTTGCTTACAACCACCACTCCAATTTCTCATAACCACTTCCAATTTCTCATAACAAACTTATAAACCCAAAACACGCACCACACGCCACACACTCACTCTCATCATGGCCACCCAAAACGACGCCGCTTCGCCCACCAAGAAGCCCCAACCCATCCCCTGGACCCACCAAGAAACTGTCCACCTCATCCGCGCCTACCAGGAGAAGTGGTACGCGCTCAAGCGCGGGCCCCTCCGCCACAACCAGTGGGAGGAGGTCGCCGTCGTCGTCGCCGCGCGCTGCGGCTACGACCTCGCCTACCCCGCCAAGTCCGCCCTCCAGTGCCGCCACAAGATGGAGAAGCTCCGCCAGCGCCACCGCGCCGAGAAGAAACACGTCGCCGCCACGCTGCGCCCCGCCGCCTGGCAGTACAACGCTCTCATGGAGGACCTCGAACGCGGCCCCCTCCCCATCTCCGCCCTCGCCCCTTTCCAAAACGACACCGATTCGGACCCCGACGAGGACGCCAATTATCAGAACGACAATGATGGCGATGCGAGCTTTGTGAAGTCGAAGAGTATTAGCTGTATTCTCAGCGAGAGGCCCGTGAGAATGAGAAGCGGTGAAAGAGGGTTTTTGAGGGAGCGTGTTGAAGAAGAACGAGGCGAGGACGACGATGACGATCGCGACGACGACGTTTTGGCGCTTCCGGCGGAGATCAGGGCTTTCGCTGAGAGGTTTATTGGAATGGAGAGTTTGAAGATGGAGATGATGAAGGAAACTGAGAGGTGTAGGTTGGAGATGGAGAAGAAGCGGATCCAGATGATTCTGGACTCGCAGCGGAGGATCGTTGATTCCATTGGGAGAGCGTTTGGGTCTAACAAGAGGATCAAGATCACTCAACAAATCTGAAAAAAAGGTTTCATTTCATTTCATTTTCCAATTTTAATTCTATGTTTGGATATTCATTACTTCACACACTGTTTTTGCTTACTCATTGTAGTTAGGGTTAAACATGCTTTTAGGGAAAATGTTCACTTTTGGTCATTTGTTTATGGAAATGTGTCAGGTGTAGTTCCTATGACCAAGTGAGATGGAAGAAGAGATCAAGAGATGGGTTTAACAGGCATGCACTCTGAATTAAAAAACTTATATTGTTAATGAATCAGTGATCATTCTTCACATGATGATGTTTAAGGGTTGCAATGTTAAAAGTGAGCAAACTTACAATCCATGGCAGTTTGGGATTCCTTGACATGTAAAGGACCTTTACTCTGTTCGTATATGTATTATTTATTATTCATTCTTAGAAACATGTTTAACCTTTTTGATTATATTTTCTTGTCTATTGTTTTTGATCACCTGGTTTATGGATTCATGGTTACAACTAACATGGTTGATCTGCCTGCAGATTGTGAAATATAATGATCGAGATAAGCTCTGATTGGTTTCTACCATGGAAGAGTCTGCAAAACTAGTTGCATAGCATGCTGCTAGATGTTTATTCTATTTATTGTTGCATTTAGAGTCTGTACTATTCACCTCAATGAGGAGGGTAAGTTAATTTTTTACATTAGTTGATTATAATGCAAGCGATGCCTTTACAATAATTGCTTCATTTTTATTGCGTCCTATGAAAAAGTTGTTTACTTATTATAGCTGCTTATCCATGCTAACTGGGAAAGTATTGTGATAGGTCAGAATAAAGAACTTATGTTTTTTCTTCCATTTCTGACCCAGTTTCTATTCCCCTTGTTACATACTGATCTGCTTAATGTGCTCGTTGGTTGTGTTTGTTTTATATTATAACTTTGTTGTGAAAAAGTCAATTCGGATGAATGTTAAACTAGAAACAAACATACCAGAAAGCTATCACTTTAAAGGAAGAGTCACAAACATTTTTATCTTCTCTGTCAAATAGCACATGTTTTTATTTCTCCACAATTGTCCCAATAGAGGTCAATATGTCTGTCTGGAACCAATTCATGACAAAAGTACACAAGTCATTGCTGGAGTGATTTATATCTCTTAACAATTAGTTTAATGGAAGTCAAGGTTATTAGCAGTTGATTTTATCTGGTACATTTATATGCATTTTGTGTTTATTATGCTGGAAAGGGTTATTTTAGAGCCAAATATTATGCTTGATGGCTTCTGCCCCAGTTTCTTGACACTGGGGTGTTTCTGTTTCTGGTTCAACCCTCCAATAACTAACGTATTTTCTTTTCTACCGTAATGGCTACTGCTTTCACTTCTCTAAGAACCCCAGGGAAAGGTAGTTATTATGCATTTCTCTATATATCCACTTATTAATGAGGAATGATGAAAATTACCTGGCTAAGATTTTTTCAGTATCACACATGCATAACGCTGGTATAAAACCAAATCCTATTCCATACACTAGAGATGATCAAAGCTTTTGAAATCTTGAAAATCGTTTTTGATAATCTTTCTTTCTTAGTTAATACAAATGAGCATTAAACAACCTTTATATAACCTCAATAAGTAGTCAAAACAGTTAAATAAAAACCAAAACCAGTTAGAATAATTTAAAACAGTTTAAAACACATTACAAAATTCTATTATGAAAACCGGTTATTTCTTCAATACTATCGATTGAAATAAATTTCTCTTATGGTTTCATGAAAACAACCAGTTCATTTATTGAAACAACTGATTGAAATAAATTTCTCTTATGGTTTCATGAAAACAACCAGCTCATTTATTGAAACAACTGATTGATTCTGTTTGACAGCAAAGACAAAACAAAGCTAAGCTTTTCCAAACCATTTTAAAAACCCATATTTTAAAAAAGATTAAGATTCAAATGAATTTGGATCATCTTAAGGAGTGAATTAACAAGTTTCAAACAACTAAACAACACACACCCACTAGCAAGGTCTTCAAAATGTCTATATGCATTTGGAGACATCAAAACATCTTGTTCAACAATCTCTCCTTATTTGATAAAGACAAATCCCTGGTTTGCTTGTGCTTTAGTTTTTGAACTTGAAAGGTTCTGCAAAACAAATTTTGTACACATACAAAGCAAGTATACCAGCAAGATAACAAGGCACATAGAACCAGTTTTTTGTATAAGCCTTAAAGCAGAAAAACCAATCAATCCAGTGACAAAACAGTGTAGCAGAGGTTACAACACAAAAACCACAATTTCTCCCCCTATTCTTCTTCCCAGATAGAATAAGAGAAAAATATAAGAAATATTTTGAGAATCAAGGATACCCTACTCATTTCTTAAGAAGAAAACCCTTTCTCGAGGCAGTGGCTTAGTGAAGATGTCCGCAAGTTGTTTTTTAGTTTCAATAAACTGAATTTCACAATCCCCATTACTCACATGATCCCTTATAAAGTGGTGGCAAATCTCAATGTGCTTAGTCCTTGAATGTTGAATCTGATTTTTAGTGAGGTTGATAGCACTTGCGTTATCACAAAGCAAAGGTACATTGTTGACCTTCAAGCTAAAGTCTTGTAGTTTCTCTTTGATCCAAAGAATTTGTGCATAACAACTACCAATAGCTATATACTCAGCTTCTGTAGTTGAGAGAGCCACACAAGCTTGCTTCTTACTATGCCTAGATATGAAGCTTGCTCCAAGAAGATGACATGTGTCACTTGTGCTCTTTCTATCCATCTTGCACCTTGCAAAATCAGAATTAGAATATCCAATCAAATTTATAGGAGAGTGAGAGGGATACCATAAACCAACACTGGTTGTGCCCTTAAGGTATTTCAGAATTCGTTTGGCAGCCTTGAAGTGAGATTCTTTTGGATTTGATTGAAATCTAGTACATAGGAAAACAACAAACATGATGTCAGACCTTCTAGCGGTGAGATATAGCAAGGAACCAATCAATCCTATGAATTTGGTTTGATCCACTACTGTTCCAGCCAAGTCATCATCCATATAGCAACTTGTTGACATTGGTGTGGAGGCCTCTTTGCAGTTTTCCATCTCAAACTTCTTGAGAATCTCCATGCAGTACTTAGTTTGACTTAGGAAGGACATCCTTCAATTGCTTGACTTGCAACCCTAAGAAGAATGATAACTCCCTCATCATAGACATTTCAATTTTTCCCCGCATAGCTGCAACAAATTCTTCTCATAGGAAATTATTATTAGCCCCAAAGATGATATCATCAACATAAATTTGAACTAAGATGATGACAGATTTTGACTTTTTAATAAAAAAATCTTATCAATTTTGCCTCTCTTGTAGCCACGAGATAAGAGAAAATTACTAAGTCTATCATACCACTGTCTAGGGGCTTTCTGTAGACCATACAAAGCCTTTTTCAGTTTGTATACATGATTAGGATGTTGGTGATCTTCAAAGCCAGAAGGTTGGGAGAATAAACTTATTCATTGATGAATCCATTGAGAAATACACTCTTCACATCCATCTGAAAAAGTTTGAAGCCACTCATACAAGCAAATGCAAGCAATAATCTCACAACTTCTGATCTAGCCAAAGGTGCAAAGGTTTCATCATAATCAATGCCTTCTTTTGATTATACCCTTTAACAACCAACCTAGCTTTGTTTCTAGTTATCACACCAGATTCATCCAATTTATTTCTAAACACCCACTTAGTTCCAATGACATTCATGCAATCAGTTTTAGGAATAAGAAACCTCACATCATTTCAAGTAAATTGATTCAGCTCATCATTCATGGCAGCAACCCAATTTTCATCTTTAAGTGCATCACAAATGGATTTTGGTTCAATTTGAGATACAAAAGCCATGTGTTTGCAGTACTTTGAGATAGAGTTTTGAGTAGACACTTCCTTATCAATCTGTCCAATAGTGTTGTCCACATAAAAGGTTTCTAGTAATTCTCCATTCTTTGGGAAAATCATCTTGATACAGAATTTCAACAGGTTGTATCGCAGAATCAACCGATTGTTTTTCTGGACAGGATTCCAACTTCTGCAGAATGATGTTCTGATCATCTTCTTCTGCATAATTCTTCATAGAGTTGTGTTCTATAGGGTTAGTTTCATCAAAGACAACATGAATGGACTCTTCCACAGTCATAAGTCTTTTGTTATACACTCTATAAGCATGACTAGTTAAGAAATAACCAAGAAAGATACTACTATCTACTTTTTCATGGAGATAAGGATGTGACAAAACTTTTATAACCATTAAATATAATATAATAACAAGAACGAAAATAAATTTTTTATTCAAAAATAAAAATAAAATAGTATAACTCATGCATCTTACATTCCCATCCCTAATTAGTAATTAATCGAACCTAAACTTGAATCGGGACTGAAATGAGTACGGCAAAAAATAAGCAAATTTAACTCATGACACAATTTTTTCCTGTTTATTTTAGGATTTTTTTTGGACTTACCATGATTATACATTGGTGAATGAATGATGAGTGATGTCTCACATGTCATGTCATATCAAAAGTTGACTTCAAATGTGAAATTAGGACTATAAGAAAGTTGGTTCATACTTATATAAGCATCAGAAAAACTTCTCATCGTAAGCATAATGTGATAACAATCCTTTGACTTTAAGCCACTCTAACTTCTACCTATAGGAAATATTAATTGTCTGAACTACATAACAGTGATAATTTGATAGATGTCAACCTTTCTTTGTGAGTATTTATAAGGTCATACACATAATGATATTGATTGGAGAAGATGAATAAAATAAATGAAATTTAAGTTAGTTTTCAGTTGATTAATTCATTAATGTTACACTTGATTATATAGAGCCGTGATAAAAGAAATCAGTGTAAGAAAAATTAGATTTAAGATTATTGAATAGAGAAAACAAAAAGAATATATTTATCTTTCAGAAATTTATTTTAAATCAATTTTAATTAAACTTATACATTAACAGATGGTAACAAATACCAATAACATGGTCCTTTTTATTGACTATGGCATCATATTAATGTTACATACTTTCTTTACTAAAGTGTTGCTATCAACAAACTTATATTTTCTTTAACAGTTTGATGAGATGAGATAATGTAGGTTTAAAACTTACAAGTTATTCTAAATTGTTAAATTACCACATAATATTTAAACTTAATAACAACTTAGCATTTTCACATCACGAACAATTATCAACTTATGACCTCATAATTAGGAATTCATGGAACAAATTTCTTAATTAACATTTCTAAAATAAAAGTAATACAAAATTAAAATTGTTTTTTATTAATTAAAACTAATTTATACATAAACTAATTTTTATAAACTTTTTTATGTTTAATGTTTACATCAGTTATTTATAGATTATAGAGAAATTTATGCAAATTTTTATCTCAATATTATGGAGAAACTTATTATCTAAATAAGCCCTTAAAATGATAAAACGGACTAGCTCAATCCACTTGGACTTCACTGAAAATAGACCCTAAACCCACCACAATTTAAAAAAATAGAGATTTTATTTAATAAAATTAGTTTAAACCAACAAATATAATAATATAGTCTAAACTTCATTTTAATTTTTCACTTTTGTTAGTATTATAAAAATTAAATTTATCAAGTAAACTAACAATAATAACTCAATATACTTGGAGTTTTAAAATATTAAAAAACTACATATTAAAAAATTTAAATTTAAATTCTTAAAATATTTTTATTTCTTTTGCATGGCCCAATCCCACAAACTACCCTTACTTAAAACTCATACTGTTGGTTGATACACAGTTGGGATAAAAGGAGAAGGTAGTGGGGAGATTTTTTCTTAAACTTAAAATGATTACAAAATTGAGAATTTGCATATATACAGATGATATCATTGGGAAACTTGTATTCACAAAAACTTGAATTGGCTTTTGCCAATAAAAATGATTTCTATCCCGATTATCTAGAGTAATAATACATTGACTAATCTAGTAAAACAAAAATAAAGTGTTTCTCTACAGATGAGAAGGTAAAAGAAAAAAGGAAAAGGAGGGGAAAGTACAAAGGAACCAAGAGACGATCCTATACAAAAAGACCTCTATACTCGTCTCTTTTTGAAAAAAGAAAAATGGGGGGTCAACCTTCTAAGAACACTGTTAATATACAAGATTTGCAAAACAAGAACAAGATAAGCAATGATGCATGCCAATATAACTTCAGTTAGTACATCAACAGGACCTGTGCAGAAACAACGAATATCTGTTTCCATATTCCACAGTCCCCATGAATGGTCAGCTTCATCTGCACAAAACCCTACAAATGAGGTCTGTTTTTCTTTTTTTTCATCTGACAACAAAAAAAGAAGATAAGACCACTTACTAAAGAACAAGCAAGCAAGAAAGCCAACACACATGAACAGCACAAATCTGAAAAACAACTGTGATGAAATCTTCCAACCTAGGCAACACTTAATGAGACTACCGTCACTGGATTCATGAAATTCACAGGGATCAGACCTCAATACACATTAGCCAAGACAAATTACTTATATGAAACTAATCTCTGTACATATGAACAATTATCATTAATAATGAATTTAAAAATACATCTCTTCTATGAGATGTAATCATGCAAATCGATGCACTTAAACAGTTTGTGTTGGAGAGTTGCTAATGACATGATATCAGAGCCTCCTTAACGAATTGGCGACGAGTTAACAGCTTTCAAACTCCTGAGGTGATAAACCCAAGGTGAAGAACTTCACAAAAGGACAAGAGACTTTATAAGACTTGGTATGACTAGATAAGACTTTAAAGGAATCATTCTTATTTTAGTTTAAATAAAAAAAATTGTTGTTTCTAAGTAACCTTTTGTAGCATTAATCTTTTTCTTTTAATAAAAATGAGAGTACTAAAGCATCACTATGTTGTTTGTGACACCAACTATGTTAACACCAACATCAATCATATGTAGCACCTCAGAATATCACAAAAAGAGAAGAGGAAAATACAAAAAATAGTGAGGGTACCAAACCTGACCCACTAATCGCAAACAGTATAAAAGATAAAATCAAATCCATCCTTGGAAAACTCAGTACAATGATTACCCTCTCTAAAATATGCAAAAAATGAATACACGTAGTATTACTATTTACAAAACAATTCAACCATCTACAACTAAGATCCCAAGGAATAATAGAAGTATTGAATTGAGCTTGAATAACATGTTGAGATTCACACTCAATAGAAAGTTTAGTCCAACCTTAGAAGATAGCAACCTTTTGTAGCATTAATCATATAAACTCCAGTTCGTTCTAGTTTTGAGGATACTGAGCTAGAGTCTGACGACGACTGTGCACCTGAAGGGTTGGTGGAGGTGGTGGATCTTTAGGTGCACTAGACACAACAAGTATATCAGATACAACAGGAATATTGACTTGATCAGTTGGAGACACAAGAGGAGAAGGAGAAGACTTAAAGTAAAGGGAAGACTCCGTGAAGGTGACATCTATTAAAATGAAATAGTTGTTAAGTGAGGAACATTTATATCTTTTTTGGGATCTAGTGAATCCTAAAAAGACACATTTACATGAGATAGTAGATAACTTATCAAGTCCAAGACTAAAATTATAAACAAAGCATGTAGACCAAAAAACTTTAAGGGATAAGGGATCAAAAGGTTTATGAAGAAATAAGATAGAAGAATTTTGTTATCTAAAACCAAATATGGCACTTGATTAATGAGATAACACGCACTAAGAACACCATCACCCCAAAAACCTTGAAGAACCTCATCATGAACTAAAAGTGAGTTGTTTCAACAAGATATCTATTCATGCGCTCAACCGCACATTTTGTTGAGGTTTATAAGCACACGAGATTTGGTGAAGAATGCCATAAGCCATAAAATGTTTTTAAAAGAATGAGAAAGATATTCATGGGCATTATCACTACGCAAGGTTCAAATAGAAACTTCAAATTCATTTTTTATTAAAAAGAGTGTAATACAAAAAACAACTCAGAACATTTATCATGAAAAACAACCAAGTACATCTTGAATAATCATCAATAAAAGTAACAAAATACTAAAATCCTAAATTGGACTTAACAGGACTTGGTCCACAGATGTCAAAGTGAATTAAGGCAGAAGGAGACGAAGAACGTTGTGAGACACTACTGGAAAAGAACTACAATTGTGTTTCCCAAAAGGGCACATTTCAAGACAAATTTGATAACTTGGAACAAGTTATTGCATCTTGGCAAGATTAACATGAACCAGCTAGGCATGAAGGAGAGATGAAGAATCCATTTTTGTGTCAACATGTGCAAATGTTCATAGGTGATAAAGGCCGTGAGACTTACATCCGATGTCAATCATCCATCCCAAACTCTGATCTTGTAAACAAACAAAATCTTTGCTAAAAGAAATAATACAATCAAGGGTGGTGAGATGACTAATGAATAATAACTTAAAGGGAGACCTAGAGACATAAAGAACATTATTAATGCATAAAGAAGGAAGAAGACTAATAGTACCAACACCATGTAATAAGACCCTACAGTCATTGGTCATGGTAACAGAAGGTAAGTAACCCAAAGTAGATAGAGAAGAGAAAAAATTTGTTACCAATAATGTGATCTGTGGCACTTGAGTCTAGAACTCAAGGGCCAAGAGAATTGGAGTGAGTGAGGCCAAAAAAGATGTAGCTGTATGGGCAACAAAAGTAGTGGAATCAGAGTTTTGATGATCTTCATACCATTTGAGAAATTCATTGAAAATAGCAGGTTGGCTTGAGGTATCAAGACAAGTAGAGCCCACAGTATGGTTGCACAAGAGCAATTTGGACAACCATAGCATATCGAGGAGGAGGACCATGTAAGGCATAACACCTGTGAATTTTGTGGCCTAGCTTGTGACAATGATCATACTTGTGATGCCCTTTGCCCGACGAGGGCGATTCCAATCATCAAGATGAGATACCAAAGCAGAAGAGCCGTAAGCAGAAGCAAGTATATCAGTGGTTTGATTACTTAATACACGTAGAAGGGTGGAACAAGAAAAAGTAAATTGGGCAAAACAAGGGATCCCAAAATCTGGTTGTGGACATGGGAATAATCAAGAAGTTCATCTAAGGACAATAACATGAAGAACTTGGACCTTTGCTTGAGTTCTTGAGAAGAATTGAAGGCAACACGCAATAAATCATTGAAATAATGAAGAGCAACATTTACTTTACCCATATATTCAACAATTGTACCATCAGGACGTATGGGGGCAACACAATTGAGGAGATTTTGACATACCATAAAGACGTTGGATATCATTGGTGTACAATATTTGGCCTCTACCCAAACTTCTGAACATGTCTCATAAGCACGGAATATTTGTTTTAAAGATGATTGAATAGTAGAGTTGAGATTAATGCATAATTGAACATTAAAACCTCAATTTCAATAATATTATAAGATGATCACATAACTCTTATTCTTAAGTCATAGTTTAATGTCTGAGGCCAAGTATCATAATTAGTGTCATCCAATTTGTTAATAGATAGATGAACATTGACATAATTAGTATAGATTGATGGATCAATCATAATGGCAACAGAGGATGCCATAAATGAAGAGGAAACCACCTTAAAGGAGACAGAGAAAGCCTAGGAATCAAACAGACTACAATCAACAGGACAAGGACAAATCCAGATGGGGACGACGAAGCGACCCTGTCAATGGTAATCGCTGCCGGAACAGACGTTTGACGCGCCACCACACTTGGCAGAAAGAGGTGAAGTGGTGCGACTGTGGGGAAGCACGTGAGAGTGCCTAAGGGCTCCAATTGCCGCGATCCTTGTAGTGTGGTGGTCACCTGGCCGAGACAAACAAAATGGCAGTGTCGCCAATGCAAGCGACAGCGATGGCGCAGCGGCTGTGGCAGTAGCGGAAAATAGTATCACCGGTGAACAATGGGTTTACCAGGAAGGTAAGGATTTTACCCTAGTTCTAGATACCATGTTAACATAAAGTAAAAAGTGATATAGGATTAATTCCTTGTGCAACACATAGGGTTATGTATTTATATTTACGAATCATAATAAATATATGGGCTAAGCCCATTACATCTAACAAGAGTTTCTATGTAGTGGATTGTATGTAATGTTCTAAAATGATACCTAGTATGCCAATTTATTCCTTTCTCATTACCATTCAACAGACTCAAGAACAGCAATAATTTCTAAGAAAAATATGCAGATATTGTAAACAAAGTGAATAAATTAATGATATGATCATTCAGGAAAAAGCTTTCATCTAATGTCAACACTGGTTCCAAGAAACTGTGTATGACAAATGTGTTTCATATGCCTGTGGTGAAAAAACACATGACCCTGCCCCGTCCAAAAGAGTCAAACAAACAAATGAAATTCAATGATATATTTGCACATATACAAGCTAAACAGTAAAAAAAATATAGAATTACCTATACACTGCTGTCAATAAGGAATTGAAACTCCAATCCTGACAGAACAGAGCACTTGGCTGCTCCATCCATTGGAAAGCATCATTCAACATTAGAATTAGGTGGCTGGATAAACATACTGCTCTTCCCTGATTGTAGATGCTGCATATGTTGTTGAGGTTGTAAAACAAGATCTTTGGGAGAATATTCTTCTTTCTCATGCTGTTGCTGCTGCTCAGTCTGATATGGCTGCTGAGATAGGAGGGGTTGCGATGACTGTTGGAGAGGTTGTACCTGACGTTTTTGCCACTGTGTATCAGAATTATGTGCATGACAAGTCAAGCTAACTGATCTTGGCTCCAATCCTTGACTAGTTGTTGGTTGCTCATTTCCAGTGGAATTTCCAGCAGGTGCATTTCCCAAGGAGTTCATTTGAGTGGTTTGATTGTTCATAGTGGAATCAAATGGTGGTTCTTCTGTTTTCCATTGAGAAGATACTGTGGTAATAACTGGTACAGCACTAACAGGATCCATACAACTCTGAGCCATTGTAGCACAGGTGCTAACCTGGGAACCGCTGTTTGCAGGCTGTTGATCAGCTTGAATTGGATCAGAATTTAATGACTCGGAATGAACAGGATGTTTTAGCGGCAACATTCTCTGAACGTTTGTTTGAGTATGATTAATTTTCTTAGACTGAGTCTGTGGCTGCAGCTGATGGTGGTTAGAAGCAATAACAGCTGGCTGTGGAGGTGACAACAACTGGCCTGATGAAGCTGGTGAAACTTGAGCTTGAACACTAGTATCAGAAGGAATACGAAGTTGCTTTGACGAAGTGGTTGGTGACCCCGAATGAAGCCTCTGCGGCAACTGTGAATGATTTGAAGAATGAGCATGACCCAAAGGCTTCGATGGCTGATTTGGGTTTAAACCAGATCCCGGATATATATTTTGACCTTGCATCATGTGTAAGATTTGGTCCCCTTTTTCACCACTTAGATGAGAAGTATCCACAGAGAGGTTTGGATGGACCAACATACTTCCTCTTCCCATTCCCTTCAGAAGTTTTGCCTGCTGTTGAGACTGAACATTATGCCGTTGATTAGGATGCTGCCTACCAGATTGTTGATACTGCTGTGGCGGCAGTGGCTGCTGTGACGGATGTCGTGGGCGTTGCTTTGCTGCTTGGTTAGTCAGCCCACTAGCAGGAGAATTTCTGCTAAACGCAGGTTGTGACTGGTGAAGTTTCTGCTGTTGGAGCTGGGATGACATGGGAGTCAAAGGGGATGGTGGCGTTATAGGTGAATGTGGGACTTGCTGAGAAGAATTTTGTGGTTGAACTTGAGAACTGTTTTGCAATGGTGATGATATGGGAAGTTGAGACTTTGCCTGGACATGTGGCATCAATGCATTTGATGCAGCAAGCTGGTGCTGGTGCTGGAGATATCGTTGCTGCATTTGCCTTTCCTTTGCTAACCGAACAGAATAGGCTTGCTGCTGTGAATTAGTATGACTTGGACCTTGAAGATGAGGGCGAGGATTACTAAGATGGCACTGCTGCTGCGAGAGTTGGTGTGACTGCTGTGCATGTCCTGGATAAGGCTGAACAGGCGCTGTTGTCTGATTGCTAAAGGCAGAACTCAGCCCACATAGAGCAGGAATACCTTGAGTGTTCCCTTGGGTGACCTGCATCTGAAGCTCTGCAACCATCATTTGTCTTTGATGTTCTGGGTTATGGCCGGGCTAATGGCAATAGGAAAAAGTCATTAGTAGAAATAAATAAGATCACCATAAATGTTAAGAAATAAACCAAACACCTAACAGCCCAAGAGAGGCATTATAATTATAGTGAAAACAAAATTTGAGTCGGTTGGGAATATAAGATTCATAGCCACAAGGTGAAGTACAACTTAGGCACATCTTTGTTTTTGGCATTTCACAAAGATTTTTAAAAAATGGCTTTTTGGTTAAATTCTCTGCAATTTGATTATTAGCTTCTGTGTGAATACATAATAAACTTAATCAATTCAATCCTAATATGATGGAATAAGAATACTTCTCACCCTCATCATATGTAGAGTCTCATGAGGTCTTAAAATTGAGTTGCCTGCTCCAGGGCCAACTCCAGAGTGCATAGTTCCGGGGCTTGGCATTCCAACCATACTAGAGGAAATCATGCTTCCGGAATTAAGCATCGATGGTGATGCCATTCCTTGAAACCCTGGCCTAGACATTGCCATGGCTTTGTTAATTCCACCCATTATGCCCATGCCATTTCCACCAGGAAGCATGCGGACACCATGATCACTTCCAGAAAGTGTCCCAGTAACTGAAATGCTCTGCTGAATGTTTCTTCCAGATAACATTTGATTGTATTGTATTCTCTGTTGCTCATCCACTGATGAAGGAGAATTCCTCGGAATTCCATATCTACCACCCCTGGAACAATCACATCAATTGATTGTATGGCAGTGCACAAAATGATATTGCACAATAAGAATCATCGGCAATGAAACTGCACACCTGACAGATGCTGTGGTTGGACCAGATGAAGATGACAAGTTATGGCCGAGAACCATACCAGAAGACCCAGGTAGTGAAGAGTTCACCCCAGATGCGGGAAGCATTGACTGTACAGAACCTTGATGTGGTAAAGTCAGACCACCAGGATGAGAACCTTGGTACCCTAGGGCTGGGACATCTGGGTTTATTTCTTCAGCTTCACAGAGATCAAGTGGCCTTCATCCGGGATTCAAACAAAAATTAAATTCTCGTGCTAAACAATCTAATCATGTGTACCGATATTTTAAAATTACAAGAAAAAACCAACTACAGTTAGATGAGCAGAGTAGACAATGCAACAGAATCCAAATTATAAAATGTCTTTATTGCCCAGAAAATAAAATAAAAACTTACGTTAAAAGATTTCCATTCAGGTTGTTGGGACTGGTTAGGGAAAGAGCCATCACATGTGAATTATGGGCAGGCACTAAATGTTTTGAATCCTGGTTATCAACCTGCGTTAAGAAAAAGGAATTGCTCCAAAAATAGGTTGAAGAAAGTATATAACTAAGAATCATGTCAGAAAATAGACATATTTTGTATATAGCTACAATTCTGCTCCATGCAGACATCAGTTAGACATATTTTGTATATAGCTACAATTCTGCTCCATGCAGACAATATTCTTCCGAAGTAATCACCTAATATCTAAGATATGTTACAATATCAACCTAATATCTAAGATATTTTAATAATCTGTGTATCTACTTATCTCTCTTCTCATATAAATAAAAGTAAAATACACTTTGAGTACAAGAATTGTAGTATTTAAAGTCATTTATTATGCAGTCAACTTTACTTATATGTAAATTAATTATTTTTTCCTTATATAATATTAACTATTGTATTTAATAAACATTATATGTAATGTTAATGATAATAAAATATACTTATTGTATTTCATATATGTAATATGTTTACTAAACTGACATTGATAATCATATCATTACATGAAATTCATGTTGAAGTTCCACTAACAAACTATAATTGAGCATTAACAGCACTAAAAGTAACCATCTATCATCTATTTCCCAATGAACAACCAATCTAATTTAACCATTGATATTAGTGATTGAATGAGTATTGTGTACAGGAGCAGTTATTCGACTGCCTCCTTGAGTGTTAGTGTTCTGTTACAGGTAGTTAAAAAACTATTAGCCATCTGTGCTTTTAGTTATGACAGCTATGCATTCTATCATGTATAAATACACAATTGTACTCTCTTTGCCAGTAGTATGCTAATAATATTTCTCAGAATCACTTTTCCAAATTCTCTGCTTCTCTTCTTTCCCTCAAACTCTAAGTGAGAAATAAGAAGGTAATGTTGCTAAGATAATAAAAATTCAAATCATGAATCAAAAAGCCTATTTTTCAAATTGTGAATTGAAGTGTATCATGAATCCTAAGATGTCCAATAATTAAAATAACGTATACCGCTAACAACGGTGTACGTGCCCAATTTTAAGTCTCTACATCTTATAATCTTTCCTGACATAAATTTTTTGGATTCAAACCTGATTCTTTAGGTAATGTTGCTTCTGTCCAATCTTTATAATTTTCTCAAAATGAGACTTCAATGTATCCTCCTCCATTGGCCCCTGTAACCGTTGAAACAGCTGCCTGGCACTACCCTGCTAAAGATACGAAAGATTTACCCAATTAAAGCTACTGAATAACATGACATTTCCCCAATATCCAAATAATACATGAAAAATGAAAAAAATTCCATGCCTTAGGAATTCCAGGTAACGTAGAAGGATAAGACTGTGAAGACCCTGAATCTTCAGCACTATCTGCACCATCCCCAGTAGTTCTATCCATTAAAATTTTATGACGCTCCTTGCACTCTTTTGGTTTGCGAAAGACGCACTGGAAATATTGTAAAATGTCATGATCAGCAAAATTCCAATAAAAAACTAAAATAACCCACCAAATAACAGATTAAATGAAATTTTAGAATTTAAAGTATCATAAAGCAAAGCATCATAGCTTCAAGAGTATCACGCAAGAAGCATGGTAGTTAGAATCTTACGATTCGTACGATACGAATCGCGTTTCGATTCAAAACAGGACCTTATCGATTCAAATCAGGTCCTGAATCGTTTTTGGGCATGAATCGGACCATGAATCGCGTGAATCGTGGATTCTCAATTCTATTTCCGATTCGGTTCCGATATTTTCGAATCAATCATATTCTGGAAAATTCGAAAAAGGAAACGAAAGATAGTGAAAATCCGAAAAAAAAGAAGAAAGATAGTGAAAATCCGAAAAAGGAGATGAAAGATTTAATTTTTTCCAAAAATCTCAAAAAACTTAATAAAAAGAACAAAATGGACAGTCACAGAGACCATGAATTTGCCTATAAAAGTCAAGATCGCAGTGGGGAGAATAGAAAAGTCATGAACATTTTAACTTCATATTTTTTATTTTTGATTTAAAAATATATCATATTTTATCTATTATGTATCTTACGATTCATAATAAGATTTGATTCACGATTCAAAAAAATCAAAAAACGATTCACGATTCGAATCTCGATTCTATAACCCATAATAGTTAGTATCTTACGATTCACGATACGTATCGTACGAAACGATACGGTTTCACCCTCCCACGATACGAATCGTTTGAAGAATCTTTTTCGTCCCTGAATCTTAGCTGTATCGTGCGATTCACTCGAAGAATAGCTGAATTGCGAAACAAAACGATTCTGTATTGTGTGAATCAGTGTAGATTTTTAAAAAAATAGTAAATAAAAGAGATAGACAGAATTTGTTTAATAACATGTATACACCACATTATTTTTTTAGAGGTTGTTTTGGTGAAATTGTGTGGTATATATATATATATATATACATATATATATATACATATATATATATATAATTTATTGTATCTTCCATGTATACATATCTTATATATTTAAGTATATATTACACTTTTTAATGTTTATGAATCTTGTGATTCACGATACGAAACGATTTACGATTCATAATATCAGCTCTCCGATACACTACTTGTATCTCGATTCTACTACCATGCTATAACGATGGCAAGAAGTAACATAAAACATTAGAATGATTTTGCATGATAGTCTAATGGAATATGCCATGATTTAGAAAAAAAAATTCCAGCAACGATTGCCCCTTTCCTCTAAAACCATCCATATTACACATCAGTACCTTGATTTGGAGAGCACTATTGATAGCATCACTTACGAGCTCCCAGTTTGGACCCATATCATGCGCCAGGACCACAAGAGCCTGCAACAGGTAGGGCAATAACGGTAAGCCTTTCAGACAATTCATAGATATTCAAGTATAAATATTTATTCAAAAAATGAGAGAAAAATTGATAAGGCAAATGAATTCCAAACCACCTGATCTTCAAATAGTGACCAAGGACTTCCAGAACCAAGCTGTCCAGCAGAAATCTAATAGCAAAAAATAATAAAAATATGATAAGAGAAATAGAAAAATCGCAGATACAAAAATTGCCAGTACATGAGCATCTAAATTCATATAAAAAATTTACCTTCAGAGATTTAGCTTTCCTGCCCCTGTCTCTTCCACTAATGATCTTAATAAACTTATTAGGAGTTGACAAGTTACTCATTTGTGAAGCAGCAGGGGAAGGAATAGAATTAGTCAGTGGCACAATATTGTCCAAAGGATTATCAAGTGGCCTCATTATCTTTGGCTTCTTTCCATTATGTTGCCCATACAAACCTTCAAAACAGAAAGTTGAATTCGCAAATCATTAATCATGAAGAAAATAGAATACACATATAAAATGTAAATAAAAGAAATTTCCAGATCTATGATAAAATTACAAGTAGCTTTACCACCACTACCATTAGATTCAAAGTGATGACTATCCCCTCTCTTCTTGGACTGATCCCTCTGGCATTGAGAAAACATCACAGAATAAGCATTAAAAATTAATATTCAATAGTTTATATAATAAAGTTGAAAATACATATATAAGATGGGTTTACATAGCAATCCTAGATTCAAATTGTTATAACAACTTTCTGATGTTCCTAAGAAGAAAAAATAAAGACAGACACAGACTCAACCTTCTGACACAAAAAACATTTGGAGGGTCAGTCTCTTTCATGTATGTTATAATTACAGAAATAAGAAACTATTCCTATATAATAAAAATTGTCTAGATTATGTATATATTATTATTATGAACGATTTTATTTATTTCTACCGTTGGGCCTTAACTGGAGCGAACTAAGTTCCATTTTGTGGCCAAAAATGGCCACGCATGAGTCACAGTCCAAGATTGATAACCTCTAGTGATCCTCCGAACCAGTTTTATCAATATTTTATTGTTAAGTTCCCTAAAACACAAAAATTGTCTTTCACTGTGGCCAACTTTTCCATTGAGACACCCTTCGCTCACCACCTTTCCAATGTGTTGGCCCCTATTTAGTCTTAGATATACTGTCCCCATATTTGTCCCATAATGCACTGACCCTGCTGTCTTAGATACACTGGCCCCGGCCTTTTCCCAGATTTACAGACCATGCCTTTGTTCTTGATGGACTGGTCCAAACTATGTCCCTATATACACTAGTCCCATGTGTCTTAGAAGCACAAATCTAGCCCCATCTTCGCCCTATATCTGCACTGGCCTTGTTTTTATCTCAAAAACCATTTTAAAACTTAGTATCAAGTTTAAAAATTTTGGGTCTTCAATAAGATTAGTTTGAAGCTTTAGAATGTGGTTTAGAGAAGGACAGGCCTGCTTTACTTGCCATGAATTGTGTCTAGGGTTGATGATCATTCTAGCTATCTAGATAAGCTCTTTTTTCTCTAGCTTCTCCGGTATCCAGGAGTTTCTTTTCCAACTAATGGTGGAGCTCAATTTTTAAGTTTTTTATTTTCAATTTGAGGGGAAGTAATTTATTTTTAAGGCATTTCATTGCTGTTGTGAATTGCTTGTTTAATCACACATGTAAATCCTTTATTTATAATCATTCAATGTATAATATAGGGAAACCTCATAATAATGGCTTATAATGGAGAATAGCTCTATCAGTTGTAGATATTTCCCTAATTACTATGATCAATCATATCTTTTACATTTTTCTTCTAACAAGCTAAAGCTTAGTAAGCTTCAACTTGATGCGGAGTGATATAAATATGAAAAATATTTTTGATATTATCTTAGAATGTTTTAGAGTATCTGGATGATCACTTAAGATTTAGTCTTCTTTACAATGCCAGAAATTCTTATTCTGTTTCATAATATTGAAAGATGAAGCCTACTAAGGGAATTTCACTGAAAAAGGTTACCTGTTCATTTAGGACAACATAATCCAATTGCCACCCCTGATCATACGTTGAACCCTGCAGAATAATTGTAAGCAAATGCAGCTGAAATACAGATTCTGTAATAAATCAAAAAGCACCTTCACCACATGTTCAAAAATAATTATCTCTCAAGTTATATAAATACAAAATGATTATTACCAAAGTCTTTGCCTTCTTCTTCTTCTTTGTTTTAACAAATGTTTCTGCACAATCATAAGATAACTGTTTTTCAAAATCTGCAACTGACTCCACCTCAGAACTTTTCTGGATCAGGGGTCCAGCATGTAAAGTACTCTGGTCATCATGAAAGGAATTAGTATCACCACTTGAAGCATCCGCCTTAGCTTGAGCTTGTACTGTCCCAATGTTAGTGAAAGGGCTTACAACTCTATGCCTAGTAGCAGTACGCATGCGCTTTGTTGGTATTGACCCAACATTTAAACTAGCAGGTCTTTTTCCAAACATGATGGATGGTTGAGATCCAGTTGTATAGTGTACATAAGACAAATCAGCACCAGCATCACCACACCTAGGAGCATAAGACTTCAAATTTTTATGCTTCTTCTGTGCAGATTTTGATGATTTGTTGCCCTCATAGACACTGGGCAAGTAATAAGTGCTATTTTCTCCTTCTTCCTCATCATATCCATTCTCTTGGGATCCAAACTCTATTTGAATCAATAAAAGAAAATAATGACAGGTTCCAGAATGACCAACTAAGGACAAAAATACAAAAAATGCATGTAGTCCTAACAGTACCTGCTGTGGTATCATACACAGATGTTTCAACTTCCTCTTGCATGCTACTCCCAGTTTTCTGAAAATGTTTATTCTATTGTTTCAACAAGTTAAATTACAAAATTGTGTTTCAATAAATATTTGAACTAATGACATAAACACATTTCTGAAATGGCTTTGCCTTCCAGGAAGGAATAAAACATAGTAACCAAGCATTTTCCGTCTTTTTTTTCTAATGAACAGAGTAGCTGAGAATCTTTGATCATACATTACCTCAAAATGATGGAAATGAGATTCAATAGCTTTTCTATATATTTCCATTGCAGAGGAGGAACTTCATAGAAAAGATTTTCCTATAAATTTAAACATGTGAAATAGTTATTTGCGTACGTCAGTTATACAACAACAAAAGCCTTTTCCCACTCAGTGAGATTTGCTTACATTGACTATACCAAAATAATGACAAAAGCACTCCATAAAACTCATCTATTTAATAAAAAATAAGATTAAAACACCACATCCAGTGGAGTTGAAAAAGAACATTCCATTTAGATATAATATAATATGTTGGACAAAATGAAAATGTGAACCATATACAAAAAGGCATACAAAGTTGCAAAGCTAACATCAAATAAATATTTTAACAATATTAAATCAGAAATCAGTTAAAAAAAACACATCCAGTAGAGTTTAAAAGGAATACTACATTTAGATATAATCTGTTGGGGCAAATGAACACATATGACACAATCATGTACAAAAGGCAAGCATACCCAGTTGCAAAGCTAACATCAAATAAATATATTTAACGAGAATTATAAAGTAAGTTGTTCCATACTTCATTAAGATGCTCATCCCATGACATATCAACAGTGCTTGAATCAAAAACCTTTTCAGGAGTTGTTGGTGCCTCCGCTTGAGAGGAAATTCCATGAGACCTATTAGCCTTTAGAAATCTCAAAGCATATGCATGCACTTTACGTGCAGCATGTTTTACAGAATTTTGTCCCTCCACAAATGTGCTTGTTTTCTGAGGAAAATCACCAACATTTCAAGCATCAATAATAAATAGCTCAAAAAAATAAATGAAGATGTTACAAACAGTTAAGAAAAAGTAATTAACCATCCCAAAATTTCCCCCAAAATAAAAAGAAAAATGTAATAGTTCTTAATTTGAACCTCTAGTGCTTCCTAATCTCATAAAAGATGATAAAAATGCATTTGGAAATTTACTATTTTTGTCTTAGGGTTTACATAAATATAATACTACCCGATCTCATCAAGCAACACCTAAATGTATTTGAACAAACAATCTCTAACCACTTTATTCCAGATTCTGCAAGGCATAACATCCAACTAAGGATGTTCTACACCCACTCTAGCATGATTTCAATTTGAAGTGCATCAAATTTTACATACATAGATAAAATATTATAAACCAAATTGTAGCATGATAAGTATACAAGTACATGGAGAACCCACCCTCAAAAGCAAAAGGGGGAGAACCAATTACTTAAATACTTCACCGAACATCTCATACTGCTTGATATAGGACTTAAACACCCCATAATACCAAGTTCCTATCATAGCACCGCCCCTAAAAGCTAATGTATCGGTGGCTTTCACTCCACTTAGTCGCACTTCATTTAACTCCTCATGGGTTAGAACCTTCCACGAAACAGAACTCTCCATAGACAACCCATTCCAAGAAACTGACAATTATAGGATTCAACTTATAGAATGAAAGATTTTGGCCAAATGAACTAGCAAATGAGCAAGTATTCTATTAAATGTCTATTGATCAATGTGACCAAGGCATACAATAAGGTATCCAAGAGACCCCTCCTCTCCTTAAAACTTTTGAATCAATTCTTAACCCCCAACTACCACCCCTTATCTTCCTATTTATAAGCTATTCAGTTACAACTGTGGTTCCCCTCTATTAGCCCTCATACATTCTCTTAACCACTAGTCTCCTATCAATACTCCCCCCTAAAAACTTTCACCTTGTCCTAAAGGTGAAAATCTGGAAAATAAAGTTGAAGGTCTTCAGTTGTTTCCCATGAGTTGTCACAATCAGGTAGCTGAGCCCAGTTCACTAGAACTTCCAATTGTAACATAGGCATGCCCCCAGCTTATTGTAGTTGAGCCCACAATAAGGCATGCCCCTGCCTATTGTAACATAGCTCCAGGATATCTTCCAATTGAGGTTGGTTACAATACTCAATCAAAGCAGCAGGAGCAGGCATTTGTTGCAGATGATACTCAGCTGGAATTTCCTTCCTAAGCTTTCTAACACGAAACACTAGAGGTAATGAGAGTTTATATGCAACTGAACCTATTCTTTCCAACACCTGAAAAAGGCCATAAAATCTGGGACTCAATTTATCATTCCTCCTCTTGGCCATGGTCTTCCATCCAGACTTTAGATACACCAAAGCTTCCTGCTCTAGTTTCACATACCTCCCCTATGTTTATCTGCTTGCTTCTTCATCCTTTGTTGCTCCATATTAAGATTTTTCTGCAGCTGTTCAAGGAAAAATATCTCTGTTTTCCATCAATGAATTTACTGCTTCAACCGATGATGGTAAAGTAAAGGGGCCCTTAAGGATAGGTGGCAGGTCCCTTCAATATAATGCCTTCAAAGGAGTCATCCCTATGGAGATATTAAAATTGGTATTCAACCACAATTATGCCCAAAACAACCATTTAGGCCAAGAACGAGGTTTATCTCCTGCAAAACAGCATATGTATACCTCAAGGCATCTATTAGGCTCTAAAAAACCTGAATGACCACCCTGGATGACCACCCTGGGGTGGTGAGTGAAATTCTGATATAATGGTAGGAAGCTTGGAAAACTGCTTAAGCAACATCAATCTATCCTTGAGAAATTGGCAAGGGACTATGACCACAATGTGACTTGTATAATTTGTTTCATCTGGTGCAATTTTATTCTCTCAAACCTCCCATTCAGAAAATTTTAAACCTGATAAAGCTACATACATCATCTTCGAGAGAGAGCATCAGCTGCTCTATTTGAACTTCGTGATTTGTACTGCACTTCAAAGTCAAAACTGAGCATTTTTTGGAAGTCAATTTAAATTGATTCTCCCCCATAACGCTTTAGTCCTCTGATCTATTTTGATGTAAAATACTGACCAAGATAATGTCTCCATTTCTGCCCTGCCATCATAATTGCCATCAACTCTCTTTCATAAGAATATTTTTCTTGGGCCCTTGGGGTGGATAACTGTTGGCCAAAACAAGGAACTGGTCTTCGTCCTTGTAACAACATTGCGACCACTCCCTTACTTGATGCACCCTTTTCAACCCTAAACAACTTGAAGTAATTTGGGAAAGCCAAAACTGGCAAAGAAGTCATGGTTCTTTTGAGCTGATTGAAAGCATTTTCAGCCATACCATACCAATGAAAGTCAATCTTTCTTGAGTAGTTTTGTAAGAGGTCTTGCAATCACCCATACCCTTTCACAAAACGGCTATAGTAAGTAGCCTGTAATTCTCAAAAAACCTCTCAACCCTTTTACTTCCTTTGAAATTGGCCAATTTACCATTGCCTCCAATTTCTATGAATCAGCCCAATACCCCCTATGCAGAAACTGTGTGCCCCAAATATTCTACTTTTGATATCCCCAAATATCACATTTCTTTTTATTTTCTACAAATTCATGTTTCTGCAATAATTGAAAAACCTTCCTTAGTTGTGTCACATGACTTTCCTCATCTTTGCAGTATATTAGTATATCATCAAAAAATACTTATACAAATTTCCTCAAGTATGTTTTAAGGACATCATTCATCAAGCTTGGAATGTAGAAGGTTCATTGGTTAGGCCAAAAGACATTACCAAATTGTTTTAGGTATATCGTCCTCCTTCATTCTAATAGCCTGATTTAAGATCCAACACGGAAAAAATTATTGCACCTGTCAACTTATCCAACAATTCATCAATTAGTGGAATAGGAAACTTGTTAGGAATTGCTACCCTGTTTAAAGTTATATAACCCACATAAAAACCCCAATTGTCATCTTTTTTCTTTACTAGTATAATTGAGTTGTGTTGGAGATCCCACATCGACTAGAGATCAAGATATTTCATCCTTTATAAGTGGGTGCAAACCTCACCTTATAAGCCGGTTTTATGAGGTTGAGTTAGGCTTACTAGAAATCAGGATATTTCATCATTTATAAGTGGGTGCAAACCTCACCTTATAAGCCGGTTTTTTGAGGTTGGGTTAAGCTTAAAGTTCACTTCTTAACATGGTATCAGAGTCATGTAAAGCCTATCCTAGCGAGAGTTTGTTGGGCCTATCGAACCACCCACTATCGGACCGTTATCGGACCACCCATAACATATATTTCCATGCACAAGTTGGTAGCCTCAAAATGAGGGCGTGTGTTGGAGATCCCACATCAACTAGAGATCAAGATATTTCATCATTTATAAGTGGGTGCAAACCTCACCTTATAAGGCAGTTTTATGAGGTTGAGTTGGGCTTAATGTTCACTTCTTAACAAGCTGGAATAAGGGTTGTGACTAGGCCTTATCCATACCACTTTTATCAATAACTAGTTTCTCAATTTCACTTTTTGGAAATGAGGACACCTATAAGGTTAGGGATTGTTGCTCCTTTTTAAAATGATAGAGCATGGTCATGACTCCTTTTGGGTAGAAGGCCTGGTTTTTTTTGGGAAAACATCCATATATTCTTCTAAAACATCCCTGACAGTTGATGGAATCCCACTCCCCTCAATTAGTTTGTGACTCATACACTCCACTGTATAGACTTCTTCCCTCTCTTGTCACTCCTTGATAATAGATCGCTCCACCTTGCACAGGGTTGGATCCCCTTTGAATGTTTTCCTAACTCCATCCATTTTAATTGTGTCAAATCTCTTAAATTAGTTTTCATATCACCCATGTCTTTTAACCACTCCATGCACAAAACTATATGCTCTCCATCTAAAGCAAACACATAAAACTCATTGTTAAAATAAATTTTCTATAGCTGCATTTGTAAGTTCTTACACACCACCAGTCTTAATTCTCTACCCTCCTCCCACATTTATAGTGTAGGTATTGTATGTGGCACTGGTAACCGTAATCTTTCTACCAATTTTGTGAATATGATATTGTGAGTTGCCCCACTATCAACAAGAGCCAAAACCTGACAAAGACCTCTTTTCATCTAGTACCCTCCTCGAGACATTGAAAACTTTACCTCTCTTCTATATGCTCACTTTGCTTTGGCTTCCATCCTTGTTCCTTCAGGTGATTGAAACCTGCCAACACCACCGTACCCATAGGACCACAAGACAGTACGACCTTATCCTTACTCATTTTCATACTTCCTCCTCCATTCTGGAATTGGGTGTTGGTTTGAGAGTGCCCATCCTTCTTTTCGTTGATCTCACCACTATCATCTCCTTCGATGAAGATGGCCATTAGCAAAAATTCCACACAAGTACTCTGGTTGGGTGGTCTTTAATGGGCCCGCTAAAATCTCAAATTGCTCTCTATGCTCCTTGACCGTGCCCTCTAGCTTCAGTATATTTTGAATGAGTCTTCCATCATTGTGAGATGAAATCTTCTCAAGATTGCATCTTTTAACTCCCCTCAATTGAGATTCTTTCTATGAAAGAATCTCACCATTATACCCAAGAAAGAGCCTCCCCCATGGCTACCAAGACTGCTTCCATCTTTTCTACTTCATCAAGTATCCTCAAACAAAATACCTCTCAATTCTCCCTATCCAACCTAGCACACCATCTCCTTCAAAAAAGGGAAGTTCCAACTTCCTAAATTGTTATCCATTTGCCAAATCTACTGGCTTTGTGACTGAATAAATTGTTTCCTCCTTGGTTTTGATTTTCCCCGTACATACCTCCTCCCATTTTAACATTTCCATTTCAATTCACCACAAGATTGGAACTTCCTTCTTAATCAATGTGTGACCAAGTCATCCAATGAGGTATTCAAGAAAGCTCTCCACTCCTTACAACTTCTTAATCAATTCTTAACACCCAAATACCACCTCTTACCCTCCTATTTATAACCTATTGCGTTACAATTGTGTTTCTCCTCTATTAGCCCTCACATAGACTCTCTTAACCACTAGTCTCCTATCATACAACTACCATTGCTACCAATTGATAGGTCTCCAAGCATTCAGGAAACCCACAAAGCTAGCTATTAAGGGGGAGAACAAAGCACTTGAATACTCCCCTCAACATCTCATACTACTCATTGTGGGACTTAGAAACCACATAATACCCAAGTTCCTATGATGGCGCTATTAGTTATTTACATTTTGGTTTTAAAATGTATTAATAATGTATCAGATGCTAGTATCGTATTATTACTCCTTAATACATTCAAAAGCTCTTACCCAATAATATTTATAAGAAATATATCAGCACTGATAGAAATGATAGTATCTAGTCTTCTAACAAACTCTAATGGCAACCAACAGCAATATTAAAAGAGAAATTAAATAAAAAGGAAAAAAAAAATCGATAGAGAAAGCAAAAGCAAACAGACAACTCAGAAACTACAACATTTTAAGTACACTACCATTTGTTTCAGTTTATCCTCAAAACCTGCAACCATCCATACAACCAGTTTACAACAAAGGCTTCATTTGGAATTTTGGCACCCTTAACCAGCCCTGTCAAGTTGTTCAAAGTATAAGTCTAAACATAGTTCACTATTTTCTACATCATACAGTAGCTTGCTTATAGAGAAGTTAGTAAATTAGTCTGCTATGTTGCATCTGTTGTAATTGACAGCTACACGAAGGCTGTCTGTCAGTGATTATATAGACTGCAAACAAAATATAGAGCACCTGCAAGATCCATAGCTTAATCACTATTGTCGCTGTTAATTTCCCTCAACCTCTAGAACTTTCTCTTTCGATTTACTTATCTCTCATCTTTTCAATTACCAAAAACTTTAACAAGTTTATATTATCACATAGCCTGTATATAAATGCAATTCATAGTTTCAATCATTCAATTGTGTAGACTAAAATAGCAACATTCAACTCATTCAATAAACAGCCATGCTTAGTCATATCCTAAAAGCAACTCATTCAATAAATTAGAAAAAGAAAATTCATACAACAGCAAAAGTCTAGCAATACAAAGACCAAATTCAAATAGCACTGTTTCTTTTGTAGATAGAGTGAGAAGGACGGAGAAAATAACCAGCAGCGTATTGTAATTTCTTCTCTGATCCCTCGTAGCTTCATTTGCATCAACATTCCCAGATTCAACACAACCCACGATGCAGTTTATGTCAAGATCATTGTCTAGAAGAAGCTCGGCTGAATGCCAAAACTGCAAGACAGCCTTTGCTATCTTGTGAGACAAAAATTTTGTCTCTAATTGTTTATTTAGTTTTTCAAATCTTGACATACAAGTAAAAGCTGTTTGATGACCCAATTGTGCAGCAGCAGATATCTTCCAGAGACGCTCCTACAAATGAATATTTTAGGAGAAAAATAAACATTTACACAATCACATAAATAAATCTAATGGCAATTATTATTTTGCTAGTTCCTAAAAGGAAAAGATTGCCGCAGAAAGTTTGGACAGCACTTATCACCAGTGTGTACAAAAAAATAAAACCTGTGCAAAATCATTTGCCAGCCATGCCATTTCCTCAAGAACAAAACCCCAATGTGACTTCCTGTGGTTCTGTGTTGATAATGAGTGAACAGATAACTCCGCAATTCTCTTTCGCTTGGCCTGTTTAGTGCATCACATCAGACCTTTAAAATTTACTAAGCAAACGTACTATTGTAACCAAACAGCATATACAAAAATCACTCGAAATGGAACCAGAAATAGAGACCTCTATAATTTGAGCCTCTTCCAAAATAAAATCTTCATGGGCCTTGTCTACTAACTTCATATTGTGCATAGCACATGGTTGATCATAAGAGGTGGTGCTCTTAACCTTTTCAGCTGGAGCAGTCTGAGGAGATTCTGATAGTGACACATCCACAGGAACCTGATGTCTTTCAGAGCTGCTTTCCTTGACAGAATTCAACTGATCTACTAAAACAGTATCTTTATCGGCTTTTGATATGGCACTGTCATTATGTACTCCCTTCATATTTGACACGGAAGAATTATTAATATGGAAATCTTCCTCAGCTTTGACGATATTATCACTACCAGAATGATCTTGACAACCAGCATCATGTTCATTGCAAACAGTAGCACCATTTTTGGTCTTATGCCTACCTTTCACAACTTCACAGTTGGCAGAGTTCAGCTTATTCCCTAATGCAAATGTTTGTTCCATGGTATTTTCATTAGCATCAACACTATTTGTATTAGTACACATATCACTATCATTATTTACATGCCTATCTAAACTAGTTCTTGCGCACGAGGACTCTAAATCAAAATTCTTCTTGCCTAATCTATCAACATTATTTTGGCCTTCATTTGTTCCACTTTTCCTGTCTACTTCTACATTGCCAAATCCATTTGGCTGACAATCATAAGGCCTATTTTCAGATTTTGTAGCAGGTTTATGAGATGGAGACTCACGATTGACAGCAGCTACCGATTCGCTTAATTCAACCACTTTAGCTTCTCCAGTAGCCATGAGAATTGGGTTTTGAACAGTATGATCTTCAGAAGGTAGAGTTCCATGATTTTCTTTTATGTTTATGTTCACTATAATATCCAATTTGTCTTTGGGAACACTAGCACAACCACTAGTGGATTGGTGATCTCGGATCCCAACCAATTCATCATTCAGTGCATTATTAGTTGTTAAATTTTTAGTACCAATATCACCATTTAAACTGGAAGGCTTTGGCTTAGATATGGTCGGTAAATTAGGGTTCTTATGGTTATTTGTTTCCAAAATTAACCCCTTTGCTTCCCTTGAAGCCCCCCGAATACCATGAATTGGTCTAGATCTGTTCCTTCGTGCATATGGCCGGAAAATAGCAGAATCTTCAGTCTCCTTAGCATTTTGACTTCCATCAATTTGGGAAGACTGTTCTGACGCAGCAATATTATTCCTCCTATTCAAGCACCTCCTTTCAGTTTCAGGCAACTCATTCTCCCGATCAAAAAGTAGCAGATTATCAGCAGTATCAGGTTCACTGGCCAAAGGAGGCCCTGGTCTAGCACTACTGTCAACAGAGTCAGCATGAGGAGAGGCAGTCAATGCAAAACTACCTTTTGCTTCACTGGGATCAGAATAAAGAAAAAAGCAATAGAGCATTAATGAATTTTTACACAGAAGATATTAATAGAAATAAATGCAAGGAAAAAGAGGGAAAAAGAAAAGAATAGTCAACCTGGTCACAAACTGCTCATGAGGCTGATCAGTGATTGAAGTAGACTGCACACTAACTGAAGCACCATTCCCAGACTTGAAGTCCAGAGGATTCCCACCCTGCACTTCAAAGTACTGGTGACCATCATTTATATCAAAGTATTATGAGATACAAAATGCAAAGGAAAAGGAAATTCATACTTTTTCAAGAAATTCAAGCTCTCTTCTTCTTTCTTCACGAGCATCATACTCCTCTCTGATATCAACATGCAATAGTGATTCTTTATGCATAATAATGAATTGGCAGTCAAACAGGTAATCAAACACAAAATGGATCCACATGAAAGGGTTCCCCCATCACCTGAGCTCTGCTTGAGCCTTTTCAATTGCTACTCTGCGCGGAGAGATCTTCAAACCTATCCCAACTCCGCCATCAACAACTCCTCCCATAGAATCAACCTCAGCATTTACAAGGAGAGCAGATCCTGATTTATATCCATTCATTCCCAACTTCTAATATCATAGAGCGTCACTTCCCATCTATTGAAGAGTCTGCCAAATTTGTGAAGCAAAAAGGGTAAAAGACATAAATCAAAATAACAAAGTGATTTATAGCTGCAAAGAGAAATTAAAAATAAAAAGAACTCACTAGAATCTTAGGACAAAGAATTTGGTTTTTATCCAATGACATCATTTCCATGTAACCTCACCTAGTAGGATAAGCCTATTGTTGTATTAAGATACGCAATACTTCCTATCAGTCAATTAGAATGTTATTTTGTTACCACTATATGACAGCAATATACAGGAACAACACATGTATGAGAATGAACTAAAAATTACGCTATTCCATTATGCCTTTATCCAACATACAAGGCTGCTATTTAGAGACTATGAAACCAGACCCCACCAGGTAATTGATAGATATCGCCTCAAAATCTTAGGAGGATCCATTATAATGGATCAAAAGCCTTGATATCTTCTCCCAATCTGTTATCAAGGGATAGAATCCCTCTAAATGCCACAATGACACTATCTTACTTGATAGCCAAGCAACTCATTCTCACCACTGTAATAGGGGCTAACAAAATCCCACCACTATAAGTAAGAAAAACACTCCATAAAAAGTTCAAAATGTGTGACCTGCTTTCCAGCAAGGTCTAATCCACTATCTGACAGGATCAACCAATTTGAAAGTGGAACGAACTCAATCTGAAGTATAACTATTAAGTCAGAATGTCACAAAGACACCTTCCAAAAACAATGGTGAATAGTCGTGAAGTTCTTTAGTGGCTATAGCCTATAAGCAAATGGGGGAAGGATGTAAATTATAGAATGTACAGGAGATGGAAAACATAGTCTATACAAGTATATCTATCAAGGAAGTCGAAAATTGTGGCATATTCATATTTTGGACGTGGTAATGTAACTCGGCAACTGGAGGAAATTAAAGATCAAGATGATCACAAATAAGCATATTATTGACTACATCTTCTACGTAAAGGTAAGAGCAACATATTCACAGTCCTATAGGCTACCGGAACATCCAAAACAGTGTCCAAGATGAAGGGATGAAGGCAACTTAGTTTAAATTTTTCAAACAGGATAGCACATGCAGACAAAGGTTGCAGACTCTTCAATGATATCTTGCCAACTAATAGCAACAAGTAGAAGTATGTGGTAGTTTATAATCAGGTACTAGTCACTAATAAATGCACATATTGAGAAACTAATGCATGCATGAATGCTGCCACTTGCACCAATAATATTTTTTCCTTTCAAATTTTCAAACCAACATCACAAACCAAAAGTTTAAGCTTCAAATTTCAATTCATTCACTTCAAATATACGCAGTCCATTTAATTTCCCAATAGGAGGACACAATTCCCCTTCATTTAATATCACATTAATGTCAAATACCCATGAACAGACAAACCGGAAAGCATTTCCAACATAATGCACGACACAGTCGCATGGAGACAAAAATCAAGCACAATTCGCCCAACAAAATTAACCCCTAACAGAGCCTATTTCCTCCCATTTCCCCAATTTGCATGATCCTAGGGTTTCCTTGGGAACACAGGAAAACGCCAAAACCACAACAATTGGTGCAAGAGAAACACCTGAATCCACAAAAGGTTGGTGTAATTGGAAGGAAGGGCGCAACCTGAGAGCCCCAAGAGGCCGTTTCAATGTGAAGTTTCTCTCTCCTAGGGTTTTGGAAAAGGGGCAGCACTTCGATCACGAATTGGCCATAGAGAGTAACATGTAGCTGCAAATGTCAGCCATGGAAACAATTCTGAAGAACCTAACGTCGCCAATTTGGGTAATCGTGATGCTGATTTTGTTCCTCTCTTTCTTTCCCTATATTCTGCACGTTCGTTCTTCTTCTTGCGCGTGTGCGTGGAGAGGGACTATGCGAGTTCTTGTGGGCTGGTCATGAAGACGACGACGTATAAGGGGGCCTTCAGAATTTACATTTTTTATCCCCATTTTGGGTTTTTTATTCTTTCATATCACTATTTTTATTGTCATAAGATCAATTATTTATTTCATATATTAAGGCCTAAAGTTTAGGTTTATTAGATTTATTAAATTAATTAAGTCTGAATGTTTAAGATGTTTTTACATATTTAAGAATGTCTTTTTTTTTTTGTCATTTATGACTTAATTTTTTATTTTTATTCTTTAACTTTACAGTGCTACTTAAAATAGCTTTTCATCAACTTTATATATTTCATTTTAAAATATTTTAATTTATCAGAGTGGTGTTTAAAAATCAACTTAAATTAATTATTATAATAGTTAATTTAATCCTAATCAAGTTAAAATGATCATATTCTTAAATTTATTTTTAATAAATGTAAGAGTCTGTCATACTCTACACTTGACTTTTTAGAATATTAGATATGATTTTTCCAAATTTAATCAAGGACATTTTGAACGTATGATATATTTTGAATTTATGATAAATAATTTATGGTGTGACATTGACATTGTACCGGTCGGCACCGGATGACCGTAGGATACTCATGGTAAAATCATCACAAAACCCTGCGTCTTATACGACTCTTCGTCCTTCCATGACCTCTAGCCGGACGACCGAATGGTTTATGTCGAATAAATCTAATTTAATCCAG
>Ga0123342_1000407_pt1 | contig 66943 bp, 41 predicted proteins | sample Turbeawhitnodule_FD_89960 | JGI IMG/M metagenome (GOLD analysis project Ga0123342, IMG submission 89960) | Root nodule microbial communities of legume samples collected from Mexico - Turtle bean Mexico white nodule | ecosystem: Host-associated > Plants > Roots > Nodule | place: Mexico: Nepantla... | reverse complement strand
TGCAACTCACAACTCAATCTATCGCTGCTACACTTCACAGAACAGAACGGAAACACAAAACGAAACGCAAAAACCCTAAGTTTTTTGATTTCATTCAGGCCCCCATTCAAAACGACACAGTTTTGTTTTTTTAAAAAAAACCCAGCTGGACTCGCCAACTCGGACCAGAGTCGCGAGTCCACATCGAGTCTACCGATTCCACACCGAGTCCACCGAGTTTAGCTCAAAACCGAGTCTGCTACCAAGTTAACTCGGTAAGGCAAAGTAGAAACATGAACTCGGACGAGTCAACAAGTTGACTCGCGAGTTTGACAACCATGCTCATTACCATTACTTGTAAGGTCGACGATCCCATTACCATTGCACAAATCACTTGCTACATCGTTGGTGTGCACCCCTTTGGGCTTTCCACCCTCATTGTTGGGTTTGATCCCTACTCTAGTGCTTCCTCATTATACTTTCCACCCTCATTGTTTGGGTTGATGCCTACACTAGCACGCCCTCACTATACCAAACAGACCCCTCAGACACATAGAACTTTGGGAAGGAGATTGTGAAATTAGCTATTCCTGCATCGCTTGAAGTTGTAGAGAATGGAGGGAAGAACATAGAAGTTGTTGTGATGATGAAAGGGCATGACCTGCATCAACTGGAGGAAGCTGAAATTGATGCCATAGTAGCTAAGATTGAAGTGGAGAAAGAAGCAGCAAGGGCTGCTAGAAAAGCCCCTCTTAAGGAGACATGACTTTTTGTTTAGTGTGTTATGCAAGCAGTGTTCTTGCTAGGTTGTGGCTATACTCACTGAAGCTAAAATTGATGTCATTGTGTCTGAGATTGAAACAGAGAAAATGACTGTCAAGGCTGCAAAGAATACTCTTTCTAAGGAGACATGATTTATATTACTTTTGTTTAACTCGTGAATCGTTCTTACTAAAACATGGTTTTGTAAGATAAGTTAGGCCTAAACTCACTTTCAAATAATTATAATCAGATATTATTCTTTCCTTATTATCTTGACAGGTTACTGTAAATAGGAATAAATGACTTGATCCTAAACTTTAGGATCATTTGGTGAAATACTCCGATGCAAGTGCAAAAACCAATATTCAAGGCATCAGGACAAATAAAAAGAGAAGTACAATATTTAATAGTCAATACAGTTTGAGAAATTGGATTGCATTCAACTAAATATAATTTTAATGAAAATAGTTTTAATTTCATTCAATAGTTATGGAGATCAATAGTGGCAAAGTATAGATAATTTAGTTACGTAAAATAAAAATACGAATTAAAAAAACAATAATTTAGCGTGAAAGTTACACTGTGATCACATTTGTTACAATATATCAGCATATGTACCTGAATTAGCCATGGCTTAACATCTGGAAATATATACTGGAAGTCACTGGATGTAATGACTTTAGAAGAGTGATCCACAAATCCTAAGAGTTAAAAAAAATTTGCATCCATCAATAAAAGAATTTCCATGTCACACATCCATTGAAAAACTTCAAATAAAATTCTTATCACATGTAATGAATGTTTTAACCAACCAGATCGGGCCTGTAGTAAAGGGAAGTCCAATTCTGAAATATGTTTCCCTGCATAACGCTTGCTACCACTCTCAACAATATGCTACCATTGTAAAATTATATCATTTAATTAAGGCATTTGAAGATGATAGTACTCAGGGATGATACGAACAATTTTACAAGAGAGATATTACAAACAGACAAAAGTTTAAAAAGATGAAAAAGGGAGTACTCACAAGTTGTTCATCAATACCAAATGTGTCATAGTCTCTTTTCCATAAAGGATCTGTCAGCAACTCATAAGCATATCGAATCTGTAAATAATGGTCTCAATGCAAATCACATAAACAAAACCATAGTAAATCCACAATACTAGTGTCGTAAATTAAAGTACCAAGGCATATGGCAGGAAAAAGAAATAGCAATTTTTAAATAAGAGTACTACAGGCCCATTTTATGAATGCAAACCTACCTCTTTATAACATGTTTGTGAGTTATAATATCCAAAACAGTTTATGCATATTAATTTCATAATAGTTACACTGCACACAAATAAACACATGCAATTCATGTATTACAAATTAAATAAATTTAGTTTTCTCTGAATTAGGACTTAGGACCTAACTCAAATCATTGTTCATTCTAATCAGAGATACTTATTTGAAGTGCATTTGTTACCAGCACTCAAATATTCTTAGCCCTTGTGACTGTGGGGAGCCTACCAATAAAAGTGTTAGAACCCTCTTTCCCCTATCATCCTTCGACCCACTACATATTGGGCTTACCAATAACTCAAAACTATTTGGGCTTTCTCCATGGTCCTTGTATGACTTTAGTAGTATTGTACATTATATATAGGAGTTTGTACAGTCATTTAGCATCTAGTTTTCATTTTCTTAAGACACTTTTCAGATTTACCTTTCAGAATTCTTAGTTTTGCTCTACTTTCCATTGCTCCTTACAAGCTTTCTTTACAATTTGGAGCAACACTCCCCCTCATGCTCAAGACTACCAGCTTGGAATTTGGCAAATTCAGGTGACCAAATAATAGATCCAAGAGAAGCTCTTATACTGTCTTAAAAATTGGTTGCCTTAATTATAGCTCTATATAAATCATATTTTTTGTCAATATGGAACTAAACCACAACCTTTGAGACCATAATTAAGGCAGGCCCCTAAGAGGCCATGACTATGGCAGGCTAGTGCTCCCTACGATTAAGAATGCTTTCCAACAATGTTCATAGAAAACAAGGTCATGGAAATAGCACCCAGTAACTTATCCTTGTAAATTGTATCATGAAGTGTGAGTTTCTTTCTAGAGCCATTTCATTCAAAGTTATTTTATTCTATGTGTATAGTTAGAGATCCCACGTCGACTATAGATTAAGACATTTCATAGTATATAAGTGGGTACAAACCTCACCTTATAAGCTGGTTTTATGAGGTTAAGTTAGGGTTAAAGTCCACTTCTTAATATGGTATCGGAGTCATTTCAAGTCTATCCTACCGATTGTTTGTTAGGCTTGTCATGTCATCCATTATAGAGTCGTTATCTCTCACGCACAAGTTGGTAGCCTCGACGTGATGGAAGTGTGTTGGAAATCTCACATCGACTAGAGATTAAGACATTTCATAGTATATAAGTGGGTGCAAACCTCACCTTATAAGCCAGTTTTATGAAATTAAATTACACTTAAAGTCCATTTCTTAATATGTATATTATTTCAACATTTTTTTAAAAGAAAATTGTTTCAGGATTTCAGCATATCTATTCAGAGGAGTTACATTGCATGGTACGGTTCAACCTGCATGAAAGGGGAAGAACTCAATGGTGTTTAAACTTGAACTAAAAGTTCAATTAAGATATCAAACTTCGACACTTCATTGGCCTGAGTATCACAGGGGAACTCCATCCACAAAGGAACTCCCTCCACAAACCAATATCAACAAGGACAATACAATTTGTATACAGATAGAATTCAGTCACAATAGTTTCATTTTACTGAAAAGCCCTAGTCTTTCCTACGCACCAATTCAAACTAGGCTAACTTCAATAAAAAGACCATACTTCAACCATACATTTTAAACTGCCATATATAAACAAAGTTTTCCTTTCTTCTCATCATTCCAAGACAGTGTTTGCAAAAACATTTAAAGGCAAGTGTAGTCCAATGTCAATGCAGTAGATGTTGATCTCTGATTAAGCATATTTGTAGCCTTAAAACCATGATGATGGGATTCATTCAAACTAGTCCTAAGAAAACAAAATGAATCATGAAACTAACACAATAAACTTAAAAGTTAAAACTAGGTTTGGCCAAAGTGTAAACCAAGTACAATGATACTCATCATATCAAGGTTTAAAGCCATATGATAAGTACCAGAGTACTTGGAGAATCCACTCTCAAAAGCTAGGAGGGAGAACCAAGCCCTCAATACTCAACAAAACCTCCCAAATTACTTGTTAAGCACCCCATAATACCAAAGTCACTACCACCTTAGGAGGATTTTGTGCATCATACAGTGATATGACTGATAGACAAGATAGCTGATAAATGACCTCTCAACTAACCTTTAAAAACTTGTGAATATCAAAAGCTTCCTCAGCAGAATTCCTGAGAGACAATTTAACTAATGTCATAAGATTAGTAATAGCATGCCAGGTAACATGTCACACAGAATGCTCCACAAAAGTTTTAGCACACTCAACAAACTATTACCAGAAAACCTATTTAACAAACCACATGGAAAACAAAATCATTGTTCTTTATTTGAAATTTTGGTAAAAGAATTTTAACTACCCTATTATAGCTATTAAACATTTTAGTATAAAACTCCAATTTAAAAAAACATACATACTTACACACACATACTTACATATATATACATACATATATATATATACATATATATATATATATATATATTCTGAATACTTAAAATAGATCTAATCCCACCCATCTAAGGTTCTCTAACTAAAAATAAACTTAATAGAAAATGGAAAAAATAAAATAACCAAGCTAAAGTACCCAAGCTAAGTAGAGTGAGCACCGAGTACTAACCTTGCCACTACTCCTCATCCTCCAACAGCACAAAGAGAAACCAAACATTTAACTATAATAAATCCCTTCATCTTGCACCATGCACACTTTTTAAGACTAAATGTTTGAAATCATACAGGCAGTGAATAAGAATCCCCTTTATGCATTTTCCATCATCCACAGTTCTTACACGTAAATCAGAGTTTTAAATTGTGAATGGGAAAGACATACTCCGTAATCACAACACAACTTCAATCCATGCACATAACAAATATTCAATTGTGCGTTTAGGTTACTTTATATTGAAAAAATAACCACTCTTGTTTTAGTTTCTTGAAATTCCTTTAGCAAAAAACAAAAACCAGAGGTCTGTGTAAAATTTAGAGCATCAAGTACCACTGTCAAGTGCAAAAATACAATAAAACCATTCCATAAACTAATCTAAAGAGACATTAATGAATTACAATTTAGATTCAAGCTTCTCGTAAGCCTCCTGCACTTTGTCAATCGAACTATAGCTCTCAATTTGCAGAACTGCAATCACCAAAAGAAGAAAAGTAAAAAAATCAACTTCTCAATAAATAAATAGATAGATAAAGAAGGAATTACCGTCGTAATGGGAAGGAGGAAAGGCATTGGGAATAATGAAGAGCTGGTAGAACATGGCTCCAGCAAAGAGAATAATAGGGAGCGCGTAAGCTCTGACGGTGGAAGCCATAGAGACTAAGCATGAGGGAGAATGATTGGCAGAAACCCTTGGCATGGTCATTGACTCAGGAACGGTGATTGTGCCTTAATTAGATGGTGGCTGTGTACCTTAGTTTTCAGTGTGTAGTACCAAATTAAAAAGACTCTTCTGATTCCAAGTGTGTTTGAGGTTGTAGTAGTAGTACTTTTGCGCCCCTCGAAGTCTTCTCCTTCCCTTTTTTGGTCTATTTCTCTGTTCGGTTTTGGAAAAGTTTAAACATTCAAAATCTAAAGAGAAAAATTCTGAAAGAGTGACAGTAGACTAACATCCACCCTACACTTTACAATAATAAAATTAAAAATATAATCCAAACATTAACTATTATAAAAAGATTGATTAAATATATTATTAAAAATCCATACACAAAGAATAATTATAAAAGTATTTTTATTAATTTTTTAACATTATGTTTATATAATAAAAAGAATTATATATTTCCATCAAAATATATATATAATAAAATATGTAAAACAATAGAGATAATCTATTCTAATTTTTATTTAAAAATTATTATTATAATTATACGATAAAAAATACTTTTAATTTTTATAGATAATTTATTTATATAATAAAAACAAAAAAGTTGATTAATAAATATAAAAATTGAAAAAAAAGTATAGGAAGATACAAAATCAAATCCTTATTATTAATTACTATTAATAGTGGATAAATTTATAATTAATAATTTTTATTACATTTTATCTTCTACATCAATACAAAATAATTTTATAATGGAACTAAAATCAATTAATTAGAAAATATATATTATTTTTGTGTTATTTGTCTTTTTATATACTTATATGAAACCTTTTATCAGAATTTTAATTTATAATATTCATTTAAATTTTCTACATTTATAATATCTTTTTGGATTTAAAAAAAATCATTTCACGAATTAAAAAATTCATCTATAAATCTATTAAAAATTGATTTATAAAATCTATGATCACATAGAACAATGTTCACCACTTGTTTACCTCTATTTTCTTAGTATGTTTACTAGTTGTCTATTATTGTGAAACAAACATAGTTTAGAAGATGTGTCTAAAAATATTTGTCACCTTTCAAAGTCTTATCAAACCTATTTCAATGAATATATATCTCACTATCTAACAACAAATTTAATTGTTGCAATCATCTTTGTGATCTTCGATATGCATACATCGCATTGTACATATGCTTTTAAAGTTGTGACATTTTCTTAGTTGTTCTCCTTCAAAGTCAGTAAAATGTTTTTGGATTTCAATAAACTCTTAGTCATATCAACAAACATGAACTTCTCATTAGTTTTTTATATGCTAGTATATGGATGATTTACCAATGTATTTCTTTAGCTCATGATTATAATATCCACATAATAACTTCACAATCCATTATCCACTATTTTTATTTGGTTTACCACACAATTTAAATAGATAATTACATTTCTTTGTTTTAGTTATAGTTAGCTCTAAATCATTTTTGTAACGTTTGTATTTGTCACCTCTTTCACATCTTAACAATACATGTGTCTTTTTACCATGTTGGTCATTTGTTGTATCTCAACGTAATATAGCAATAACAAATTCAAGCTTCAATGTTGCCTCATGGACCAATTTAAGTGTCTTATCACCTACCAAACATCTATGCAAAATACATTACAACATCAACATATGCCACTTGTCAAATTGTGACTATGAAAATTTTACTTATGTTCTTCATTGTGAAAGTTTTACTCTAATCCCTTTTAACTAATTTCTTTGTTGTTGAATCACATTTCAGCATATCAAGAACTTCATCCATACAAGTCAACATGTTTAGTATTTTGTTAAAAAATTAATCATCCATTTGTCAAACATAATCATTTTTTTCAAACAATAAAATGTAGTACTTTAGAAAGAAAAATTTAAAACACAACTTCCAAATTACACAATTTGGAAGCAAAAAAAAAAGACATATTTACGGATTGATAAATTCAAAAGTATGTTAGGGATTGAATAATCCTAAAACATGTTACATATTCCACAATTTGTAAGTTAAAATTGGAATTTTGAATCAATCCAAAAAAATTATAGTGAGGTTTTTTCTTGGATTACACAATCTAGACTTTAATGCATTATAACTACAAATTATACAATCAGAAAAGCAAAAATTGTCCTTATAGATTGTAAAATATGTAACTACAATGAATAAAGTTGTTTTCTAGTCTGATTTGTTTAATTTAAAAGACTTTAAGATTGAACAATCTAAAAATAACTCAAAAGTTAGTGTCACTCTCACTTTTACTTGAATCTTTGAAAATAAAGACAAATGTTTACTAAATGAGCTAGTTAGGTTCAACATTTACAAAACTTTGACCTCCGCCAATATTCTTTGTCAAATCCAAGTCCAAAGCAAGAGCTTGCATGACAACAATGGAGCTTGTGGATGTTAAAGGAGATTATAAATGAGATGAGAAAGACCAAAATGAGTATTTTTAGATAATGAGGGTGTAGGAGAAAAAGGTGTTTTCTTCATGCACCTCCATCCTTTTGATGAAAAGTCTTTTTTATCCTTAATGAAATTAATATATAATCTTAAATCCCTACACCATTCATCTTCTTCCTCCAATCTTCAGCAACAAGAACCCTCATTTGTCTTATTCCTCCTATCTTCAACAGTGTTGTTGATTTTCCTTGACAAGTATACCGAATCAACTGTAATATAGTACTATTTAGTTTAAAGTACGAATGTCGAATCCACAGAGAACAATACAATTTTAATTAAAATGTTTTGTTATAAAACTCATTAACTATAGAAAATAAATGTGAGAACTTTCATTACCAAATTAACACTTTCATCAGAAATAACTCAAAGTTTAAGATTTGATTCAACAAGTAATGAAACTAACTTATCAAATATAGATAAAAATGTTTGGGATTGAATTGCTTCTATCTCAATCATCTATATTTTGGAATAATAAAATATATAATGCTCAAAACTACTTATTCTTGATGCTGTAATTTGAAGTTATTCACCATGATTCCTCACAGATGAAATTCATAAGATAATTTCTCAAACACTAATTCCTCATATATCTAACAAATCATCCAACTTTATGAAAAAATTATGATGCAATTAATAACTTGAAATCTATTCCTAGCATTATAAGTTATCAAATATTTTCGTCTATTTCAGATCCATAAAAATACTTTATAGCTAAATTTAAGGATCAAAGTCAAGATTCCATTAATCAGATAAAATCCAACAATAAGCATGAAATAAAAATACCAAGAACAAGTAGAAAAGAGAATATTATATTTACATATATATATCACCAAAAATACATTTGATCATAGTAGATTACATTCAATCATAATTTGAAACCATTTAGCCACTCATGATAACTTCTTCAATTTTCATTCCTAATCTAAATTGCATAAAAAGGGTTGATCTTGCCAAATTCTTCTCCTAAGAACAAATTTTTCTTATTTTCTCCAGTAATCTCCTTCTTTTCTCCCTCTTGTCTTTTGTTTTAACTCTTTTCCAAAATTGATTTAATGAAATCTAGCTCAAATGAGCCAATCTAGCTTAGGTGAGATTGTTCGGTGCTGTTTTAGCTTAGGTGAGCCATTCTAGCCTGAGCGAGTTTAGTATTGCACCATTAAATTAATATGGATAATTTTTGCCTGAGAGAAATCTTCTAGCTTGAGCGAGATGTTCTCTTTAAATTTCCCTTCTTTACTTCTTCTTGTGATCTAATCTATAAGTCTTTGCTTTCTTTTTTTCTAATGTTTTACATTCATTTGAAATTTACACAAAAATTGGGATTAAATTTCTTCATTTGTTTCATGGTTCAAAATATATAATCGGACTCAATAATTCTCAAATTAGGGTAATTTTCTAAAATTAAGCAACAATTAAGTTCCAAAGTGTTCAATTTTCTCAATTATAAATATTATACATTGGCACTTATCAAGTGTGTACCCCCAGGGTGCCATGACTTTAGTTTTCGTATGATTAGGTCTTTCGTTTTGGTATTAGACAATGTAAGAGAGTACTATATTGTACTATGTTTTTGTATGACATATAAATGAGTGAAATCATGTGATTTTGGTGTCTCTTTCACGTTGTAGCTGAAGATTTTTATATAGGTTAATGAGAGAATAGTGTTTGGAGTATTGAAACAGAGGTACGTCTTAAAAGGATGTGTTACAGAGCTTGGTGTTCTTCGTTGCAGATGTTGTATATAGAAGCTTTTGATGAAGAAATGACTTATATGCTTAGTAGACGCTTAGTGATTGTGTTTAATATAAAGAAGAAAAGATTCAATCTAAATGGATTGTATACTACGTAGAAGAAGGATTGATAGCATCCTCTCATCCGGTTTGGTTTTGCTTGAATTTTGAAGGAGATTGGTGGAAGCTTTGTGGAGGAAATGTGTCAAGGATGGCTCCATTTGAGCTATGGATTCATTGGAGTTGCATGAAGAGTAGGGAGAGTGATTGGTTCGGCCATATCACTTGGAAAAGGTGAAGAAGACCAAGGTGTCTATCTTAAAGAGGTTTAGAAAAAGGAGTGCTTAGGCTTGCAATTTGGTAGTATAACACCCATAAAATTGATCTTATAAAACATGAACCAAGCTACTCCTTATATAGGTGTAGGAGGCCAACCATGGGTTACAAAAAGAGAGGGAAATTCAAATGCTATTTAAATTGAATTAGGCGCCTAATTTAGGAGTCAGAAGGCAAGCATGATCAAGTGTGCACCATGTGACCTATAGGTCTAATGATCGGCCTAGGCTTAATGTGGGTTGTAATTAAGCCCGATTATACCTTAGGTAGGTTTTAGATGCCTAATCCTAACCCTAATTGATTAAACAAAATTACAAGTAAATTTCATACTCTACTTTTAAGCAAGAAAATTAAAATCCTACTATAGCAAATTACACTAGGTTATGAAATTTTTGAACATGTATAAGAGAGTTTCTCTGCCATCAGTAACAGAGTCTCAATCTTCTTGTATCCTCATTGCCATAACTATAATGTTGGTCCTGAGTTGAGGTCTCTGCCATTAAGAAAGGTAGTGTTGAACCATTAAACTGTTTAGCAGTTGTTAGACAATCTAATTCATCAAATAGTCTGAGGTCCCATAGATAATCTAATCATCTACCATGATTTTGATGATAACAAATACTCCAAGTATATGTTTGGACTTGATGAACTTTGTTGTATGGACAATTTTTTGTGCAGTACTTTAAATTTAAGCATCAACAATATGTGCCATGATTGAAGCCATTTGCATTAATGAAATCATTAGACAATCCCATACTAGAAGGCAAAGACCTTTTTGACAAGTCAACACTGAAGGCATTAGATGGCCAGAGTGCTTATGAATTCTTGAATTGGGTCACAGTAAAATTCCTAACTCTAAAGTTTTATTCCAAACTCTAAAGTTTGAAAGGTTTTTCTGAATTCAGAAAATATCTTTTGAATTGTACAATTCATAATACAATTTTATATTCCCAACTGTATAATTTGAAAGTTATTTTATGGATTAAAAAAAACCTTATGAACTGTAGAGTTTGAAATACAACTTAATAGTTCGAACTGTACAATTTAGAACGAAATATATTATGAGTTGTAGAATTTGGAAGGTGTTTCATAATCCATAAAATGTCCTAGACTCTAGAATTCGGAAGGTAACTTTATATTTTGAATTGTAGAATTTGTAAGGTATTTGACATTCCCAAAAATATCTTCCTTGTAAAGTTCGAAATATAACTTTTCATTCTGAATTGTACAATTCGAAAGGTATTTCACGATACTACAAAATACCTTCCAAATTGTAGAGTTTGAAATACAACTTTATATTTCGAATTGTAAATTGTCAAATATCTTCCAAATTCTATATTTTCAAATACCTTCCAAATTCTGAACTTTACAATTCGGATTATAAAATTCAAAAATGAAAAAACAAAACCAGTAACTGATCTTAAACAAAGTCAACTATGGATTTTAGAACTCGGAAATGTATTCTAAATTCTATAATCCAAAATGTAAAATTTTGTATTTCAGATTGTAAAATTCAGAATACAAAATTTGCATTCCAAATTGTAAAATTCAGAATGGACAATTTTAGTAATTTTGAAAATATGGAGGTGCATGAAGAATTTGATGAGAAAAGTATCACGAAGTACCCCAAAACATGCATTTGATTTTGAAGTTGGGTATGAACCAATGCATGCTATTAAATAGGACAAATTCTCCTTCCACCTTCATACCTTTTCCATGCACCTTGATATAAATTGTGAAAATCACATTCACATATCTTCATTCCAATCGCAATACTTCCATTCTTCTCCAATCGCAGCGTTTGAGAGAGAAATTCCATAGTTTAAGCACGCGTGAGAGAGTTGGCGAGAAAATTTGTCATTTAAGCATGCGTGAGAGAGTTTGCAAGAAAATTTGTCATTTAAGCATGTGTGAGAGAGTTGATGACAAGATTCGCTGTATTTGATGTTTCCTAATGTTTTTTTTTTTAGTTTTGTACTCTATTTTTGTATCTTGTAGGTTTTTTTTTAGGTTTTGTAGCTTCTTAAAAAAATAAAGAAACGTACACATAATCACTATCACCCAAGACACCATAAAACTTATCTCAACCATAATCATTCATTAATTCATTATCCTTAAGTACAAATAACTACCAAAAAAAAAAAATCACCACCACTTGAAAATAAAAAAGAAATATTAAACTTTCCATCTATAGATCATACTTATCATCATACTTATAAGATATTATTAAAATTTAAAAAAAATTAAAATTTAAAAAAAAGGGAAGTGAGAGAAGGTATGATAGTGGTTAAATAGCGTAAAATCGAAAAAACGAGATGGGAAGAGATTCTTATTTCTCCACTGCCAGTGTGGTGACTCGTTACCATCCTTCATCGTCCTTCATAACTTCTCAGTCTCCGATTCTGGTATTTTTCTATTTCATCTGTTCTTATAGCTGAAAAGACTCCGGATATTTACATACTCGTTTCTTCCAATTCTCTACTTTCTCTTTGTTTGTGCATTTTTTTTACTCTTGCTTGTGCGCTTCGCCACATCTGTGCCGTAGCACTTTTCCGAAAACCTAACATCAATTTCCGTTTCCATATTGCCATTGATTTAATCACATGGCTTATGCCCATGGTTTGGTTCGGATTGTGTTTTTCATGTTTTAATTGTTTCATACACAAAAACCCTTTTGTTTGTGTAAACTTTAATTGTCTGTGTGTTACGTTTTCCCTGTACCAAAATTTTGAGAGCATTTAGCGAACCTTCGTAAGCGATTTTAACTGGTATTAAGAAGGTCCGAAGTTTAAAGTTTTGATAGATTGCTTGCTGGTTTTGCTTCTCACAGCCTTAGCGTGCTGCCTGTGTATGTTATTTTGATAGATATAGAAACATAGATTCATTTTTGTTAAGCATGTTGTTTGGAACAATGGGTTAGGCTTGACCTTTTGAATTGATTTCTGTATATTAGAAAAAAGGCTGAAAATTTTGTGACTATGAGGTCGTTTTATTGGGTTTAGTTATGGTCTTCATGGACCGACGAAGGTAAATTCCAGTGATTTTATTCAGAATCCTCCACCCGTGCATCTCTGTCAGATAGATTGGAGTTGTTTCCTAGGAGTTCTATGTTGGGTTGAGTTGAAGAATTCTCTTTTTCCTTTTTTTTCCTTTTTAATTGGGAGACTGAGGGCGGTTGCTTGTTTTTATGGCCACCTATTTTTCTCTTCTTATGTGAATAGTTTGAATTATCTATGCCCTCCTCTAGATATTTTATTTACTTTTATCTACAACAGGAAAGTCCTTTAAGCATATGGAACATTCTGTATTTCTGTTGAAGTTATTATATAAATGCATTACTGCTGCTTGTATTATAGTTGTGTTAAGCTTTTTATAGTTAGTATCCATTTGTTATTTGACTCTTACTGGTTTACATTTGCAATCTTCAAAATGTTTGGTCTGCTTATTCAGTGGAAATTATTAAGTTGTGATTAACATGGGAAAAGGCGCGAAGCCAAAGGAGTCAGGAGGGAAGGGGAAGGGGAAGCAGGCTGCAAGTGGAAGTGATGAGAATGCTTCTAAGGGGAAAGGAAAAGGGGGGAAAGGTCAAGATGGGCTCGGAACTTGCACTTACGTAAAAGGTACAAAAATTTCCTATCTCTTTATACCATTGTATCCATGATTAGTTCTTTTCATTGTATCCATAATTTCTCTTCTGGCTTGTTATTTCCTATAGCCAGGCACATCTTATGTGAGAAACAAGGTAAGATCAATGAAGCCTACAAGAAGCTGGAGGATGGTTGGCTCAGCAACGGAGATAAGGTCCCCCCAGCTGAGTTTGCAAAGGTATTTTTCTTTTGGAGGTCATACAATGATTTTTATTCTTGTTTCAGTTTTAAATCCTTATTTTGGTTTTCTGTTCATAAGGGAGCTTTAGTTAAATATCATAATTGTTTTCTGCCCCCCACAATCTGTTGTTAGTGATGTGAAGTTTGATGAATGTCTATACATTGAAAAGTGTAAATACGAATCTGTTCATTTGAAATTTAATCTAGAGCAAAATATTTTGGTCATTATTAAAAAAAAGATTTCGCTTACTTCACAGGTAGCTCAAGAGTATTCTGAATGTCCTTCGGGAAAGAAGGGTGGAGACCTTGGATGGTTTCCCCGAGGAAAGATGGCCGGGCCATTTCAGGATGTTGCCTTCAACACACCTGTTGGCGCAACTAGTGCTCCTTTCAAATCAACGTATTCTCTTGCACTCTAACTTTAATTATCCTGATTAGCAACTGTGCCCCTTCTCTTAACTATTTACCCAGGCTTGCTAATATTACTTGGATGATGTTGCAGGCATGGCTACCATGTTATCTTAAGTGAAGGAAGAAAGAACTGATCCCTGATTAAGAACGAAACTGAACTTCAAGGCCATCAGAGTACTCAATTTTCTGATATAATTATCTGCTTCCTTTCCTTTTTGATTGTGGTTGAGAATAGAAACAGACAGTTTCTAGTATGTGTACTGATTTTGCTTTCTAATACTTTGATAATTCAGAGAATATATGTGAATGTGGATGGTTTTACCTCTTCTGTGAAGTATTACTCTGCTTTAGTACCAATCATGTAGACCACCAAATTCATTTTTGGGGTACCTACGGGCAGGATAAGGTTTTGGCAGTCTCGAATTAATGTATTGTTGTCAAGTTTATCACAGATACAGGTTAAGGGTGAAATGAAGGAGGGAATGCCATATAGACCCTCACTTAATTCTAATTACTTTCAGGTTGAAGTTTGCTAGGTCAACCTAATTACATTGGATAAATTCATCTAATCCATTAGGAACATTCATCTAATTCATTGGGTGAATTTGAATTCGGTTAAGAGAGATTATTTTTCTCAATTGATAAAATAAATAATGAAATGAAATACTAATAGAAATAAGAATGGAGAGATTTAAGAAAAGATAATTACTCCAGAAGGAAATATGCTTTTGAAAGAAATAAGAAATTGAATGAGAAATTTATTAAAATGAGAGAGGGGAGTTAGAGAAATGGTGAAAAAGAAAGAAATGAGTAAAGAAGAAAGAAGAAAGAAAAGAAGTAAAGAAAAATGGGCAATTTCATCATGTAACTCCATGTTTTCTTCCTGCACTTCACTTCCGTACAACACGTGAAATGATTATTTTTTTTATTTTTTTATTGACATCCATCTTTCCCTTTTTTTCGGATTCAACCATAATACAATTTTGTATACAGAATTCTAAAATTTGGAATACATTTTTAACTCAAAATATTTTTCAAACTATAAAATTTGGAATATAAAATTATATTATGAATTCTAGAGTTTAAAATATATTTCCTAGATTACAAAGTCTAAATTTGAAATACAAAATTATATAGTTTCAAAAAAATACTTTTCAAACTAAACTATAAAATTCGAAAATACATTTCAAATTCTTGAATTTAAAATAGAATTTGAAAAATCTCCGAATTAAAGAAAAACAAATCTTACACCTTACTAAAGAATAATTTTGGAATTGAAAAATTTATGATCTACGAATTACTTAATTAGAAATAAAGAAAAATAAATCTTACACCCTACTCAAAAAGATAATTTTGGAATTGAAAAATTTATGGAGATGAAGGAAATTTACTCAAGGAACTATGAAGGTGGAGAAAATGTGGGGTATGACCCATGCTCTTATATAAGTTGATAATTAAATAAATTAAAAAAAATGACAGTAGCAGAAACGGTGAAAATAAAATTAAAATAGATATGTTTGATTGAAGATAAAAAAGTGAAAGTTAAAAGAGGAAATTTATAATAATCTATTTTTCTAGGTATACATCAATTATACATTTATTTTTGTATTAATTTTGATAGTAAAATACAATTATAATCGATTTTATATCTATAGAAAATGCACTATTAGAACTTATGTTTTTTTGTTCTGATGTACTGTAAACACATTAAAAAAAATCTTTACATTTGTACCAAATCAACGATGAAATATGAAAACAGATTTGCAATAAAAACAGAATTTTACTTTTTAGTACAAAAATAACGTATAATAGGTTGTTATATATATATATATATATATATATATTATGTGGTAAATGTTAAAATAAAAATTTACCACATAATAAAGAAAAGATAATAACGGATTCATTATAATAAGTATTGAAATATTTTATTTTTAATATAATAAATATGATAAAAGAAATAAACTATTGTCTTAATATAACAACTTTAACAAAAGGATCAAAGGATAAAAAACACGCTGTTTCAAAGATTAATTGTATATTAACTTTAATGTTTCTTCTAATAAACATAAGTAATAATTACTAAAAGACCAAACATAAAAGTGTAATTTTTTTATTATACTAAAAATAAAATATATCCATGAATGAATCATTTATTCATAAATAAATTAAGGGATATATTTATTGAAAGTAGACATCAATAAAGAGATAGAAAAAAATTAAAATGAAGAAAAAGAAAAGCACTTAATAATGGCATCTATGGTACTGTGATAAAAGAGTATTTCTGATTATTTGTTTTATATGAAACCACACCATTTGGTTGGAAGAAAATGCCAGCGAATAAATAAAGAAAGAATGAGTATTACTTTTTTATTTTTTCATGCAACTGAGCTAAAATAAACCGGTAAAGAACTTAAGATAATTATGTATTATTTCAAATCATTATATTTTATAGTAAGAATTAACCGTGACAATACATATATAATGGATATATGTATATATATACACACAGTCGTGTGTATAATCAATTACAAATATATATTATTTATAAAATAATTGATTATTAATTTGTATTTATTTTACCTACCTACTTTCTCTCTATCAAACAAAGCGCAATAAAATGAATGAGTAAGCACACAAACAATCGGACAACCTTAAACTGAGTAAGTAGATGGGGGAGCAGTTTCCATTCAAAATTTCAAACTATATTGATAGTATGTTCACAAAATTATTGAATTTAATCACAAATTACATGCTCACAAACTATGTAAATGGGTTTGATGAAGAACATGAAAACGAAGGTTCTTTTGTTTTAATTTAATCACAGTTTATAAGTCAAGAAAAAATAATTAGCTCATGGTTAGTCTGATCTATGTTGAGTTTGTGTTTAAGTAGTTTTTTACCACTTAAGGTGATCCTAACTGCAATTAGATCTAAAGAAATGTAATTAGGAGAAGAAACTCTACTAAAGATGGACAGTTACATTCTCGAAGAAAAACAAGAGATCGACAAAAGAAGTTAATATTTGACACATAAATCAAATACTCTATCCAAGTGTATCTAAATATACAAAAGTCACATGCTAACTGTTATCGTAGTCATTCCCATAAATGCTAACATATTGTACACTCAACAGAAACATAGTAATGACTGAGAAAATTTTCTATTTCATGGTTTCTATAGGAAACAATATAAATTTAAAACCAATAACCAATTCTATGGTACAACAAAATTTGCAAAACTTATGAGTTATGAGAGTGATGATGGCATTCATGAGCATAGCTAGTAATTGCTAACTATATCTGTCTACAAGCTTAAGACCCCAGCTCATATCCTCACAGTGGCGTACATGTGGAACAAGTGCACCAGTATCAGTTCCTCTCTTAGCCTTACAATCATAGAAGGGAGGAGCATGGAAGCATGGCTCCATTGACATGGCACGTTGACAAGCAGGATCAGGGGCTGTTCCATTCTCGGGCTTGTACAGTATCCATGGTTTCAAACCTCCAAGCCCCTGCGCCACATACCCGAAAGTAGACCATGAGCTCGTGACCAACGCATCGGTCAAGCTCAATAAGTACATTTCTGCCCAAGCTTTTTGGTTGTGCATCTTCTTCTCTGTTTGTTGATACCCTTCATGGCTTGGCTGGTAAATGCCAATAACTTCTCCTGTAGCAGTAGGATGTTCCCAATACATGTCTCTCACTTTCTCAAAATAACCAGAGCTCAACGATGTCATTAGCACAGCTTTTGACTTTGGCTTTCCTGATGAGTTAACAATATCACCCTTTGGATTAACATCAGGCAAAAGATTCTCCTTCAAGGTGCAAGCTAAGATCTGATCCAACACATGTTGAAATGGACCAGTTCCCGTGTCAAACACTCTTATCTGGATGCCTATTCTTTCATCAGCATTAGCTAAATAAGCATGGTAGTATCTACTCACAAGTCCCCATACTTTGTTAGTGGGGTGGAAAAGATATCTACCCAAGAAATGAAAAATTGTTTCCTTGTTCGGAAAGAGATCACTCAGTTGCTGCTCAAACGATGGCATCAAGAATAGAGATGGGACAAAGTAATTATCTGTTCTCACAACTAACCATGGTACTTTCTGAAGAAAAGTTTGGTCTTCATCACAGAAGAAAAGTTTGTCTTGATCATCATAGTCATGTGCTAGATGAAGATAGACAAAAGAGGGCACCATGGATTCTGTAGTTGCTTTATTTTTCAGCATTTTCCCATAACATTGATCAGATTTCTGATCATATTTGGAAAAATGACTGTTGAGAGGGAAATCAGGAGGGAGAAACCAGGAAACATGTGGAAACGGTTCACAGAAAAGATCTACCATATCAACTCCAGGATCAACCAATAGAACACGATTCGTGAGGAGGGCGTATAGAAATGCAGAAGCTAAGGTCAATATCCTATTCCCTAGCCCACTATATGAAATCCATACCACATATTTACATGCGGGGGAATCACTTACATGACCAGACCTGAGATCTTTCACCGTTTTATTATAGGATTCAGTGTAAGGTCCACATTCCTTGTGAAGAGCTTCATATTTTCTCAAACTAGAAATAAGGTAAGGTGAAGGATTTCCTGAGAGTCCTTTGCCATATGTGGCAGATTGGTACCTGCTGAAACAAGATCTTTCATCGAAACCACCAGCTATAAGGCCACCAAGTAGTTTATCTTTTTGCAACTCAACAGAGTCAGAGACCTCCCCTACAAGTCAAAGAAGAAGAATTCCATTATTAAACCACAATGTTCATCCATGTACGTAAGAAGAAAATCAAACATCTAAAAAAACTGGAAATGGGAAAATCAGGTCACTACAATAAGAGCAACAACCAAAGTCATATCCCTCTAGGTTAAATCAGGTACATGAATCACAAAATGCTTTTGAACTCACCTACAAACTAATTTCTCAGGGAAAATCAGTTCATTCATTTACAGAACTACAAAAAATATATGGAAAACATCAAGTTCTCTCCCTCATCGTATTCATGACTTCTTTCTTAAAATTTTGAGTTTGATTCCAACTCAATCCAATAAATTTTCTTATGTAACTAGATTGTTCCCACTTTATATATATATATATATATATATATATATATATATATATATATATATATATTATTTTGATTATATCATTAGTTAATATGAGATTTGCAACACTACTTCATGTTATTGTCAAGAACAGAACATCACGAAATTCGAAGACTAAATATTTAAAGGTGATCCAACATGCTTAGATGCCATCTTAAAATTTTGAGTTTGTACCTAACTCAATTCCACAAGTTAAGTCAGAAGTCGATTCGAAAAGTGAAGTCACAAGTTGACAGTTGTCCCTATTTACGTACAGTATTCTAGCCTTAACAACGGTGATTGTTGGATCTCCAACAACCATTGGATTTTGCACCGCATACATTGTACGAAACAAAAATCTACAGAAAACCAGAAAATACTTAAAAAAAGGTCGCGATTCATCAGTAACAAATCCAGCATAGCAGTCACATATTCCCCGCGGATGCATCACATTACACAAAACGAAAAAAATGCCGCATAACTGTAAGATCTAAATTCCATACGTGTCTACCAAGTTAAAAGTGACATGAAGATGAAATCATAAACTAGAGAAGAAGAAGAAACCTTTTTGAGTTTGTTTGAGTTGGAGAAGAGCTTTTGCGGTTGGAGATGATTGGAGGGGAGGGTGCGGGAGAAGGAATGTGAGGGAGAAGAGGAAGAGAGAAAAGAGAAAGAGGGCCATGAGGCGCGTGAGAGGGAATTTGCGGGTGGAGCGCGTGTCGGAATCGGAATCTGGGAAGCTTTCTTCGTCGTGACTGGTGTTGCGCCAGTGCCTCTTCATGGGTTATGCTCTGCTTCTTCCCTTCACACCCAAACACGGTGCTGCTTACTCTTACACCACTTTGGAGTTGGAGATCCTTTCCATAACCATACCACCACTCATCATGCCACAACCCAAGTTTTCACTCAACCATTTTTCCTCCTATTTTATAAAAATAAATAAACAAATTAAACCTACCATAATTTGTAGTTTAAATATTTTTGTTTACTAGGTTCAAAATTAATTATTTACCAAAAATAGGAGACACTACACTACTCCAACATTATATCAATTTAATTTTACATATTTTTTAAAATAATATATACGCATTATTATAAAATATAGAATTACTTCTTTGTGAATGTGGTAGTTTGTCTTTTTCTCATACTGTTACCAAATAACATGCCTATTTTTTATACTTTATTTAAAAAATTTACAGTTTTTGTATTTTTTGTCAATAACTATCAATTTTATTTGGTCAACTATTACATGATGCCTTTTAGAAAATATAATGTACAACATTAAAAAATACAACATTGTAAGTATATTATATAAGAACAAAATCAATTATAATAAATGTTTAGTTATATTTTTTTTCTAATTTTTTAATTTTTCTTTGTGAAGTTTTTCTTATATTTAATTTTGACCCATTTTTTTATACATTAAATCAGTTGTTTCTCTTTATATTTTATAGAGAAAGAATAATTGGGTGTCTTTTCTAATTATCAGTAGCTTCTCTTTGTATAAGAGAATAATTGAGTGTATTTTCTAATTATCAGTTATTTCTCTTTATAGAAGGGAATAACCTTTATTTTATCTTGTGTGTTATGATTCTAGTATTTAATTATTGATTATTTAGACCTAAAATGGGTATACTACTTGTATATATTCAGACCATTTGTTTTGATTTGAATAATAAGAAAGAAAAGATATTCATTCTCATATCCGTTGTCTTCAGTTTACTCTTTTGTTTATTTCTGTTATCTTTTGTTCATCTCTGTTCTATTTTGTAATATTATATTTTATTTAAAAAATTTACAGTTTTTTTGTATTTTTGTGAATAACAATCAATTTTATTTTGTCAACTATTACATACCAATATTGATTCCTTTTAGAAAATATAATATACAACATTGTAAAAATAAAGACAAAAATACAACATTGTAAATATATTATATAAGAACAAAATCTATATCATTATAAAGATATGAAGGCAAATGTGTATTATTGAGATAATACGATGAAGTGAAAACGGGTCAAATACATAAAAAGACATTGTTAAATTATGTATTTAATTTTTTTTTTAACTTTCACAATTATCCTTTGATGATACATAGTTAGACAATAATTTTTAGACTTGATAGACAACATATGAAATACTTTTAAAAACTTAATTTGAAAAACTCTTCTTCTTAAGTTAGTATAGATTTAATTATATGCAATTTTAACAAGATGAAGGAAAAAATAATACATTCTTAGATGTTTATACTAATTCATTGGATAGTGTAGACTATATTCAATTCTAAATCAACTAATTGAGTTTCACTAGTAGTTTACTACTGCTATAAGTTACAAATGAGTATTCTTTTGGAACATAGTCACTCTTGGCTAACTTGTTGGGTATTCTTTGAACACTTAATTACTCATGGCTAAAAACACAAGTATTCTTTTGGGACGTAATCACTTGTGGCTAACCCATCGAGTATTCTTTTAAACACAACCATTTTTCACTAAGAAAATTACTTATCTAAGATGTAATCTACAAGATTATAATGATTTGCTTCCTAGAGAGGGTAGCGTTTTACAATATATAGGGTTTAAACTCTTTACTAGTTTTTTAATGAACACAATAATTTTCTTACAAAGGTTTTCAAAAATTCAGAAAATTTTAGTAGTGTTTCAGAACTTTTCAAATCAAACTGTTCTTGTTCTTCTTATTGTTGGGTGTATTTATATAAACGTTGGAAAATAGTGTCGTTGCAAATGTTGTTCTAGTCGTTGAGCAACTTTATTTCATTTGAACGTCTTTCTTTTGTCTAATTAGGTTGAACGTAGAGGATGCATTAAATGTGCTTCATGCATGCATTAAATGCTCTTCTCTTGAAGTAGCATCCCAATAGTTGGTAGTAGTTATTCATCTTTGGTCAAAGTGCCTTTACTTGAAATTGTGTAAAGTGCGGAATCATACAAGTTAGATAGTATTTTTTAGAGTTGACAGAGCAAGCGTCAAGAAGTTGTTGAAGCATAACAACTTTAGCACATTTTCTAAGAGATCGTTGATGTTGATATATGCTTTTATGGATAAACTTGGTAGACGAAGGAAGCACATATTCCTTACAACATAAAATAAGCATAAAGAGATTTTTCATGAAGTACAACATTAGCTTAAGTTTATGTGCTTACCATATGAGCACAACACTATTGATCAGACGGAAAGAAACTGCAAAGTGTTATATCTCCTTTTAGATGGAACACTTGCTTCTTACATAATTTGTTGAAAAAAAAAACTTTCATCTTATAAATGAAGTATGACCATGTTTTATAATTTGTTGTTTAACATCACTTAATCAAAGTTTGGGTTGTGGATTTTTCTCTAACAATTTCCGCCTTTTTATGGTACTTAAAATAATAAAGTTGAAACATGATATTTTCACAAAAAGCTTTGAATAAATCAAGTTTTTACAAACATTTTGAATACCATACAAACTCTCTCTCACACACATATATATAAATATATATATATATATATATATATTTTGAAGCACAACTTTGATGGCTTGTCAAACTGTTAAACAAAAAAACTGAATTCTCATTAATTAGATGATATCAAGATGATATAGCCTTTAGTAATTTGAGTACAGGACATCAGAGTTGTTTTGATCTAACAAGAATAAACCAAATATATATTTGAATTTGTTACATTCAGCGCAGGAACATAACAACATAAAAAATTGAAAGCTCCCCCTACGTTGTGTAGATCGCCTATATGTGTATACTCCCCCTAAACTGATGAACTCTTAGATTTTCTCACTTCTCGCTTCGCTTCTCCTCTTCCCTTTTCTTAGAGCTTTTCTTTTCGCCCATCTTCCCCTTAATTTATCATTTCTCACTTCTCCCCTTCAATCATGATTTTCTCCCCCTTTCTTCTTATCTTCTTCCCCTTTTGAGGCAACAACAACAAAGAGGTGGACATCTTTAATCAACCTCTCCCATTTTTTCAGATGAAAGAACAATCGGAGTCAAGAAGGTTATTGGCAATAAAGGCTTAAGTCCAAGACTGAGCAAGAACATGGCCATTGTTTTCCACTTAGCGACTTCTTGAAGGGCTTGAACATGAGCTTCAAGTGTAGGTTGAAGTAGTGCACTAGTTCTGTCTAACACAACCTTGAAAAGCATGTCTTGTTGGCTTAAGATAAAATGATTGACCAGGATGGTAAGACAACAAAAAGACATGCATGATCTGAAAAGCATAGAAGTATAACTTATGTACTCTTCTTGATGTTGTTTGAGAGGGAGAAAATGTCAGATCCACAAGTAGAAAACTTGGAAGCTTGTATGGATTGAAGATTTCACTTCTGGTGATAATGTAGAGGTGTGTACAGACAATGCATATCGTGTTGACCACCTTTTTGGATGTTTATCCAACAGAGTTTTCATCTCTAGATGTGTAGGTATGATGGACTCTAAGATTTGACACATTACATCAATGGAGTAAGAGGACTCTAAGGCCCACTAGGTAAAACTGGAAGTTCATCAATGGGAAGGCTTTTGCTTCGTGCCTCCAAATTTTGACCAACACCCCCAAGCAGTATGCGAAAAGATCGAATTTCCCTTATGGGTTTTTTAATTTAACCCTACCTTTGCTCCCTTCTCCTTCCCCTGCTTTGTTTCCTGTGTAGTGTATTCCACTTCTCCTCTGCTTTGTTTGTTGTTGCATTGCTTTAACCTCCACTTTTCTTCCATTTCTTCGCCTCACGTGGCCTATCCCAGCTACTGAAGGTACCAATTTTTTATTTATTTTTTACTTTTCTGAACGTGTATTCTAAAATTGTACTCTAGGGTGGGGGAGGTGTGAAGATATGAACACATTCTGAAAAGACCAATATGAAATAGTAATTGTATGTGCTAGAAAGGTCGATCTAGAATTGTAATGTTGTATTTCAAAAAAGGCTTTCTAGAATGCAAATTTACAATTCCAGATTGACCATTCTTGAACATACAATTACTATTCCATATTTGATATTTTCATAAAACAATTATTCCTGAATATTCTGTGAAGTACATTCTCAACATAAACCTCCTAGAACAAGCATTCTAAAACCCTTCTCCAATACTTCCATAATGCGCTTTCTAGGATGTACAAAATATGCTTCCCTAAACACAAATGCATAATACAATTCACACCTTTCACACTATTCCAAAATGTGTTTTCTGGAAATACAAATCCAAAAGCAATTCTTATTGACTAAGCACTTTCTGGATTATGTGTTCCAAACGCATATTTAAGAACTCCAAATTCTGGCAACAAAATCTTCCCCATTACAACCAACAAAACCGAAAAAACCACCCTTCTATACCTAAAACTACCCGCCTAAGTGACTTTAAAACAACACCATGAGCTCTACCACCCCTTGCCGAAATTATCCTCTTCCAAGCTTCAGCCACCAGAACCCAACATCTTCAAGGAGAAAACCGTTTCATATAAAACTCCAATAGGCAAAATCGGTATTTCAAATCTTATTGGGGTGTAGGTTGAAATTTGGATGGTGCAAGAAGCAAAAGCTCAATGGGAAGTTAGCTCAACCCTTAACAAATCTAAATAAAAAAAGATGGGTTTCACTTGGGGTGAAGGCCCGACTTTCCTTTCATTATCCCAAAGCTTGTTTAACTTCTTGTCTAGTATTGGCTATGGCAGATTTCACTAAGGAGCTCTTGGTTGAATGTGATGCTTCTCGTTGTGGAATAGGTGTATCCCTTATGACAAAGAGCCATAACACACTTTGGCAAGGCTCTTTCACAAGGAACTTTATCTAAATATATATGTAGAAAGGAAATTACGGCACTTGCGTTGGTTGTTCAACATTGGAGGTACTAGCTCATAGAAGAAGTTTCAAGTTGTTTACTGATCATAGTAGCTAGAAGAATTTACTCTATCAGAGAATTACCACTACTTATATTGGTTATCTAAGCTTTTGGTTGGAGTACTAATTCGATGGTTTGTATAAACTTGGTCGCGAAAATAAAGTTGCAAAATATACCTCATCAAGAAGATATTGTACAATTGAATTAAGAACCAAGTGTAAGAGTCCATGCTGGTTGGATTTTTCCAAGTTGGAGAAGGAAATACAAACAGATCCAGATTTGATTGAATTGCAAAATGCTTTTCTATGAACGGAAATTGTTATTATCTAAAAGTTCATTGTTGATTCCTAAATAATTACAAGAGTTTCATTCACCCCATGGGAGGTCACTCTGGGTTCACATAAAAATACAAGAGGTTGGTTGGAAACTTATACTGAAAGGGAACGAAGAAAAGTGTTATGGATTTTTTGTGTGGGCATGGTATACGTCAGTGGCATACATAACAAACATTGTCCCAGATGGACTCTTACTGCCAATTCCAATCCTAGAGAAAATTTTGGAAGATATTTCAGTAGACTTTATCACGAGGCTTCGAAAGTGACTTGGATATGAAGTTATAATGGTAGTAGTTGATAGGTTATCTAAATATGTCCCTTTTATCGCCTTTAAACACCCATTTACTACCAAACTTTTGTTGAAAGATTTGCCCTAGAAGTCATTAAATTGCATGGATTCCATTAATCTCACATTAGTAACTGTGACCCGTTTATCTTGAGCTGGTTTTGGAAGGAACTATTTTGCCTTCAAGGAACATTGTTGCACAAGAGTACCTACTACTATTCTCAAACGGATGACTAAACAGAGATAATGTTCCAAAACTTATTATGTTTTCTCCTGAGCAACCAAAACAGTGTTTTTCTTTGGTATGATACATCATACCGTACAACGGTTGAAAAAACCCCATTTGAAACAGTCTATGGTAGGCCTCCACCAACTGTCATAAGGTATTTTGAATGGGGAAACCAAGTTAGGGGTGTGTGTTTTAGTTGATAGAGATGAGGCCTATAGTAAGTTGAAGTATCATCTACAAATAGCTCAACAAATCATGAAGAAACATCCGAATTCTCCTCACAAACAAGTGACATATGTTGTTGGTGATTGAGGTACATACATAAACAAGATACTATAGCTAAGTGGATCAATTCAAAATTGTCTCCACCCTATTTTGTCCTTTCTAAATTGTAGCCCACAAAAGGGAGGTCGCGTATAAACTACAATTTTCCTGAAGCATCCAAAGTTCATCCTATATTTCATGTATCCTAGCTCAAGAAATCTCATCAAGGTAAATAAGTAAAAATCACAATGCTCCCTGAGATAGAGGTTTAAGATACAAATCTTTGGACTACTCAACCAATGGAAGAGGCTACGTGGGAAGAAACAAAGGGAATCAAGGAGACGTTTCCTACCTTTTTCTCTTGAGGACACGGCAAAATTTATAGGAGCTAGAATTTATAGGAACCCAATTCCAAAAGCCCCTAAACCCCTTCTATACCCGAATTCCTAAGATTAGTTAGACCCATTATTACAAAACAACTCATAGGTAAGGTGGGGGTCGAGTTAGTTAAAGAGAGATAAATGATCTTTCTTATTTTCCTTTCTCGATCAATCATACATACTGATAGCAGTTGCTGTTAAAAACACTCATGGATTGACGGTCAATAAAAATAATTGGCAAAACTCGTTCGTGAATTCTTAACTTTCATTTTTATCCCTATGCTAAACTTCACTGTTGAATCTTGAATTGGCTATGTTTGTCACATATACATTATTACCACTTCTATTGTTGGAATGTCTAGTTTGTTTTTAGTCTGTTTTTACCAACAACAATGGTTGAACTAGGAGCCGAAAAGAAAACAAACTAAACAGCTTTGCGGAATTTGCTTGCATATATTTAAGGTACCTTTTATTGGTGCTTAATAGGCTAGAATGAACTTGGAAAGTAACCATAAGCTTCCAGGGAACATCATCACTTATCTGTCATAAAGGATGATCACCATCAACGATCAGAAATTCACCAACCCCACTTTCCACCTCAATGGAGCTACAACCAGGAGCTCTTGACTGTTTTATCTGATTCCTCACAAATATCTTGTTGGTCCACAAGCCTTTATTTGCATAAATATTAGACATAGCAACACTGTCACCTACATAGCCAGGATCCAACTTCAGTAGTTTGTGCCTAACTAAGGCAGCTAGTTCTAATTCACCTTGAACACTGCAAGCCCCCAACAAGGTTCGCCAGACAATCACATTTGGCGGCATTGTCATCTCCATAATGAAGTCATAGGCATCTCTCAGATGCCCACCTCTGCATAAAAGATCCACCATACAGCCAAAATGAGCCTCCCTGGGCTCTATACCATAAACTTCACTCATGCTTCTGAAATGCCACTTCCCTTCCTCAACCAACCCTGCATGGCTGCAAGCCATTAAAACTCCAATGAACGTTACGTCATTTGGGGTCATGACACAATCGCCCTTGTCCCTACTTGTGCTCATTTCTGAAAAAAGTTGAAGAGCCTCACATGCTTGCCCATGGACTGCATGCCCCACGATCATGGAAGTCCAAGTTGTGACATCTTTGTTTCTCATGCCATCAAACACCTTCCTAGCCGTCACAACATCCCCACATTTCGCATACATGTTTATAAGAGCATTATCCAAACACACATCTCTGTTCAGCCCTTGCTTACACCTCACGAAAGCGTGAATCCATTCACCCATTTCCAGTGCCCCGGTCTCAGCACAGGCAGAGAGGGCAACGGTCACAGTGACTTGATCAGGTTCTACATTGTTCCTCTGCATCTCTCTGAACAGTTGCAGAGCTGTCCCAGGCTTGTGGTTGTCAACATAGGCAGAAATCAAAGAGGTCCAGCATATGATATTCTTTGAGGGTATTTGAACGAACACTTGGTGCGCATCACGAAGGTTGCCACTCTGGGCGTAGACTTTTAAAAGGGATGTCTGGAGTTGAACTATGGCTTGGTACCCAAGTTTTACGATGAGGGTATGCAGTTGTTTTCCTTGGGTGGAAGAGTGTTTGTTGTTGCAGGCTTTGAGGGCATAAAGCAAAGAAAAGCTGTCAATGGCGTTGAAAGTGGGTCTTTTTCTTAAGAAGGATCTGAAGAGTAGAAGCACTTCGGTGTGCCTGTTGCATTCAAGGTGCTTCCTAAGGGTTTGGTTAGGTCTTGGTGGTTTGAGGCTAACGGGGAACTCAGCTTTGTGATGCCACTTGGACATGGGAACACGATGAACCAACGTGTTCGCGCTGCTGCGAAGCAAAGAGTTGAACCATTTCAAGCGTGTCATGAATATCACACGTTCAGTTCTGCCATGCTATGCACTTGTGTATAATTTGATCTAAATGCGTGTAGTTTGCTGAAAACTGGTTAAAATTCCATGAAATGAATTTTTTTAACTTCCAATGCACAAACATTGAAGAAGGGAACAGGAAGTAAGATATACCTTCAAATTTTTTCCACTTTACAATATTGAAACTAAGAAGAAAATAAGAAAGCAGACAGACATATTTAGTAGAAGGAAAATTTAACTTTCTCAAAATTTAAAGTTATAGAAGTATTTTTTTCAACATTTAATATAGAAGGAAAATATAACTTTTTCAAAATTTTAAATTTTAAAAGGACTGTTTACTTTTCAAAAGTTAATATTAGTAGAAATCAAAGTTTTTCAGACATGATATTTAACTAAGTTTTAAAAAAATCATAAAAGAATAATACATTACAAATTTTAGTCATTTTTAAAAACCATAGTTTTAAGGATACGTGATTACCATCAACCATGATTTCTGGCTATAAATAAGATTATTGTCATTTTTATATGTAAAGATGAAAAGTTTGATGAATTCAGTTCATATAAATTTATGTACTTTTTCATTTTTCTCGTACACAAATACTGATTTTTAACTTTAAAATACTAATGTCCGACCCAAATCATCAGTGTTTTCACCTAGAAAGAACTGTACATTAGCACCGATCTTTTTCCATAAGCACTCGTTTCCACAGTCAAGGAGAGAAAAGACTTAAGTTTTATCCCAATGCAAGTAAAATTTAGCACTCCCCTAGGAGGATTCATGGATTTACTTTGAGATATTTTAGTATTCATTGTACAATGTTGCAAATTTATGAACTATAAACGTGCGTATCATTACTTTAAAATAAAATAAAGATAAAAATAATGTAAGACTTCATAAAACTGGCGTTTCCTCGAATGGGGACTCTTTTATTCATATTTGGTTCACCATAAAATAAAGCCACTAGGTTGGTTGTTTTTATGAAATAAACCAGAAAGAATTAGCACTAAGATCAGTATATCATTAACTCTAGTGAAAAAGGTGTCAGTTCTCCTCTGTCATGGCTACTCTTCTGACTAGAAGAAAACCACAGAAATCCAATGTTAATATGTCTTTCTCGTGTGACAAGCCATCAAAGGTGGAACGCAAGTTCCCTTCATGTCACAATGCCTTTTTCTCAATGGTTTTGGAGTTATACGACGGCCATGAACAAAAGTCAAAACATAATCATTCATGTTCCACCAAACACTCATGACCAAATAAGCCCGATGTGAGCCAATGCTAGCCGGGGGAACATCACTTGCTAATCAATAGTCTGTAATGTACTAAGCATCAGTGGCATTATGATTTCATTAACGGAAGATCAGTTGTTAAAACCCTTTTGTAATATATATTGCAATCAAGGAGCCCAAAACCTGTATCACCCTCCAGATGCTGGAAGATGAATGCCATATTCCATTAAATGCTCAGAACACATACGAGCTGATTTCAAATATCCATTCTCCCAATAGCCCCTGGACAATACACGATATAAGAAAGTATTGGGCATAACACCCATTTTCATCATGTCCGCATGCAGCATCATTACATCAACCATATGCTTGGACTGAAAGTGTGTCTGTAACATGGTGACATAAACTAGAATGTCTGGTATGAAACCATTACATCTCATTTCCACAAAAAACTTAGTGGCTTTAAAGATCCGTCCATCTTTACATAAACCTTGAATTAAAATAGCATACATCACACCGTTCGGAGAACAAAACCTGATATCCATTTTACCACCAGAGCAACCAGCTCTAGTTTTCTCCAAGAAAAGTTTGATTGCATCCTTTATCTTTCCATCTTTCAAAAGGCCATCGATTATACAACTAACTGTGAACACATTGGGTGCTAGTCCTGCATCTAGCATCTCCCTGTGCAACCTGAAAGCCTCTTTGGTGTTCCCAACCTTGCAGTGACCATCGATCAACGCAGTGTAAGTTACCACGTCAGGCACAAGACCCTTGATCACCATTTCTGTGTACAAGCCCATTGCAGCTGTTACATTACCTTTCTTGCAAAACCCATCAATCAATGCTGAAAATGTGATAACATTAGGTTCAATTTTCCTTTCAGTCATTTGGGAACACACCTCAATAGCCTTCTCCATGTCACCAGTTTTACAGCACCCATCAATCACCACATTGTAGGTCACAAAATTGGTAAGAACCCCAGCTTCATCCATTTTCTCCATGAAACCCTTAGCATCTTCCAATCTACCCGAGTCACAAAGACCCTTGATAAGTATATTGTATGTAAAAACATCAGGGTAGATTCCACACCTTTCCATTTCTACCCACAAATGCATTGCTTCAGGCAAGTTCCCCGCCTTACAATACCCATCAATCAAAGAATTATAAGCATGTGCATTAGGAACAACATCAAACTTGGCCATATAAGCAAAACAGTTTCGCGCAGCCCTCAAATCCCTCATCTTGCAGAGAACATCAATCAAAGTAGCAAAAGTGACAGCATCAGGGTGCAAGCCATGATTTAGCATATCACTGTACAAATCAAAAACCCGTCTCATTTCACCCATCTTGATATACCCATCCATGAGGGTCTTATAAGTGTACAAATTGGGTGTCACCACCCCAGATTTTCTCATCCGTCTAAACACACCCTCGGCTTCTCCCATTTGACCATCGTTGCAAAACACTCGAATGAGAATAGTGTAAATCACAATGTTGGGTTCAATCCCTCTCTCAAGCATTTCATCGAACACCCTACGCGCGTTGCTAAAATCACCCCGTACACAACAACAGTTCATCAATATGCCGTAGGTGATGACGGTGGGGGAAAACCCGCGCGACACCATGTCTCGGTACACCTCCCACGCCGAATCGAACATCTGGGTCTTGACGAGGCCATGAAGAAGCGCGTTACAAGGCTGTAACGGAGGCAAAAAAGAATGGTTTTTGAAGAGCCAGAGGGCTTCCTGGACGAGACCCAGTTGGCAGAAGGCGAGTACGAGAACTCCAAACGCGCGTGGCGTGAGGTTGGCGCGGTTGAGAGATTGGAAAAGGGAGGAAAAGAGAGTGAGGGGTTTGCGGGAGTTTTGGAGGTGCTGTTTGGTGAGGAAGGTGGCTTCAGTGATGGTGTTGGAGGACGTGAGGATGTGGATGATGGCGTTAGCGTCAGAGGAGAATGATGAGGAAGGGTGGGTGAGAGCAACGTTGATGATGGGGATGCCTTTACGCCGAACAAGGTTGAACATCGCTCACATGAATCGCATGAACTGAAGTGAACTCACACAATTTGGTAATACTCGGCTATTATATTATCTTTAACTCGTTGTGTCCGCAACACAACATCATGCATGCTTGTTTCAGAAGAAATGTAGAATTTGTATGATAAAAGAGTAGGAAAATTCATCCTCAACCCAATGAGTGAGGGTGGGTTTGTTTTCTTTCCGTTTCAATCATGTTTCATGGAGTTTTTCCGCTCTTTCTCCCGTTACGCACTTAAATGGGTATTTGGAGGTAATTTTCAGAATAAATGTGTCACAGGAAAATGTACACAAAAGCTTAGATATTTCTTTTCTTATTAACTAGCCAAAAAGAGACACGTCTACGTATTTTTACATATTTTTTACTAAGTCACTTTATATTTTTTTATAAATAATATATAAATATATTATTTTGTGATGTTGTTTTATTTTCATCATATAATATTGTATAGTGGTATAATATGTTTTGTACTTACTAGTGTTCGGTTTTCGGCAGTACTTATGTGAATGCTCGGTTCTTGGGCACACTGCGAAAACAATTTGGTTGTTGGATCTGTGTGAAACTCACACAAATGACCTTCTTTCAGGAATGAGCCCAAAGTGCAGTAGGCCCGTTACGCGAAGCAATTTTATATGTTCATACTTATAAATTATTTGGGGCAGTGAATATAATATTTGTCATTATTGTGTATGTTTGTTGTTATTATGTGACAATAACTTTTTTGTTGCATGTTTGTTTCACTTAGCTAGTTGCTAACCCTAAGAAGATAGGGAGATGCATTGGTAACATAAAGTGGGTCTGCGGATAGCACCTGAAGATCATCGGTGTCTGTGACAGGTGGTTTTTCTGTTAGATATAAAAGTTTAAAATGATTATTTTCAGTTAAAATTTGCTTATCTCTAGGAAAAATTGTTGCATGTGCGATGATAAAAGGAGAATAAGTTTTCAGGGGAAGGTACACTGTTTTTGCACACTAGATTGAAACTGTTACTTTTGGTGAACCCTAGCTGACTTGATCGTCAGAGTGTAATCAACAGGTAGGGCGCCTTCTGTCCCAACGGAGCCTTATTCTAGCATCGAGAAGGATACGTGCGTCTGATTCCCGGAGAGGTAGTTCTAGGAGGAGGGGTTCAACCTAATCAACCGGCGGGAAAGTCAACCGGCGAGAACATTTGGCACCCACCGTGGGGCCCGCTAAAACTTGATCCCATCCACATTCTGGTTCGAGTCTACAGACGACGATGAGGAATACGAGACAAGTGTCATCGGGACAAGAAGGAGGTGAGGCTCCCACACTGCAGTAGCTCATGGGGACCATTAAGAATCTCCAAGAGGCCAATGAATAGTCCAGACAGGAGTAAGAAAGAGTACGAGAAGAGTTACGCAAAACCAATGAGGATTTGCGTAGAGACCAACAACAGCGAGATCGACGTATCTCAAGGGAGCAAGATTCAAACCCGCCTGAGAGAGACTGCCCCGAGCCTTTCTCACGAGCTATCATGGACGAGCCAGTACCCGCACATTACGTGGCACCTAAGATCACTTTCACGGGAGTAGAAGACTCATAAAGTCATTTTACTGCGTTTAACGCCTAGATGATTATCTCAGGTGGGTCAGACGCGGTAAGGTGCAAGATGTTCATGGGCACTTTCACGGGTACGGCGATACAGTGGTTCAGTGGACTCCCGGACGACCATATGACCTCTTTTACACAGTCTGCTAGACTGTTTCGAGAGCAGTTTAATGCCAACCGAATTAAACCCCCCCGTCCTATATTACCTCTTCAATGTGCGCTAGAGGGAAGGGGGGACATTGAAGGATTATCTGAACCGGTTTTGAGCTCTCACTGTGAGACTCCGAACTCATGATGAGAACGTCATGGTGTCATCCTTCGAGTAAGGAGTCGCTCCAGGACCGTTCTGCGATTGACGAATTCGTCATAATATATCTGACCCATGCATAATATCATGAAAAATGGATACAAATTTTTGGCTGCTACTTAGTATCGACAATAGGTCTGAAAAAGTATCTAAAAATATGAAATTTAGATATTTGTACCCCGTCGAGGTATTCCCTTATCAGAAATCCAACGGAGACTTTCTCCGAAATCAGACGAAGAACAGTCGCCCACATTAATGTTGAAGAAGCAATGCTGGTTAGAAACAATGGTTCGCATTCTCGGCTTGTTAAGCCAAAGGAGACTAGCAAACCTTCCCGGCCTTTGAGGGCTAACAAGGCCTCAGTTGGGAAGAAGGCAGAAGTTAGACATGCCTTTTACAGGAAGGGCGAGTTTAAAGCAAAAGGTAAAAAGGAGGAGTTTCGTCCCAAGTTTCGCATATCGTACAAGGAACTAATAAGCATACCCACAGTGGGCGAAAAGCTGAGGTTCCCCCAAAAGGCTGATAGTAATTTGGGGGGAAGAAAGGATATTTGGTGTGAATTCCACAAGGGGTTCAAGAACGATATTAAGTGGGGTATGACCCTAGGCTACCAGCTGGTAGAGCTGTTGAAAGACGGTTTCTTGAAGGAATACCTTGAAGCTGACCAAGGAGAGCCACAGGGGGAAGCTATCCAACTGGACCAGACGCACGAGGTCCCGGTGCACGCCGAGTTAAATACGATCTCGAGCCGGTTCTCTAGGGGAGGCAATACGACCACCAAGCATAAGAGGTACGCAAGGGCAATGATGTCGTTGAAAGTAAGAGATCATGATGATACACCAGAACTAGATCTATACTTCACGAAGGCAAACTTGGTGGGTGTCGTCTCCCACGACAATGACCCAGTAGTGATATTTGTTGTTATGGTGGGAAGAAAGGTGCATCGGGTTCTCATTGACCAGGGAAGCTCGGCAGATGTGCTTTTTTGGTCCACGTTTGTTAATATGCGACTATCCCTTGATCAATTGAGGCCACATGACGAGTGCTTAGTTGGTTTCGCAGGGGACCAAGTGGAGGTTCAGGCTATATTGACTTGAGGACGACCTTTTCAGATGAGGAAGCGACCAAAACTATCGTCATCAGGTATGTTGTGGTTAACACTCCCTCTGCTTATAACCAGTTGTTAGGAAGGCCCTCGTTGAACATGTTAGGAGCGGTGTCTTCTACGAAGCACATGAAAATGAAACTACCATCCCTCGAAGGAAAGGTGATTACGATAAAGTCCAACCAGAAGGCGGCTCGAAAGTGTTATGATAGTAGCTTGAAGAACATAAGGAGTTTCAACTTTGTCACAATTTCTCAAGAGGGCAAGGTGGTTGAGGTCCTAGAAGTTGAGATAAGCTATAAACAACGACCAGGATCGGTCGGTGATGTTCAGGAACAAGAAATCGAGGGAAAGTTGTTCAAGCTCGGCGCGTCGTTAGGTCGGGAGTTGCAAGACCAGATAGTTGGAATGATAGCCAGGCACCTGGATGCGTTCGCATGGTCCTTCTGTGACATGTCTGGGATAAATCCTGACTTCCTATGCCATCGACTCACTATGGATAGCAGGGTTCAACCAGTAGTGCAAAGGAGGACAAATTTAATGAAGAGAAACGCCTAATCATCAAGACGGAGACTCAAAAGCTATTGAATGTCGACCATATCAAAGAGATCCAGTACCCTAAATGGTTGGTGAACGTTGTGCTAATTCAAAAAGCCAACGACAAATGGAGGATGTGCACCAACTTCACGGACTTGAACAAAGCATGTCCGAAAGATTCTTATCCACTCCCGAGCATCGATTCCTTAGTGGACAACGCCTCAGGTTGCCGACTACTAAGTTTCTTGGATGCCTTCTCGGGGTACAATCAGATCCGGATGCACCCCAATGATGAGAACAAAACTGCTTTCATGACAGAGTTCACTAGCTATTGCTACAAGGTCATGCCCTTTGTCCTAAAAAACGCTTGCGCAACTTGCCTGCGATTGATGGACAGGATTCTCGCTCCCTTGCTCGGGCAAAATGTGCAGGCATACATAGACGACATGATCGTTACCTTTAAGGTGAAGAAGCAACACGTGACAAATCTTGAGGAGCTATTCGCGACTGTATAACACCAAGTATAACATGAATGCTTAAATAAGTATTATTGATAGTTGATAAGCATTATTTATATATATATATATTTTAAATATGTAAGTGGTGTAATTGTTATAATAATAAACATTTGATATTAGAATATTAACAAAAACAACTACAAAGTAATGATAATTTTGCAAGGAATGAACTATGGATTAATGAGAGCAAGAGAAATTACCTACATATTCGCAATAGTTATGAATTAAGTGAAGAATATAAAACTTTCTCATTTTAATTAACAAGCAGATTAACTAGAGGTTGAAGATAAATTTACTATAAAATAAAAACGAGTATACATCTTTCTAATTAACTATTTTATTTAACAACGAAATTTCTTTACTATTATGTAACTAATCCATTGAAAAATTGTTTGAAAAAGGATAACTATAAAAAAAATTATGCTAACTAGTCTGCAAATTTATTATAGTTCATGTGATATATTCAAACTGATATGCTCTATGACTTTGTTTTATTTATTGTCATAAAATTTAAAGAAAACTATGCAAATATGCGAAAGTAAATGTTGTAATCCTAACAACTTTAAAATAATTCATACCCATCAACTCCAATCCATAGGTAATAAATTTTACTTTTTTATAAATATGTATAATTTATTTATGTATTGTTTTTGTTAGTTAACATATAGATTTTGGTCTAAATTTTTATATTTTTGTATTTTTTTTTTAATAATATTTTTTTATGTGATGATAGATAATTGTCGTTATTTAAAATGTCAAGTTGCATAATGATGCTTAACATGAAAATATTTTTATAAAAAAAATAACTTTAAAATAAACAAATAAGCTTGGTTAAAACTCGTTAAAATGAGACTAAAATAATTACTTTTTATTTAGAATTTTTTCTCTGCTTGTTTATAATAAATGTTAATTTAGTTATATCAATAACTTTATTATTTTTATATCTGCGAGTGTTAACATGTAATTATTATAATAAAATATTTACAATATATTAACACATGAAAATATAAAATTTAACATGTGACTTCAAATAAGAGAGTACTAACATAATTAGGTTAACGTATTCATTAAATATTTAGTATAAAAAAATTAAAATTATTTTAAAAGTACTAATTTCAATATATACCAATTTCAATGGTAATAAAAACTTATTTAAATTTCTTTGAGTGACATCAAAATTATATTGTTGTTAAAAATTTACATACTACAGTATTGGTGTAATAAATAGTATTACATTATCTAATCTCATAATAGGTAAAATGTACTTTAGTATCTATTAATATATTATATTTAATAAACAATTAAATATGTTTTATATTGATAAGTCAACATAGTATTTTAATATCTTAATCCATAGTAAAAATATGTTTGATAGTATTAAAAATTGATAATGATATATTCTAATACTTTCCTTACTTCAATTATGCATAAAATTTAAAATTTAGAGAAGAGATAAAAATAATTTAATGTGAAAATAAAATAAATAACATATTTAATCTTTTAATAAAATATCAATTATGAAAATAAAATTAAAATTTTGATTTAATAAATGAAATTTAAATAAAAAATATTTAAAATTTCAATTATTTTTATTATTATTATTATTATATATTATGTAATAAATTTAGAATGATTATTGCATGAATGAATTTATTATGGAGCAGATTTGATTCAGAGGTGTGATGGGATATTTTGTGGACAGTCATCGGCGATTGAACATTTTGGTTGAATGAGAAAGATCTGGGGATGACGTGGCCTTCTCTCTATCTCTACCCAACTATCCACTCTCTCTTGCGCTTTTCCCCTTCCCTTTCCACGTCTCTTTCTCCCTATGCAACGCCCCGTGCGCACTGCGCCCCTCCCTTAACCCAACCCCGCGCACGTTAGTCCCCCTTTTTTTAATCGCTTTTCTCCCAAAACACACAAAGCTGAGGTTACCATGCTTCGCTTCGCCGACTCCTCTCACCCAATTATTACAAACCATCATTTCCTTCCCCTCTTCTTCCCCTTCTGCTAACGTGCGCCGTCTGAACGGTGCCCTTTGATCATCCTTGGTTTTGTTCGATTGAGGGAGGACATGATTCGCTGGGTGAGTGAGCTTTTGATTTTTGATTGAGGGTTGGCAAGTGGCGTTGCGGATAATGAGGGGTCTTGTTCAGTTCCTTAGCGTCGTGGTTTTGATGTTTAGGGGTAGTAGGTGACTGAGTGTGTGATTTTATTTTTTTAAAAATCGAATTTTTGAGTTGGATATGGAGTCTGGTGAGGAGATTAATTTGAATATAGAAAGTGGTGGTGGAAATAATGGGAAGAGTGGTGATGGGTTCATTGATAGAAGTAAGGTGCGGATTTTGTTGTGCGATAACGATTCCAACAGTTCTCAAGAGGTTTTCACACTTCTTTTGGGGTGTTCTTATCAGGGTATGTACGGATACTCAACTCAACTCAATCCTTTTTTCTACCCTCTATGCTTTTTTTTGCTCCCTTTTTTCTACTTGTTTGCTTTTTGCGTGCTATCTTTGCTTGCTGTGGTTATGTTTATGCCATCTTTCAAATTCCGAAGAAAAAAGTGTTGTGTTTGGCCGTGTCTTGTGAACAGTATTAATTTGAATATGTTGCTAGAAAAAGGGTACTTTGGAATCGGATTTTGTTGGTGAGTTGGCAGCACTTTGAAAGGATGGTTTAGTCAAACTTGAATTTCCCCAAGCCATGTTTTACTATAGTTCCTCTTGAAACTCGGTTGGTGTACTTTGGGCCAGTGTTGGATTTCAATGAGCAGTTGAAATAATCAGTTTTGCTATTTCTCTTTTGATACTCATTTGTTGAAGATTTGTGTCTGTATGTCAAAGATAAGGGCAATTCTACCCTGAGATTTTATATATATAAACCTCTTGTTTCTCTGTGCTACACAGTGACCTTAGTAAAGTCGCCGAGACAGGTAATTGACGCACTGAATGCAGAGGGGCAACATATAGATATCATACTGGCTGAACTTGACCTTCCTACAAAAAAGGGCATGAAGATGTTGAAGTACATAGCACGGGATAAAGAGTTTCGCAGAATCCCTGTTATAAGTAAGCTCTGGTTCTTTATATTGCTAAGAAATCAGTGAAACTCTTGAATTTAAGCAAATTATATTATGCTCATCAATGTTTTGAATATCTTGTTTTGATAAGTGATGTCCGCACAAGATGAGGTATCCGTTGTTGTTAAGTGCTTGAGACTTGGAGCTGCTGACTATCTAGTAAAGCCCTTACGTACTAATGAACTATTAAATTTGTGGACGCATATGTGGAGACGGAGGCGCATGGTTCGTATTGGTCAACTTCATATTTATGGATGTTCCCCATTTTGTATTTTTTCGTTTCATTAGTTTTCGACCTATTGTCTGTAAATTTTGGGCATTATAAAATTGATGCAGATTTGACTCACCGCTGTTTTGTGTTGTCAACTCTTACCATCATATCATAGTCATTAGTTTTGGAATTAGGTTGTCAAGATTTAAGCCTCACATGAACCATGGTTTGAATGATACGATATAAATAAAATACGTAATTTTTTGATATATTAGATGAGTAAAATATATGTAGTAGTTTTTGATTTTTTTTTTAAGTTTGGAGGTTGATAATGCAAAACTACGTTCTACCAAAAGTTTTCTATGTTTTGGTCAGTCAGTTTGCATCATTCTTTTGATAACACAACCATTTGCTTAATTTTGTATGGAACTATTAGAGGATATGCTCAAGATTTTGTAGTAGCCACATTGCATGCTAATTATCAGGCTACCTAATCTGTGCAGCAGTTTAGGGGCAAAGCCAAACAACTTTGTCCCTGCTACCATCGCACAGATATCAATTATACTTGGTAATTTCGTTTTTGCATTGCATTAAGTTATGAACACTGAAATTGTCAGATAATTTGGATTTTGGAAAGAAGGGACCCTGAGTTTACTGGAGGCTTCATATAGAAACAATTTACATGGATGATGAATTAACAATACAATATGCATGGGATATAGAATGTTAGGGCGGCCCCTCCACTTTACCTAGCTTGATTCTGCTCTTTGCATATTGGAACTTTTCTCTTGATTTTCAAATTCATGCTTAGACCTACCCAATTTGAAATTGAAATCAGGTTTTATATCTTTGCTTGCAGCTTGGACTCGTAGAGAAGAACATCTTGAGTTATGAGTTTGATATTGTAGCATCAGACCCCAGTGATGCCAATACAAACAGTACCACCTTGTTCTCTGATGACACAGATGACAAGTCCAAGAGAAGCAACAATCCAGAGGTGGGATTACCAGTCCAACAAGAGCAAGAGGTGAGATGTTTAAGTATTTAAATAATGCAACAATTCGACCAACATGATCACCAATCAATAAATTTGTTCATCACGGTAAACTTTGAAATTAAATTTATCTATGAAGGGGTAATTTTTAATTCAACTTTGACATTGACATGCTTATAAGTCTTCATATCGCCATTCAATGTTAAGGTAACGTCAAATCTGATGCCACTATAGAGATTGAATTATAAACTCCAGAAAATATAGGTAAACATAAATTGTTGATTGTGGAGCAAAGGTAAATGACTATGTTCATAGGAACTCAAGCAATGGATCAGATTTAAGTTTAAATAAATTAATTCCATAAAACCAATTTTAAGTAGCATGGTCATGGAAATCATAAACAAAACCTAGAAGTTTATTAACTGATACTTTGAAAATTATTATTTTCATATAAATTGAAGATATAAAAAGTCACAACTATCTTTAGAGCCTTATTACATGTGGAGTGTGTTAAGAGTTGATATTAAGTCATTCTTGTGTCTTAATAGTTTAACTTTAATCTTTTGGTTAGTTCATAATATGTTAAGTGAGGTAGAGTCTGATCTGTGCCATGTGTACTTGCAAATAAGTACAAATTACCTCTCCTGACATTTGATGCCTTCCTCCTCTCCGCTCAGTGTGATGTCATGACTCGAGTGAAAAGGGGGGTGAGTACGTGGAAAGGGTACTTTGATTCTCAACATGAAGGCTAGAAAACGAACAGTGTGTTTTACCTCAAGATTATAACTATTTATATAGGACCTGAGAGCTTTTGGGCATTTTTACCTTTATTACCTTTCTGACTATTTTACCCTTCCCTTCCTTTTTTGTTGACTATTTTGCTTCTGAAGGTTGACATTTGTTTATGGAGAACATCTCGGTCAGAAGGATCAGCTACTCTTAGAAAATCGATAACCCCTTATGGATTTCTTGATATACCATTGCCCATTTTTCTTATTAAAAGTTGTAGGTGGATTGTTTATTGTTCACGCCTCAAGCCTGAAGGACTGTTGGCATCTTGTATTGAGGGGGGCCATGGTTAGATACTAGATAGAGATGTAATGTAAAATCCAGTCTTTATTAAACAATCTAATTTTTTTTTCGGTAGTTATTCATTGATATTTAGTTTTTGTGTCTCCTCCACGCAGATCGAAAGGTTCCTGTAGTGCCGAAAAGGGATACTAGTTATCTGCAAGTATAAATGGGTTTAGATGTAGCATTTCTCTATTACCTTTTATCAGTCAGCTGTGAGCTGACATCATTAAATGGGTGTTTAAGCTATGAGTAAACGTTATTATGTAGCTACTAATAACTTCAAATCATAAGTGTTGTAGTATGTGGTCATTTATACATATAATTTATTTTTTCAGTCTTCTATTGCAATTGGTGCTGCTGTTGTGGAACCTCTAGATGCTCATGCATCAGAGCACAGGCCTGATGTGGATGGATTTAATGATCACCGAACAGGTGTGCTTCTTTTCTTCATTTGATCTTTTTTAAAAGCCATAAATTATTGATTTTTTGCGATAAAAATAAAGTTATACAGTGTAGCACCAACTACTAAGTATGATTGTAGGAACTTGTTTTGAAATCCCTTGTTTTTTGCTTGCCTTTTATAGATCCATACTTTTTAATATCTGAACGGTTTCAATCTGAATTGAAATTTGAGTTCCTGAGGTTAAACCTTTTTGTGGCACATACCCATTTCAGTTTATTGTAATTTTGTAGCACATTTTTCATCTGGTCCGAAGAAGAGTGAACTAAGGATAGGGGAGTCATCAGCCTTTTTCACGTATGTTAAAGCATCTATACTGAAGAGCAACTTTGAAGGGGTTGTTAATGTAGACAACAATGGTGCTGCACATGTGAGGATGGAAGCTATGCATCAAGCATGTGCGCAACAAGGGGTGAATGACCTTCAAACACGTGAAAATGGAGAGACCTGTGAAAGTCAATCGCAAGATGACTTACCCAGCTGCAGTAGTGTACCTGATTCTCTCTCTATTGAAAGGTCTTGTACTCCACCTGCATCAATGGAAGTTTCACCGCAAAAGCACAAGGATAAAAATTTCCATCAGGGTGTGATGCATCCAAGAAATGGGACTCATTGTTCTGAGCATGATGTATCTGGCATGGCTTCCCAACATACTTATCCATATTATATTTCAGGAGGTTTTAATCATGTTATGATGCCTTCATCTGCACAAATGTATCACCAAAAGAATATGCAGGACCTACAGAATCATCATAGTGCAGCTATGATTGCTCAATACAGTCATCTTCCCCAAGGTGGTCCTCACGGAACGGGGATGGCATCTTTCCCATACTACCCGATGAGTATATGCTTACAACCTGGTCAGGTTCCTCAACCCCATTCATGGCCATCATTTGGAAGCTCAAGTTCATCAGAAGCAAAATTAAGTAAAGTTGACAGGAGAGAAGCAGCACTGATGAAGTTCAGACAGAAAAGGAAAGAGCGCTGCTTTGATAAGAAAATTAGGTATGTTAACCGGAAACGACTTGCTGAAAGGCGGCCTCGAGTGAGGGGACAATTTGTCAGAAAATTAAACGGCGCCAATATGGATCTCAATGGGCAGCCTGCATCAATAGACTATGATGAAGATGATGATGAAGAGGATGAAGATGACCAGGGAGCAAGAGATTCTTCTCCTGAGGATGCTTGAGCATGTGAAATTGCTACTTTTACTTGACAAAATGAAGGGCCAATCCATTCTTTCTGCACTGATATTGTCCTATCAAAAGGATTCCTTACTTTTTTTGGAAAGTTCTGACCAAAGCATCAAATTATTAGCAAGTGCACCTGCTCTCATGTATCTGGGGTGCTGATCCAATATGTACCTCATCTTTTACAGTTGAAACAAGCTCTTGCGTGGTCATTTTCCATTAGCAGCTCACTAAATGATCCTTCTGAGCTATTTCTGAAGGTATTACCTCCTGCTGGTTATGTCCACTGCGGCTGAGAGTATCATGCTTACTTTTTATTGAAACAGTTGCAAGCAGTTTGTTCCTGCTTATTTTATGGTGAAATGTCATGACATTTTAAAAAATTGACCTGAGAAATGAGTTATTTGTTTAACATTTTACTTTCATGCCCCCTAAATTTCTTTGTACATTTTTTGTTCTCGGGATGATAAATCAATTTTCTGCCATAGTAAAATTTCAGTTGCTTTTGGTCATTTATCTTTTTTAAAATTTATCTTGATTTTGTATCTTTTGAAGAAGTTATTTGAGTCATTTAACTTTTAACTTCCAAAATTTTGAGTAATTTTATCAACTTGAAATAACATCCACAGTATTTGATATTTTTGGTGATTATTGTTAAAAGCGTTTTGTGGTGGCTTTTTAATCATTGACAAGTGGAGGATTATATCGATTCAGATATGAAAATAACATGATTTATTTAATAATCTTAAAATATAAATTTAAGAAATTGTGTAATTGTGTGTCTATATATATATATAATATTTGACAAATGTTTATTACATGTAATGTAGTTATTTTTAATTTCATAATGTTTAAAAATTCTTTGGACAACCGATAGTTGAAGTATCACAGATAATTACTTTCTATTCTTATGTGTTAGAAAATCTGTGACAAGACAAGAGTATAATTAATTATTTTATAATTTGAATTTTAATGTATTTATATGTAAAATTCTTTATGTTTGTATGATGTGTATTTATATCTTATGGTTGCTATTAAATAAACATTTTATATTGAATCCATTTTTAAAATAAATAAATTTTTCTCTACTTGTAATTTTATTTCTAAAGGTTATGATGCAATATAAATAAAAATATTTCTTTGGCATTATTTATATAAAATCAAACTTTATATATTAATTTAAATAAAGTTGTTAGAATATATTATAAATCCTTGCAGATATCAAATATATAATTGCAAAATAATATATGATTGAATGACCGAAAACATGTTTTTCCAATATACTTTATTAATATAGTACACCATACATGATACATATTTCTATATTTGACACTTTTATTTTTTCTTTATTTGAAGTTAATCATATACGAGGCTGTCATATATTTAATGTGAACATCTCTTGAAAGAGAGATTTGAACCATATTTGCAGATTGTTAGAGACCAACTTGTTTCAGTGGATCCTACCTTGTGATGTCCAACCATATGATGCTTTTATAAAGTAAAGCCAATTGGTTTCCAACCCTCAATTTGATTCTGTAATCCCATAAATTCTAAAATACCAAATTTATCCTTGTGAGATCTATTTAAAAGCGAAGACTTCCATGCAAAAGTGAGTTATGAACTCTCCATTAACAAGTTGACATGTGGTATAAGGAAGAGAGAAGACAAACATGAATGCTTCCCATGTGCTCCATGAAGAGGAAAAGTCACATTGTGAAAAAGGAAGGAAGGGAAATGGAAGGGGCATGTTGGAAGCTTATGTGGAGTCTTGTGTGTGCCATGTAGACATTTCTTAGCCCTACAATCCTAAATTAAAATGACACAAATACAAAGTCCAAAATTTCTTTACAAAAATTAAAGACCGAAATCGAAAACCTAAAAAAGGAGAATCTTCTAGAAAAGAATCTTATGATCCAAATTTTTTCTCATTTTTATGTTTGTTTAGGTGGTTGGGATGGTCTTCTATCACAATTCTTGAATGAAAAAAAAATGAATTATGGATTAGGAATAAAGAATAGTGAATATAAATTCTAAAAATATTTCCATAATTTATATTGATTGTTTTGAATTTTGAATTCCAAAATTCATTTTTTTCAATTTTGGAATTGACTTTCTAGAATATATTTAGCTATGATTTTTTTTTGTCTAACATGAACTGAATTTTTACAGAAATATAATGGATTAGTTATATATAATAATAATAATAATAATAATAATAATAATAAGGTTGTTGCGTGGAGAAGGCTAGATGTTAATATGGAGCAATCAATATTTTGTAATGCATTAGATAATGAATGTAGGAACCATGAATGTACTGATGCATTTACAACAGATGAGGTAAAGGTCATTGTCACAAAAATATTTACATATTGTGTATATGTGAAGCAAATTTGGTGAATGAAATATGAAGTTGGCACAAGTTTTTGTTAGTATTCGCTACTTGGGATGACCTCTTTAAGTGGGCAAGAAATGTTGCCTATGAGTTTAGCTTTTTTATTGTTATATTAGTATCAAATACATCAAATGGCCAACGAGGAAAGAAGATGTATGTATCATTAGGTTGTGAGAAAGGAGGTAAATACAAATGATATAAAAAGGACTTAGAGGTTCTTAAAAGTGGAAATAGGAAATGTGACTACCCTTTTAGATTGTGAGAGAAACTGATAAAAGGTGGTGAATGATGGATTGTTAAATTACTTTGTGCCTCGCATAATCATGACTTGACAAATACGTTGGTAGGCCATCCATATGCTAGTAGGTAACACTTAATGAGAAGTCCATGCTTGTTGATATGCAAAGAGTTCATTGAAGCCTAGAAATATTTTGCTAACAATGGACATAATGATTAAAATGTCACCACCATAAAGAAAGTTTAATATGCCATTATTGTGTAACGAAGATCAAAATGAGGTCACAAAACGAAAACACAACAATTGATGATGTTATTTTAGCGAGACATGTATCTTCATTGTGTAGGTTTCATGAGGACGAATGTGGTGCAAGATATATTTTGGACACACCCTAATTCAGTGAAACTACTAAATTTGTTTAACATTGTACTGATGATGGATAATACCTACAAAACTAGCAGGTACAATATGTCCTTAGTTGAGGTTGTTTGTGTTACCTTAACGGGGTTTAACCTTCTCTGCTGCATTTGTGTTACTGGCATTTGAATGTGAAAATAACTTTTTGTGGATCTTGAGAGAATTGAAAAGTTGTTATCGAGAATTGATGCATACCCTAGAGTCTTTCCAGAAACATATTTTGGAAAGCTTATTCTGGGACCTACTCCTTCCATGTTGGAAGAGTAATGCTCCTTTCGATAAGAACATTTAGTTTTCACCGTGACACATGGATAAAAGTTTTTCCAAACTATAGTCTTATGGTGCTTACATGAAACACCTCATCGTCATAGAGAGAATAGAGAGAAGGATCCCTCAATTAATAGTACTCTAAAAACACACATGGAAAGTTTCCTTAAAAAACATGAGGAGAACCTCCAAAATATGATATTTTGGCATGCATCCAAGCCAAGTTATATAAGGACTTGGAACTCATGTGAAACCAACATCGAGTCGAATTACAAGCTCTCCATGAGAAACTCGCAATGTTCACCTAGGATCAAAACACACAAATCAAGTAGAATTTGTGGGACAAAACCCAACGTATTTAGCACACAACTAAGTCTCGTCCCACCCTAGTGGAAAAATAACATGTCAAGGACAGGGGATGACCAATCACGATGCCCACCCAATTTCAGAGGCAAAAAGCAAAGATAGGACATAACAACTTCATGTTGATTACCAAATCTAAGTCACAAATAAAACCAACTTCGAACACCAAACACCAAATTGGGCTCATGGATCGTTATGACAAAGGGAGTTGCAAGCATATGAACAAAAACAACCTTTTAGGGTTTGTTCCAATACCCTTGCTAAATGAAGCAATGGAAGAAAGCCTTGAATGATTTCTATCTTTTCATTCCAAAAATCATAAACGCCCCACTTCCTCAAAAGTGGAAGAAGCTTACCATCAAGAAATACAATGGATAATCAAATCCAGAGGCGCATGTAAAACATACATGACCGAGGCCAACTTATTCTAAAAGATATGGAGTACATTGCAGGATTTTCCCAACCACTGTCAAGGGATCAAAATTTTGGAATGGTATCTCTCCTTGTCCAAAAATTTGATAAACTCTTTCTATACTTTTAGTGCAAGAATTTTATCTTGATTTTCAAATAGCAAACCCAATATCACAAACTTGACCTCCTTCCACAACGTCATACAAAGGGAGGTAACCACTTAGGATTGCATGGCTCACTTTTTAAAAGCGTCCTTCATCATTTTTGACCTCCACCCAAGGTATTGGTGCATACACTTCTAGTGGGACTCCATTCTTGGAAATTCATGAAACACATTTTATGTTAAGCCACCAGTCAACATAGATAAACTTCGTACCTGAGAAACACGATACACCAACAAATACAAAAACTAGAAAAAAAAGAGAACAATGAAAGCCACTGCACAACCTTCCTCCTCCACTGCCTTGAGTGTTTCAAATGTCTTTAAAAGTAAGCAAATATGAAAGCTAGTTGATACATGAGGAGAAGAAAATGAGCCGGTGCAACTTGAGGATGGTTCTGCCCCAATATCAATTATTACTTTGCATACCAGAAGAGTATTCTCATTAGAGGAATCAAAAAAAGAAAAATAAGAGGTCATGACGTACCTAAGAACGAAGGATGAGTGGTATGTAAAGAACGACGAAGAAAATACTTACACACAAGAGTTAAGAAGCTCATTAAAGCGTAAAAGAATGTGAAAGGTTGAAAATGTGTCCTATATATAGAAAGTGAAAGGCTTTAAACGATCATTTTAAGTGCAAAACAATGACTTTCAAATCTCGCATATTAGGACAACATGTCATAGAAAATGAAACATTAGTTGTAAGTGACGCAACACCTCAAAATAAGGGGATAAATCATCATTAAGGATTAAAATCTCTCATTGATTCACAATAGAAATCACACTGTTATATGACATCTATCATAAATTATGATTGAAAAATTCTGAATAAACTTGGTACCGTAAGAAGGTCACGAAGCATTGACCTCTACAAAAATGGTTGTGAAAATGCAACCTCAAAACTAATTACTCAAAGATAATACTCTATAAACACTATAAAACTTGTTCATCCACCAAATTGGTTAACATGCACCTAGTTTATGGATTTGAACTTGGAGAATTTAGGTACCAGTGATTTCGAGATACTTAAAGATATAACATAAATCAATGTATATAATAATATATTTATTTGGTATCTTACCAACTAAGATGTATACAATAATATATTTATCTGGTATCCTACCAACTAAAATGTATATATATATGATAACAATAGTCGGTTATAACCGAATGATTATATCTTATGTTCCAAACTATAAGTATTGAGTAACTATATCTTTTATTTATTGTAATTATCTTTCAATTATTGTAGCATTTATTCAAGGGGCTAAAAAACCTATAAATACACATTGATCCCATAGGGACTACTCACCTAATTTTCTCACTTAATTTTTTTTTTTTATAGATTTGACTGACTTGACCACCGAAATTTTTTCATATATTAAACTCTTTTATATATAATAATAAAATAAAATTTACATAATAGTTTATTAGTTTTGTTTTACTATTTTTTTAAAATTTATGTCATTTTGATTTTTTAGTTTACTGGTACCTTAAAATTGTTACAAAATATATTTTGTAACCATTCTAAAATATAAAATACTAATGATCCCACTTTTTAAGTTGACAAAAAAATTGAAAGTGAATTGGTAGCATGCAACGAAAGTGTTTGGTAGGATGGAATTGAGATATAATGAATAAAAAAGGATTTGGCTCTAAAGGGCATGTGCCCTGTAGAGGAGTCAAATCCAATAAAAAAAGCATGCATGTTTGCAACTTTAAAAAGTCATGTAAAATCTGTGTAACGTTAGCGACAATAATTTGCTGTACCATTTCTGTTCTTTTTTTCTTTGGCATAGTGACGATATTTCTATCTTCTTTGTATACGCCAATCTAAAGTATCATAGAATGAAATGAACAATGATGCATCACAGGAATGTGTAATGGTACTATTATCATTTTCTCAAATCAAATAGTTTTTCATATAATAAGAAATTTTAATGAGAACCATTGCTCAAACAGCTCTTGAAAAACACAGTGACATTGTTAGGCAACACATACTTAGTCATATGAGAAGCCAAGATAGCAAGCTAACGAGTCAGCTTGAAATATAAAATGATTATAATTGCAAGGACCATAGCTGTCAATAAGGAGCCTACAATCCATTTGTTCCTGCTCATCCTTCTTGACATGGCTGACAAAATCTTCTTGCTCTTGGTAATGTTATCATCCACCCCATGGAGCTGAAACGAGAAACGATTAATATTCTACTCGACTTATCAGGAGTAAGGTTTGGGAAAACATGATCTGACTGGCCTGAGGTCAGATGGATTCTATATAGGGAAACCATTTTAAACAGTGAAGTGCTTATAAGTGCATCTGCTAGTTGAGCTTGAGCATCCAATGCTAAATCACCTAGATAAAAGGGGGCCATTCATTACTAAGTGGAGTTAAAAACTCCCTAGTGGTGGAACTTACTGTCTTATGGGCATGGAGTAGGGATTGACGTTGTTGATGCAAGTCTTGGAGGATAGAGACACCAAGCTCCTCTGTCTCCAGCATTGTTTTTCTGCTATCCTTTATTCTATCAGTGGACTGATTAAGTCTTTCAGTAGACATCAGAAGTCTTCCCTTTTGATCATTTGATACCTGTCCTAGCATCCATAATTAGCTATTAGAATGCAAAATGAATGAAAATAAGCTAATATATTAACATCTATCGATGCACTGCAGTACATAAGAAACGTAGTACTGAGATGGGGGTGAAATTGCAGATGTCAAAGAATCCGAAGTTGAGATTCAAAATATCAAAACATCATGCAATGTTTCTCGCTCTCTCCATCCCTAAAATACACGCAACACTTCAGTAATTTAATGTTATATAAATGTGGGTATTACGGCTTGGAGGCCCACATACTTGGGCAACTTTGGCTTGAAGGAAATTCACCACTTTAACTTCCAAAAAGCCTTTTCTAACAACGAAAATTACCAGCCAAAACCAGTCTCAAATCTCCCAGTTCAGAATTAGTAACATTGACACCTATTAATATCTGAGGAAGGATATGTAAGAGAGATACCGCCAGTGTATCAGCACTTCCCGATTCCAACAAGTCATCTCTAGCAGCGAAACTGACATTAGCTGTGGTAACTCTTTTAACTTCGGTCTTCAAATTGTTTAAATCAGTTTTATATTCCCTTAACTTGGCAAGAAGAGTTGCCTTCATACTTGGCTGCAAACTCCTAGCCTCAAGGTCCATTTTCCGAATCTGAAAATATTCAAGCAACAATTATAATAGAGCAAAACATCAGGAGGAGAAAGAGAAGAAAAGTCCCATTATACCAATGTGTCAGCATCATCTAATCCAGCTTTTATATCAGAAAGTTTCTGCTTCTTTTGTTCTGCAGCACATACGGTAACCAGCAAACATTAGACAGTGAAAGTTACAGACCTTATCCATTGTTTGTGCGTGCGTGTAAGTTGTGGGATGAGAGTTGATAAAAAATTACATCCTTAACAAACAAGCTTAAGCCTCTTCAGCAGAAATTATATGAACAACATAAATAAATTATCAGGAGGAAGGTCTCTTCATCATGCATTCCGCCATAGCAAGCCTTTGATGCATGTTTAAGTTTCAAACAGCATGCTTATAGTTGTATCTGCAGAAACTAGCAAAACGGGAATTTTAAACGACAAAACTTAAAAGTTTTTCAGATGTTTTAAGTGTTGTTCTCTAATCAAAATAGGAGCCCACCTTGTTAATCAGTGCCAACTTTAAATGTCCCCTTTTATTGTGCAAGTTACCAGTGTGAAACTCCAATTTTAATTAGAAAACAGAACTAAAAAGCATCTAAAGAACTTCATTTAAGTGTTTTCCAATTTTAAAATCATATATAAGCATTACATCAATTAGTTCCAGCATGCATGAAATCAACTTTCAAAGAGAAGCATTTAATAATCTTATAGTAATGCAGTTGTTCTGGTTTAAAGTTTAAATGACTTCAAACCAAAGTATGTCGTTTTGTCCCCATGTTCATAGCGAGAGATGTATTTTATAGGCATAGTTAGTTGTCTGTTATCTTCTGAATCTTAACTAATATTATTTAATCTTTAAAGTTTGTATCTATCTTAACTGATTTCAAATATGACAAGTAGATATCCCTTTGGTTCTTGGCTAAGATTTTGAGTGGTTTTATTGAATCTTTATGTTAATGATTGATAGGCACTATATTCGACTTTAGACAAGTTAAATCCCCTATTAATATGAGATTAGACTAACTACCAATACACAACTCCTCAGCCTCAAGCCAAGTATACGAGACGAAGAGGTTTATCTAGCAAAAAACCAAGAAATAAATTACGATGTAAGTTGTCTCTAATCGGTTTAAGGCCCTATTCTCCCTTATCGTTTTTCCCAAATTTAAATTACCTGTCACCTTAGTCTTTAATTAGAATTTGTCTTACATGACAAAGACCAATCAAGAAAGAACATTCATCACTAAGCTAATTGGGCTAAACAATTTGATCAAATGAAATTAGAGAAGAAAGACTTTACCTTTTAAACATACCAATTTGGATATAAGATTTGGAAGCGAGTTTGATCAACAAAATTCAATCAGCCGAGCTGGGGTGCGACTGATCATAGTAGTCTTATTACACCAATTGAGTTGGGAGACAAGACTGATCATAATCAGCAGTTTTGTTACACCAGTCGAGCTGAACATAATCAGTGGTTTTATTACACCAGCCAAGCTGGGAGTCCAGCTGAACATAATCAGTGGTTTTATTACACCAGCCGAGCTGGGAGTTGAGTTGAACATAAGTGACAGTTTTATTACACCAGCCGAGTTGGGAGTCGAGCTAAACATAGTCTGCGGTTTTATTACACTAGCCGAGCTGAGAGTCGAGATGAACAGAGTCAACGATTTTATTACACTAATCGAGTTGGGAGTCGAGTTGAACATAGTCAGCGGTTTTATTACACTAACTGAGCAAGGAGTCAAGCTGAACACAATCAATAGTTTTATTACACCAGTTGAGATGAGATTTAAGCTAAACATTATCAACAATTTTATTACACTAGCTGAGCTGGGAGTCAAGATTGATCATAGTCACCCAATATGGAAGTTTCATGCTTTGTAGTAATTGAAGGACGAGGACTTGGGATTGGTGAAGTTGTTCAGAACGGTTCTTCATAGTCCCTCAGATGACCTTCGTTCGCTAGCTTGGCGAGCTGAGCCTTCAAGGCATAACATCTCTCAATATTGTGTCTATGAGCTTGATGAAATTTGCACCATAAGTCACTAAGATGTCCGAGAACACGACTGTTCTTTCAGCCATAGAATTAACCCTATTCTGAATAAGGGACTCACTGAAGGGGTTGGCCCGCAGTTCTTTGATGAAAGCATCAACAAACATCTCTTAATTGGGTTGATGTATGCGAACCGAGATGTCGTAAAAACGATTAGGATAACTCTTTAAAAGTTCACCTTCCTGCTGCTTAATATCAAAGAGATCGACAATTTGTGGAGGCTTGACTTTATTGGTTGCGAATCTCTCCACAAATATTTGAGAAAAAGTCTGGAAAGAGTTGATGACTCCATCGTGAATTCCACTAAACCATTGGAGTGTGGTGCCCGTGAATGTCCCGACGAACATTTTGCATCGTATAGCATCCCAGTCACCTGATATCAACATTTATACTCGAAAAGCTTTTAAGTGGCTCTCTAGATCCTGAAAACGGTGTGATCTAGGGCACCATGCAGTGAGGGGGTACTTGTTCTTCCATGATCACCCTGGAGAAGGGTTGTGGATTTGCTTGAGCGTGTATCGGGCAAGGATTTGCCCCATTGCCTTCGGTTGATCTTTGTCCGCGTATGGCCTGTTACAGTTCTTCATTGGCCTTTTTGTAACTTCTCATATGCTCGAATGACTTCCTCTGTTGGCATAACATCTTCGCTTCTTCCTGCACTCATGCTCGACACGAGCCTCTTCTCTTTGTTGCTCTTTCTCAACGCGAGCTTCTTCACACAGTCGTTCTCATTCAGCCTGAGCTTCTTCGGCTTGACGTTTGGCCTTTGCATTTTCACGCTGCAGTTTCCATATGGTGTTCAAAATTTGATGCAGACTAGGAACATGGCCATTATCTCCAGGTTGAATTTGTTGGCTCTAATTCCCCATGATGTTGGAGTTATTTCTCAAAAAATTTATATATTATTATGTGGAGGTAGGAAGAGTTTTACCAAGCTCCACGGTGGACATTAATGTTTTGGTTCAAAGTTTAAATGGCCTCAAACCAGAGTATGCCAGTTTCGTCCCCATGTTCATTGTGAGAGATGTATTTTATAGGACATAGTTAGTTGTCTGTTATCTTCTTAATCTTAATTAATATTATTTAATTTTTAAAGATCGTATCTTTCTCAACTGATTTCAAGTATCACAAGTAGATATCCCTTTTGTTCTTGACTAAAATTTTGAGTGGTTGTATTGAATCTTTCTGTTAATGATTAATAGGGTTTAGATAAGTTAAATCCCCTATTAATTAGAGATTAGACTAACTACCAGTCCAACCGTAATCATGAAAAGTAGAACTATATCATCGTATTCGGAAAGTAATTATATAAGATTTAATTACTCATTTGATCTCTATACTAGTACTACCATTGCAATTTGGTCGATACACATAGAAACTACTAGTTTTAGTCCCTGAGCATACAATTTTTTAAACTCATTTTAGTTCATACAAACGTTTTAATCTGTTTTAATCCTTATAATTTTATATGTTAGGAACTAAAATGGATTAAAAAGTGTATGTTTAGAACTAAAACAAGTAGCCTTTAGGTATAGGTGCTAGAATGTAAAAATTGCAAATATTGTATAATATCATGTCAACCCAACCTTTTTACGACGTTCTTCCCGTTCCTAAAGTTTTTCACAAGGGCCTCAAAATCATTACCCTCAGCAATAATATAAGTGTGGAATTGAAGAGTGTGAGTCAAGAAAAAGATTGATTGCATTACCTCCATCAAGAGCAGAAGCCGCAGTGCATTGCCGCGAAAGATTCGCTGATAGCTCACAGTATTGACGCTCATACCCATCAAATACCTCACTCATTGTTCCCAATTTCTCTACCGTACCTTCCCAATTCGAATCAATCAGATCCAATACCAGAATTAGAAACAACAACAGTAACAATCACAATTACTTAAACGTTTTTTTCAAACACACACATCTATAAAGACACTTTTGTATATTTTCGCCCATAATTCCCTAAATATATTTATGATTTTTAAAGTTTGCAAATAAATGGAATCTCAGAAAATAACAAGCAATTTGATGAATAAAAAGGAGGATGGACGTGAAGTGCCGAGGGAGGTTGACAAAAAAGCGTACCGTAGAATGATCGGAGGCTTTCCGGAGACTTGCCGGATATCGACCGTAAATTTGCCGGAGATTGATCGGAGGAGAGGAGGCGGAGAAAGCACCGGAGCTTGTCCAAATAATACAACGAACCAACTGAAGTAGAACGAACAACGAGAGAGTTCGTTAGGCATCACCGAACTTGTGAGTATTTACGCATTTGCCATGGAATTACTGGATTGACATTTCTGACCTGTTTTTGAAATTTAAAAGACTACTTTTTTTAATCTCTTATGTTCCTAATCATTTATGCTTTCATCATTTACATTTAAACATTATGTTATGGTGCTTTAATTTAAGTTTCTTTTAAATGAGCTAAGTTAATTTTAATAAAATGATGGTTAAAAATTATCTCTTAATTATATTATAATAATATATTTAATTTAAATATTTGATCATTTTTAGGTTTTGCGATTATCATATCTTTTATCCAAAAGTATATTGTCCTTAATAAAAAATAATATAAGAACTTATATAACTTAATTACAAAAGTTAAAAATGTAAAATATTTCACTAATCATTCAATTATTATTCAACACTTCCACTAATCATTCAATTATTATTTAAAACTTTGATAAAGTAAAACATAAAGAAAAGTTAAAAAAAAAGTTGCTCCAAAATGGTTTTTACCAAACAATTTAGTTAATAAAGTTTTATGGCATGTTTGGATAGAAAATTTTAAAAAAATTTAAAATTTTATGAAAAAATATGTTATTTGGATAACATTTTAAAAGAACAGAATTTCATTACAATAAATAATTGGATTGTTTAAATTCTACCAAAAAATAAGTAAGAATTTTAAAAAAATCATATTCTAAAGTTCATGTTTTATTTATTTTTTAATATTTTCTTAGCTTTGTTTTGGTTGGAGTGTGATTAATTTCGTAAGACAAAGATATTTTTTTAGATGACTATTTTGAGTCGACGTGAAATGTTGAAGAGACTATTTTTTTACAATTGTAAGTTAAATATATGTTGTGATTATTTTTTTTTATAATGTTTATAGTATTTTTTTTCATCACCAGAAATGTTTGGAGAAATACTTAGGCTTTGTTTGTTTTTGGTTGTTTACTGCATACGAAGAAAGAAATACACAAATTATGTTAGTTTATTTTTACTGATTTCCGTGTTTTGTGAGCGAAGAAATGTGTCCAAAGATTTGTCAAGAAAACCACATAGAATATGTGATGTTATAAAATTATTTAATAATATTAATAATAATAAATATAATTATTTATAACATAGGATAATTTATATAATAATAGTATTAAATATAAAACATAATAATATTATCTAATATAGAAATAATTTTAAATACATTTATATTTTTTTAAATGAAATATTTGATCAATAATATTTTTAAATATATATATATATATTAATAATAATAATAAATTGTAAACAATAATAATAAATATAAATATAAATTACATATTTAATAATAATTAAAATAAGTTTATTAAATAATAATATTAATAATAATAAAAAAATTGATTTGATGAAAATATTTTTTTAATGTATTTATAATAAAAATAAAATTATTCAATAAAAATAAATATTTTTTTACATCAAATATTTTAATTAACTTAAATCTTTAAAAAAAATATCTCATATTTTATTATTCAAATATTTTTAAAGATAAGAGTAAATTTGTAAACTTATATTTTGCAAATTTTAAAAAAATTAAAAATCCTCCCAACCATCATATCACTCACAAATTTCAATAAACTTTATTCACAAATCTACTCTAACATACCTTAATCCAAACAACCTCACTTTCTTCACACTTTCCTTTTAAATCATCTCAAATCCACTCCTTAATCCAAACAAAACATAAAAGGGGTTGGGGGAGATGATTTATGCTCGTTTGATTCGTGTTCACTCGGATTGAAAGATAATGAAATTTAGGGTTTGTTTCCGGTGATTCAAAAGGATGAAAATAAAGTTGATTTGGGGAAGATAGATAAAATGAATCTCATATACCATGTGAAGAATAGGAATGAAAGTTTACAAAAAAATTCACATAGTACCGGTACAAAGTCAAAATTACCCTTAATTATTTTTTATATACATATAAAATAACACTTTATATATATATAATAATAATAAAAAATACTATATATTTATAACATAAATAAAAATAAAATAATTAATTATAATAATATAATATAATAGAAATAAAATAAATATATTCATATAACAATAATATAAATGTATTTATATAGTAATAATAAAAGAAAATAAATTAGTAATATAAATGTAAAAACTATTAAATAATAGTAATATATTTAAAATTTAAAATAGAAATAATATATAAAATGTAATAAAATTATTAATAATACTAGTAACTAAAATAAATTTTTAAAATAATAATAATAATAAATTATAAACAATAATATTAAAAATTAAAAAAATACATATTTAATAATAATTAAAATAAATTTATTAAATAATAATATTAACAATAGTAAAAGATAATTTTAATTTTGATTTAATTTAATGAAAATATTTTTTATATGTATTTATAAAATTTTAATTAACTAAAATTTACACAAAAATATCTCATACTTTATTATTTAAATATTTTTTAAGGAAATGGTAAATTTGTAAATTTATATTTTATACATTTGAAAAAAAATAAAAACCCCTTACAATCATCATATCACTCACAAACCTCAATAAACTTTCCTCACAAATCCACTCCAACCTACCTTAATCCAAACAACCTCACTTTCTTTACACTTTCCTCTCAAATCACTCCAAATCCATTATATCAAATTGTCTCCTCAATCCAAACACAACCTTAGTTATTTTCCTCTTCTACAAGTGACAGACCTTGCTACTCATAGATGCTACCTTCAAACTTATGTAATATTACCCTTCAAACTTATGTAACATTATGAATTAAATTCATGTATAGAAATGATTATATTTGAGTTTCACCGTGTTTCTTAAAAAGATAAAACAAATCAAGTTTTTGTAATATTTCAAGCGAATTCATTACTAGATTCTTATCACACGGTCTCGTTATCTTTTTTTTTAATAAAAATTTTCATGTTAGGTATAATTATGCAACTGTCTACTTATCCTTTAATATGTCAAGTTCTTTCTAAAACCATAACCTCGTCACTTCAATCAAAAAAAATTATTTACTTTGATGATGAGTATGTCCAATGTGTGACATTAGTGAGAGTTCTAATGGGTATGATTTCAAATACACTTATTTTTAGTCAAGAAAAAATGGTGCTTCAACTTACATGTACCTTAGATTACCTCTTTCGGAAGGTCACACAAGTGCTATATTATGGAGACTGGAAAGAAGTCACAAAAATGAAATATTGATTCCGCTATGATTTTACAATGGCATGGTCGTTCGTGAATTAATTAAACATTAGAATTGATTTTAATGTAGACCACATGTTTCAGTTTTGGGTTAGGCCACAAAATTTTCAAGAAATATTCTTTTGTAAAAAGCATGTAAGATTGAATTATTAGTCTATATCAAGGATTTATGTAGTGCTACAGTGAAAGACAATTTTTTCATTAACAATAAAAAATAAATAAATAAGAATTATTTCAGGGGTGGTCTAATCCTTATACAGAACAACAATCCATCATCTGAGAACATAACAAAAGACCAAACACACCTAACAACTACGGAGAGCACAACCACCAACATCCAACCAAACGGTCAACACTAAAAAACAATACTAAATTAGATACATGCACACTAGAGAATTAAGACACATTGTGACTTGAATAACTCTTGCTACTATGATGAATCAAAGAAATTTTTTGTCACTATATGATATCTCACCATGATTGATTTTTTTTCTTTTTTTTATTCACGGAAAACCATCTAGTCACGCACAAAAGTATAATAAAATGTATAAAATAAAATGTATAAAATAAAAATAAGAAGGTTAGTAAATGGGCCAAGTAGTTTAAGATATTTGGACTTATATTTTGTCCAAATATACTATGGTAGTTAGGCTTGTCATTGGGCCTTGTAGTGTAGGATGGTAGGGTAGGGTTGTAAATAGCTAAAAGATTCTTGTTAGGGTTTAAATTAGATTTATCCAAGTCCAATAAAAATCCTAGGCCGATAATGGAGAAAATCTAGTGTGCATGCTTTACATTTTTCACATGTGTAAAGCATGAATGCACAAGTGACATTTGATTCACTTTGTTGTGGTACATATACGAGGAGCACATGGGGAACTCAATTTGAATTTCCCTCTATTTTGTTCTTCAAGGGCCGACCAAGTACTCCTATAAGTATGGACCTTCACCTCTTGACATTCATTGAAGTCTTGTTTCATATACAATTCCCTTTTATTTGAGCTTTTTTAAGTTGTTCTTTTATCTGGTTTATTTCTTCACCAACTGAGTGAAATTTTCTTTGGTTTGGGTGTTTCTTTAGAGGATAACCAAACTCACAAGGTAGTCTCTTACATGTTGTGAAGGCGAAATAGGAACCATTCCTTTGGTCATTTCTACAAGTGGGAGATCCATTTCAAAGGAGAGACAAAAACTTGGGATACTTGAGAGCAAGATTGAAGACTTAAAGTTTTTAAAATTGTACAAATTGATAGAAATTGAATTTGCAACTAAGTTTTGTGACGAAAAAGCTTTATCAACCAATTTGAATCCGTAGTAAAGAAGAATTTGTCAGTAACTTTCTTTCTATTTCCTTTCGTTTGTTTTCCATTACAATTTATAAGTTCTTTCACTTTGTATAGTGCTTGTTTTCCTTGGGTGTCTTGGGAGGATCTTGGTGTTCTTCCATATTCAAAGTGGTGACTTTCTTGTAATAGCCAACACGTGTAGACAGTGAAAGTGTCTTAAAAGCTCACAAGTTTTAAGAAGCTTTCGCCATTAAGAGTCTACTAGCTTGATCTTTTGTATTTCATGTGTTTAGATATAGTAACTTGGCAAGTTCCAAAGGCTAGCATTGTTACTTAGTGTCTGAATTAGGTTGGAGTTCTTAATTGTTTTCTTAGTTGAGAGTTAGAAAACATTTTTATTCAATATGTTTAGTCATCTTTCCCAACATAGTGATAGTGATTAAGTTATTTTCCAAAGACTTTAACACACTTAGCTCAAAAATTCAAACCATTAAAACTATGGAGAAAGCAAGAGACCATTATAAAATAAAATAGAAATTAAAAGATAGGTTAATCTTGTTATTTTAAAGGAAGAAACTAGAATATTGAAACAAAAGGAAGAAAAAATTAAAAAAAAAAATTAAAGTTAAGCAAGGGTAAAAGTAATTCTATTTAAAGATCTTAGTTAGGGGGAAATTAAAGTGAGGATAATTTTTGCATCAAAGAATTCTACCAACCACATCCTAAAAAACATAGAAAGTAAACCCGACCTAATGATTTTAGGGTAGACCTTCCACACTTTCATGGTAAAGATGATGTTAAAGTTTACCTAGATTGAGAAATACAAGTAGAACAACTATTCACTTATCATCAAGTTAGTGAAGAGAGGAAAGTATCCTTACCTACTTTGAGTTTTCAAGGATATGCGATGTACTAGTGGACCTCCTTAGAGAGAGAGAGAAACGCCTCCACAATGATCCTCCAATCCAGTATTGGAATGATCTAAGAAGTTCCATGAGAAAGAAGCATTTGTCATCTTGTTACAAAAGGGAGCTTATAGACAAGCTTGATAGGCTTCATCAGAAGAACATAAGTGTAGAGGAATATCGACAACAAATGAAGTTATATATGATATGGGCAGGGATAAGGAAGGAAGAAAATAGCTCCATCTCTAGGTTCCTAAGTGGGCTTAATCTAGATATTTGAGCTTTCACCTTATTTAAGGAAATATTATTAAAGGGAGAAACTCTACTCTAGAGAAAACCCAATAACAAAACCACGCAAGAACTAAGAGAGAGAAAATGAAAAGTCTTCTTCTTACACTCAAACTAGTGATATCAAATGTTTGAAGTGCTTAAGTAGAGGCCATAAGTTTTATGAATGTCCCAACAAACAGACTATGATCTTAAGGGGCGAAGACTTGTACTACATTTAAGATGAAACTAATTTTCCTTCTTCCTCTTCCAATGAGAAAAGAGAAAAGCAAAGCAAATGCGAGTCTTAGGGAGAGGTTGCTTATCCTTGTAATGGAGAACTCCTTTTGATTAGGAGATTCATCCCCAATAAACCTAGTACATCATAAAGAGAGAACATTTTCCAAATAAGATGCAATATTTTGAACATATCTTATTCTCTCATTGTGGATAATGGATCATGATAACACTAATGTAGTACTAGGTTGGTTCAAATGTTAAACCTCACTCCAATTTTCCATCTAAAACCTTATAAACCTTATTGGATTAATGAAGATGGGGATATGATTGTGAATCAAAAAGTGAAAGTGAAGCTTTCCATAGGCCACTATGAGGACAGTATTTTATATGATCTAGTTACATGGAAACATGTCCTATTTTGTTAGGTTGACCATGACAATTTGATAATAAAGTTATTCATGGTGATCTTACTAATAAAATCACGTTCACTCATCGAGAAAATATGTTTGTACTTTATTCTCTATCACCGTGATGAAGGATAAAGTGAAAACCAAGTTGAAAATAGAAAAAGAAAAGAGAAGGATAGAGAGAGAAAACAATCTTGCTATCTTAGAAAAATAGCTTAGCATGTTAGAGTAAGGACAAGAAAAATAAATAAAAAAATTGTAGAGAGAAGAAAGAGGAAAGCTAGAGCAAAAGAAGAAAAATCATTTCTAAAAGAATAAGATGAAAAGTTCAAATCCTTCAAGGAATGTTACAATAATATGAACTCTTCTTCTTCAAAATCTTCTTCTTATTTGAAACCTTTTGTAGAGTTGGCCAAAGAACAAATACAAATCAAAGAAACATGATAGTAACAAGAGGGAGAAATAAAAAAAAAGTTAAAAATCAATAAAAATATTTTTAATAACATTGTCTATGTATTTCATTTTATAAAAGGTGCATGGACATTAAGAGTCAATTCTATTTTAATTATACCTTTGAGGAAATTGTCCTTCTTAGGAAGCTAGCAAATATACAACTCGTTTTGTTGTTGTTTGGTGTTTATTACAGAATGATATTCGACCTTAGAGGGAAGAAAGAGACGTGACCATTAAAAGGAGATTATCATCAAGACCAATGCATATATGATGATAGATCCTTCTTAAGAGGGATGACATGGTGAAAAACCATATAGCCACACATTACCAAATAATAAGAAGACAAAAGACATATGGCTTGGTCCGAAGAATACAAGAAGATTGAGCTTCTGTTGACCTACTTGGCCCAAACTACTCTCATCATAGACAATCCCTAATGTATAATAAAATGTATAGAATATGAATAAGAAGGCTTGCAAATGGACCAAACAGTCTAAGATATTTGGGCTTGTATTTAGACCAAATACAATGTTTGGGCTTGTAATTGAACCTTGAAATGTAATATGATAGTGTAGGGTTGTAAATAGCTAGATGAGTCTTGCTAAAGTTTAAATTGAGCTCATCCAAGCCCAATAGAAACCCTAGGGCACATGCTTCACATTTTTCACATGTTCACATGCGTAAAGCATGAGTGCACAAGTGATATTTGATCTACGATGTGTGGTGCTTATCTAGGTTACACATTGGGGAATTCAATTTTTATTTCCCTTTCTCTTTTGCTCTTCAAGGTTTGGCCAAGAAATCCTATAAATAGGGATCTTCATCTATTATAAATTCATTTATGAATAAGTACAATTATTATGATAAAATTGCATTTCACTTGTTCTTGAGTCACCTTAAGAATCTTTTCCTATTTTATCCCACTAACAGGCATCTTCCTTGTGAGTTTGGTCGATTTTCCTCTTAAGCATACACTCTTCACTACCCTTCCTCCTTCAAACACTCTAAAGCCTCTAAGCTTCTACCACTCCAAACAATTTCCACTTATTGGATTCTTCTTCTCCAACAAGTAATCCATCATTTATCCATTTCGTCTACTCTATATTTTTGTTACATCAAAGTTTCTATTAGAATAAAGAAGTTAAGTTCAAGAGGGGATGAATTGAACTTTTGAAGTTTTTCAAATTTGTGAATGAAAAGTGTTATTCAATCTTTGAGCAAGGAACTAGTATTGCAAACAATAACAAGCAAACCAATTTAGTGCAAAAAAATTCTAAATAAATATTAATAAACCAATTTTGAGAGAGAGGAGTGAGAAAGAGAGAGAGAGAATTCAATACAAAAAAATATATTGGTTCATAGAGTTACATCTAGTTACTCAACCATATCAACCAAATCACACCACCATAACTTTCAAGTTTTACAATCACACAACAAAACTAATGAGAGAAAAATAATCGAGAAACAAAGTATTAAACCCTACAATACTTTATTCACCTCCTTGTAACATCCATTACAAGATAAATTTGGAAACTTTATCCAAGTCACAACCCTTCCATAGAAACATGATAGTTACAAGAACAAAACAAATTCACCTAGAGAAAGAGTAGGTGCAAATCAAACGAAAATAAATTAGACAAAGAAGGCCAAATAGTCATTAAGGCTTTGATTTTGTCTAAGAAGGAATCATATGAAGAAGAATATTCGTATTGTACTTTGCATTAGTATTTTACTTAGTAAAACTCAATTTGTTGATTGAGAATTGGATGTAATTTATTGGAAAAGATGAACTAATATAAAATTACTCAATGTATTTCTTCTCATTCCTCATCTACTTTACATTTTATTTTATTATAGTCTATACTAACCTGGAAAAGGATAAATATTGTGATAATACATGCTTTAGCCAAGAAAACTAGTTAATCTATGCAGTGTATATCTGTTATACTCCATCAGACTCAAAATTCTCAGTTCTATCACTTCATATATACTAAAAACATAGTCTAACTAATCATTATAAGATGACATTTTTAAAAAATATTTTAAAATTAATTAAAACATAATTCAATCCTGTTTTTCTATTTTTTACAAGTATTAATAGTGAATAAATTTTAAAATTCATTAATTTACTAACATTAAAAGTATCTTTTTATCGTTTAATTAAGATGTCCTAAATTATTTTAGTAGTTTACATAAAATAACTCAAAATATTAATTATTTTTAAATTACAAACTTTCAATATATCATCACAATTCGTATTTTTTTAAAAAAAATAGTATAACACTAAAAAAAGTGTAATCACATCAAGTAATAATATTTCTTAACTAATTTAATTCACATTATATAATTAATGAATTAATAAATGTATTTAATAAAATATTAATAATTTAAATTCATAATTCACTATATTGATGATGTGTCACCTTCCCATAGGTGAAATGACCGTCACACTTGATAATGTATCATCTCTTTTACACATGCCCATTTTGAGAAAATTCGCTAAATACATCCCTTTAGAGTACAATGGAGTTGCGACTATCTTGGTTGAGGAGGGTCGTGTAAAGGCTGAGATGAGGCAATGTCGCAATGTCCATGTACGATTGAGTTGGTTGAGAGAGGTATATGATGAGTGAAGTGTCCATTAGTCTTGGAAGTGTGCTGCTAGGGAATACTTGTTGCATCTGGTTTGATGCACCATATTGACATATAAGAGTGTCACTTCCATATCTATTTCGTACTTGTTGTTGTTCAGTAATCTACGTATGTGTGATGGTTACTCCCGGGGAGCAACAACACTTACTCATTTGTATGAGTAGTTGGGGATGTCGGTCATTTCAAGACGAAGCAGCTAAGAAGTTATGCAACATTGATTCAGGTATGAAACCATAAAAAGAAATATTAATAATGTGTTACACTCCATAATGTCATATTAATTTGTGTATAACTATTTTTATCGATGTCAACAATGACCCTCTAAATTTGTTTAGTACCCATATGAAATTCTTTTCTTTTTCGCTTGATAAGAAAGGAAAATCAACACAGAAGGACAAACCTGTAGAAGTCACACCAACAATCTGAAGCAAAGACAATCTATATTTGTTGGTTTTATAAGTGGTATACATCAAGAATATAATGTTAAATGCATTTGAGAATTTCATAGCATCAAGATGAGTCTAAAAAAGTTAATTAACAACCTGCGAAGACTCATGACATATACTCCAGTGAATATAATTATCACATTCTAACAACTTTATTAATTGTTGTAATTAAGTTTTTGGTCCTCTAACTGATCTCTTGTACATGTATCTTGAATTGTATACTTGTTTTATTGTTGTCATATTTTTCTCGATATTCTCTTTCAAAGTACGTAGTATATTAATCGGCTTAACCATGCTTTTAGTCATGTCAACAAGGACAAAATGTTCAATCGCTTTTAATCTCCCGACATAGGAATGATCAACTAATGTTTCATACAAATTATGATTACGAGTACCACATATTGCCTTCAGTACCCAACCTTCACCCTTTTCCAACCAGTTTACCTTGCAATTTAAAGAGATAGTTCCATTTTCGATTACCCGTTACAGTGACCTCCAAATCATTCTTGTATTTTTTATACGTACCACCCCTTTCACAACCTAACAATACATATGTCGTTTTTACATATGTTGTAAAATGACTATCATAGTCCCCTTCAACCAATTCGTGTTCAAGTACATAATTCACTAAGTCTTCAATACCAGACATCATATCTACTTCATCGGATTTTTTTTAAACAATTCAACCTCATATCCATACTTCAATAATCTTTGTTCTATATTATCATACATGAACATTTTATTATAATTTCAAGAATGTGCTTAAAATCCACATAATTATCTTATATCCGAATTGAAGTTTGTACCACATGAATTTCAGATTGACTAAGCCGAAAGATATTTTGCAATCCGAAAATACATTTTGACTTAGCTAATTTAGAAGCCTTATAGGACAAGCTTCAATATAGAATATAATATCTTATTAACCTTCCGATGAGACAATCCACAATTCAACTCTACCACTTACTCTCCTTACATAATTCTAGATTAATTTGAATTACATAATCTATAAATAAAATTAATATTTTTTTACCTTTCGGAATAACTAATCTAGTACTCTCTGTCAAATCCACAAACAAAATATGGATTATAATCCAAAATATAACATTAAATTACGAATTACCTAATCCAAAATTTTATCAAACTCAACCGAGCCTACCGGATTAGCTAATTTGAAAGGCACAAAAATAATAACATTACTTACTAATAATCCAAAAATTCAACCTATTACACAATATGGAATATAGACACAAACACACCAACAAATACAAAAACGAAAACCACAAACCACCACCCATGCAACTCAACAGCACTCTTTTCGCGCACCAACGGTTCCACGCCACCACAATCAATATTTGTAAGAAAAATGATTTTTTGACACTCAAATTACACCTTTGAATTACTTATGTGATATGGGTATTTTTGTAAAATAATAGACGTAAAGTGGATATAATTTGAAGCATTGGGTGTCAAATTATCATTACTCTATTTTTAACCTTTTAACTTTTTACAAAAGGGCATTCGTAGAATTTAAAAAATATGAAAGTAACGCAAAAACATATGGAGGTAAGGAAGAAGCAGCTGTTTAAATTTTGTGGGTACATGAAGCAACATGAGTGTGTGTACACTGTGGGAGCATTACATGTTATGGATCTGATTTGTTGACACTTAAAAAATATGTTTTTGCTATTACTGTTCTTATTTGACATTTTTATAACAAATAATAATGATATATTAAATTAAGTTATTAAACTAAATATAAATTAAATTAATAATAAACTGGGTTGTAAAATGGGAGTGGAATTTTTTAGAGTGACAACAAATCAAAGACCCTTGTTTATACCCAACATCTTAGGAAAAGTTTCTTTTAGACTCTTACAGAGAAATACTTTCATTTGACAATCCTAAAAATAATATAATAATATTTTACATTAAAAAATAAATAAATAAAATTAAAATGTTAATTTAATAAATTATTAAGCGTGTGTGTTTAATGTAATGAGTGTGATATCACCACCCAACACCATATTCTAAAGAGTTATTTTATGATATGGAAAGGGCAAATATCAGGCTGTATTGGCACGCCAACATATTCTATTGGAAATAATAAAGCGCACGAAACCTATTCCCTGTAGAATTTGTCTGTAGTGGCAGAGTAATATACTATTATTATTTTTATAATAATTATGTAATTAAGATTAATTTCCATTAATAAATCTTAAATTGTAATAAGAGCTTTATTCAAAACCTCTAGAAACATTACAAATATGATAAAGAAAATATTTTATTACAAAGAATAGAAGTATTCCACATTTCTCACATATATCTGACTTATAAAAGAAAGGAAAAAGTTGTGTTGGCACTGTAGACGGTAAATAACACTATTTAGCAACTCTTTATAAAAATATTATAATATTTTAAATTAAAAATTAAAATAAAAATAGTTAAAATATCCGCATATTCTTATAACTTGACAGTCAACTTGCTCAGGTCAACTACGATGTTTCCAACAATTTCCTCCCACCCTTACCCATATATATATATATATATATATATATATATATATATATATATATATATATATATATATATATATATATATATTTATTTTGTTTTT
>Ga0123342_1000406_pt1 | contig 66998 bp, 43 predicted proteins | sample Turbeawhitnodule_FD_89960 | JGI IMG/M metagenome (GOLD analysis project Ga0123342, IMG submission 89960) | Root nodule microbial communities of legume samples collected from Mexico - Turtle bean Mexico white nodule | ecosystem: Host-associated > Plants > Roots > Nodule | place: Mexico: Nepantla... | reverse complement strand
ACAGTTTCACACACAAACGAACCTTCCTTTCAGCCCTGGCAGTGACGAATAAAAAATTTATTGTCAATCCTGTGGGACGAATCTGGGGCTCAAACCTCAGCCAAAACTCAATAGACACAGTGACGAATGTCTGGTAAAAATTTCAGACCAAAATACCCAAGGAGTAAGATGCAGTAAGTCCCAGTCCGAGAGTGAACAAAATCGATAAATTAGTCTATCTAATTTTTTTTTCAATTAATTTCATTTATATTTTCCTCCGATTTATCCCATTGAGATAGTCTTTATTTACTCATTTCCTTGTTTTTTTAATCGAGTACATGTAGTTGTACCATTGACATTTTTTACTCTATGCCTACTTCACCAAAATTATAATTATATATAAATAATTTTGCCTCTACGTAGTTAAAAAAAATTAATACAATAGTATATAATTATGGATACATGGTTAAAAGTCTAATAAGGTTATTAATATTTTGAAGACTTAATACTCTTTTTCATTCCAGTTTTTTTTAATTTCGTTTTACTATAACATTTTTTTTATTTTGTCTACTTCTTAAAAACTTGAGTCAATATAATTTTTTTATTAAATTAATAGTAACGAAGTTACCACAATGATATGTGACCCAAACAACAAATGACAGGGTTATTTTAATGATGTTATCACTATAAATTTGATGAAATATAACTTCATTTAAAAAAAAAACTGAACCAAGTTAAAAATGTTCAAAATAATTAGATGATATTGGAAAAAATATTCATTCTATTTAGTGATAAATAACTTTTATCTTACAAGTGATAATGAAATATAACTCATTTAAAAAGAACTGGACCAAATTAAAAATGATCAAAATAGTGAGATGATATTAAAAAAACTTAATTCTATTTAATGATAAATAACTTTATCTTACAGTGATCAACATATTGTGGTTAACCAGATGGTTGATTTTATCTTACAAGGAGTTGAAAAAAAAAGATGAACATTGTAATAAGTAAAAAATCCTTGGTAATTTTGTGAACACCCAAACAAAACTCATCTTTTGTTATTAAATGATGTAAAAAAAGTTAATTCAGAATTGATGACATGATTATATTCAAAAGTTACTCCTTTTAGTAAAAAAACAACTTCAATAATAAACAATAATAATAATAAAAATAATGTATAAATCAGATATCAACTCATGAAGAAAATAAGGGATTAGGGTTCTTGATGATTTGAACCTATTTTAGACAAATAATAAATCATAAATAAGAACATTCCACTTTGAGGTCTCGGTAAAATATCTCACGACCCTATGAATAAAGATGTCTCCACTCTTTTCTAAATGTTTTTCTAAATGTTTGTTGAAGGTAAAGATTCAACTTTTACTAATAAAGTTAACAGCTTATAGTTCAATAGATTAACTTTTAGTTGAAATTTTCCAGTAAGTTTTCAGTTTTTCAACTATGATAATAATAATTTGAAGAAAGTGATTAAGTTTGACTGATTTAAAAAATGAAGAGATTAACTTGAATATTTTGTTAATAAAAAAAATAAAAAAAATATATAGGTGACAGTTGCATAGAACCTTATCAGAAGTGTGGTGTGGTGGAAGTATATAAAACAATACAAGACAAAAGCTCTGCTCAGATTGTGTCTTTGGACTTCAAATGTAAATGCAATGTTTCTCAGAAGCACCGCTTTGCTTTCGTTTCAAATAAATTGCTCCGATTCCAAGCAAGGTGGTCGTGGTTTTGGAGAAAACTCTAACAGGATTAAGGTTACTCTTCTTCTTCTTCTTCTTCTTCCATTTTTTCAGCTCTCATTTCAACTGATTCTTCTGTTATTTCTTTCTCAGACCAACAAATCTGACAATGGTTTGGTGTCGCAGCAAAGGTATTATTATGCATCATGTCATGTGTACTATGTAGCACGGAAATTCGACACACGCTTATGAAAATACATGAAATCTCAATGTATTTTTACTTTTTAGAATTGTCAGAAATTCAATAAATAATATTTTTTGAACTGTACCTTTCACTAGTGTTCGTTAGTGTCCTTCACTTGTGTCCGTTAAGAGGCATGTCCGAGTCTGATAGCATGTGTATATACGTATTTTACCATTCACAAATTATGTCATTGTCATGCCATATGCCATATTACATGTGTGTCTATCTATTGTTGCAGTGTCAAAGGATCAACACCTAAACAGTCTCGCCCTCAGCCTTCTCGTAAGTGCAATTCAATTGCATCTCTTCTCTTCTGCTAACCCTTTTTTTTCCTTTCATCTTATTTTGTACAATAATATGGTATGGACAGAGGCACCCCGTTTAAGCTCACAACTTGATGGAAAATCTAGGAACGATTTTTTGGATGTTGACTTTGAGGAACGCCTAAAAACAGTTAGAAGGTGCACCTTACACTTCAACTATTTCACTCTTTCTAATTATGACCAACAATGCTCAGTTATTCTTTTTCCACACTACACAGGTCAGCACTTGAGCAGAAGAAGGCAGAGGAGCAAAAGGAATTTGGAGCAATTGACTATGATGCACCTATTTCTTCTGACGATAAGACAATTTCCCTTCCTACTAAGGTACCATTGTTGCTTTCTACCACATAAAGCCCTGTTTTCTTTTTTAAATATCAGAACTCTGTACATGCATGTTACTATCATTATACAGATTGGAGTGGGTGTAGCTGTTGTAGTCTTCGGTCTGGTTTTTGCTTTTGGAGATTTTCTTCCATCGGGAAGGTATGCATGCTCGTAAACTAGATATTTAGTTAGCTTGCTGTTACATTACAAGTAAACTAGGAAAAGACTTTACTAAGCAGACTTATAAACTTCCATCAAATCCTCCATCAGACATATATAGTTCAAGATATTCATCATCATAAATTGTAAACCATGGCATGCTCTATGCTGCTTGTAATTATGAATGCTATTCATGTATTTACTCATTATGTTCATTTAATTGCCATGTAGTTTTGGTTACAGTTTAAATTGGGATATTATTCTGTAACCTAAAACATGGGATATCTTGCAGTGTTAGTCCCACTGATGACAGTGCTGTGGTCAGTAGTAAGTTGTCTGAGGAGGAGAAAGCTACTCTCCAGGTATGATTTCCACCCAATTATTGTTATCTTCTGGCAATTAGTCAGGAACTGATGTTCTTCCCAACTATTTTTATCTTATACTCTTATTTCCTTTCCATATGAAGCAAAAGTTCACTGAATTAAGATTGTGTCTTTTCATGGACTGATGGAAAAGTGGGAGATTTGGTGGATAAGAGTTTGGTTTATTGTTGGTTGCGTTTTGTTTTCAGCATTATTCATCGGTAGTAGACTAACACCAGGCAAGATAAAAATAAAAATAGTTAGCTTTGATATGAAAGAGCAGTGTTTTTCTATCAGATGCAAAGCTTTCCATGGACACTTACAAAATATAAAGAAGATTTAACTAACTGCTGTGCTGGCAAGAAGGGTTGGGACTTCTGGGAGATTCCCACTCTTGAATTGCCTATACCCCTTTGTTCTTTCGTTTTGTTTAACGTCCAGAACCTGTTATCACCATGATATAGGTGTGGGATTTGCATTAATACAGTATACATATTCTATTATTTCTGACACCTATCATCTGGGCATGTCATTAATTAGCTTTGTTTGGTCTTGTTCCATCTGATTCTGAGATAAATTTTCAGTTGCACAGGAGTATTTATTCCTTCCATTAGGGAGTATTGACATTCATTATGTGTAAACTATTCATCCAATTTTGAAGTTACCATGTTTACCCTTTCCTGTCTTATGTAATCCTTCAAATATAATTCTATACATTCTGAAAAAACCACATATCATTTATGGTATATTTTTTGATTTATGGCAGAGTAGGCTCAAGGAATTTGAAGCAACATTAAGTATTTCCCCAAGAGATCCAACTGCTCTTGAAGTAAGTTTTGGATGCTAGTTCTGTTCTTCTGATTTCTGTCTTTTTAGATACATTTTAAATGACTTTCAGGGAGCTGCAGTTACTCTGGCTGAACTAGGGGAATATGCAAGAGCTGCTTCTCTACTTGATGATTTGACGAAGGTATTGTTTTGAGCATGGATATCCCCTGGAATTTTCCAGTAACATGTGTTGGAAAGTATCCCCTACGTAGGGAAATTATAGCTATATATTTACTGGACACACAAATTCTCTTTCCAAAATATGTTGTGAAAATCATGCTATTTGACCTTAGATTATACCTTTGAGAACTTTTTTGGTGTTATCCCAAGGTAAAACCAAGTGATGCTGATGTTTTTCGTTTGCTTGGAGAAGTTAAGTACGGACTCAAAGATTATGAAGGGAGTGTTGCTGCATATAAAAGTTCAGCAAGGGTCAGTATTTTCAACATTTTTCTTGGAGTAATGTCATAAAACCATCAGGAACTAGAAGATTGTTTTAGAACTAGGGATAAATTACATTTTCTGCTGTTGTAAGATATCTTTTGCTCTTTACTTCCCATAGTATGTGCTTAAGTTTTTTATGCTGACATTTTTAACAAAAGTAATGTATCTATTGCTTCCTCCTGTTAGTTGCACTAGCAAATACATATGATGCTCCCAAACCCTCTTAATTAGAATTTGAAATCTAGTGAAAAGGCTATATCTAAAAACTCCAATTGATCAAATGTAGCAAGCTTAGAAATTCCATCAAGTATTATCCGTAAAATTTGGTTGATCTCTGACAGGTGTCCAAAGATATCGAATTTGAAGTTCTCCGTGGCCTTACCAATTCATTACTTGCTGCCAAAAAGCCAGAGGAGGTTTGTTGTCATGATAATGGATTCTCAGGATAAATTGCTGCACAAATTAAATCTATTATTTTGCTTGATGATGGTTAATTTCCACTTGTCTTTCTAAAAGTACAATCAAGTACACCTTTTCATGATGGTGTTCAGGATGGTTACTCTGTCCAAAGAGAATAACTAATTTTACACTGGAAACTTTCTATAGTACTGGAAGAAAAGTTTTTTTTCCTGATTCTTAAGATCAATGATTTGCAGATAAACATTTATTTGTTTAACACTGTTCTTATCTGACCTCAGGCTTGGTGCATTATGGTTCCTTGGTTTGTGGAAATGTTTTTTATCTCTGTTTTCCATTAATACTTACAAATAAACCACTTTACTTTCATTTTGTTTCTTCTCTTCAAAGATTAGTGCACACAAATACTCAAAACCCACATTCTCTTCTGTTTCATTCTTGTATTCCATAGTAATCACAAAATTGCTACCCTTTGTCCACTAATCATCCAATCTATCCATATAGAATCCGATCAATCCATCCAATTATAAAAATAAATATTAATGGATTGAATCACCATTTTTTGTTGGTTTGTTTATGAGTCACCCAATATATTTTTGCAGGATTAATGGTTTATGCTTAACTCATTATAATTCACTAAAAAAAATTCACAGTCCAGTTTTTTGAAACCCATATTTCATTTTGTTTCTTTTCTTTAAAGATTTGTATATGAATATTGATTTTCCCATTTTCTGTACATACCTTTGGAAAAAGAAAACAAAATGGAAACAAAAAGTAATTCCTTAAACCTTTAAATAAACAAGTTGAGTAATATATAAGAAGAAACACCTACAAATTCATTATTTTAAGGTTTTGGATTTAAAGGTAATATTTCCTTGGATTTCCCAACAAAACCAAACAATATATTGTACAGAAATATGGGGTTTTTCTTTTGGACTCTCAGTGATACTCTGCATGTTGAATTGATTAATATTTTATTTTTTCATTCTCTCTTCAACAGGCTGTTCAATTACTTTTGACTTATCGTGAGGATTTGAATTCAGAAAACCTAAGCAAAAATTCTAATAGCAATGCATCAGACTCACAGAAGCTGGATCCTGTCCAAGTAAATTCATCCAATTCTAGCATGAGATATTTATTTCCTTATTCCATTTCTGTACAGATTTATTTCCTTATATATATAGTTTTTCTAATATTCCTACAATTCTCAGGTGGAATTACTTCTAGGGAAAGCCTACTCAGATTGGGGCCATGTCAGTGATGCTGTAGCTGTCTATGATCAACTCATATCTGCTTTCCCTAACGATTTTCGTGGATACTTAGCTAAGGTCTCTATTTTTCTCTCATTTAATTACTAAATGCTCATTTTTGTTCTTTATAAATCTAATTGAAGAAAATAATCACTGTAGAAAAATTATATAGTTGAAGAATTTATTGTTTCAAGAACTTTGCTTTAGTTTTTTTTGTATCCATTTGCATTTTTCCGAGGTTTGTGTGCAAGTAGATTCCTTTTGGCAAGTCATGAGTTAGTAAGAAATACTTGTTTCACCAAAGTTATGTGGAAAGACTGTTCAAAAACATTTATTTAGTTCGATTGAATACATAACTGAGTTTAATATATTTAAACTATTAGTTTAAAACATTTTTATATAGACATATGATAAGAATTCACCCTATGTACAAATCATATCTACAATAGGATGATGTGATAAAAGGATCTAATTCCATTGCATGTAATTTGTTTTGAGTATATCTTAATACAATTCTATTTTAGAACTTTTCCAAACTGACTTGTGTTGTGTTATATATCTTAAATAAATCTCTTTCTCTGTCAATTTATTCACGCAGCTTATTTGATATTATATTCCTATCATCAATTGTGCTATTTTGGTCCAAAGGATATGTAGTGAAAGGAGCTATTCACTCAAATTATGCCTTGTATTGTTATAGGGAATCATCCTAAAAGAAAACAAAAATATTGGTGATGCTGAAAGAATGTTCATACAAGTAAGTTTATGAATTGACCTTTCCATAATTGAGTGGGTAAAAATAACATTTATATAAACTAAAATTTTCCTTCTGCACTGTTGTAACCTTTTTTGTGCAGGCTAGGTTCTTTGCACCAGATAAAGCCAAAGCACTTGTGGACCGTTATTCAAGATGAAATTTTTTATTGACATTAATTATTAAGGTATGCTCTGTAAGAAAATATGAAGCAAAGGTTGAAATATGTAAATATACTGCAGAGTCACTAGGAAAAGGTAAATCCAATGATATCTCTAGTGTTTTAAGAAATTGTGATCATCAGAGAAATACACAAAACAGCAAATAGAATATTTCAAATTTTAAATGTTTTAGGCTATGGAAATAATCCGTCTTGTTGCCCTTTTCTTCTGGTCATGTTCCTTGATTCTTCAAAAACTAACTTTGATTGTGGCCTCCCCACAGTTTCTGGAACCATGCACACAGTTGTTGCTTGCTTCTTCAACAGTAGATATTCTAGCCTTGTCTCCTTGACATTTGCTGCTTTTGCTATCCAGAGACAAGCTAAAACGGCAGATCTTCAACTTCAGAACACTGGCTTGAGTCCTCGTATGGCCACCACACTGATTGATATAACAAAATTCCTATAAACAATTTGAAAGACAAGAATGAGATTATCTGACAAAATTGAACCAATGAGGATTCATCAGAGTAGGAGGAATCTACATTAAATAAAAAGACATTGGGTTAATTGTTGCCACAAGCTCACATGAATTTTTCCTTACACCAAAATGGGATTGATTTTTATCCTGAACATATTTGTATTTGTATTTGTAGTTGTGTATTGTGTGAGATGAATAATTAATACAATTGAGGTATGAACTATAATGAGTGTAAAATGGTAATTAGAAAATTAGAAAAAATATATTTTTGTAATTGTAAAGAATAAAATAAGAGAAGGAAGGTCAAAATAGTAGGTAGTGATGGCATAACTTTGTTAGGTGTGAATGTAGTGAGTGTGGAAATCATTTTTATCAATAATGATTAAGTGGGTCGTAATTTAGATCCTACATTAGTTGATGGGTGATTTGGTTATTCTGCACTAAAAAATGGAAAATTAATTGGTGATTTTCTAGAAATAGTAAGTGATGATATTGAGGAAGAAGAAGGTGTGGAAATATATATAGGGTGATAACTAACGGTTGACATGAAGAAGCAAAGTTAGGAATAAATTAAGGAGGGCATATCCATGGCATGAACAGAAGCTAATTTGAAGTTTCTTGACTCAAAGCTTGAAGGCAAGGTGATGATCAGGAGGGAAGTTTCTTGAGCAAAGAAAGTCTTCCTCTCCCCAGTTGATCCATTCAAAACATCATGGCATATAGATATTGATCTTACTTTTTGTGTACATACAAACATACATGATTGGTCCTTAAAACATAGCAGATTAATTAACTAATTAGCATTCAAAATGAAGCTGACAAGAAGCATTTCGATATCAGCCCCAAAAGTTATTAAGAAGATCCCAACCCATCTGAAGTTGGCAATGGCATCCAGATCCTCAAGTTGCCATTATCAGCCTCTTTCCAAGAAGCCATTGCTGAATGAAGGAGAGTCCTCTGATGGCACAAGGAATGCCAAGGTTCCCAAAGGGTCCCTCGCAGTTTATGTGGGTCCCCATTATCGAAGGTTTGTCATTCCTGTTAGCTTCTTGGCCATGCCTGACTTCAGTGTTTTGATGGAATCTGTGGCTGAAGAATATGGCTGCGATCATCACGGTGCCATTCACATCCCCTGCGATGAAGACCTTTTTCAGAAAATTTTGACCTCCTGTTCCCAACGAAAACGGACCTTTCTCCCTCCTAAGATACCTTCCAACATCCCTATCATATCTACCCATTGATTCCTTCCTTCCTTCCTTCATATTCTTAATCATTCACAACATATACTAATAACAACTACAACGTATATATACCTGTATGTAATATTTTCATCCACTACAAATCTGCATGCACTTCAATTAATTCATTGTGATGAAGCCACAAAGCCTATAATTTATGTGCACATCCATCTTTTGTTTTCAATCCTACTTCTTTCATTAAGCATGATTAAGGGAGTATTAGCTTTTTATGGCTCTGAACCTCTTACAAGAAAAGACTCATGGAAAAAACTATAAATAGGTAAGTATTTCAAGGGTAAATGTTCAAAATATAAAACCTGTAACCTAAACATATTCACTGTTAAATTGAGCAGAATTGAGCAGAGTGTCTTTGTAGTTACATTCCACCAATCCAAAAGACCGAGAGTCTGATAGACTAGAGGAACATAGCAGAGGAGACCTTGATAATCTTGTAAGAACAACATCTATTGTAATATTATTTTACAGAGCAAGAGGAGATTGATTTTGCATTGTGACATTCACACTGGATCATACATTCATCTACATACAGTATGCCATGCAGCTAGTCCTCAATTCATTATTAAGAAACAAATAGGAAGACATCAACGAGGATATTTTTATATGTTATGAAAATTATTAATAGGGAGGTGTAACCAACCAATACATGCATTTAATTAAAACTAAGTAGCACTTTGCACTTCTTTATAATGAAGTAATCAATGCATGCATGTTGATCACAAAGGATAATAATACAGAATTACCATCTATGTACAAGTTTGAGGGTGATGAGAGGGGGTAACTTCACAATCTGATGCGTAAGAAGTAGTGATGTCTTTGTCTCCATCGAAGCCAGAGTGATGTAGCAAGGGTTGTTTGTTGTCCTCCACAGCCTTGAGTATTTTCTGGAAGACTGATACATGGCATGGGATTTTGAGCACACCCTCTTGCTGGAAACCAAATTCCTCTTGAGCTTCTTGGAGCAACATCTCAAATGCTTGGTGTCTCAGGTAATGGGTGGGAATGATGAATTTCTGAAGCTCTTTCCCGACACAAACAGCAAGGAAGCCCTTTGGAACCATGTCTGCATTGCTGGAAGCAGAAGAGGTTGCAGCTTTCTTCCACTTCTTGAGGATTTGTTGAAGCCTAACCACCTCTCGGATCTTGTTACACTTCTTTGAATCCATCATATATACATGCAACCAAAGAAAAGTGTTTGATGTTTTCTGAGGAGTGAAGAGTGATGATGATGAGTACTGTGAATCTGAGCCAACTCATTTGTTTATAATGAAACTCAGGCTCAGATGCCAACTGCTACATCAAAATTTAATTCATGCACACACCATATTTTATTCCTACTACCAATATTTTTTTCTGTACACTACAGATAATCATTGAGATTAGGGATCAGCTGCAGGTGTGAGAATCAGATCCACAAATGTTCAGTTTGTTTGAATCGGTTTTGTTGCATACATTTAAAATATTTCTCATAGTGTTAGTCAGTAATTGGTAACTCACACACTTCAAATGCACCTATTTCAAAACATATTTTTTTAGTTTTCCATGCATCTGTCTTAACTTTTCAAAAAATATCAGAAACTAATATCTACAACATGGCATATGTAACTCTTTGTAGAGTAGTTTTTTTCTTCCACCAACAAACCTTATTACAGAAAATCAAGAATATCACTTAAATGAATCACTCATCACAGACTATTAGTATTCAGCAAAAAAGCATCTAAGTTTTAAAAACTAAGTTAAGATTTCTCTGGTGATTAAATTACCAATAATAACATGTTACTGTTTTTGTGGCTTGGTAGTGATAAGGTTAATTTAGTTTTGTTTGAGTTATCTGAATGTAGATGAGTATTTAATGGCAACTTGAACATATGATTGGTGCTTAGAAGATGGTGGAAGATGGTACTCTGAGATTTGCATGTGACTCACCTATTTGTTTATCAAGTAAACACCAATATAAAAAAAAAAAAAATGAAGATAAAAATTTTATAAAATACATATATTGAAATAGAATAAAAAAATATTAATGATAAACATGTTTTTTAAAAAATAATTTGCTTATATAACATTATAAATTTTGCATGTGTAATGTCAACCATAAAATATATTTATATAATAATATTATTAATGGAGAAATAATTATAAAAGGAGAGATTGTATTAAAGGTGGCTAGTTAATTTTTCGAATAAAAATTAATCATTTGTAATATTAGTGAATTTTGAATTAGTAACACAATTAAAAAAATTAAAATACATTTTTTAAGAATGATATTTGTGCAGATTGTTTATCCCTATAAGTTATGACTAACATACTAGAGATAGTCAAAGAAATTTAATTTAGTTTTTGAACTTTTTGACATATATGTTTAATTTTTACAGATATTTTAAACATACACAATATGTAAATTCTTGTAAGTATGTTTAAACTACTGAATTAAAATAATATTTTGTATCAATCAAATATTAAGAAGTTTTTACTATTTTTATGTGTGATTGGAATCACTTTTGTCTAAACAATTAACTAAAACTCCACTACAAAACACCCTTATTTTTTTAAAGAAGTTATTGTACTACTTCTCCAAATATTCAGAGTAAAATAAAATTAAAAATGATATTACAAAGCACAAAGGGTTATCATAAAATAAAAAACTATTCTTATATCAAATTTGAAACAACAAACGTCCCTATTTATGTTTCGACTCACACAAAAACCATCCTGAATGAATATTTTATTTGACAATTTACTTTTTTTCATTATTAACATTTTTTTATTTTTTTAATACATATAATTTTTTTATTTGAATATTTTTTTAATAGTTGATAAAAAAATTATAAATATAATTAGTTAATGTTTTACAAGTAACTAAAAAATATTTAACTTTTTTTAGATTTGGAAAAAAATGTATTACATCAATGTATTATCTATTATCTAAATTACCCCCTTAACCCAATCTAAACGTGATAAAAAATATATTAATAACATTAGTCACAAAATGAATGAATTGGTTAATTAGTTGATTTAATTTTAAATATAAAAAAATTCCATGAATTATAAAATTTAATAATAATGGCCAAGAAAGTGTAAATGAATAGTTGATGATTAGTATAGTAAGTTGTGAGATTAATTAGTGTAAACTTTTTGGTATTATAAAAAAAATCACCTATTCCTTCTCTCTTCACGTGTTATCCAAAACAATTAATTATATGATATAGATAAAATCTCAGGTTAAAGAAATTGTAGAAAGTTCACTTAATTTTTTAAACTGCTATAATATTCTATAAAATATCATGAATTTCGTGTTATTTTGATATTTTTACTTTTGTTTATTTAACTCATTTTGAGATTCTAAAAACAAATGAATATTCTCAGGACTGTAACTGTACACTTCAATATTGATATCTATTTATTTAGTAAATTAAATTGTGAGTTAATTATTTATAATATTTTATAATTTGTGGTGGATCATAATCTACCAAATTGAAAAACAGTATATTTGTAACTTAGCCTAATTAACTTTTAGTGCTTTGGAATAAAATAGATAAGATTTGTGATGGATTATTTTGACTCCTATTGCAAAGTCACCAATCTAATATTGATTCGTGTAAAATAAATAAATAAATAAACAAACAAATAAATGTCCAATAAAATAAAGAGACCAAGTTATCCTTCTAAACCCGCACTAGCTTACGATTACCATGTGACGTGGCAGCAGATACGATAAAATTATTACTATTATTAATTATTTATTATTATTACTATTATTGCACTTCCTACTTCTACTTTTAGCATCCAACCTCTAACCTCATCACTAAACACTTTTTAGTAATTAATTTATGAATTGTTGATAATATTTATAGTTTTCAACTATTTCATATTTTTTAAATAAAAAGTTAATTATTTTTTTACTAACCCTCACTAATAAAATAGTTTTTTATTATATATAAAAAAATGTTGTGGAGATCTATTGTTTTTAAAGTGTAAGAGAGTGAATATTCCCTATCAAATATCCTTAATTATGTCTTTTTCTATTATTCGTCCGTGAAGTTCGAGGTGTGGGATACTTGTAAAGACACTACAACGCTGAAGTCAGTTTGGATGTTAAGGTGTTTGTGAATTTAGAACTAGAAAGGTTAATACCTTTTTATCAAGGATCCTTCCTACTGAGAGTCCTCATTTATATATAGTTTTCTATTAAGTTTTTCTGGTCAGACCTAATAAATCTTTAATAATATTTTATAATCATTAATTTAAATTAACTTAATTAATCGAAAAGGTTTCCACTTCACTAATTTTAACTGAAAGATCGAGTAACTTTTCGTCCAACTAGCATTATAATAATACATATTTCTAGATATTCTTTAAAGATACATTTATTGGAGAAGAATTTGTTGGGAGGAAAAAAAAATGAAAAGTGATGAATAATTTGTGTTAATAATGTATATGATGATATTGTTTTAGAATATTGAAAAAAAGTGAGTGGTGTCCCTTGTGAGATAAGAGAGAAGAATAGAATATAAAAATGTCACATAGTTAGTGAGTTGTAATTACGTGGGAAAAGGGCGTGGAAGTAATAAAAATGTTAAAAAATGATTATTTAATTGCAAATGGGTGAAGGAAGAGAAAGGGACATTTTGATGCGAAAATACGCCGGCGAGTTCATCTCTCTCTATAAATTCACAAACTCACCTCTTTGAACTCTGATAGGACCAAACCCTAAGGAACCAGAATCTGTTGTGTTGTGCTCTGTTGTTATCTCACAAGTCAAAACACAGAGTTACCCTAAAAAACCCAACACAACATCACAACACAACCACATTAACACAACACAACAACACTAACACACCAACCAACAAAATGTCCTCCTCCAACACTAACTCTCACTCCAAACCTCAACCTCAGGCATGTCTTTTTCTTTACATTGCTGTCTTCGATTGCCTCCGCTGTTATACCATTGTTGATGTCTTTTCTTCTGTGTTTCCCTTCATTCAGGAAGCTAACATGGCATTGCAAACCCATTCTCCTTCACACTCGCACAACAACATCAACAACAACAAAGGGGTCTTTGGAGATGTCTACACCATCATCAAAGACATGCACGCCGATCATCACAACGCCACCTTTGATTTTCGCCTTCCCCCGCTTCCAGTTACCTGCCCACCTCTTTTCCCTTCTCCCCTCATTGTGCCCACCTTCTGTTTGTTTTTTTTTCAATTTTTTTATTTCCCCTTTTCAGAATTTTCTGGGCTCTCGAGAGGCCCGCGAGTTTTTCAGCGGTGCCCTTGCAGGGGCAATGACAAAGGCTATACTTGCTCCTCTTGAGACCATCAGGTTCGCCCCTTTTCCTTTTTTTTTCCTTCTCAAATTCTGTGTGTATTTGTTTTTTCTACCTGGCTGATACGGGGCTATTCATTGGTAGTAATCTGTCAACTATGTGTGCAGGACAAGAATGGTTGTTGGTGTTGGATCGAGAAATATTGCTGGTAGTTTCGTTGAGGTTGTAGAGCAGCAGGGATGGCAAGGATTGTGGGCTGGAAACATGATTAATATGCTTCGTATAGTTCCAACACAGGCCATTGAGCTGGCCACGTTTGAGTGCGTCAAACGGGCTATGACATCCGTGCAAAGCAAATGGGAGAACACTGACTACCCCAAGTTGCAGATAGGTTGCATCAATTTTAACCTGCCCTTACATTGGATTTCACCAGTTGCTGTTGCTGGTGCCGCAGCAGGGATTGCTAGCACAGTTGTATGCCATCCCCTCGAAGTTTTGAAGGTATCTCATCGCTGTATATATCTAATTGAATGGACTATGTGTATTTGTTTTGTACTGGGACATCACCATACCTAGGTTTGATGCTGCAATCTAAATGATTTATACTTTTGTACTGTTTAATAATGACCATGGCTTGAAAATTGAACTCTTTCTTTCTTATCGCTTATTCTTTTGTTTAAAATTGCAATTGTCTTCTGATTTTCTAACAGGACCGGTTAACTGTTAGTCCTGAAATCTACCCTACTTTAGGTGTCGCGATTAGAAATATTTATAAAGATGGCGGCGTTGGCGCTTTTTATGCTGGTATCTCACCAACACTGGTTGGCATGCTTCCATACAGTACATGTTATTATTTCTTGTATGATACAATGAAGGATTCTTACTGCCGGAGCAAAAAGAAGAAATCTCTAAATCGTCCAGAGATGCTTTTGCTTGGAGCTCTAGCAGGTTAGAGAATCTCTAGTATTTGTTTAAAGAATTAATGATTTATGTTCTCCTTTCTTGTTGTTCTTGGTCTTGCTCTGTTTCGCAGTCACACCCATGTTATGTTATGCAAAAGTAGTCATTCACTATTTCATTTATTTCTTCTTTTCTCATTACAACCCAAATGCACTGGAAAAGGCGTGAGTGTGTTTCAAGGTGTACTAGATTTTATTGGATGTTTTGATGAGCCGGCATCATTTTCCCAGCAGTGTATTTTTGTCAGTGTCAGTTAAGTTTGGTTTGATAGAGGGAGAAGAAGTAGCTTGGTGAGAAAAAAAGGAAGCAAATGAGAAATAGAGTGAAAGAGAGACTGTTTGGTTGGGGAAAAGTAGAGTAACAATGTGAAAAAGCTCAAATGAAAAAATTATTCATTATAAATATTTATAATTGATTGTTATAAAAGCATAAACACCAGATTTGTTGTGAAATCTATCAATTACATTATAATGTATAATCGGTTAAGTTATTCTTGGTTGTCACTTACATGCACAGATTTTTGCAATGAAATAAAACTGTGCGAACCCACACTTTTTTTTCTCTCTTCACTCACAGGATTCCTCGCTGCCGAACTCCTGTTTTGCGAAATTCGTCTATTTCTTCGCCCTTCCACGTTTTTCTTTGATTTCACCGTTACCAAACGAACCGTTAATGCACCTCTTAAATCCCGTTATGGGGTCCCAATCTAACTTTGTCTCACATGTTGAGCCTGAACATTTTGTACTTGTTAGTATTAATGATTTGTGTTATCTGACTTGTTTGTACTCACCCAGGTTTTACTGCCAGTACAATTAGCTTCCCATTGGAGGTGGCTAGGAAGCGGCTAATGGTGGGGGCTTTGCAAGGTAAGTGCCCACCAAACATGGGAGCAGCACTCAGGGAAGTAATCAGAGAAGAAGGTCTGAAGGGTCTCTACAGAGGATGGGGTGCCAGTTGTTTAAAGGTCATGCCATCCTCTGGTATCACCTGGATGTTTTATGAAGCGTGGAAAGACATATTGCTTGTCCAGAATGGTAACCCATTTTAGTTTTGTAGTTCTATAAATTATGCTGATGAAAGGTATAACAATGGTGGATAAGGAAAACAAATTATTCGGAAAGGTATTTTGCTATGGCAGCTAGCTCGTTGGAATTGTCGCATGTACTACGAATGAGTCGCCTAGCTTGTAAGTTTCCAGATTTTGATATTGATTTGGCAAAGATTGTTATCGAAGAATAAGGATAAAGAATGAGTTCGGGAGAAGTTTCCTATGTTCATCGTTTCTCTCCATCATCCCCATCACAATCACAACGTTGATTTCTCATTTAATTGTTTCACTTGACTTGAGTGTGCTCATTAGATACTTATTACTAAAAACATAAGTGATATTAGAGCATCTCAACATATGATATTACAATGAACTTAGAATTTAAAGTCTTTTAAATAAGATCTTGGATAAAAAAAATTTTTTTATCAAAAACAATTCTTATTCTTGTGTTAGAGATAATTAAATATTAAGGTGAAATGTAAATAATATATGATTAAATGGAGATGAAGATTTTATAGTAATGGCAGAGTCTGTTATGATGGAGTCAGAGATCAGGTGTAAACTGACCCAGAGGTTAAAGAAAACTAATGATTTTAAAATTAACTTCATCAAACTTAAACATGTGAACCTTTTTTTATGTATGAAATAGAAAAGAATATTAACTTCAACAAGGTAATCTGCCCATTCTTAAGCTTGAAGGCTTGAATCTTGTTTATAATTGCTGCCAATATGTACCTGTACTTGACTTGCCTGTCTTAACTGTACTGAGAAACTTTCAAAAATAGGTGATTCAACTTAAGTTTCTTTTTTCTGTTATACTGCATTCGGCTTCAATCACGTATTGTTGTATTAATTTATTGTGATTATAATCTGAATGGTGTTCTTGATTTTAGGACCTTTGCGCGCTATAGTTGCCAAGAAATAGAAGGCTTGTTGGCCAATTTAACAAAATTGATGAACCAAATTAACCAAAATCAGTACAAAAGATCAAAAAAGTATTCTGATATAAACCATACCATGAGTGAACCAATTGAGTCATTGGAAATATACGCACTAGTCGTTTTAGTTTTCTATTATAAAATACTTGCTTTGTATCTTAATTTTACAAACTATCATTCATTCAAGTATAATCATGTTTTATTGAATATCTCATCCCATTAGAAGCTAAAATTTCTGGCGCCTATATGCAAGAAGATTGATTTATCACCTCCAAAAGTAAAGGCGTAAATGTCATCATTTACTTAACAATTGAAAAATTGAACTTATATAAATTGACAATCAGAAGAACCTAGGAAAAATAAAAAGGCTTAACAGAGAAGAATATTTGAAATATCAGATGACATTGACATGAACCTCAACACAGTTTTGTACATTGCATAACATGGAGTTGATCTCAAGAAATAGCAACATGTTATAGAACATTGCTTTCAGGAGCAATTGGTGTTCTGAAAAATGTATTGTAAAACTGCCTGGGAACATATACATCGTATGTACAAGGTCATTCAATTATTCAATTCAATTCAATTCAATGCAATGCTAAACTAAAAGATTGCTAGAGGGTGAAACAAGAAACCCAATATATGCTATATAGTGAAACCCAAAAGGAAAAGTAGAAAAGAAAACAAGAATGTTACAGGGTCGGGTCTTGTTCTTCACTATCGCCATTTGGTGTTCCGAATAACCAGGCAGAAAAGGCGCGAACTGATCTAGAGCACCGGACGAAGATGTAAAGACAGAAGAGCCATAGCCCTGTGCAAAGAAAAGGACAGTGAGAATGGTATTGGCAGGGATGAAGAAGAAGAAGAAGAAGAAGAAGGAGTGATTACCGGTATAGGCAACGGTGTGACCAGGAGCGATTCTTCCGATAGCAGAGAAAAAAATGAGGGAAATGACGACCTTAAAAAAGAGCCTCTTGTCGTGGCCGGTGGCGGCAACCCGGAGGACAGACTCGGCGGCACCCACAGTATTGGCAAAGCCGGCCACAATCGTATTGGCAGTCTCCTCCGTCATCTGCCACTCGAGGGGATCGACGGGAACCCTAGCAGAAAAGAAACCCTAAACCTAAGGAAGAAGCAATTGGGGGAAATGGAAATGGAAATGGAAATGGAAATGAAAGAGCGAAAAGCACTGACTGTATGTTCATCTGTCGAGAGAAAAGACCACTAACGGCAAGGGAGCAGAGAATGACGATGAAGACGTCGGCGAGAAGAGTGACAAAACTGGAATTCCGGTAGGCACAGTGGTAATAGACCAGCGACCCAATCGCCAACGCCATCGTCGCCTTTATTGGTCTTCTTCTCTCATCCATCATCTCTCTCTCTCTTCTCTCTCTCTCTTCTCTCTCTCTTCTCTCTCTCTCTTCTCTCTCTCTCTCTTCTCTCTCTCTCTCTTCTTGCTCTCTCCTTCTCTTTTCAAGCCTCTTCTTTTCTCTTTTTCCCATCTTGTCCTTTTCTTACTCTTTTTTCCAACCATTACTTTTCTCTATTTATAACCATTTATTACAACTAACTAATCAGTTTCAATTATATTCTATAATTATTAGTCTCCGCCTCCACATTATTCGTTATTATTACTTCCTTACTCCAAAAATGTGACAAGAGACACAACTCAAAATCATCAGCAATGGTGGTTGCTGCAGTGCAACCACACACCCCATTCTATTCTTCGCTTCTTTTATCTTTATCCAATCACTTCACACAAAAAAGATGCATTTTTTGTAAACATTAAATCGAGTCTAAGAACCAACAACAAGAACAATGCTTGTTGTTAGATTGAGTGTTACAACAACTTGGAAACTCTGAATTTTGACAGAACAAGACTACCCACATACATACATACATTTTAGATAACAGACAGAATTCATCCTTCCTTGAATTAGCAACAATTAGCGATCCAAGGACAAAGAAAGAAGAACTAAACACTGATCTGATCCTAGCAAGGGAACAGGATGGGGCATGGATCCCTCTCTAACCTACCACTTGATAAATCCAGTTTTTTCATCTTTTCTTCACACCAAAACAGTTGCTCCCTGGTCATCCTCGTCATTCTCAGAACCCTTGATACCATCTTCACGTCAACAAGCCCAAGCAAGAGCTGAATGTCCTCATGCTTTTGTGGCCAAGAGTTCTTCTTCCAACCTTTTTTCTTTCTCCTCAGTTCCTTCAGCTTCACCACTTTCTGCATTTAGAAGAGAACAGATACATTTTCTTAGTCTCATAGTTAATATCCATAAATACTGGCAGGTAAAGCAAAATAAATAATCAATTGGCTCCTAAATTTCTGCACACAGTAGCTCGTGAGACATTAGATGATTGGCTCGCCTTAGGAATATATTAAAAACTTCCTTGACCCACCTATATGTCCTAACCTATTTCGTAACAAACAAGAAAATGCAAGAACTCCATGATCCACCCGGACATCCAAATTCTATTTTCATCAAAAGCAAGAAACAAGGAATAACCATTCTTAAACTTGAATTAAAAGGTAAAAGTAGCTCAAACTCACTAAGCTGAAACAATGGCTGATAGATTGCTAATAATAATTCATATTAGCATTTTCCCTACCAGAACAAGCATATTAAAGAGCCATTCGTAGCAAACCTTGAATGTCAATTACCCAGCATTTCAAATAGACAACGACAACTCATGGAAAAGATGGGAGGTACCGTGCTAAGAACATACTAGTAAACTTTGGCAACTACCAAGCCTAAAAATCTAATAATTGGGAGGACCAATGCACGCCAAGCTAACCAGTTGTCTATGCTATTCAAAAGTTTACTAGGTATATTATAAAATTGCAATCTTATCACAAGGTGAAGTTCTAAACTTACCTTTTCAAGAGTTGACTGAATCTGGTGTAGAGGAGTTGCAAGCTGGTTCTGATTTCCAAACAGGTTGGTGGCACCACTAGACTTTTTATTCTCCCTTTTCAGGAAAAGGTGGAATGTTAGGATAGAGCTTTCAATTATCCTGATCAGTTCAGGAGCAAGAACTCTTATCTCTGCATCATCAGTCAATTCATGATCTGAGCCTGAATAGATTCATAAAGTTGAGCACTTATAGTCAACACCAATACAAGAATAAGCACAAGAGCCACAAAATCAAAATTACATTCATTGACAAGCAACCAGCAATTTATTTAATTATTATTCAGCAGTATCCGTGACACTCGAATGATTTTCAAGAAATTCACCTCGTATATTAGGAACCTGAAGCAGTTTAGGCAAATTGTTCCTAGTGCGAGCATATATTTCAGCTCTACGGCCATGCTCAAAAGGTTCGTTTTCCATAAACCTTTGTAATAGAACCTGGAACTGTTGAAACTCTTGTGCACTATGGTTGTAACAGGTAGGATTATCATGTTGCCAGGATATCTTCTGACTCATATGAGAATACTGACAATGAAGTGCCTCCCAAGTCAAGCAAATTTGACCTACATATGCTGTTTCAATATCCTGGTATGGATCATTCTCTGGCTGTTGAAGATGTTCAGTCTCATTATCAGGTTCTTCAAATTTTTTTAAGGAAAGACACCGAAGGGGAGAAGCCAGCTTTTTTGATGCAGATCTTGGAGATCGATTTGAAGTTGAAGTACACTGTGAACCTGACATAGTGAGAGGGTGCAGCATATCACAAGATCCGACAAACAAAAATACTATATTTTATCATCAATTACAATTTGCAGGTGGTAAAAGGAAGGCAATATCAGGGTTTTTTTTATCTCCATATAATATCTCTGATCAAACAAATATAACCAGCTCATCGGTTTTTTTACCAGAGAGCTTTACATATAAAACTAGATCATGCACATTGAACCGTTGAACATAATTCTAGCAACTACGATTCTATTTGGGTTTGTGCTTGGGATGATGAAAAATAAGCTAAACTGAATGCAGACAGATATCTAAATCCAAGCTTACAAAAGTGCAAGCTTTTCTTTGGTTTAATTTTCATCAGGCATGCACTTTGGTCCTAATCATGCATCATGTTACACGTCCACACACAAAAACACCTAAATGAACGCAGGCCAGAAACCGAATTAGCATTGCCAACACTACAACTAGCTACATGTGAAGCATACAGAGATGGCATCATGAAAGACTAGATAAACTGATTTTGTTTTCTTTTACCACTAGCTTATCCCCACACAAAAATCGTAGCAACAATAGAAATCTACCTTTGCCAACTTCTCTAAGCTGTTGAGTGCTCATCCGATCAAATAATAGCATTCTTTCACAGTATTTTTCAAACACAGCGTCAAAACCACGCCACCATTGCTGACCTTCTGCCTCCACATCCCTCCATTCGTTTGAGCTTGTCTCTCCCTCTTCCTCTTCATCCTCCCCTTCCTCCGGGCAGGAATCTTCTTCAGGAATCAACACCATAAAACTGTTTCTTCTCAATTCTTTCAACCTCCTCTTAACCTCATTGGTGATAAAATCATCGTCATCCTCGGCTTCACCAGCAGAATCTGCATTTCCTGATTTACACTGATCAGGACCGTCAGTGTTGAGCTTTGGTTCCTCCGGCTCAGCCACTGCCTTGCCTGACAAATTCTTTTCTCCATCTGCTTTCGGAGATTTTCTGAACTTCCTGATTTTCAAAAACTCCATGCTTGATCACCCTACTTTCCTAAACAGACTATTCGACACTCAGCCCAATATTATAAATGTTTGACCAAAACCCACAACCAAATCAAATGGAAATACTAAATAAATAACTGACCCAACAAATAGTAGTTCAGTTCCACGACAATCAGCAACAAAGCGCAGGAAAATCTAAGCGGAAGAAAAGAACCTTTATTTAGCTTGTTGTAAAGGCAAAAGCTCCAAAGATTCCGTACCAAGTTCCAAGACAAGACAACAGTGATGAAATGGCGAAGCGAGCATTTCGTAGAAATGTCATTCCTTTGAATTCAAATAGATGACGTGAATGAATCAATAAGTAACGGAGTAGCACCCATTTGAAAATGAGCAAAAGTAGAAAGCCCTTGATAGAAAAAGGTGATAAAAGGAAAGTAGTTTCATTATGAACCCCACCCACCAAAAATGCAATGCAAGATGGTCCATTCTTCATACCTTTGGCAGAAAACTAGGAATGCATTGAAGCATTAACAGAGATCAGAGCTACCAACAGGGCACACCTACATTCAACTTCTGAAACTCACCAAAAATTAAACACCGGAAGACTAAAATGTCAGATTTTTAGATGATGACTGAGATGCACTAACCCCATAGCCAGTACCAATTCCAAACCCAAAAAAGAAGAAGAAAAAACAACATGCACTGCACTACAAACACACATGCAATGCATATATGAAAATGGCCAAACAGGGCAGAAAAAAAATGCAACATTTTTTCACACTGACCTGAGGATTTGGGAAAGTTGATATGAAGATCAATGTGAGGAGGTAGGAAGAAAGGCACAGCAGAAGCAGAAGCAGAGAGAAAGAGAAACCCTAAGCCCAGAGAGAGCAAAAGAGAAGAGAAGAGAAGAGAAGAATGAAAAATAAATAAAAATGCAATAAATGTGTGAGAGAGTGCAGAGAGCAGAGTGCAGTGTGCAGTGTGTTTTGTTTTGTTTGATTCCATTTCATCTCTCTCTCATTTTCATTTCCCAATAAAATAAATTAAAACTGCACCATTTATATACGTTAAAAAAACAACACTGACACAATAAGCATAAATAAATATATAAATAAATTAAAATAAACATAAATATGTAAATAAATTAAAATAAACATAAATATGTAAATAAAAGCACAGCACAATTCCCTATAAAAAGAATAAAGAAATAAAAGAAGAGGGTGTGAGAAAGCCGCGCAAAAGTTATTTTAATTTGTTACTGTTTAATTTTATTGTAAATAGGAAAATAATTAAAAGCTAGTAAAAAGAAGAATGTAACGGATGTGATATTATTATGCAAAAAAATATATAAAATAAAATTACAACCAAAACTTGTTAATAAACAGCTGAAATTGCAGAACCAAATATATCAATTAAATGTATAACAAGATTATCCTGATTAGGCCATTATTATTAATAATGAAATAATTAAGATTTGTATGATAATAGCTGTAATATCTCAAAAAGCACATTTATTAGTTTTTCTAAAATGAATAAATAAAATACATTCTGCATTTCTAATTCAATTTCTACATAAAAACTTTAAATATATGAATATTTTAAACGATTAAAAATGTATCTAAGAAATTAAATTAGTTTGGGATGTGTGTTTGAAAGTATGGAGGGAAATGGGGTTGCTTAGGTTAGGAGGTAGAGGTGGTGGTGAAGGATAGAAGATTGAGGGGTGTGTTTGGTTGGTGGAATTCAATGTAAATGTCCACAAACACTATACATATTTTAACGTAATATCAATTATGTTATCAATAACTTTACAATAACTTAAGACCTATAATTATACAATCATTTAAAATGGATAAAATGTTATTTTGAATTTTGTAAACTATCATTAATAAGTGTGTTCTTCATTCTCATTATTGAAAATATATTCTAAGCTTTTGGACTTTTATAATTTAAAAAAAAATGTATATCTTTTATTTTGTTATTGTTAATATATGGAATAATTTGGTTGTTTGTTGAAAGTTTGAAACAAAATAAGCGGAATTAAATCAATAGATAATATTTAATAGAGTAATATTATAGAAGTTGTGAATATAAAAAAATTAGTTAATATATGAATGGTGAAAATGTTAAAAATGAAATTAATTTGAATATTGATGATAGATTGTTCTATTATGTGTTTGGCCACATTTTGACAATTTTGTTTAATTATTGCATGAATATAATTTTATGTTAGTTATAATAAAATATTTTGACCAATGGACTTCATTACATCATGCAGCACACACAACATCCTTATTACAGTGCGTAGACTTATCTTTCGATGCATCTGTATAACTAGACTTGTCATACTATTTCAATAAAAAAATCTTGAACAAGTGTAATGTCGTTCAAAAGTTAATAGTGTTTGATTTTAAATTAATTTTAACCACGGAAAATATAATATCAAGAAAGGACCGTTGCATATTGTTATGGAGGAAATGCATGAATCTATTTCAAATTTGTTTATCAGACGTAGAAAGTAGAGACCAAATCCCGCTTTGTTGGGATGTCTGACACAACAACAATTCACGAGAGTTCATCATGAAACCACTTATGTTCCTATTTCGAGATTTTCTGGGATTTTGTAACACAGTAAGAATCACAAATCACACACTCAAACTAATCCCTTTTGCATGGCTCAAGTATTTTCCACATTAAAGAAGGAAGTTTTAGAGCTAAATTCCCAGGATACAACGTTAGTTCAACAAAAGTTTCTCACCCAACCAACTCAAGAGAGTTCCAATTACTACAAATCATTAGATATTTAAAAAAAGAAATTGTTTGCACCAATAGCACACTTAAATTAAATTCTAAATATAATAGTGCATCAACCTTGCAATCGAAGGATGCATCAAAGAAAAAAAGGGAGTAAAAGTGTTTGATCTGATCCATCGGGATTTCAGAGCTGGTTCATTCTAGTGATGATATGTGAATGAAGGTTAGGTTGATTGGTACTTGCTAGAAATTTAACCAAACAGCTGGTATATTCTGAAACCTGCTTTTGACACATGCCAACATATCATAATAATCTGATTTGCTGAAGGAACCACGAAAATCAGTAAAAAGCTTCTCAAACACCTTCCACTGTACTTTGAACGATCTGGTGTAAGGGTATGGAAGAACAACCTGCTCAAAATAACAACTAAAATGATTCAAGGGATATAACCATGACAAACTAACACACTAATGACTGGTGAATTACCTCACAAATAGCCAGCAAGAGAACATACACATTTGAAATTGCTTTCTCTGATTTCAATTTACATGATGACATGTAGAATTACGCTATACATTTGAATGGTATAAACATAAGATGGAAATTCCAAATGGGTAACCAAGAAGTGTTGAGAGGTGTACAAAATGGGAGGTAACAGATGTGGAAAAGTGTAGAAACAGACGAAATTTGAAGGGAAAAAGGATATTTTCATCATTTCATAAAAAAAAACTGAAATTTTAAACAGACGGTTTGCAAACTGGTACAAGTTGTCAATCTATAATTTATTTATTTATTTATCAGAGCAACAGAAAGAAAGAAAGAGACTTACATCCCCTTCACGGGCAAGGCGTTTAAGCAAGGAAAATGTGTGGTCGCTGTTGTCCAAATTCTGGATAACAGCAAGCCAAACCCGAGAAGCAAGTTGGTGGGCGATGTCTCTGGACTTGCCAGAGGCAATGAACTGATCTGATAAACAGAAGAGTTTGAGATGTGAGGAAAAGGTAGAAGCAAGTATGAAGAAGAGTGAAGGGTGATTAGCACATACCAATGATGGTTCCATGAAGAATTCCACTGTGGGGAGGCATAATGAAAGGTTGAAGTTGCTGTCTCAAGAAGAGATAGGTGTGGCCGATGATCTCATGAAAGTGGTGGTCAAGTTGTGGATCGTGAGGCTGAGAAGCAAAGATGCATTGAGTAATGTATAAGGCTGTGAATCTGGTCTTGGAGTTGCTGGGTAGAGGAATGGGGCCAAGCCATGGGAGAGGGAGAGAAGGGTCTGCCATGAGTGGATAATGGTGGGAAATAACAGCTTGCCAGAAGCATTCGCAGTTGGAGCTGAGAAGATATGCAAAATGCTTATTCACACATGCTATCTGCTCCCACTCACTCACTCCACCTCTCAGAAATATCTCTATCAACACATCATCAGGAACCTTCCCTATCTCACAGACCCCCTCTTCTTCATCCCTCTTATTCTCCTCCATTCCCAATTCCCTAAGGATTCCTTCAACTTTCACACTGTGCTCTTTTTTTCAACCAATTAGAGCCCAAACTCACAACACAAGCACTGTTCTATTCTATTATTTAATGCTCCACAAATTCCAGTGAATGGGTTCCCATATTCCTGCCCATCTCCCTCTGAGACTTTATAGTTTATAATTCAAGGGTCATTTTCATCTTTCTGAGACTTTATATCTAGAATCGACCCTCCTACTAATTACCCTTAGGAGACCTAATCTTGGGGGGCCCATGTTGATGAAATTATTTCTCCTTCTGTTTTAAGTTTTGTTTACCATTCTGTTTCAATGATGCTTTCATTGACTCGTTCAAATACGTAATTTGCATTTGAAAAACTACCAGCTACTAATCTGATTGGTACACGTACACACTCAATAGTAACAAGTTAACAACTGAAACAAGTTTTTAAATTTAGTGGTCCCCATAAAATATCTGTAGATATTACTGTTCAGAACTTAGAAATATCCTGATAAGATAATAACAAATAAAACTAACAAAACAAAACAAGACATAATACTATGCATCATATGCAGCGTAAAATGATCACAAGACACCTGCACTGTAGATAGCAGGATCGGGCTCCTTATCCTCTTCCCACGAGTTGCATAACTTATATTAACATCCCCAATTCTACAACCAACACCCACCATCTTAACTTTGCCAATACATAAAAGTACATATATTTACAACACAAATTTTTTATACAACTACATTACAACCTTCAATACTATTACTTTTAATATTTGTTCATATCATTAAATTACAAATTTACCTTTTACTATATATATATATTTATATCTAAACCCATCACATCAAGAGTTGTATCAGAATTGTCAGAGCATAGAAGTATAGAAATAGTAAAAATATACATAAAAAAAAAAAGCAGTTCAAATAGAGTCAAAACAGCAACTGGATATAATAGGCTTCTCTAATAGCCAGAACTCCTTCTGGGCTCTATGCCTCTGATCAATTTCTCGCTACATGGGTCCACTTCCATCCACAAAAGCTCATTAAGTGTTATGGCTGGCAAACAGTACCAGTTTCAGTGCTCATCAGTAGAGAGATTGGGCTCTTGTAAAAACAAATACCCCTCCTCCACCAACTGCACGACCCAAAAGCATATTATCATCCAAATAACTAAGGTAATATAGTCCTCCCACCGATTCCCTACAATTAAAAAGAAATCATCATATACGTTTTTGTCAAAAGAAACACACTAACTATTTCAACAAAGTAGCCCATGACAAACCTTCCTGGATCTCTCACAGGAATTTGAGCTTTGAAAGTGCGGAGAAATTGCAAAATCTGCGGGATAAAAGCACAATTATATGCAACCATAAACAATGTCTGTCTCACTATACAAAACTAAATATGTAAGCTAACAATTTTTACTTGTACACTAGTTCTCTTGCAGATCACAATCATATTAGTATGCCATCAAAGATTGGAGCAAAAACAGGCTTCGTGACATAAGTTACTGGTGTCAATGATATCCATATCCTATGCCATGGCACATTAAAATTAACATCCAAATACAGCCATAATTTAACGTTGACTTACCTGAAGATTTATAAAAGATCTTGGTAGTATTGCTGGAGCTATTAAAGCCTGCAGCTCTTCACTAATATTTATATCTTGAACTGCGATCTGCCAGGTATAAATTGCAGTTTCGTCCAATGTTATAACAGCATCACACCAACTAAAGAAAAATCATTATATTCATACCCAAACACCAACTGAAAGTTCAGAAATAGCCTAGCCTTTACATTGAACTCTTTACACTTTTTTTAGAAATAATCTTAAACCACATAATAAAATTCAGAAATAGGACACGGGAAAAAATGTTATAACATACAATGAATACCAAAAATGAAATTAAATATGGACGATCATTCCAAAAGTTTCAAACCACTTACGTAGAAGAGAAATTATGTATATCCTAAAAAACCCAGCATCTGTTTAGACAGATATTGCACCTCAACTGTAGTAGAAAGGATGCTCAAGAAAGTGAAAACGATTACCTCTTGAAACTGAAGGTATATATTACGGACAGATACAACATTAAACTTGGCGGATACAAGCAGTGTAGCACCTTCTTGTTCCTACACGAAGAAGGCCAATAGCTTTTTATTTTTGAGTCCATGGAGAGAGCACCAAAGCTCAAGCTTAAGTATTTCGTCTAATTTCATTTTTCCAACCAATTAAGGATGGACAAGATGTTAGCAAGAGAGCTTCACATTTGAACAAAACCTTAAAAACAAACACTTTAGAATTTAGAGTTTTCAAGCAAATTATAGGTCTTGAACTTACCCATTGGGGCCTATTGCAACAAAGGTTAAAGCCATTAAGTACAACTCATGTTCAACGAGAACGGACAAAAACAAAGGGAAAGTTCAATGGTTCTTATCCAATTTTAATTTTTCATTTTCCCGTAGGATGAAGTATATCCATCTCTCATTAAAAAACAATCCTTTATGCAATGCATCTTCAAGGAATAGACAGTAGAAATTTCAATTAGATAAAGAAAATATAAGTGACAGAAATACAAAAGACAATTTTTATTTCCACCCAGAATTCCAACAGAACATATTCAAGATTCAACTAAATTTAATACAATCTAGTTGATTTCTTTATAATATTGTAGAAATAAAAAGGAAATAAATAATTGACCAGTGAAGTGTGAAGTTAGTACAAACAAAAGTTACAATCCAATGTCTGAAATCTGAAGTTTAGGACTTTGTCATGTATTATGAAGTTGCAGCCTCCAAAGCAGTAAACAGGACAGGAGAAAGTAAAAGGTGTTGCTTTACCTCTAACAAATTTGGAACACTCCATCGAACCACATTGCGGATAATACCTCCATTAGATTGATCACGACATTCAAATTTTTGAAAGATCTGTCCAATCTATCTCAGCATATGAAAGCAAATGAAGTAATAAAACGGTAAGCAGGGTTGAAGAGATTCATCTTTACCTCTAAACCTTGAATTGATCATCACAGAATGTTAACTTGAAGAAAGAAAGCATAGATGATAAATTGTAGAAAGTGAAATTGAAAGTAGATTGGTATGTACTTGAAAGAAAGGAAGACTAGCAGCAGCTTGGAGAAGGATGAGAACATCAGGGGCAGAAGTGTACTGGAGGCGCCATGTTCCATCCAACTTGGCCAGATTGATTGGGAGACCCATGTTGCGGCCTTCCACATTGACCAGAGCCTCCTCAATGGAGGAGCGTTGATCAGGAGTTGTTAAAAGACCCCTTTGGGTGTCTTGAACAGAGGTCAGAAGTAGATGTTTTTTGCTCTCTAATTCAGAATCATATGCCTTCAAATAAAGCCAAAAACAAAAACAAAGTGGTTGGTAATGCCATGCCATGCCATGGGAAAGGAAAAGTAAGTAGCACGAACCAGAGCTGAAGGCAAGGAGAAGCTCCTAACAGTGAAAGGTCTGTTGAAATGGGAATTGAAATTGGGCCTTCTTGTTATGGAAGTGGAAGAGAGAGATGGTGGGTACAAGGCTGAATGAAAAGCCAGGTCCATTGCTGCAGAAACAGGAGAATCTATAGTACGTTTCACACAGCACAAACACAACACAACAGAACATGAATCCAGAAAGAATCCATAGCAGAAGCTGAATGAAGGAATGAATTAGTTTGATTACCTTTCTCTTGTGTTTTGTTAATTGAATGGCTATGGTTCAGTGACTGGGTATTTCGCCTCGGCTACCACATCCATTCTCATTTCCTCTTACAATCAATTTTCCTTTTCTTACAAAGCTAAATCATCCCCTCTTTTTTTTCTTCATGTTTTGTTTTATTCAATTTACTTCTAATCTTTTACTACATTTTTTATTTTGATATTTATCCATTATTAGTATTTTCCTTTTCATATAATGGTGTGATTAAGAAACTGATAATTGATTTTATGTTAACATTCCAAAATGACTAATAAATAGAGACGCATTTTCTTCAAAAGTGATGAATAAAAAAAAATCTTAAAAATTCATTTTAATTAAAATGAAGTGTTTTATATCAAATATTAAATTGATAACATATTGTCTATATATTATTGATCTAAATGGTGACTGAATATCTTTTGTTGGTTTAGTATTTTCTTTTTTTTTCTTAATTTTGAAATTAGTCTTCTCTTAGATCAGTTAGCCAGGTTGTTTACCTGCTCTATTAAATTCTTATTAGATCAGTATCAATTCCTCATGTTATTTACATGCTCTATTAAATTCGTATTATTAAGAAGTGAATTTTAGTTTTATACCAAGTGAATTTTAAATCTAATTAAACTCATAAAATCGACTCATAAAATTTTACACTATTTATATATAATAAAATACTCTAATCTCATTTGTCATTGCTAATTAACGAATTCAAACTAACACAGATGCAAATGTGACTCACGGATTTCTAGAATATATAATGTAATAAAAGGAGTGAGATAAAAATAATAATATATGTAAAATGAATATATGTGTATTATTATTATTATTATCCCTTTTTCATATTTGTAATAGGGTGAGAAAGAGTTGAAAACATACTTTTAGTGAATATAAATTTGCCTTATAATATTATCATTGAGTCTATGTATAATCTGGTCTTAAAACGTATTTAGGTTTCTTAAGTTATGGAAAGAACTATAAAGAAACTAGTTAATTGTTAAAAATCACATAAGTTATTCTTTATATTTCAAAAATTAATTATAAAATTTTAACAAACTCTAAATCATCATATTTAAGATAGACAAACATTGAATAATGTACATAGTTTCCCACATATCAAACTAAAATATGAGAAAAAAAATTATGAAAAAAATTAAACTGTAAAACAAATAATACACAAAAGAAACTTGATTTAGAGTCATCAAACAGTAATGCCCTTGTCTTCAACCACTGCGCTCTTAACCACATAATATAATCTTTCTTAAAATCAACAAATTAATCTTTAAAATTAAGTTAGTAAAAATTCATAGCTAAATTAATTTAAATTTGCCCATATAATATTAAATCTGAGTTTTGTATATTAAAATGAATTTAAAAATTATTCGAAGTACAAAACTACGTACGAAACATAAAAATATACTGTATTTACTTATAATTTATTATATATAACAAATTTATCAACTTCTATAATAATTGTCTTATAAAATTACTTAATATATACAATGTATAATATAATAAAAAAAACAAATTGGCCTCCGAATTTTTTTTACCATTTTAATTAAGAAAGCTATTTAAATTATATTCAAGCATGAAAAAGGTAGTATTTGAAGTTAGATTGTTTAGAATTAATAAGAATTTTTGTAAAATAGTGTATAAATGTTGTGTGCAGTTCGAAGACAAAGACAAGAAGAAACTGAACTGGAAAGAATCATGATTTGGTACATAACATGGTAAACTTAAATCAAAAGGAAAACCAATGCCACCGTAAATTGAAAACCTAAGGTGAATCTGTTGTCCGTCTTCACAAGTTAAGGGCACCAGAAACATGAAATAAAGATCACTTCCACAACTTCCGCAATGACATATTTTTTTCAGTCTCCTTTTTCATCACCTTCGCCACAGCCATCTCGAAATCCTCCTGAGTCACGTGTACTCTCCTTTCCCTCAAAGCAAACATACCAGCTTCAGTGCATACAGCCTGCATAAAACACAGTTTGAGCATCACAGATACTGAAATAGCGTATTAATTTAACAGACAAACTAAATTGCTCTGTTCCTGCATTATTATGAATACTTAAAAATTAAGGCTCGTTTTACTATGTCATCAATTCTACTAGCATTGCTGATTTTTTTGATATTATAATGGATTCTCTTGCCAAATCGTGATAAAATCTCACTATTATATAAAAGGCTCGGCATCCTGAGTAGTAATAATACATGTGAAATATCTCAACTAGTTACTAATCCATTATAAAATCTCCCAATCACATAGCAGTAGTTTATTCTTGCTACTATTTCCTTGTATTTATACGTCCAGCTAAGCACACTATACTCCTTCTGTATAGTCTGCCTTGGTGGCTCAAGATTCTGCAATATACACTCAGATGTGATTGATGCACCACTATTTATTAATGTATTCCATTTTATCAAAGTCGTTCCTTGTATGTTGACTATTTTCATGGTATCTAGGCAAAGACGAACTCACATTTTATTTACTCTAACTCTCGAAGGAAACTTACATAAACAATCCCAGCCTCATGACATCGTAGAAGTTCTCTAGGGTTTTTCCATAAAGAAAGTGACATGTATATGTTTGCATAGAGAAAAGAAAAAATTATATATGAAGGCACGACACCCATCATCTTAATAAATATAATTATATAACCGTAGGTTAATAATTCCTTGATACGAGATCAGCAACACCATCACAGATTGCTTCAACAAGGACAGTTTTTAATTCGATTGTATAGCAAAAGGAAAAACCAAACATATGATGCAAATGAAAAAAAAAAATATACCTTAAGTTCAGCACCAGATGCTCCATTCATCTTCTCAGCAATCTTCTTCAAATCAATGCCACGCATTAAATTCATTCTCCTTGAATGGATTTTCAAAATATCTAGCCGAGACTGCACAAACAAATACAGTTATTTCAGGAATATTTGTTATGAATGCACAAGGTGCACCCTTTATCCCATTACAAATACATTAACAAGTAACATGAAGGCAAAAAAGCAAACCTCTTCATTGGGGTTAGGAAATTCAATCTTCCTATCAATACGTCCAGGTCTAAGGAGAGCTTGATCCAAGATATCAATCCTATTAGTGGCCATCAAAACCTACAATAGAAAATTTATCTTCAGAACCTCCACAAAGAATTGTGAACTTATCTCAAATGAGTCAAATAGAGTAAATAATATCCCTTATGTTCAACTGCTTCAAGTTTCTATTTACAACAGTGGACATTAGACTAGCTTTAAAATTTCCCATTTTCCCTTAGTGGTACAACATAACAGTATAGAGCTCCTTTTACCTTGATCTTATTTGAAGCTTCAAATCCATCCAACTGGTTGAGAAGTTCCAGCATAGTACGTTGTACCTCACTGTCACCATTGCCACTTCCAGATTCCATCCGAGCAGATCCAATGCTGTCAATTTCGTCCATGAAGATAATTGATGGAGCATGCTCCCTGTCAAGAAGACAAGCGTTGCATGATAATATTTATATATAATAACAGATTAGGAAGTGTACAAATAACATAAAACGAAAATCTGAATAAAAAATGTTAGGCATAACTTCTTAAGGAGAATAAAAATGTCAACCTTCCCTTTACAGGTGCACTTATTAGTGGAAATTGCAAAAAGGACATAATATTCACACCAAATTCAATCGACACCTGATACATTGTATGCATCTAAGACCAAATTTGACAATCAAAATCTAAGAAACTATGCATAAATCTTTGCCCCGAATCGAGTTAACCCAACCCCTCTTAAAACTATCCCCAACTCACAAAGCCATGAAAAGTTCACTTTTAGAGAAATGCTAGAAAATACCCTAAAACACACACTGTCCTATTACTTAAGAGTTTATTGAAAGCTACAAAATCAAGAGAGGCTCGTCAAATATTGGGAACCCCACAAATTTTGGGGTTTTTAAACCTGAGAGGGTCTACTGCTAGCATTTCTCTTGTTTCCCCTTTTACTTTGGTATAAACAGATAATATGAACAGAGGAACCTAAACAAAGGGTACAAACCTGGCCATAACGAAAAGCTCCCTGACCATTCTAGAACCTTCTCCAATGTATTTCTGAACCAATTCAGAACCAGACACCCTTATGAACGTACAGTCAGTATGATGAGCCACTGCCCTAGCCAACAACGTTTTTCCTGTACCAGGTGGCCCATACAGCAGGACACCCTGTGATGTGTTCAAGAGATTTAGCAAACAGAAAATCAACATCCAAAGTTTGCTGATTGAATGACATCAAATTTAGCAACAACTGCAAAATGGAGACTACCTTTGGTTGTGCAATTCCAAGACTCTCAAAGAGCTCAGGATGCTTAATTGGTAGCTCGATGACCTGCATATTTAACCACACACATGAGGCCCAAAAATAATACTGATCTTTTCTAATGTACAATATACATATACGTAGAAAAATACATGCATACAGAAAATAACACAGGAGTGATGCATGGACAGACACTGATGGATTGGAAGAAATATCAGGCCCTATCCTTGAGAGATTATGTGCATTAAAATGCTAATAATATTGAAAGTTCCGAATAATGTACCTCTTTGATTTCTTTGATTTGCTGGTCTAAACCACCAATCATGTCATAGGTAGAATCAGGAACTTTCTCAACTTTCATCAGATTGACCAACGGATCAACTTTACTGGGCAGAACTAAATGAAGAACATAGCTATCATTGCGAAGTGCAACTCTAGTGGATGGAGTGATCTTTGTAATGTCAATACTTTTGTCAATGTCGACAACGTATTTTCCTTCTGGGTGGACCTGGGGAAAAGTAAAGGAAAAATCAGCACTTCATCTTGGTTTTGATCCTTTTTTTTTTGTCAGTTTCGCAAATAAACAAGCAGTACCAACAATCAGATGAAGTCAAGCGTTGGTAACTAACAGGTGAAAATAAATGAAGCAGTGTCGTTTGATGCATCTTTTCAGAACTAAACATAGCATAAACTCATCCAACACTCAGCAATCCTTGAGAATAATTAGAAAAATAAGACATCATAAATATAGATCTATAAGTGTGTACTCTACACCAAAAGGAGAGACATCTATAAAAATATAATTGGAGAGCATTAAAGAAAGAGGAGCAAAATTAAAGAAAAAAGAGACAAAGGAGGGGTTGACCTTGACAAGGACTTTGTTCTTGCCCATCACTTTGACAACTTCTCCGACATAGGAGCCAGGCTCCTGTAGAAGCTGCAACTCTTCGCGTAGCATCCTCACTGTGGAAATTGAAAAGAGATGGAACGATGAATAGAATTGGATAATGGAAGGCGAAGAATAATTAAAGTAGGGCTAGGGTTAGGGTTAGCGGACCCCTGGAATTGAGCTCGTTACGCTGAGCCTCAAGACGGTTGAGGTTATGCGTCTTTTGACGGAGAAGGAGCTGATGCTCGTGGATGTTGAGGGAATAGTAGTGGCGGAGACCCTCGCCCTGCTTGGTGGGCTTGGCGGAGCAATTCTCCTCCGGCACGGCCTCCACATGCTTCACTTCAACTCCCGCAAGAGCCATAATTAGAAAGATAGATTCACCGATTCAAAATCAGAGCGAAACCCAAATCACCAGCTTCTTGATCCTCTTTCTCTTCTTCTCTTCTCTTCTCTTCTCTTTTCTCTTCTTCTCTCTTCTCTCTTCCTGGGTTATGCTATGTCGGTTGGTAAAAGGGAAATACCAAAAACAAACCTCTACAAGTACTGTTACTTGCCTTGCCCAACACTACAACCCATTCTTCTATTGGGCTCTCTCGCTTCTCATGGGCTGGCTCTACGGCCCATCCTAACCCCATTCTTCTATGGGAATTTCTTCCTGCACCCCTATGTTTTTCTTCCCACACCTCTAAAATTTTAAAATTCCAAAACTAGCCTTGACCTTATTTGAAAAAGGACACTTGTATTTCTTAAATTACGGATTCTGAAATCCATAAACATGCACGAATTTGCAAATCTGGAAAATTAACAAACTTACCAATCTCTGAAAGACTTACGGATGCACCAATATGAAAGTTTTGCAGATTTCCTGTTCTGTAAACCTAGCGGACTACACTGTCTGAAATCACAACATATGTATTGTGAAAACGAAAATCTACAATAAAAATGGAACAGTAGATCCGAAAAACAAAAAAAAATATTACTTACCTTCTTTTTCAAACAAAAAATCAGAAACCATCGATCACCATCAAGAGAAACGTCTTTCTGTTCCATGAGATGAAGTAACACCACTCTTGAGAGAGCAATGTAGTTTGTTTGTGTGCAAAGGAAGAAGAAAAAGTAGAGTGTGGATATTGTGGTTCATTTTAGGGTTTTTTACAAAATAATAGGGGTAGGTTTGTCTTTGCATAACATTATGGGGTGCAAAAATAAACGTAGGGGTGCAAGAAGAAACTGCTTTCTTCTAATGGGGCCTCTCGCTTCTCATGGGCTTTACGGCCCAACAATATTTCCTCTCTCCAGTCCAAGATTCATTCATTATTTACTATTTTTATTAATTAATTGATTAATAAGAAGAATGAGTGAAAAGTAATGTGCGGACAAGAGCGACGTGGGAGGAAGGAAAGAGCGTACGTGGTGCGATAGTGTGTGCATCTCCGCAGCAGATCAAATAAAACAAACCAAATACATCCATCACTGTCATCATCATCATCATCATCATCTTCTTCTTCTTCTTCTTCACTCTCACAATCCCAATCTCATCACGCACTTCCATCACTTCTCTTCTCCAATCCTTAGGGTTTTCACCCTTTCTCGCATCGGATCTTCAACCTCTTCTCCGATCTCAAAATGCCCGCTGTCTATGGAGCTCGCATGACCACCTTCGAGGACTCCGAGAAGGAGAGTGAATACGGTTACGTTCGCAAGGTTCGTTCTCTTCTCCGCCCCTCAGTTCCTCGTCTTTTCTGTTAATTCGTTTCTTCCACCACTCGCTGCCATCTTCGTTTCCACCGTCCGATCCAAATCCAATCACCTCCCGTCTCATCGTTTGATTCGCTTTGCCTGTTGATCTCCATGCTCGATCGCCACTGCCAATTTCGCATCTTCGCTCTGCTACTTATTTCTCGTTATATCACCTTTTTTTTCTTTTACAACCGTTTGCATCTTCAATCTCTTCAATTGCTGCCCGATCTAACTTTTTTTCTTTCTCCTTTTTAGTTCTTCCTTTCTTCTTTTTTTGGACCGTTTTACTGTACATTCTGCGCTTTTTTTGCGTCTTTGTATGCTGTTCTCGGAATCCCTTGAGGCTAGGTTACTTTTGCTTCCTTGAGGATGTGATCCACTTAACTCTTCGTTCTCGTTATTTTTTTTTTATTCTTTGGGCTCTGGAAGTTTAACACGAGGGTCATGGATGGATGCTGAATTGTGTTTTCCCAATGAAAACAGGTCTCGGGACCAGTCGTGGTTGCGGATGGCATGGCTGGGGCTGCTATGTATGAACTGGTGCGCGTTGGTCATGATAATCTCATTGGGGAAATTATTCGTCTTGAAGGGGATTCTGCTACTATCCAAGGTGCAATTTTGAGACTGCATACTGCGTTGATAATACCACATTTTCGTCTTTTGATCGTTTATGTTGACTTTTGTTAGTTTTTAATGAAAACCTATTTGGTTCTCTGCAATTTTAGTTTATGAGGAAACGGCTGGTTTGATGGTTAATGATCCAGTGTTACGGACGCACAAGGTGAGATTCCGTACACCTTTTTCTTATGTTTAAATTCTTACTGTGAACTTCAGCTGATAAGCAGTATGTTTTATAACAGCCTTTGTCCGTGGAGTTGGGGCCTGGAATATTGGGGAATATTTTTGATGGAATTCAGGTGTGCTTTTTCCCTAAGCAGAACATTTAAGGATTACATATCACTTCAATTGCTATATGCTGACCACTTCATGATTTAAGTTTTATTTTCTTGGCCTGTTCTTTCTAACTTAAATGTTTCTTTATTGTGACAGAGGCCTTTGAAAACTATTGCTAAAAGATCTGGCGATGTCTATATTCCTCGGGGTGTGTCTGTTCCAGCACTTGACAAAGATACACTTTGGGAATTTCAACCTACAAAAATTGGTACTAGAGAAATAAAATTAATTTTCTTTTTATTGTTAATTTCTATATTGAACAGAAGTATTACATGGACCGTTTTCTTTTCTGATATTCTACTTTCTTCACTGATGACAGGTGAAGGTGATCTATTAACTGGTGGAGATTTGTACGCTGTATGTTTCTGTTGCCTTTAGGTTGGCTTGCAATTTGTTCCTATTCTGTGCATCTCTTTTTTTTAAATCTTGTGAATTATTTACCGGTGCAGACTGTTTTTGAGAACACTCTAATGAAACACCATATTGCACTTCCTCCTGATGCCATGGGAAAGATTACCTACATTGCACCCCCTGGCCAATATTCTATAACGGTCAGTTTTTTTTAACTCCTCTCTTTTTATGTACTGTGCTTTTTTCTGTGAGATGATAATTTTGTAGTCCGTTTTTTTCTTTTCTGACATCTTTTTGGAGTGATATTCATGGTCTCTCTTTCTCTTTGCTTCATATTCTTCTGATGATGGCAGGATTGCCAAGCTTACATACGTATTCAACATCTCTATTCTCGCATTCAGTAGCTTCTCTTATTCTCTGCTATCTATGATTTTAATCCTTCTATTATTTTCAGGATGAGGTATTGGAACTTGAGTTTCAAGGTGTCAAAAAGAAATTCACCATGCTTCAGGTTTATAACCATTTATTTTGTTCATTGTAGCAACTGAATTGAAGTATTGCTCTTCCTTATCAGTATCCTACATTACAACTTTCTTTTGGGTACTTTACCCATTTTCAGACTTGGCCTGTACGTTCACCAAGGCCTGTTGCATCAAAACTTGCAGCTGATACTCCTCTTCTTACTGGTCAGGTAAACTCAGTTGTTATTAGTTGTATCATCCATGATGTAATTGTGATAGTTTTCATGGCTAATGACTTCTGTTTTGTACAGCGTGTTCTTGATGCCCTTTTCCCCTCAGTTCTTGGTGGGACTTGTGCCATACCTGGAGCTTTTGGCTGTGGGAAAACAGTCATCAGTCAGGCTCTTTCTAAGGTAAACTTAATACACCCTAACTAGCTTGCTTTGTGGAGGTATTTTTGGGGGGGTGTTGTATGCAGCCTTAATCAATGAGTCTGATTCCAGATTCAAACTCATGAACCAGTCACCAAGGTGAAACTGTATTGTTGTACCTAGGCTAACTCTCAACCTAATACGCCCCATTAAGACAGTTTTTTAATTATTAATATTTTCTATAATTTTTCTTTCCCCTCTTCTGTCAGTATTCCAATTCTGATGCTGTGATCTACGTCGGTTGTGGGGAACGCGGAAATGAAATGGCAGAGGTACTTTTTTTTCAGTTGCCTGTATCAAAATACTGCATTTCTTATTTTGAAGTTGGCAAACTAATTGAATGATTGTTCAGGTTCTCATGGATTTTCCCCAACTTACAATGACATTACCTGATGGTCGTGAAGAATCTGTCATGAAGCGTACAACACTAGTGGCTAACACCTCAAACATGCCTGTGGCTGCTCGTGAAGCTTCAATTTATACAGGTGACTTTGTAGCTATTAAATTCTAGAACATCTATTTATTGTTGGTAATTAATATATACTAATTCTCTCGAATTGCCAAGTACAATTTGGTTGGCTTTGTGAAAGTCTTGTAGGATTTCAATCTTTGCTTATCTCAGTGATTGCGCTGCAATAAACTTTGTTGTAGATCCATGCTTAGTGTCAAAATATTCTGCATATTGGTTATTTTCACCTGGCTCAATTTTATTTTATTTGCCCTTATAATGGACCGGTTTGACCTGTGTACTGCATTTTTTATTTAATTGCAGGAATCACATTAGCTGAGTATTTTAGAGATATGGGTTACAATGTCAGTATGATGGCTGATTCTACATCTAGATGGGCAGAAGCATTGCGTGAAATCTCTGGACGACTGGTGAGAATTTTATTGCCTGTTAGGAAGATTTTTTATTTTAGTTTTGTGTGCTTAAAATACATATATTATTTTGTAGTTTTCCTGACTAGTATAAACTAGGCCATTTATATACAATTACAATTGAGACATTTTCTTTCCTGACTAGTATAAACTAGACCATTTATATACAATTACGATTGAGAAACATGAGGCATGGACCCTGGTTAATGGATTTTGATGATAATGTTGTCTTCCACAGGCAGAGATGCCTGCAGATAGTGGATATCCTGCTTACCTCGCTGCTCGTTTAGCCTCTTTCTATGAACGTGCGGGGAAAGTAAAATGTCTTGGAGGCCCTGAACGAACAGGTAGTGTAACAATTGTTGGGGCTGTTTCACCACCTGGAGGAGATTTCTCAGATCCTGTGACATCTGCAACCCTCAGCATAGTTCAGGTAAAACTATACCTTCAAATATGGTTGAAAGGGGTAAATTCATGCGAATTAAGTCAGCAATAAGCTTCAGGTTGTTTTGACTAATGTCCAATATTTAAAACCCTGATCAGATTTATCACTATGAATAACCATCTAGTTAATTCCCTTTTTACCTATTATTCAATGACTTCCGATTCATTGTATAAGTTTATATTTGCTGATTGACAGGTTTTCTGGGGTCTAGACAAGAAGCTTGCTCAGAGGAAGCACTTTCCTTCTGTGAACTGGCTTATTTCCTATTCAAAATACTCAACGGTATGTCCTGAAGTTGGTTTTTAGTAACTCATTATCCTGCTGTTTACATTTGTATGCATATACTTCGTGTTTTGGTTCCATAATTTTTCAATTAATATTTTCTTTTTGGTATCTTTAGGCCCTTGAATCCTTTTACGAGCAATTTGATCCAGATTTTATAAACATTAGGACTAAAGCTCGTGAAGTTCTGCAAAGAGAAGATGACCTGAATGAAATTGTCCAGGTATGTTTTTTTGTTGGTTCTATTATATTGATTGTTTTGTCAAAAAAATGCACCGATGCTTAGGATGGGATTAAGAATCGTTCAGCATCTTCTGAGAATAGATGTGGTATCATAAGTAACTTGTGGACAAACCATTATTTATTCAAAACTTGGGTATGCATAATTTGATGAGTGGAGCTCTAAATAAATACTACTAAATTATGGTGTGTGTAGTTTAGAAAATTTATTAGGATGTATACGCTTTTGTTCTATAATACATAACTGAATAATGTGTTTACTCCAGCTTGTGGGCAAGGATGCTTTAGCTGAAGGAGATAAGATCACCTTAGAAACTGCAAAGCTTTTGAGAGAGGATTATCTTGCTCAAAATGCCTTTACACCGTAAGTCTCCTTGTAATTGGTTAACTTCTTTAGTATGTATTATATTATTGTTTTTATTTGCTGTTCTTATGTTGCGACCTTTTGTGTGGCTGTGATAGATATGACAAATTCTGCCCCTTCTACAAGTCTGTTTGGATGATGCGTAACATTATCCATTTCTACAATTTGGCCAATCAGGTATGTATGGACTAAGGAATCCGGCAATGGTTTAGTTTTGTTTATATTAGGAAAAAAATCCATGGAAACATAAAGATGGATTTTGTGTTCTGTTCATTGCATCGTGTCTGTCATCCCTCACATATTTGGACAAGAAATGGTTGTTTCTTACTTTCTTTGTGTTCTGCATTCTTGATGATACCTCAGCCAAAGTGTTATTATTACTCTTACCTGAACAGAAATTTCAGTTAAGATGGCTAAATGGCATTCAAAGTTTAGAACTTTAATGTGGGCTGGCTACATGTGCAGGCAGTAGAGAGGGGAGCTGGTACAGATGGTCAGAGGATAACTTACACCCTTATCAAGCATCGTGTGGGAGATCTCTTCTATCGATTAGTGTGAGTACTTGTAGTGCTACACATGATGACTTATTTTGACATGTTAAGTAGGTCTCTTATTCTATTGATCTGTTGCCATTGCAGGTCTCAGAAATTTGAGGACCCAGCAGAAGGTGAAGCTGCTTTGGTCGCCAAATTTCAGAAGTTACACGAGGACCTAACTACCGGTTTCCGCAACCTTGAGGATGAAACCCGATGAATGAAAGATGATGGTGGGTAGTTTGCGCAAATATTGTGTTATTCCTATTTAAGAGGCAATCTGGCGTACCAGGGTTGCAACGTCCCCAGCGTTCTCATATTTGACTGTTTGATTCATTCATATCACATTTATTTCCCTTCTTGGTGCTGGTTTGGCTTTTGATCTAGTTTCATGTGTACCTATATAATCCTGTGTTTTCGGTCAATCCCTAGTTTGTTTATTGAGAATAAGAAATGAAACGTTGTTCTTTCAATATGTATTTAGGAGAATAAAATTATTTTAGAACATTAAATGCCTGAGGGTATGTGGATTCTGGATTCACAGGGTTGGAATTTTTGGGGGAAGTGAATCATCTCGAATCCTGTATTTCATAGATGGACTTTTTTTGTAGCAATGAGTATTTATTCCAATTATTTTGCATGTCAAGTTTTGTGATGCTAAAATTTAGAGATACTAACTCTTTTCTTACACCCGCTCCCTTACCAACATTTGCGCGATATGACTATTTCTTGAACCAGAGTGGTTATGTTATAGGCATATGTATTACGAACTACAATTATAAATTATAATTTAACCAAGTATCATTCTTATACATTATAATGTTGCATAATAATTATGTCAATGATCATGATATGGAGTTTATTAATTAGACGATCTAGGTTCTTCTTTCAATCGAATGTTACCTCTTGACACCTATTCACACAAACAAACGTTCTACTTTACTACTAAAACTCACTTCAACTTTGCTATAATTATAAGTAATTATCACGCTCTGAAAATTTACATTCTCCCCACCTATACGAGAAACCACTTCAACGCAGCACAATGAGGCATTATTGATACTCAACATTATTCTATCCCTTCCTTTTTATTTCTTTTGTCACTAACAGATATCTCTGATCCCCTTATTTATTTTAATGAAGAATTGTTACTTTTTGTAATTTTAATAAAAAATGCTCCAATGTAATATGTACTAAAATTATTTGACATACTAACATAATTTATATATTTCCTGCCCTAAATAAGTAAAATCTTTTCACGCTAAAATTCCTTGTAACCTTATCAGCTTCTGTACATTATGCATTTTCCCTTGCACAATTAATAAAACAAATGACGAAATTTCGTTGACGGCAACAACATACATCTCCATGGACAGGAAGAGAAAACAAATATATGTATTATACGAAATAGAGGTTGGTCCAAAACAAAGTATGAATATATAGTGACATTAACCACTGTGAGTGCACACGCCATTGAAATTAACTAACAAGTACAAATGATAAGGATTTGGCTTTATCACAATGGGTCAATCATCCAGGACCAACTTTAGGAATATCATAATGCTCGCTCATGTTTGCAAGATACTGGTTGAAATCTTGAATTCTATCACGGTGAGATTTATTAGAAATCTTGGCCAATCTGTGAACATCAAGTTGCTCCCTCTGCTCTATGTATCTCCTCTCTGCTGGTGTAAGATGATCATCATAATGGGCACCCTTCCCTTTCCCACTGCTCAATTCCCTTGCCGTATTTGTATCCTCATCATTCAAATCTTTAGTTTCTTCTGCGCTTCCACCTAAATCAAATAGCATTATATATACAGCATAATCTATGTTCAATAGAACACAAAACTATTCAAGAAAACCAACAAAAACAGAACTGTGGCTCTGTACGCAGGCACTCCAGAAATCATTAGCTTTGCAAACAACAGTAAGAAGTTATGATATGTAAGAGCTATCTTTCATATTCCAAGTTTCCATAAACCATTGCCCCTCATCAAATTTCACAGCAACAACAAAAATATATCTCTTCAAGAAGTCCACATAAGTTGAAGGGTTTAACATGATTAAGATTATTGCGGCTATCGCTCACCTTGACCACAGTGGTGTTCTTCCAAAACCAAAACAACTTTTTTATGTTTTACTCAGCCATAACCAAACAATCTTACAGATAAACTAATTAAGTAACAAATTCATGAAAGTTCATGTCCTCAAGACGATTCCATTATTTACTACAACGTAAAATAGAACCATTTGCCATTTCACAGGATGAATGACCACACATTAAGAGTCAAGACAAGTTTTAATTATCATTGCTTGAATATTCAGCACCCTGAGAAGTTTAATTAAGGCCTCAGTAAATGAAAGAACAACACAACATAGATGTAATAATATGTTGCCCTGAAACAACCAACCTGCTGAAATCTCATCTTCGGCAACTTGCAGAAGTTGATCTTGGTTTCTTTTGTTCTTCTTTTTCTTCTTCTTCACTCCACCAGCCACATCCAGAGCTTTCCCCTTCAGCTTCAATTTCCCACCAACTACATTGTCATACGATGACATCTCTGTCCCAAAAAATAAAATAGGATTGAAGACAGTTTTTTTCAAAAGAAATTCTCCAACTACGTAGCAGATATCCCCACATAACCAGTTAAGGACGAAACGATTTTGGGGGAAGATGAATATTTGGGGGTACTAACAAAAACCCTAACTTGTTGATGTGCATGGAAAGAGCTAAAACAGTTTAAGAACGACATCGATTAGGATCAAGTATTGGACGAGCATGCATCAAATATCAAATTATTCAATATACTAATTCGCAAAATTCATAAAAACAACACAAATAAACAGAGTGAAACAAAATTCGCATTGAAATCATTAAATCGGAAAGGTTGAGAAAGTGAAAGGAGTGAGAATCGCACCGATAACGGAAACGCTCTGAATGAAAGGGTGAAACTTTCCGATCTTTAGGGCTCAGATGGATTTCAAATTCTTAATCTTATACCTTTTTTCCCCAAAAGACACGACTTTTTTGAAGAGAAGGATTTATGTTATTATTCAATACATGACTTAAAAACTTACAAAGATTACCCTAATTTAAAATTTAAAAATAAAAATCAAATTATTAAAATAAAATTCTAAATTTTAATTGAAAAATAACAAATTATCTGTGCTGGTGTATGTAACTTTTGTTCATAAAAAATGTATGTTTCTCAGAAATACATCAGATTCTTTATCCATAATATTAGATCAAATTTATTTATAGATAAAGTAAATTTAAAATTCAAAACAATCAAATTTTGCCAATAACTATTTTATAAGAAGAAAATTGGTGCAAAAATTAGTGGCATCAGTGTTTTACCCTTGACCATGGCCCACTACTAAAATTTCTTTTTCCTCTTAGTCTTAAAATATTCAGTTACTTTTGTAATCATTATTTGAAAGTTTACCAACAATAATTTCTAATTAGTTGAATTTTATCATTTTCTATTCATTTTTTGCTACTTATTTATTAAACATTGTAACTTTTTTATAAATTTTGCACCAAACAACTTAAGAATGGATGATTTTTCAGAGGAAGCAACTTTTAAAGTGAAAGATGAAATGAAACAAACAAAAAATCCCTATAAAAATTTGTGCTCGTCCTTGATCATGAAATAACCTTTGCAATGTATAAAGACACAATAATCAAGATTAAGTGGCACCCTAATTGAATATCTGACACTAGATATATCTTGATCTATATTTCAATGAATAACTCCAATCTATGTAACATCATGCACTTATTTTTAAAATTATGTAAGACTCGTGTAACATATATATTTAGATATGTATAAAAAATTTATAACATAATAAATATGTATTTAAAATTTTGTAAATTCAAATTATAACCTCTAGGATTTAATAAGTTTTTGATACCTCTAAATTTGGTTCATGTTGAAATTGATATTTAAAAAACATATTCGATATTTTCTATATTTAACATTGAACACATACTTTTTCTGTAGTTTTTAATAGTAGTGGAGTGTGGTGGTGAGCCTGAGAAAGAGCAGAAAGATCTTAAGTTGGGAGTCAAGATTCCAACTTCACATTATCAAATTCATTTCAATTAGAGATGTGAATTGCAAAATCTTATAAATATTTTTTAATAAAATTAAATTTTATTGTATATGATTAAATACAACTTAAAATTCACTTTCCTAATATAATTTCAGAACTTCTAAAAAATTATTTAAACCTGGCCACTTAAATAAAAATACATTCAAATTATATCATAATTAATTAATTAAAAATACAGTCAAATTGTATTATACAAGGAAAATAAAAGCTTGAAGCAATAAAATGGTGCTTGTGCTTGTTAAAGCAAACTTGCAAATAATTATCCAGTGTTTGGTTCCATAGCATAAGGATTGAGGGAAACAAATTTTCGATTGACGTTACATTTTAAAATTTACAAGTTTTTGTCGTAAAATCCCTTATAGGTTTCAGATACAAGAGAGGAAGATTCACACGAAAAAAAACATAAGACATATCTGTTATATAATCTTACATGCACTTGGTCCACTTCCCCTTCCTTTTGGTTTGGGTCATATCAATCCCTTTACAACAAAGTTGTCACGAGTGTGTTCTATTAAATTGTTAATTTGATGTTTAGTTCTTGAACTCTTTCGTTTTGTTACATTGCATTTGCATACCTACCACAGGGATTTCAGCTTGTGATTGAAGAGCTCAGAAATTTCAAGCTTCCAGCCTGAAGGTTGGTTCACCAATGTTTACCTGGCTTTGTTCGTTGTCCCTGCTTATACCTGATGACTTTGGATTATGAAACTTGATATGTGAAGGAAGAAAACAGATATTGAAAGTAAGCTACAGGAACAGAATAAAACTTCAAATTGCATCCCAAAATCAAGTTCCGACATTAGCTTAAAAATTCTGGTTCAATAATTAATAGTCCTCAGAGAAAGTGTACTCTAACATGCATCTTAAGGAGGCACCAAGCAAAGGCTGTAAACAATAGAAGGCAACAGATGGCGTCCTTAGTTTTCACATGGCATAAAAGCCAACTGGGGCCAGACAATCTGTCTTCAATAATCATTCTTCAGTATATTCCTGGAATTATTCTGTAGGGTACCTTGTCGCAATATAGTTTCCAGTACTTGCCATACCTGCATGCAATGAATTTTTTTTAACTTCATTTGCAATGGTGCTGACCCAGAAGAACGACAGAATGTTCCAATTTCAGTCTATGTAAATGAAAAGTTTACTTGAGTTCCATTATTAATAAAATATTGGTTTTGAAGAACCATTCATTTTATTCTTTATAATTGTGCTGCTTTTATGGAAACAAATTGCTGGCAATTAGGGGTAGAAACGATTTTATAAATTTGTTTCTTATGCCAGCACTACCACTTCATGTTGAGTCGTGCTCAAGATTCTTTTGCTTTTTATATTGTGATTTGCTAGCACACTTTTGAAACAGTCTAATTCCACTGGGCTACCGGTCTGTTGATTTCATAATGCCAAACAAATCATGCCTATGTATCCCACCCCATTAAGTTGTAGCTAAAACATAACATAGTTCAGGCTAAAGAGGGTGTTCGGGAAACAAAATCATACAAGAGGTAACATCAACAGATAGAATCATTGAACTGAACGCTTACTTGGATCTGCATCGATCATCATCACGTTTTGCTCGATCAAAGAGAAGGATGGTAAGAAATATCACGTAGAAGTAAGGCAAAAACTACAAGGGAAAACAAAAAAACTGAGTTCAACATTCTCTCCAAAATTCAACTTGTACAAAGAAGAAAGACGCCCTTACATGATTAAAAAGAGCTGGGACTGTCCAGAAGAAAGCTGCCAGTATTTCAGGGACATAATGAAAATGACGAGATAATCCCCACCTGCAGGTACCAACGTAAAAGAGAATTGTTAGTTTTTCCAAGACAAAGGTGTATTTTTTTTATACACGAGCATTGTTTATTCTGAAAAAAGAAGAGTACTCTACGCAAACAACATTATCGTGAGATATAAAAGACACGAGCTATAGAAATTAAAAGCCCCTTACGGTTAAGAAATAACACTCAATTGTAAACTATCAAAATCCACTTTTTATAGAATTAGGACCTATTAAATCAATTGCCATCTCCTAAAAAAAACTCAAATGTCCATAATCATGCCCAACAAATGGTGAACATAAACCCCTCAATCAGGGAGATAATGAAGGTATGGTCTCACTTCTCAGTAATCATACAGAAATTTTAAGTGAAAACTTACCATCCTGCGGTTAAAAGAAGGCTTCTTTTAGTCTCCCCGGTAGTAGTGGTATACGAGGCCTCTATCTGCAAAAGTATTCATTATGTCTTAGCTTGTATAAGCCTATTGCAAAATGTGTAAGCATTCTCTGACACATTCTATAGAAAATAGAGTCCAAATTAAATTTACACAGCATATACTGGGTACTACACCTTTGAAGGAGCTTTTCCCCAAACCGTGCTTTTTCCATTTGTCCTACGAAATTCTTGCCTTTGTCTGTCACAGTCATAGTTGATGAATATGCAAAGAATGCCAGCCAATAAAATTGAGAGCGCTAGCTGGAAGACAAAAATGGAAATTTTCAGAAAAATCAGAAATGATAAAGAATAAAGATAAGAAAAACTCTGCTGGCAACTCCACTAGTTAACTCAGCTCTAACTAACTTTACATCTCGTTCCCCCGCATCCATTGGACTACAACATATAAGCATCAGAAACAGGATGGAGATGGTACCTCAATGCCGAGATTTACAGGATGGTTGACAAGGTACATTCCAGGAGATGTATACACAGATGGAACCCACACCAAGCAACCCCAGCAAATATAAAATCCAGCTGCAAGATTAAAGTGCTATAAGATTAAGCGATACAATCAACAAGTTTAAAAAGCAACACGTATAGTGAATTTAGCAATAAGATATACTTTTAATAACCTATGAAATCTAACGATGTAAATTCTTTTCTAATCAGAAAAGGCCTTTAAATAGATACGTGTGAACCTAGCTTCAAAAGTTCAAAATAATAGAACAAAAGAAGAGCAGGTATGTCCAACAGAAACAAGAATAAGGCAAGTGTGAACCTCGATCGTGTGCAATATCCATTGTGTTCCAATATCCAGCTTCCCACCAGAAAAACTTGGTAACATATACTAGCATTAATGCAGTATTTACGAGCATTGAGTCAGATACTTTTCCATTTTCTTCATACTGTTTATACAAGAATACAAAATTATAGAATTAAACCAAGGCAAGAAACATCACAAGATATATTTATAAAACAAATTCATTTTCTGGATTCATCTAGTACTGTATCCATCACACATCCTACTCATGGTTGTTATAAGTTGGTGCCACCACGGCAACTAAGGAAGTCCAACCGGACAGTACAATCACCAAACCTGCAGCTGCTATAAGCAGCAGACACAGCTTGGTATTTAATTGACTTCAATATTTATGCAAAGAATAAATATTATGAGACCCAACCTGCTTTATACAGTAGGTCAATGCAAGAACCGCCCATGACATCATTCCAAATCTGCAGTTCGTGAAAACTTTTATGTCAAAATATTTTCCAATGCGCGGATAGAGTTCCATCCCCTGCAAGAACGACAAGGCATTAGAATGCCATTATTTACAAAACGGGTGAACTTAATCCTTAATGTAAAACAGCCCAAGTGACCAGATTTTTCCCAAGCAATTTATCCTTATGTCAAAAAAAGCGGAAATTACAATCACAAAACAGAGATACAATCCTACAATAAGAGTTTCAAAAGATCAAATGTAGCATCACACGAGCGCAATTTCAGTGAGACTATACGAAAAAATTTGTGATTTTTCTATAAGAAATAAATAGACATCAAAGAAGATAATTGGTATAAAACTGTTTAGCCAAAGTAAAAGGCAGAGATTAGTTTACCCAGTAAAAATCAATGATTATGTTTCCACTTGAGCCAGAATCTGTGGAAGATGGTGCCAAAAGACCCTAGCGTACATAACAAAAATCAGAAAATACATTTGGAATTAATAGGTAACAGATAGTTTGTAATTTGTGCTATATTTCTGCCTCACTTTTATGTACAATAAAATACAGAAGACAAAGCTCCCGAAGATGAGTGCTGAATATATTTCTCCCAAATGATCATAAACAATTGTAGGGTTGAATATCCCAAACCTGAAAAGTGCATAAAAAAATTACATGTGGTTCGTCACTGAAAAAGCAAGAGACAAAAACACCCTGCTCTGCAGAAAAAGCTTGCAAAACAGGAAGTAACAGACAGTCATCTTACAGAACAACAAAGAGAAATTCAACTCAATTTCTGATGGTTTTTATTAGCCTACAACAGCACAGAAACAAATCTATCTTAATGAAGCTGAGATATTCTCAAAAGGAAAGTACCACTTTCCCCCTTTCTGTTCAACCCAACATATCCAATGGCCATTATTAGTAACTGAAGATTCCATTCTTAGTGAATCCCAATAGCACGTCTACAAAATTCTATTATCGGTGGCTGACTACTCGTTATTGTGCAAAAATTGAATGTGACTGCAACTGAGATGCATTTTTTGAAAGATAACAGAGAACATTGAAGATGCAGAGAAACAATGTTAGCAGAAAGAGAACGTTGAGGCGTAAAAGGCTCACCACCAAAGGGCAATATAAGTAATCAAGGTGACTAAATACGCTGCCACACCGTTTGCCTGGAGAATGGAAAACGAAGAGTGGTTAGTGAAAAAAGGTAAAAGCAAAGGATTTGACAGATGAAGAGGGGTGTGTTAACCTTGTAGACTGGTCGATGACCAGTTGGAGAAATGGGGCCATAAACGGTTTTGGCGGGCAGAAGGAGCTGAAGCGCCGCTTCAAAGACAGCGTAGACGACAATGATTTTGCACGCCGTAGCAGTTGGTCTGGGCCATATATGGAGGAAGCCCTGCACCCCATTCTGCTTCAAATAATTCCACGTCTGAGCAACAGATCCGTCAGCAGAAGTCATGGTGTACCATCTGCATGCATCATTCAGATCAGATTTCAAATCCACAGTAATAACAAGAATGGAGAATTGAAAACGGATTAGGGTTCAACTCACAGGAGAATGACAAATGGAGGACAGAGCGTGAGAAGAGAAATCATGGAAGCATAAGTGACAAGCGGCGAATGCACGGTGTCACTGTTGGCGGACTTCGACTTCTCCATCGTCTTCTTCTTCATCTTCTTCTTCTTCTTCTTCTCTCTCTCTCTGCAAATTCTCTCAGATCAAGGAATCACTGGTTCGGACTCAGACGACCATGCCATATATCTATCACTCAGAGTCCACTCCACTTTCCATTCTCAATCCATCCTATCCGCCCAATCCCATCTCCATTCTGATCCCAACCGTTCATTACTTTTCTCCCCTAAGGAAATTTAATTAACGACTATAATTTTTTTGTCAAGATCCATAGAGATGGATTACTATAACCTTCGCAACACTTCTATTAAATGGTATTTTCGTGTATGTCCTTAAATGGTATGTCCGTGTTAGACACAAAATAAGATATTCATCTCAGATATACCTATTAGACATTGACATTCATACAACACTTCTCGAAATATTGGATACCGATACTCGTACAACACTTTTTAGATAAAGAAGTATGTATTGGACACCGACATTCGTACAATACTTCTCAAAATATTGGATACCAATATTTGTACAACAGTTCTCGAAATATTGAATATCAATATTTGTACAACACTTCTCGGATATTTATGATGTGTTCACGTCAGACACATGTATCAAACATCGACGTTCGTATAGACGTATTGGACATCGACATTCGTACAACACTTCTCAAACTATTGGATACGATACTCATACAACACTCTTCGGATATTTATGATGTGTCCATATTAGACACATGTATCAAACATCAACACTCTTTCGACGAAGACATCACACTTGTATGACACCGTCAAATACATTTTAGTAAAATATCTAATTTAAAAAATATTTATTAGATTTTTGACAATTCTAAAACTATTTTAATATAATTTTATATATTAGTTTTCTAAAAACTCAAATAAATTTTTTAATTCAAAAAATATTTATTAAATTTTTTTTAAATCATTTTAATACAATTTTATATATTAGTATTTTAAAAACTCAAACATCTTTATATAAAAAAATCTTTATACTAATTCATAATTAGTATAATATATAATTATATATATAATAAATATGTATCCTAAATATATTTTAAAGATTATACTATATATATTTTTTAAAGATTATACTACATATATTTTAAAGATTATAAACATGTGAGTGTAGGTGACACATAGGTTTTTCAAGTTCAACTTTTAAAGTAATTATCTGTCTTTCTCCGATCTAGTTTTAATATTTAAGTATAAAAAATCATTTAAAAAGTTCAGAAGCTTAGTGCTATTTGTTGTATTAATTAATCTTGTAATTAAAGATGTGAGATGAACATAAAAGATGTGAATCTTATTATCACTTAATCAGTATCATAAACAGCAAGAAAGAGTGGTTACAAATATTTATAAGATCAAAGTTCGTGGTGTGTTTTGGTATCTGTGTCAGATTGAGAGTGAGAAGAAGAGAAAGTGTTCTTGACATTGTGCAGGGTTTGAGCTGCTGATTTTGCTGCATCCTCCAAGCTGTTTCCCAAAGCTTCTTTGGCCTTCTCCCCTGCTCCACTCACGCCTTCTTCTTTCTCCTCTCTTCTAAAACTTGTCAAATATCACACCATAAATAACTGATTCATGGTCACACAAATTAATGAACAAAGAATCATCTATGCCAATGCCAATTCTTACTCTATATTTGGAGGAAACAGATGGAGATATGCTTGATTCAGAAGGTGTTTAAGCATCTTGTAGCAACTAGATTGAGAAATAGTTGAAGGAAAAAGAAGTCCCACATAGGCAGAATAAGCGGTTCTTAGTCTCTGCCACTCCCACAAGGATGCTTTTGTCTCATGCTCTTCATCATCTGCATTAGCAGTGCAGACACAGAAGCACACCATAATCAACAACACTAACACGTCAAACTTCATTCTTAGTCTTCTCCTTCACTGGATCCGTGTTAGCTTATGTACACATTCACTGTTGTGTATGTGTCACACCACAAACTACCACTACTCAACACGTTGCTCCTCTACTCTCTTACTCACCCTTCTCTTCACGACACGTTTCACTTGCCTTCTCCTCTTCTCTCTTACTCACCCTTCTCTTCACGACACGTTTCACTTGCCTTTTTCCCTCTTCTAATTCTTTTTAGGGAAATGATTCTTTTGATAACCATGAGTGAGAGAGATGTATACAATTCTTTCTTTCTTGATATGATGGGTTTAAATATAAATTGTTCTGGTATACCAATATAGTCTTACTTGGTTAGGAGTTGATGCCAATGACAGTTTATATACTTCATCCTCCATCAACTCACCGAACGTCTTTTAAGAACAAAATCGTAATGGAGCATGGAACACTGACCTCAAAAGCGAACAATACCTCAGACATGGACGTTGTCCGGGACAAAAATTGTGTCTCAAACCCTTCAACTATGGGGATCCACTCGGACTGGGACGATGTTATCTCTTGGACTTCATTTTCTAACCATATATGTAATTTAAAACATCTTTACTAGCATCTTCATTGTTAAATAAAATAATATTACCTATTATTGGCTTCTGTAATCCATTACCATCTTAACTATTATGGGAACACACCATTACAATTTGCTATTTAATTGCATTGGATGCCTATTGCAGGTCTCTAAAAAGAATGGCAGACCAAACATGTACTGAAAATTACCAATACCGTGTGATTTTACTCATAGGTACCACTTACATTCTTCAATAATTTTTCCTGATAAATTCATTTGGAAGATGGCAAACCATGCAACCTCTAGAATTCTTTTAAGTTTTAAGTCTCCATATTCAGTTTCGAATGGAGGATAGTGAAAGAAAAATGTGATATAATATGGTACACTTGAACAAGTTTCACCAGTAGGCAAATTTATAGCAAGATAAGTCATATGATTTCAGCAAATAAAGCCATTTTGGCCATTGGCTATATTCCACCTTTTATCCGCAGTTCAGCATCAGCTAATTCACAAATCGTGTATGATAGATTCCCTTGACAGTTTCAAACAACAGAGTCTTTCTGAATACACAAAACTTCTCACTATATGAAACCATGTCCATTAAAAAGTATAAAATCCTTCGGAAAAATAGAAGAATAATAATTTCCATTAGCTATACAACAAACTAGGAGTTGAGTGTGGAGGAAAAAAGAAATCACCATATCAATGGCAGAATCATCACACTTACCAACAACGCGTATATGCTTACAAAATACAAACAACCACCACCACCACCATCATTTCGGACATGGGAAGACATTAAAGAAGAATACCTAGGAGGTTACCATAGAGGATGACTACACTGGAATGACATCAATCTTTGACGTATCTTCACATCTCAAAACAATACCCTCAAGGCTTGCTGGAAATATACATTTGGCCCATTGGCATCCGGTGGTCAAAGGCTCAGGTGGAGGGACAATCATAAGCACATTGTCATTTCTTTGAACAACTCCCATTACACTAACTGTGCTACCTTCTTTGATGTACCTACAAAAAGATCAGTGACAGTGACATAAGAACATCCTTCTCATCTTGAGTTATCCCAACTTTATTTTCTAGAAGCATTTTTGCAATCAACAAGATAAGGTAGTTACCCTTCTTTCAATTGCATGATACGATCATCGCTAGAAAGTTTTCTCTCTCCCAACCATCGAAGAAAGTCAGGGGACATGTCTTTATTGGCTGGATTAACATCAATAACAATGGAATCATCAACATAAGGAGTCACCCTTGCACCATAGCCTGTTTTAACCAATGCTCTCAAGCCAGATTGGAAATCAGAGATGTAGAAGTCCACCACATGCCTCTGCATTGAATAAAATGCAAGGCAAATGAATATAAACTTTTATGTTTCACATGTTATCCTGCAAAATTAAAAAATACACGAGTAGCACCCAGTACAGTCTAGCCACATTTGGATGAGGAGCTTGCAAAGGATAAAAACTTTTCTAAAACATACTTGCAGACATTTTTCTTTGTGAAAAAGATCATACGGTTTTAACGTTTGGTCCTCTCAAGAATATAATCAGTATTTGCCATCCAACATGAAATTCTTGTTCCCCCAACATATGAAAACAGTTCAAACAAGGTGATAGCGGAAAGCTTAAGTCAACTAGATTAAAATCCAATCCACATAGGCACACACACAATACTAGTATCACACGAGCATGAAGATATACCTATAAGAGTAAGAATATTCTTAGTAGTCAAAGTGCAGAATTTCGTCATCAAAAGCCTACACCACCATATTTCTCAATTAAAAGCAAGTACATTCAGAGTCAGAAGTGAAACTAACGGAAGAACTTCTTTTTATGTCACTTACGGGTAATATTTATATTTCTTCTGGCTTCAAAAGAAGGCTAGATAGAACTATAGAAAAATAATAAACATAACAAAGCCTTTTACTTTCAATAACTTCAAATAGATTCTGCAAGAAGCTCCTATAAACCAAAATTTTCAGCATCCTTTCAGTTAGAGCTCAATGGAAGAGTTGTGTATCTCATTGGATTCACCAATATTTGATGATTATAATGGAGCATTAATTTGTTAGCACTCTATGTTGATAATTTTATTACAATGTAAATAAGTTAGGTTCAAACCTTAGGTAAAGTTCTTTAGGTGCTCGTTGTGTTGTTCCCTTGTTAGAATATAACATGTACATTATTTTCACTCATCAATGCCCATCTCCTCTTCCCTCTTCTTTCTCATTGCTTCCATTCCAACTCTTTTTGAAAGTGCTTTGGAGTTTGAGACCAAGCCCAACACCATAATCTTAAGGCTTAAGCAACTGAATTCTCACCCTGTTTCACCTGCTCTCAAACCTCGCTGATTCCCTTGGCAATAATAGGAGCCATAGGCTTTAATCATTCCTGTATTGGAGAACTAGTCAAAGACTATCATTTGTGTTATTGTCTTCATCAATCATTAGTTGCATCTCCATCCTTTTCTGGTTCCTAATTAGAATGTACCATCGTCATTGTTGCTAGAGTAAATGGCCATATTCATCACAGTTATCAATCCCAGTTAACGGCACGAAGTGGTCAACTCTATGCTATAGCAAAATGGTGGAAAGCAAGATGGCCTCTATTTTAAATAGTATACTATAAACTACATAACATGTACCACATATAAATACTCAAAACCAAAAAAGAAATCCATGATAAATAAGTCACAGTTTACACGCAATCACCATCAATGTAAGAGTAATAAGAAGATAGGAATGAAGTCAAATAATGAAAGATGACAATGAAATTAATAGAAAACAGAAACAGAACACATTAGAAAAAATTAGGAGATATAAAGTGAGGAATCTGAAGGAAAAAGGAACAGGACACCAACACAAAAAGGGAACACGGACCTGATAAGTGTGAATGACCAGATATCAAAACAAAAGTGATTTTTGGGTGAATGAACAGGGAAGGGTTTTGAACCCTATATTTTTCTGAATAAAAAAAATGCATTAAAATTTTAACCCAAAACAAAAACCACAAAATTTCTCAAAGGTGAAAAAATGGTTTGAAGCCCATCTTAGTAATGTTGCTACAGTGCGAGAAATACCACTATTTCGACCACAATGATTATTGCAACTGAGGTCTCTGGCACTTGAATTGTATGACCGAACCCAATCACTACTTTGCTATAGCAATGCCAAATCCCACTATTGGCTACTATGCTTCTGATCAATCTATATAAGAACAAACATTTTTCTTTGTTGAGGGCATTACTCTAAGAATGATTTTATATTACATAATAGTAACAGATATAAGAGATTGGTCAAAAAGTGTTGGAAAGTCACTTGATTGCAGTAAATCCTAACCAAGCTTAGTTGCAGACTCTTTGGTCTGCCTTGATTGCATTGCCACACTCCAAACCCATAGCCCTGGGCATGAGGGGTCTTAGACAGCCGACTGACCACGGTTACCCCTAGTCCACCTTATTTGCAGCCACTGTGGGCTGTGTTAATTGCAGTCTTGAAAAGGTATTTTAGTTTCACATTGCCTTGAGACATGGTTTAAATAATGGTTATAAAGCTGAGGAAGTTCTCTCCTTTTCAATTCATTTTTTAGGGGTTGAGTTTGGCCATAAGTTCAAATTCTAAGTACAATTACTTTATGGTTACCCATCCAAACATCCCTTTTGCAGGGAAGGTGGTTAGTGAATTCTTGCATTTCGTATATGAAAGTCATTCAAGATGTTGTGATTGCTATCGTAAAGTATGTCAAACATTCACCTAGAAAAAGCTTATACATGAAGATAAAAAACATACACGGATAATAACATAAATTATTTCTTTGAGAATTGTGTACTCATTAGGGATAATATGATAGCCAGGAAGAATAAGAAACAAAGTGTGGTCACAAGATCAAGTGAAACAGTCAGTACTAATTAAAATAGTATCCATTCAGTATTTTTGTTGTGATTATTCTATAATCAACATACGGTTCAGTAAATGCCTCTGTTTCTCTCTCAACAGTTCATGTATATTCAATTGGAAAACACTATCTAACTCACTTCCATGGTAAATTCAAATAAAGAAATCCTGAATATTTTATCAAATTTGAAATTTTGGCAATCTGAAGACAGAACAGATTAATGCAATTACCTCAGCAGATCTAAGTCCCCATGTAAAACGACGATGTTTCGGGTTTGCTGCTTTCGAATCCCATCCTCTATATTCATACAAGCTTGTGGATGTATAAACACATCTAGGAACTTTGTGAAAGGAGGACTCTAGAGGAACATTACCGCAGGTAACCACCTTCAAAAGGTAGAATTAATTACGGACTATTTCTCTCGGTTAGGCATGTATAACAACATAGGCAAGATGACATGTGACATGAGCGAACCATTCAATTCACTGATGTATGTCGCATAAAAGCAATATACACCAAGCAACAGATGAAGAATTAAATAATTAAAGCATGGGTGGTTAGGTGTGCATGTGTGTGTTTGCAAGACTGTGTTTTTCCCATGGTTATTCACTTCATTGACTGTATTATACATGGACATAGATTCTAAGTTACATACCCCAGAAACCTTCACAAATTGCCCATTCTTGGCAGTTCTAAGCTCTGCATCAGGATAACGGGAAATGAAACCAACAATGGCTTTCCTTCCAAAACAACTATTCCAAGTGAATAATGCAGCAACCGCAGCAAAAAGAACTACAACAACAATGAGGAGTATGGCATTGCGAACAGCTCCAAGAATAAAACCCCCAGCAATGAATCCCATTACAAAAATCAGAATCACGGACCACAATATCGGCTTTGGGAAGTTCCTCTTGAAGGAAAATTCATCATCTAGGCTGAGAGTGGTTACAGCAGGATTCTGGGCTGCAAAAGAGGTATGTGATTTCATTGATCCTGTAGAATCTAATGGACCAGACACTTTCCTTGGAGCCCCAGATGAATTTAGTGGGCCAGATGTGATAAGACCAGTTGTAGGAAGAACTGGAGGAATTGGACCAGAGTTTTGGCGTGTAACTCCTCCAGATTGAGGGCCAGAAGACTTCTTAACTGGTTCCCCATGTTTATTCAACGGACCAGAATTGGTCTTTTTCATTGAGGCTGAAGCAGACATGCCTCCAGCAGATACATTACCAGATGTAATATAAACAGAACGAGCTGCAGCATTTTGCATTATAGGTCCAGAGTGTGAAGCAGCACCTGCAAATGATCCTGTCCTTGAAGGAGCATTATTTATTGGACCAGACTTTCTAGATTTAGAACCATCCATGGGAATATCAAACATTTTCCCTAATTCTCCTGACTTCTTGATGTCACCACCAGTATAGGGCATTGCAACTGAGCTCATTGTCGGAGTCTTTTCTTTTGGCTGCTCAGGCCGGCCTGATACATACAGGCCATTACTGAGCTGATGAGATGGGAATCTTGAACCCATCAGACCTTTTCAAAGCAGTGCAAAAGAGGCCTATTTGAGAAACAGTACCAGTTTGTTGAAGCTGTACTCAAAGTAAAACTGCAAAACAGTGGAATGGAAAAGACGATTGAAATGGAATTTTAGCCTTCATTCAATACTCTAATGGATAGATCATCCATATTTATCTAAAGAGAAAGCAGCCAAAAAACATTATTATAGAAAAGCACAATGAAGTAAACACGTATTGTTTCCTCAGCTGATAATTGAGAGTAGTCATAATGAGTTAGAGATACCAGATTAAAAGTGCAAACAAAGGGAATGGAAATGCAATGCAGTGCTATCTGGAAAAGAATGATCGAATAAAAGTTAAAAGAGTAAATTGGTTTGGATTCATTAGGCAAAAAGAAGCACAGAGAAGAGAAGAGTATTAATGAAATTAGAAAATGTAAAAAGACAGGTGTGAGTGAATTGAGCATGTGGACAAAGCAATGCGAGTGAATCCAAAGTAAGTGAATATTAAAGATATTTGGTTGATCCATTGGAAGAAAAAACACACTAAGAACATTGACCTGGGGCAGTGAAGAGTGGGTACATCTGGTTCTTCTCAATGGGAATTCCAACAAATTCCAGTGAGGGTGTTAGTGGAAGTGAACAGGAGCAGTTACTCTATGAAGTGGGGTGAAGCAGGAATGGTGAAAAAGGAAAATTGAAGATGGGGTGAGTGGATCTAGAGGAAGAAGAAACAGAGGGGGTGATGGATCTCCCTCAAAATGCAAACTTGGGGAGATCCATGGAGGTGTATGGATTGGAGTTGGAGAAGAAAAGTGAGGTGCTATTGCAGTGAGGAAAAGAAGGATGAGAAAGAGAGAAATGGGAAATGGGTGTGGAAGGGAAACCCCATTGAAGAGCAGAGAAGGGATGAATGCAATGGGAGAAGATCTGTGAGTACCTGAAGATGGAGGAAGATGGAAGATGAAAGATTGAAGATTTAGCAGAATGAAAGAGAATGGTGAGATCCCATCTTCATAGAATTGCAGTAGCCATGTCTCACACTTCACACTTGAAATCAAAATCTTCACTTTCTCTTTCTCTCTCTCTCTTTTTGCTTCTTCTCTCTGTTGTTACTGTTATTGTTGAAAGTTAAAAACTGTGTCTTCAACCACTGGTAGGTTGTCTCGTCCCGCAAAAACCACCAAACAAAGCAACGTATAATTTATTTATTTATTTAATTCCAAAATATCATTATTAACTCATCAAACACACACATGGCCACTCTACTCTCTCTGCTTTTCTTATTCTAATCTTTTCCAACATTATTAATTCATGTTACTCTCAAACCAAACCAAACCAAAAACCTGTACTTTTCTCGGTTTTGTTGTGTCAATCTATTATCGTCACACATATTTCTTAAATCATTATTCGAGATGAAAAACGTATTAGATATCGATATTGGTAAAACAGATAAAGTGTTTAAATAAAAAAATATTTATAAAATTTATGATAATTTTAATATAATTTTTATATTATTTAAAAAAATATATATATTATGATTATAAAAAATAATTAATAAATCAAACAGAAAAAACATCTCTATGTTAAAATAAATATTAAAAAAATTGAAACATATTTATATATATATATATAATTTTATTTGTCAATTTATATAATTTATAATTATATAATTATAAATTTGTGTTTTTATATTTTACATTTTAAAAAATATATGTATATCCGTATCATATATCTATTATACTTTACTTATCAATATTTCAAAACTATTTTTTTGCGTTATCAATTAAAGCGTTTGAACCAATTCAGAAGAAACAAATACGAGAATTATACAAATATATTAAAATTCACAAATATTTGTTTCCAAATATGTTGTTGAATTTTACTTCATCCTCAACTTTTGCCCATATGTTCATAACAATGAATGACTGATTTATGACTATAACTTTTTCATAATTTAATAACACAACCAATTTTTATTAAAATTACATTTAAACTCGATCCAACTTTAGACAAAAATAAAATAAAATAAAATCATACAATTCCATTTTAGCCTTTATTTGTTCTCACGTAATTACAAAATAAAGTTCAAACTTTTAAATTACAATGCACAATTTAAAGAATAAGATTTCCACTTTTTTCATAAGCCATATTACAATCAACAAAGGGAAAATACATCTTAGTCCTTTAAATTATCATTCTTTAAAATTTATATATGCGTTTTATCTTCTTAGATTGCCTTCTTTTATGTTTTTTTGTAAATTATTTTAAAATATCTATAACTAAAAACACAATATTGTATCATAATGTAAATTATTTATTGTAGATATAAAATGTAATGTATATATTTAAAAACAATTTTATAAATAAGTATTTATATGAGGAATGTGGGAAATAAAATATAAGTTACTATCTCACATTTTGCAAACAGAGAATTACACTTTGCAATATAAATAAGGTTAATAAATAAGAATTACACTTACTGATGAAATCTTTAGGGCAAATTCTTCATGAAACATGTCAATTTTAACCGCATCCTATCATCTTTCAAAATTTCTAAAATTATCCTCTGTTTCAAATTTAAAAATTTAAAACTTAAAAAATATAAATCAAAAATTAAAATTTTATATTGAAAAAGAAATCCAAAATCCAAAAATACATTTCAGAAAAAGAAATCGGAACACAAAATATGAAAATCTATTTTAGTAAAGAATTTTCAAAATTCAAAAATGTGTTTCAAAAATCAACTCAAAATCTGAAAATACATTTTGAATAAAAATTTCCAAAATTAAAAAATATATTCTAAAAATTTAAATCCAAAAATATATTGAAAAAAAGTTTTAAAAGTATTTTTTTATACTCTTCATACATTTAAGATCATTCTCCTTTCATTTAAGGTCATTTTGGTCATTTTACAGAGATATTTTTGTCAATTTAATGGACAATGGAGAAGGAAGAATTTGCCAATCTTTAGCCATCTTCAAACCCGTGAGATTTGTACAATTTAACCCATTAAATTTGGCTTAGAAATTGAATTATTTGTACAAGATCTTGAGCTGTAGAAAGAATAATACGAAAATTTGGCATAGTTGGAATATAGTGAGAAGTGAATCAGTTCTTGCACATTAAAATATTAATTTAACATTATCTGCAGTTATTGGTAATACACACCAACTGTAGTGCAAGTACATATGATCTGTATGGCATGGCATTACATGTGCACAAATCCTCAACATAAATGCCTACTTTACTTGGTTTAACACAAGCTCAGTCACTTTCCTTCACATTTATTCTAATATAATGTGATTCTGAAGGTACTTAATTAGGTGTTTCTATAATCCAAAGATTAAGTTAGTTGTTTGCGTATCTCCAAAGATACCAGTTCTTTTATTCTCAACACATATATCATTTGGTTTGTTGTTAACAGTGGGAGCAGATGCTTTTAATTGTTTAAATTAAGTTTACTTTCTTGCAAGTTACCACTAAAATTTAACATTGTCCCATCATTAAGCGAAATGGAAAAGTATTTCAGGCATTGCTTGTAGAAAGGTGTTTCTAAAATTTAAAGGTAGATGCTACTTCACATCCATTCAACGGGTGATCCTAATACTAAAAAACAAGTAAACAAAATAGCTCACCAAAAACAGTGATGGGTAGTGGAAAAACACTGATTTATATAGAAAAGATTTTGAAGGAAAGTAACCAGATACATTACCATGCACTGCAGCAGTGAAGAATAATAAAGATTTTGAAATCTTGCTGGCTTGTCGATTGTCACACAATTTCAAAAGTCATGAAATTTCAATACAAAGGAGATTTAAATCCAAGTGGCCCCTCTAAACAATTGCCTTCCGACAAAACGCAAGGACCTCATTTGATGTATATCACAAATCTTACCTGATTGTATGAGAAATGACTTCAGCTGTTGTCACTGCTGCAATATCTGAACATGTCGCTATTGTAATATCTAAATATCATATATCATCAAATTATAAAAAAAAAAATATCATAAATACAACCACTTGAAAATTTAAATATTTTTAATACACTTTAACTGAAAAAATAAGCTAGGCTTGTATAGAATGATGGATGTGTTATCATAACTTTTTTAATGAGTTTGATTATATTTGTATGGGCGGGTTAAGACAGCCGTCCAACCTTGAGAAGAAGTCTAACCCAAAAAAAATTGATTTTTTAAAGGTTTACTTATTACCATGCACAATTTTTTTGTTTGGACCCTATACTTAGACACTGTCTTAGTACCTCCCTAATTCCATTTTGATATTTGCTGTTATGCGTGTCATAACTCCAATTAAGTAAAACCACAAATTTATAGTGATAGTTTGTAGTAATTTAACAAAAAATTGTGACAATTGTACACACAAATTCTATTTTGTGGCAGCTTTACTTTAATAGAGTGGAAGACACATTTAACCACTTATCTGCAGAGTATCAAAACAGAACTAAAGATACATCTCTTAGGAGTACAAATCATATAGTTTCAACACAAAGGGGCCAAAATGTAAAGATAACATGAAAAGGCACCTTATCTTATTTAATATACAGAGAGAGGAATGAAGTTACCATAATCTTGAAGAGCATACTACAAGAGGAGAGGAGAAACTTTAGAAAGAATTAAAATACACACAACACATGCAGACAAGATGTGTCAAACTTTATAAAATAACAGATTTAATTCCTATTTGCATCTGCCTAACAAATGCATGTATCTTCTTATATGTTGCATCCAAACACAGTTAATAACATTAAATTTTACCAGTCCAAACATGGTGTCGGAAATTCAGATAAAATAGACAAGTTATAGTGGTTTTATAAAACTTTGATAAGATTAATGTAGCGATATACTTGTTTGAAAAACTAATATGTTGTGTAACCGATCACCAACATCAGGCAGCAATTAAGTGCCTCGCTGCATCTGCAAACTAGAGAACCAAATTTCAGGAGAAAAGAAAATCAGAGGTCGTTTTATTTTGCACTTTCTTTTTTGGCCCCAAAGAAAAGAAAGTGACAGTGTACCTGAAAGCTTGACAAGTTAAGTTATGGAATGATGAAGATGAAGCGGTTAGTGGAAGCATATCAGATAGTTGTTATCTGGTTAGTTAGAGAGGGCTATCGGATTAGTTGGAGTGTGCATAAACAAGTACGAATGATATGAACAGGAAAATTTCCACGGAAGTAATATTGAAATAGTTGGTAACTCAAAATAGAGTCTATTTGAAAATGAAAAACAACAACCTTAACCACATACACAAAACCGAGTATACACTGTAAGTAACCCTAATAGCGATGGTTTGGTTCATATCAAGAAGATGCGATGCGATGCGAGCTGAAGCGAAGCATGGCATGGTCCTGTAAGAGGAGATAGTGAGATTGGTATTGAAAGTAGAATTCAGAGGGGAGAGAGAGAGAGAGAGAGAGAGAGTACCTGTGGAGATCAGATAGCGGTTTGGAGAATGGAGCCGAGAGTGCCCAAAACGGCGAAAGCGAGAAGAGGACTAACGTCGAGGGTGTCAAAAACGGGGGGAATGATGTTGCGGAAGAGGTTGAGATAGGGATCGCAGAGGTCACGGATTGCGGACAGAGGCTGCCGTTCCCACGGGATGTTGGGGAACCAACTCAGCAAAACCCTAACCATCAAAACGCCGCTGTATATGTCCAGCCACTTCCCCAGCCCCGCCGCCACAACCGTCAGCGGCGTGTTCAGCGCGCCGCTCGGCCGGGCCCGCACGGCAGCGAAGAACAGCGGTCCAATCGTGGACACGGTGCTGCCGCTCATGCCGGACCAATTCCCCACGGGAACCGACTTGGCAACCAAAACAGCCAATCCCATGAGCGTGGTGAGCGTGCGAGTGCTTCCCCGCAGAAGATCGGTGAGGGTTTCTCCGGAGGCGATAACGGGTGGCGGTGGTCCATTGCAGTGGCACTTGACGCAGAGAGGTTGAGGTTGGGATCTGAGATTGAAGGAAGAAGACGAAGGAGCGGTGCGCGAGAAGAAGGTGTGAAAGCGTAAGGCGTGCGAAGGCACAGCCACTGAGGAGGCCATGGCCATCTTCAGATAGAGCTCAAGAGACACAGAAGTTAGGGATTTGGTTAAGGAAAATTATTCCCAATATACATTTTTTTTATATAAATAAACTATTATTTTCAAAACTCACTTTCCATTTTTATATATTTTTTATTTTTATTTTATCCCTCCATCGCTGTACTCAGATAAATTAATTCATTTTCATTTTTTTTATAGAATCTTTTATTTTTTTTCTTATTTTTATACGAATTTTTAATTCCTCGTATTTATTTTCAGATGATTAGATAAATAACATTTATAGATTTAAAAAAAAAATTAAAATAACACATGTAGTAGAATACTCAAAATAATTTAAGTAACGCATAAATAGTTCAGATAATTAGTGTCTTGTAATACTGGAGCTAAAACTGATCATTTCAATTTTAAAGGAAGCAAAAATAAAATAAAAATTTTGGGATTAAAATTAAAAGTCACTTATTTTGTAAAGAAGTAGTAAAAATAAATTTATGTTTTACTAAATTTTCAATTCAAAATAATATGTCCGCATTTACCGCTCATTTTTAAGTTTATTATTTAGCTCCTACGCATAGCACATTGGTGGTAAGAAAGACATAAAATGTATCTTGCAGTAACATACATTTGACAATCAGGTAGCATAGTGAAATTGTGCACGAATGACTTAATTTTTAAAATAGGATAAAAAATAATATATTATTTCAGTTTTTAGTAACAATCGGTATAATATAATTTTTTTTACTCAGAATAATCTATATTACATCAGTTAAGTCATTTAACTGATTCAATATATGACCCATATTAAAAATAATAATTCTTTTTTTCATGAAGAGTAGATGGTCATAAACGTCACATAAGTAACCACTTACAGACACCAGTTTTGCGTGTGCCAGTGTATGTGAAGGAATTTGTGGCTGGATAACCAGTTCTAGTAGGATTATTACACCGATTAAGCCATTTAACCGGTGTAATATATATTTTTTTTACTCAGAACAACCCATTACACACCGGTTAAACCATTTAACTGGTGCGATATATGACCCATATTCAGAAGACATAGAAGGTTGTTCCGATTGACGGTGGTGTTGGACCAGAGAGAGTTCTAAGAGTTGTGTGGATTTGTTTCGATGTCGACCAGTTCCGCGCATCGTCCACGACAGCGACCGCACGCGATTCTTATTGTTAATGTCGGAGTTGTTCCCGGTACGCTGTCATGTTGAGGGTGTCACCACCGACCTCAGTGTCACCACCAACCTCCCAATTCCAACAGTGTCGCATTCCTCCGCATTGAGAAAGTTCAACTTCTCACACCGTTTTCAAACCCTACGTTCTCCCCCTTTCTATCTCCCGAAGCCAAATCACCATCATGACATTTACAACAATGTCTTTGCCACATCACCCACCGTTTGCAGCGTCAAGAGTGTGTAACTTGACAGAAGGTGTTAACAAAAACGTTTTCTTTTTTGTTTCTCTATAGTCGAAATATAAAAATATAAAAGAGAAAAGGGAGTGGATGTAACTGTAAAAATTATTAAGATTTTATAATTCAAAAAAATTTAGATTTTAAATTTAACACTGAAGATTGAAAATTTAAAAATTAAAATTCAAAATTTATATTTCAAAATTTAAAATTTAAAACTGAAAAATAAAACTGAAAATTGAAAATTTTAAAAATAATATATTATGTTTTTTTTAATTATCATTGAAAAGAAATATATTTCAAAATTTAAAATTTAAAATTGAAAAATGAAAAATAAAACTGAAAATTTTAAATTTTAAAAATAATATATTATGTTTTTTTAATTATCATTGAAAAGAAATATATTTTCAATCTAAAGTTTAATCTTCCTTACTCCAAACAAACCTCTACACGTTTGTTGTCGTTGTTCTTTCCTCTCGTGTTCTTCCAAGGCACTTTCATTCAACGCATACACTACTTTCTATGTAATTGGACTGAAACTTAGACTTAATGAGAGTGCATGAATATTAGTAATACTTTCTCTAGTGTCTCAACATGTGTGTATTACTATCGTTTGAATCAGATCTTTTGTGTAGATCAAATGTAATAATTTAAAGTATATTTATTTATGTATAAACTGTATTATTTTTTTGTATATAATGGAAATGATAGGAAGTGTTTTTTTTACTTTATTTTAATTTTTTGTTGATAAAAAAATTGTATTATTAAAATGAAATTGTTAAGAATATTTTCTTCATAAAGGTATAATTTTTTTATATATTCAAAGGAAAAATGTTAACTCAGGCTTTCTAAAGACCATAAAAAATATTCAACATTCACATTTTTTAGTATAGATAAAATTTAATATTAAGACGGGTTTTTTTTTTTAGCTGATTTTAATTTAGAAAGAAAAGTATTTGGATTTTTTTTATTCTATAAAATGTTTATTTTCATTTTATATTTTTATTTATAAAGGTAATTAACATTTCTTGATAAATGTTTTATTCTTTTATTATATTTATGGTAAAACTAATAACATTTTTAGATAAATATTATT
>Ga0123342_1000405_pt1 | contig 67087 bp, 30 predicted proteins | sample Turbeawhitnodule_FD_89960 | JGI IMG/M metagenome (GOLD analysis project Ga0123342, IMG submission 89960) | Root nodule microbial communities of legume samples collected from Mexico - Turtle bean Mexico white nodule | ecosystem: Host-associated > Plants > Roots > Nodule | place: Mexico: Nepantla... | reverse complement strand
GTTCTTCTTTCCTTTTGTTTTGATTCAATTTGACAATACATGGACTTCCATATGAGTCTTGGTTGGTGCTTAGTTTTGGTGAGTTCTTGAATTTAGAACATTGATCTAATTCTAAAGTAAAGTGCCTTTCAAATCCAGCTCAAGTTGTTCCTAAGAATGTCAAGAATCATGTGTTCTTGTTGTCACATTCACATCACTAGGCCTCCCTCACAAAGTTTGTTAAGATGTAGCAATCATTTAATGATCCACTGTTTACGAGTAATGAAAAATGAGGTTCCTAAACAAATCTAACAAAGCTTTAATAACTAATGTATTCTTCTTTTATGATGGCTCTTGTTATGGTTTATGGTTCAAAGGTTTTTTTGGGTTAGCGTGGTGTGTTAATTTTTATCATTTTCTCTCTTCAAATCAATCACAAAACTTATCTCCTTTCTTATTAAGCTCTACCTCTTTACAGGAGAATAAATTTTCCATATATATATATTGGGTACTAGAAAACAAATTTCAAAAAATTAAGAATTAGTTGGTCGATTCCATGATTTTTTTTTTTTTTTTTTCAGACCCCTCAAAATGTACTCAAGGGATTTGAGGGGCTGATTTTCCCAAAATCAATGACTAGATATAACTCTTCGGGCTCTAGGGAATTTGAGGAACCGATCTCTCCAAAATCGATAACTAGATATCACTCTTTGGGATATGGGACTTGAGGGACCAATCTTCTCTAAACCAATGACTAGATATTACCCTTCCAGTAATAGGAGTTTGAAAGATTGCTATCCTCAAATTGATGACTAGGGATCACCCTTCGAGCGATACCCCTTCATGACCGACTACTTATGTTTAACCCTCCTTATCAGATCAATAGACAACCATCCAGTCTCGAGCCAAGTAGGCGAAGAGGTTTATCCATGGAAAAATTAGAAATAAATTAAGTTATGCTTTATTGATTTATAGTCGTGCACAAAAATATTAGATTGCTCATTTTCATAAGTTTAGTCTAATCTGATAAGACTTAAAAAAATCGTATATTCACCAAGAGATTGCTCAAACTTGTTTTACGATGCTCTACTTACTCAATTTTTTGATGGTTGGGGTTGATCAGTCAACATTTAGGTAATTTGGAAGTGTCAGGACATATGCTGAATAATTAAGCCTTTTTATTAGTCGACCGACAGGGTTAAAATTTAGGTCAAATCCCTTTTTATGTTAATTAGTAGTTTTAGAAATTAGACAAAACATTTTTTATGTCAACCGCCAATGTTAGGGATTAGGCCGAAACCTTTTTTCTATCAATTAATAGTGTCAAGAATTAGGATGAAGCCATTTTTTTTATATGAACTAGTAGTGTTTGGAATTAAGTAGAAGCCAACTTTACAGGGATGCCAATGTGGGTTGGCTCACCTTGCATATGGTGTGTCTCGCATACAGGCCAACTCGCACAACAATATATTTTTTAAAAATTATTGAAAAAAAAATAAATATAAACTTGAACGAAGTTAATTTTTTTTTATTTAGATAAATTAGGTAAATGGTCTCATAGTATTATTCTCACAACACATGCGTAATAAGATATATGTAAATATTATAGAATGTGAAATTCAAAGACTTTTGGGGTTATAAAATCTAAAAGTTAAAAATTATTTTTTAGATTATATAATATTCCAAATTACACCATCCATAATACAATTTTTTTTACATTTACATTCACATCATAAATAAATATAGGATTTATTTTTACATTTACATTCGCGTCATAAATAAATAGCTATTAATATTACATTTTTTTTAATTTAATACAAAACTAATATTCACTTCTGAGTATTTAATTTTCTAATAAATTAAAATCACAGTTTTAATTTTTTAACTAATTAGTTCTTAAAGTAATTATATTTTTATATAATTATTTTTGAAATAATTATTTTTAAAATAATTATTTTTTAATATAATTAGTTTCCTAAATTATTATTTTAAATATATTTATTTTCTAAAATATTATTTTTTAATATAATCTAAACTTTATTTTTTAAAATATATATTTTGTATAATTTTATGCAAAATATTTATTTTTTAAAATACTTATTTTAAAGATCATATTTTTTATTTTAAAATTTTAAACTTTTCTTTCCCTTATTTTTAAATAAAAAAAGTAAAACACAGCTCAAAATTCAATTTTTCAAAAACAAAAACTTGAACAGATTTTCTAGCAAAATTACACATTCATATTCAGAATTTCATTTTCTTGATATTTGGATAGGTATGCTATTGAAATAAAAAAAAATAAAAATAAAGTGTGTTATTTAAAAAATAAAATCTAGATCGATTCCATAGAGAAAAAATTAATCAAGATTGATATTTCTTTAAATGTAAAATTACGGTTTAATAAATATAAGTGAATAAACTTTATTTTTTTAGTCCAATGTTCCATTCATTCTGAAATATATATTTTGCATTTCAAAAAACTGAATAAAAAATGAATGGAAGATAACCTACGAAATTAACGAAATGTAGAAAGAAATAGCCTAAGTTCGGACAACCCAGAAACCTAGTGAGAGGATATACCTTTCCATTAGTTTGTACTAGCTCACCACTGTGTTGGGACTGTTACTTCCTGCACCTCCATATCTTCTTCTTTCACCTCTACAATTTTCAAATTTATAAAAATACCCCTCTATAATATTCGGATTATGTAATCTGGAAGTCATTTTTTAAAATTGTAATTAGTTTCCGGATTACATAATCCAGAAGTCTTATTTAACTTTCGGATTATGTAATTTGGAAGTCTTTTTTCAAATGAGTTTCTAAATTACATAATCCGGAAACTACTTTATGGAAGATGACATCAAAAAGATAAAAATGTATTTTCATGTTGTGTATGGAGGTGACAGAAGAAGATGTGAAGGTGCAGGAAGAAACAGTCTTGGGTTGGTGCTTGAGATCACAAAATGGGCCGAATGCACCGGTCCGTTTTGGATTAGCTTTTTGATCTGTCATTTTGTATTCGTCTAACTCGTTAACTAAAGACCACCTAGAGGGGTAGACTGGTATGCCAATTCGTTCTTTTTCATTTTTGATACTTTTAAAAAAGAATTTTATATTTTAAAATAAAAATTAATGATAATCAATGTTTTATAGAAAATTTTATTTACGCTATTTTTTAATACATATTTGATTCATTATTTATTTTGTTAGATATTAATTTTTTTTATTATAATATTAAAATTTGATTTAATTTTATTGTTTTGTATTTTTATTTTTTAAAAATAATATCAATAATTAGCTCACCCTATGAATTACTATTTTAACACAAACTTAATAGGTCAGTTCGTCTCGTCCGCAGCGGTTTCGTCTTACTTTTGGCAAGTTAATGGCGGATTGGATTATACTAGTCCGTTTTATCACCTAGTTGGTGCGGAGTGTTTGTGCATCACTTTCCTACTCACTCAAAAACTTTGTATCAATAGTGCTTTTCTATAGTTTTCACCCAAAACCTACTATAAAAAACTATATCAACGTTACTGAAACTCAGCAACACAATTCAAATGCTTGGTAACCAAATCTAAATTCATCCACTGACGATTTGGAGTAGGAAAGTGATAACATAAAGTAGATGTTCGAGTAACAGAATTCTCCAAAAGACATGCATTGACAATTGGTGGGTGGTAATCAAATAATAATTTAAAGATAAAAAGCTTAATCAAAGTGTCGGATAACAATACTAAAAAAGGCCGTGCACTGATAATTGAGTGCAGAGAAACATCATCTTGTGGGAGCTATTTACAGAACTTAACAGGCATTATTATGCCTTGTGGGATCCGAAGGTGTTCTCTCCACTGTAAGTCATGTAAAGAAAGCCATCTTGATCCTTATTTTCCTCATAAATAGCAGACATCAGAGCAGCTGCAAGAACAAGGATTTAGAACATAATCATTGCAAAAAAGGTAAAACATCATTTGGGATGATACTCACCAGTTGAAGGTAGCGTGTTATTGATGAAAACAAAAATAGCCTTCTCTGCACTGAGCTTAATCCTTTTGCGGACAACGTAAACAAACTGGCCAACAGTTAAATCAGCAGGGACAAGGTATCTGCATCATCACAACAAGGTTAATATGTCTAATCCTTCATAGCAGGAATATTGAAAAAAAACTATGTCTGGTCCTCCAACTTTCAAACTTCTCTAGTTTACACGCTTCAATATTCAAAATAAACAAAAAACCATCGAACTAGTATCTCGTAGGTAATTTCAACGTCAAATAAGAGATTGTGAGATTTGAAAAAAAAAACAAAGGCATTAGTCATAGCAATTCTGCACATGCATATGCAGAATGCCCCATTCACAACTCAAATTACCAGACATCCGTAAACAGCGACTTCTTCTATTAATTGTTCTTCAAACTAAACCTTAAAAAGATCAAGTAATAGAGTCTATCGCTGCAATGACAGGCGAATCAGAACACTCCATCGTGACCAACAACCTATGGCTTGGCCAAATACACTCACTTCGGATTCCCAATAAGAACTGCATTTGTACATTCTGGCATCGCTCGTTAATCTTTTACAAATACCATTCCATCATGAAGTTAGGGGTGGCGGACAAAAACATCGTAGCAAACATGCTTCATATATTTAAGCATACAAAATAAATAAATCTTGATCACCATCCAGTACCACTATTTTATATGAACATTAAAGTATCAATATGCCCCTCCACAAATAAATATAACAAGATTATTAATCAAGAAGGTATTAGAAAATCATTTACTTCTTCTTATCAATGTCAGGAAAGTCAGTTCTTTCAGCTTTCTCCACAATCACCTGCACATAATAGCCATATTAAAAAAAGCGCAGCAAGAATAAAACATAAACAGAGCATCAACATTGAGTACAATCTTACAGGTATTCTATCAGGATATTTCTCTCTAATGCGAGAAGCTTCGGCCTGCCTTCTTTCTGACGCGTAAAAACATCAAAATGTTAGTAAAGTCGAATGAACAAGGGGTTTCATTCTTCAATTTTTAATTTTTAATTTTGACAATACAAAAGGCGTGGCCAATAAAATAAAGTGTTTGGATTCCAATGATTATAAGAAATTGAAGAAATCGAAAAAAAAGTACCCAAGGGATGCTGACGCTTGAAGGAGGTTTTGGCCATGATGAAATGGGGAGAGTAATTGGTATCTGCAGATTTGAAACAGCGAAACATAAAAAATTGGGCCACCACCGAAACCGAAACGAAAACGGGAGTATAAAGTAGAAATGAAGAAAAGAAAAGGAAAATGCGAAACCTAAGAAATGGAAGAGAGTATGTCTCTGTCTGGGTGGGAATGAGATGAAGAAGAAGAAGAAGATGAAGATGAAATTAGGGTTTGGTTTTGCTTGTTATGTTCTGTTCGAGTCCAACACGGAAAGTCTACTTATACTTTCTGCATACGCCTCCAATTGTCTCTTTCACAAGTAAACTTCGCTGCCTTCTTCCAAAATGGCACATTGACACGTAACCAATTTGCATTATCTTTTTCGTTTTATGTTAGTTTTTATATTATATATATACCAGCAAACAGTTTCAAAATTCAATTTCCATTATTAATGGTTGAACATAATATATATTTTACCTTTTTATATTTTAGGCTAAGAGGAAGCTAGCAAGGGACCCATATGAAAACCATCAAAAAGTAGTCGAAATTAGTTATTTGTTTTTTAATTCATAAAGCTGCAGTAATTAAGATTAATATAACTAATATACATTGGATTAAATCAATTCATTGTATGCTTAAATATTATATAATGCATATAAAATATTTAAATTTAAAAATATGTTAAAAGTTATTTTGATTTCGTAACTCAGTTATTATATAACTAATAATTTAAGCAATATCTGTACAAGAGGTTTTTTTTACTGAAATACATTTTTTTAACTAATATGATATATTTATAATTTAAATAATTAGATTACTAACTTACAAAATTAAGAAACTTATAAATTTTAACTAAACCAATAAATTGAATTGTTAAATTTTTATGATTTTTTTTATTGTAATTGATTTATTAAGTTTTATAGAATACTTTTTATATCATATTAACCACTTGCTGAGTGATTAAAAAATAAATAAAATAAATTTATTTAATTATGGTATATTTAATTCCAGTTTATAACAAACTTAAGTTAATAAAAATAGCAAGATCTATTTTAAAAAAAGAAAATAAACAATAAATATAAAATTAAATAAATATGGTTATAAATAAAAACAATATTCCTAACTTCATGGAGTAAACTGTGTTAGCATTAGCATATTTGTTAATGAAGTTAATAAATAGGAATAACAATATCTAATTTGATTCATAATAGACTGTTATCCTTGTGAGATCATTGAACTGATCTAACATCTTCCATGCTCACCTTTTCTATTTAGAAAAATAATTTCATTATCCACTTTGTTACCTGTTCCATTTTTATTTACAAATTCTTTGCATTTTTTTTTACATCTATGGATATTTATAGATATCCATTTAAAAAAAAAATTGTGATCTACAAACAAAATAATCTGAAAACTAGTCTTTGAAAATATAAATTAAAAAAATGCAGATCTAAAGTATAAATATTGTAAAATTAATTTGTCTATGTTCAAATAAGCCGCACTCTATTTCCTAAAAAAAATTGTACTCTAAAATATTTATTTAAATGAAATTAGTTCATTTAAAAATAATTTTAATTCCACAAATGTAGTAAATCAATAAACTACGTTGTGAAATACTTATTTAGTTACTCGTGTTTTTGTTATCAACAACTTCCCTTTAATTTTTCATTTGTTTAAATCTTGACAAAATAAATAAATAGCGAATAATAATGATATTATTATTAAAATTTGAATATAATATTTTAAAAAATAGTTTGAAAGTTGATTCAAGGGATAAATGAGTTAGAGAGATGAAAAGAGTTTTCTCCAAAAAAAAAATAGAAAATGAGAGTACTAAATTATAGATATATTCAATAACCAGATATAATTGAAAAAAAATGTAAAAAAGAAGGAATAGTAACAAAAGTAAACAAGAATAACAATAAACAATAACATGACTAGTAACAAAACAATTTCACATAGGACAAGTTTAAAAGATACCATTATTTAGGCTAGTCACAGTCGTGAAAATGGGAATGTGCTGTGGGCTATCTTTTTATGCCAGGCCAATTTCTTAGTGCACCTTCACATCTTAGTTGTAATTTTTTTTTTAATTCTAACAATATTTTTTTTAAATATGGTGAAGAGTGTAGTAAGCTATTTTTCATTTTGAAATAATAGTATTTACTTTGTAGTTATGAATGTTGGTGATTGAGATAAGTATTTCAAATTAAAAATTAAAATATATTTTAAAATTGTATTTTAAATTATATAATTCAAAAAATATTTTAAAATTATATTATAGATTATACAATTTAAAAAATATTTCTAAATATAAAAATAACTTCTGAATTGTACCGCAAATTACATTTTTTTTCAAAGGCTTCCGTCCATGTTTAAGATAGATCCCACTAAATTAAAAAGTATTAGTTTATATGCACTAAACAAATTAAAACTGGATAAAGTATAATCTGTATATACTTAAATAAACTAGAAAATGGTGATCACGATAAGAATAAGGGATTCCTTTATTATTTCAATATTAATTTTATTTTTGAGCATCTTATTTTATCTTATAAAAATAAATTGTAGTCTCGAATACCGAAAGACATTTATCATTCCATCATACGAGTCATTCTGTTGAAACAAAGTAATATGATATTCATTAAGAAATAACTCGTCTTCTCGACAGGATGAGATAAATCCAGAATAAAAATATAATTAAAATAATTTAGATTAAAGAAGTATTATATTTAAATAGATATGGATAATCCATCTAACACGAAAAGATCTCCATCTAACACTAAAATATCTTCATAAATAAGAGTTTCAAAAGTAAAAAGTAATTATTTTTTAACTATAATATAATACTTATGACCTAGATATATTCACTGTTATCTTGAGTGTCAAAAGATATCTTAAATATTTATTAAAATAATAAAAATATTTAATAAATTTATGTGCTAAAATTAAAAAAAAAGGGACGTAAAAGTTTGTATCACGAAGTTGGAGGAAATGAGAAATTGAAGAAAGACTGTGTTGTTGAGAAGAGCAAAAGAGAATCTTGGTTTGGATCGAGATAAAATTCAATTTTTTTTTTTGGGTACTTAGTTATAAGTGTCGTGTGCTGTTTTCATGTGTTATTAAAAATAGTTATAAGGACTATGTTAATTGGAGTTAGTAGCATATAAAGTAGAACGGGTCTAATGAAAGGCAAAAGTATCTTTTTTTTAGCAAAGATTAATGTGATCTAACCATTTATTGCATTGTCTCTTGATTTTAATTATGCGTTAAAGTTTACGAACAATAATAATAATAATTATGATTATTATAATAATAGATAATAAATCATTTATTTATTTGTTATGGTTTTAGGAGAATCTTATTTTATATATGAGATGAAAACATTAATGAAGTGAAGGATTATGATTGAGATGAAATTATTTTTATTTGAAGTAATGAAGCTCGTGAAGGATGTTGAATATCAATATAGTGAGCTTAAGTTTAAGTTTTGGTGGAATGAAAATAATGCTAGCATGGAGTATAAGTTTTGATGACCTTGTAAAAGAAGATATTGAATATAACTATACGTCAACAAAATTGGATCGTTATAGTGAGGATAAGAAGATGGTCTATTGCAAAAAAAAGTAAAGAAACACAAATCAAATGTAACAAGATAAAGTTTTAAATTCAAGCTAGGAATGTACTTTAGTTTACTAGGAATGTTTAAGGATGCTACAATGGAACATGTTGTATTAAGTGTAAAGAAATCAAAGGTCATTGGCACAAAATACATGCTAGAGAAGTTGGTAAGAGTTAGACATTCCATTTTTTTTATTGATAAATATAATTATAACAGCTTTTTGGAACAAAATAAAATCCAAATGAGTGACAAGACAAACTTTTGGCACATTATATTTATTATTTTTCAAAGACATATGTTTTTATTAATTAATTAGAAGCTTAATTCATTTATGTTTTGGTTAGGGTATTATGAATATATAGAATAAACTTATCCCCATAATGAAATTTAATTTTATATTTAATATTTGTATAATAATTTCAAGAAAAAATTAAGATGTGGAAGTTCGACAAGAAACTTTGTGATGTGAGCAACCAAGACAACTTATGTATTTACATAGGAAGGTAAAATGAGAGAAATAAAACAAACTAATGTTGAAGCATATTGAATTGATTGGTGCAAATATGCATTTAATGCAAATGTTAGGTGTATTGTACCAAATGTACCATCAAATTTTGCACCAAATGATTAACTACCACAAGTAAAAAAAAAACAACAAAGCTAATAGAAGTTTGTGATCAAACTTAGGAGAGTTATTTTCTATTTACTTCCCCATAATTAATCATGGCATACACTTCATTAAAGTTTTTTAAAATACTTGTTGTAGTTGATATTGCATACTAAGTCTAAACAAGGTTGTATTGTAAAGGAAAAGTTAACTTCAAATGGAATTGATTTGACTAAAAACTTGGTAAAATCACCCTTTAAGATTTTCTTGATTTTATTCTAAGCTATAACTAAAGATGAACTACTTTATTGTCACTATGTAATTGCATACTCGTAAAAGCAAAATGAAGATTCAATGAACATTGATGAGGCAATAAGAGCATACTAAGCTTTTTAATGAAATTTTGCATGAAATTCACAAATCATAAAAAAAATTAATTCATAGGGGACTTCCTTTGTTCGTAATTTTTTAATCTATAAATGTATCAAAGAGTACATTTTAGTAATGTAAACATTGGATGTAAACATTTTTCTTATTTAAATAAATATATTATTTTCAAAGCCAAAACAATTTAGTGCCTTTTAGAAACACATTGTCAACAAGATATACATATTGTATGAAGACCGTCATTTTTTATTGTATTAAAAATAAATTTAGTAATAGTTGTTGTCCTAAAATATATTTTACCCATATAAAAAGACACGAGTGATTCATAAAAGAATGAATATCCTTTTAATTGTTCTTTTAATGTTATTTTTCTTAACAATATCCATTTTTTTTTCAACTTTCTTCTTTATTATCCCTCTTTTATTTTATTTTTTTCTTGATCCTCCATCATCTTCTTCCCTTCATTTTATCATATTTTCTTTATTATCTTCGTGTAAATTTTGTGTGGAATAAATTGAATCTAATAAAAAAAAACTTTAAGGATTAAATTGCATTTTAGTGGGTACAGGGACTGAAATTAACATTTTTTTTTCACTTTTTAAATATGTTTTAATTTCACATTTTACTATTATAATTTTAAATTGTTGGAAGTTTTACCACAATAATTTCACCAATTTTACTATTTAAATTTAAAAAAGTATATATATTCTTTTACCATTTGGCTTTCAAATTATTTACAGTGTATTGACATGGATAATGTGAAGTTACTTCCAGCAAATTACACATTTTACCACTGAAATTTTGTACCTTATCAATTTTTATAATTGTTGTTTGGATTTCATAAAATTTATCTTGAACTTTTGATTTTGTAAATTTTACCGCTAAGTTTTGAGTTTGTGAATTCTACCATATGAATTTCAAAATTATACATATTTACATTTTTCTTAATTGAATTACTTTATTTACAATGTGATTATGTGGCCAATAAATTAAATGAAGATATTTTATGTTGGATTTAAAAATAACGATGTAATACACCTGCTCTTAAATATTAAATTAATTATTTAATTTATATGTATTTTATTACAGAGAACCAATTTAAAATCTTAGGACTTTAATTTATTTCATGCTCAAAATTCTACCTAAGTTTATTTTTAATATATTATTCAGATGACCGGACAATGAAAAAATAACCAGTATATTCCCCAAAGCTGTAGGATAAACTAAGAACAATATAAAAAAAATTATATAATGAATACATATAAATAACTGGTAATAATTACATGAACTTTTTGAGATTTTATTGAGATAGCTTTTGTAACATAAACAATTTATCCTAAACTATTACAAAGTCCAAAAAATTCAAAGATCACATTTATTTTGCAAGAATTGGATTTAACAGCTAATAACATTCAAAGATTAACATAAAATTTAGTGAAAAAAAATTGCCATTCAATCTCATTATATTGTTATAGAATTATGATATCCAGAAAGGATATATAATAATGTTGAGAGGGTAAAAGTTTTGAGATGATGATTCTACTTTATAATTGGGTTTTGCAGTGTTTTGCTATAATAGATTATGGTACAATGATTTCATCCTCCCTCTTTCAAGCTTAATGAAATCTTAACAAACAAACATCGATTGTTTTTACTATGATCATAATTTACAATGAAATTTGGCGAAAACAAGGTTAATAAATGGTGGTTATGAATGAATGAAAGAAAGAAAGAAAGCGTGAATTGAGAAAAAAAAAAGTAGAATTGAGGCACACACGTTTTTAAAGTAAAAGGTTTTACAGAATGTGGGAAGCAATAAGTATGGCGACGAAAATAGAATTGTTAACGAGATGCAGAGATTTGTTTGTGATGAAATTAAGATAAAAGATAATTGGATGATTGGTTTGTGAAAGATGAATGAAATGGGTTGTGTTGTGAGTACCAATCTGGCCCTCATTTATGGGCATTGCTCGCGGAGAGACTACAGGCAACTTGTGACAGGTGAGGTCCCAGGCATGCATGGGAACTAATTAACACTATGTCTGCCGTTGTTCTACCACCTAAGGGAATTTATGTGAAACTTTGTGGGTCCACAATTATATCAAATCACTAATGTTTAACAACCCCCCCTTCAACTAATTCTTTTCACTTCCATCTTCATTTCTTTTTCTTTTTCCAATCAACCATCCTCATTTTCTCCCATAAACTTAACTAAATCCTAAACTTTAAGGAATCAAATACAAAAGCTATTGTTTTCTAAAAGGCCTCAAGCATATGATTTTGTAAAAGATAATTCTTTGTGCTTTTTTCATTATGATGTTGTAAAACGGCCACCACAAGAGGCCAATGAATTTCCGGGCCAAATACCACTATACCAGGTTGAAATAGTAAGGTCTAGATCAAATCATAATAATAACTTGCTGCTGTATGTATCCGAGAAACTAGACAAGGAACAACCGTATTATGAAATCCTTTACAACATGTTAGTGGCATTAAGTAAAGGGTAATGATGTATCAACATCGTTATGCGATTTTTCTTTTGTGTAATTTGTTTCTATTTGTCAAGATGTTTACATGTCTACACTTTTAGAATACATCAACTGTTTTCTTAAATAACGCCAGTGGACAAGTTTTGGGCAATTTTCATTTTAAATTCTGGAGAAAGATGGCACAAAATAAGAAGATAAAATGGATTTGAAAAAGAAGAAAAAAAACAAGTAAAGGAAATGCTGCGTGAATGATGTATATACTTTCATGCGAGCTTCCTTTTTATGGATTTACGCCGAAAGACTGTGTCTTTTTTAACCAACTCCACTTACAGGTATCTCTGCCTTTGAATGTGGAAGAAAGTGGTGACCTGTTTGATAGATATTCATGAATGCAGGCTTTGCACATATAAAGGCTGTGACAAACACAATTTTCTTCCAATTTAAGTTGGTTCAATGCAAAATCCCTAACACAACACAACACAAACAAACCACTACTCTATGCACAGCACAACACACCAACCACACACACTTTCTTTTTGCTAAAAGGTATTTGAATTTCAAATGCATGTGATTGGCAGCAGACCCAACTATCTATCCTGTGAGTTCATAAATATGAAACCTTGAAGCTAAACTCGACATCTTGTCTAACTGCACCTTCTCTGCTTGCTTGCTTGTGTTAAATATTACTAATTCAAAATATGCCTTTATCCAATTGCTTCCATTTCCTCACAATTTAATGTGCCCTCTTCCCATTCGTTGTTGGGTTGTTGGCAAATTTAATGCCACTATATTTAAGGCTCTGCATTTGTGTCTCTGCCTTGGTCCCTCCTGTCTCATCCATTAAATTTTAAGAATCTCACAGGACAACACACTTACTCCTACGAAACAATATGCCTCCTTCTTCATCGCTTTCTATTTTCTTTTCTTCATACCCCCCCACTCACGTTAATCACTACTTGTTATGCTTTTTTCCTTCTTCTTTATCTGCGTTGTTTCTTCTGATTGATGCATATGCATGTCGGAGTTAAGTTACCATCTGGGGTGTATGTTTTCCTTGTAACTTAGTTACATGTTTCATTAACGAGTTTAAGGTTGTTTTGTTTCTTCAGACAGACAGAAAGCGCAGGAACTTGATGACTCTCTACGATATTGGTGTCTTAAACATACAATTAAGGGCCTGAGATATTGGTACGGTTCAATCAGAAGGCAGTGCTTTATGATTCTAAAGCTCTCTTTGTTTGATTGAGCCGTGCCAATATCACATGTAACTTTGAGTGAGCATCGCTTGAAGCAATCGGCATGCATCCTATTGAAGGTTTTTTCACTAACTATATTACTTTCTTTCCAGTATTATTCTTCTCCAATTAAAATTGAATTTTCATCTCAAATGATATCTAACTATTGGTATATTAAGGTCAATACGAGGTGAAATTCTAATTTTAGTTAAATAACAATACAAAAAACACCTTAAGAAGTGTGGCTATGTTTTATCTTTTGTGTGTATGGTGATGAGTATTTTAGTTGAGGAGGTAAACAAACAAAAAGTGAATACCAGTAGTTGAGGTTTTTGTTTTGCAGATGTCTCGGGATCTTCTAATTTGGTGTAGGAAGCAACCATGGTTCGATCATAGTCCTTCTTATGGAAGTTTTTTGAAGATGTCTGAGAAGTATGATGTGTGATGATGAATTTGTTGCAGTGGGATGAGAAAGAAATGAAAATGGTAAGGTAGCTGGAATTGGTTTTGATTTTTCTCTTTTCTTTTTTGGGTGGTAGGGACTTAATTAACGTGACCAAGATAAATCTATCTTTCACGTTTAGTTTGCTTCTATTTAAAGCTTCATCTCTTTTTTGACAATCTAGTATTATAGTAGGTGTCTAGGTGACAAGATCCGAGCTTCGTCATCCTTTTATTATTATTATTAAAGCACTTTCCAGGTAATACACATTTTTGGAAATATTTCTCTATCACAACCTTCCTTAATTCAAATTATTGTAATTTGGTGGTCCAAAATACATCAATTTATAACTCACTTTCTTTCTTTATGTAATCAATATTTTAGCTTCACATGGAAAACGCAAAATTTCAATAAAAATAAAATACTAGCGTTACATTTTCTAACACATTATTTCTCTTTAAATTCACTAGTTTGACTCTTAGAAGAACAACAAGACTTGCACATTTAATGAGACTATAATATAGTTTAATTAATTATGTTTATAATATTTTTATGATGGTACTTTGAAACTCCATTCTCTTTTATCAAAAAAGTTATTTGACATCAATTCATATTTTTTACTTTTATAATAACTATTTTACAAATATATCACAAACAAATTTTAATAAGTTCATAGAATAATTTTTTTACTGTTGTAGAATAAGGGACATCTCTATATTATAATGTGTTTCTTTGACATGTTTCTTATAGTTGAAGAAATGAGTCAACTCACTTGCTCCATCCTAACTCTGCTGAATCCAAACTAAAAAAGTCTACAAGATCAACAGGTCCACTTAAAAAAGCTTGTAACTGTAGAAAATAAGGCTAGTCAATGGTTATTTTAAATTGTTTTTTTTTGGGGGTTAATATGAGCTTTAAAAAAAAGTGAATTTAGATCTTAAAACATATTTTTACTGAATACATATATCAAATTATTGAATACATATTCAATTTGAAAATTTTATTGACTTAAACCTTACACAATCTAATGTAAGGCTCTTTGTACTGTGAACAAATATATTTTTTCTTTGTTTTCTATTTTAAAATTTTACAATTGTGTAATTCTGAACATTGATTGTGTATAAAAACATTTTTTTAAAAAAAATATTTTCTGAACCAAGTAATGTAATTGTAAAGTTTTATTTTAAATATTTTAAAAATGATAAATTTCTAAATATTTATAATGTTAAAATATTAATATATTTATTAAGAAAAAATATGAATAAAGTGTTAGGTGATCTAATAATAAGGTAAAAATATTAAATTAATTAATTTTATCCTCCTAAATAGTTATTAAATTAAAGTAATAAAATTATATAAATAATTTTTAAAATATATGGAATATTTGTCAATTTAAGAGTATGAGGCTATAGTCTGGTACAAAAGGGGTGATAGAGAACATACTTTTCCTTTTCCCAAAGCACGCTCTACTGTGGGCTACTCCCCTATAAGCCCTCTCTCTCAAATAGAGATGGGTTCTACATCTAGTTTTCATGTTATCTTTTATTCTATTTTAAAAAGAAGAAATAAAATGAAAATGAAATATATTTTATAATTAAAATTAAAATTAAAATCTTTAGTGAAACCAAATATTTCCTATTTTCTTTTCTTATTATTCTATTTTAATATAACTTGTCCAGTTCTAGGGTAAGTAGTTTAGTTGTTAGCAATAATGATTAGATTATGAAAAAAGATTTTGGGTTCTTATATACACGTCATTGGATAAAAGTGACTGGGAGTTTTATAATATTTTTAAATAATTAAAATTTCCTTTGTCAATTAGTTAGAGGTTTAATTTGTGATGATAGTATTTTGAATATAACATAAATTGTATTAAAACGAACATTCTCATTTTATACGTCTCTAATGTTTCTAGCCATGAATAGATTATATTAATACTATAACTAAAAAATTTAATGTGATTAAAAAATAAAGTTTAGCAGTTAGTATTAGAAAGTGAACATAAATTTGGTTTCTATTTATTTATATAAATATTTTTATTTATTTAGATTAAAGGTGAGATCTCCAACGCGTAGGTCATTTAATTTTTTTTTTCTTTTACTGAGATAACATGTGCCTTGAAGATTCTTTATGTCGGTCTTCACTCATGTTAAGAAGAGATTATTAGCCTAAGGTTCCATCTTGAACTGATTGTGTGAAATATATAGGAAATGGGAACATGAATATGTAAAGCTAAACACGGAAAAATGGTGATACCGCAAACTCTGCTGTATTAAAGATTGACTAAATGAAAATACACATAATTATAAATTTTTTTAAAAAAATAAACAATATAAAATTTAATCTAGTTCGGTAGCTAATCTGCGGGTAACTCATGGATAACTTATTAAGTTTTCATTATATTTGTTATAATTTTATTATAAACACAAAAATATTTTAAATAGAAATTATAGAGAGAACATAATACAATAAATAAATTCATTCACTAAAACAAGATGTCTAGTGAGCACAATCCAATTGATCTTTCTTTCACAGTCAACCGCATACATGAAGAAGGAATGCTTGAGATTCATGAAATCTATTGGAGAAATACCCAAATAATGACTTAAAAATTGTTTATTCAAGAAGTATTAAATTAAGGAAGATACGCAGGGATGAAGAGCAGAACCTTCAAGGTTTAGCTATATCTTAAAATTTTCAAGCCAGCAGGAAATCATGAAATTATTCCCACCAAGCATTGTAAAAGGTATCAAAATAGTACCAAAAAAACAAAATTCCTCTGAATACTAGAAGGTTATGTTATGTCACAGAAGGACTAAAGCAGTTTTGTTTTGCATTGTCCCTGTGTCCATCAGCTGAGGCTCTCCTATTAACGTGAATACATTTTTTTCCTTTAATAGACAGCAGCTTGAGAATATAGAAACTTGGTGTTTTCTTTGAGAACATATAACTGTTCAAACATTTCTTCCGTTTCTTGCAAGACCCTTTGTTTGTGCTTGCTCTAACATAGATAGCTTGAAGAGGCAACATAAGATTCATTGATTTTAATTTTAACTAACAAAAGACACATACACTAACACTAACGTTTCATTAAAATATAAATGTTTTAATTCTAATATAGAATGTCTTAATGCAAACTCCTATGAATTTTGAGAAGAGGGTCTTTTTTATAAGTGGAGAATGAAGATCTAGATATAACTTGGCTTTTTGAAAAAGGTTGAGATAGTTGAAAGCTAGGGTGGTGACCTTGCTGATTTTGAATATCCTATATAGAAGGCTACAGCAATTAAGACCATTAGGCTCAATCATGTATGCTTATTTAAGTTTGACATGTAACTCAAGTTGTGTGATTCAAGCATTTCCCTAAGAATCTCACACTCAAGAAACACCATATGCCACTTTGTTCAAAGCTCATAACAATAGCTAATGTGCTTACAAAAGTAAATAATCACCAACTTCCTCTCAACCAAATATATTGTCCATTTCTCAATTTCTATAAATAATTTAAACATTAATAAAGTTGTCTAGTTTAAAATAAATTATTACAGTAACACAAATTCAACACCTCCTTCTTACGTTCGCGATTAGTAAAATAAAAATACCAAACAAGATGAAAAAAAAATCTAACATTTAAAATATTAAAGCTAACTAATTATTCATCTTCTCGTCAACATTCCTTTTCTGTCTACGTAAATATTTTAGTGCAACACTTTCACAAGAGAAATATAACTAATAAGATATTTCTATTATAATGAAATATTTTTTTACTAAAAAAAAGTTTATATTCATACCTTCTGCAAGCTAATTTTGAGAGAAACATGGACAAAGAAGGATTCATGAGTGTTGAATGTGAAGGCATGACCAATTGAATTGAGTTGACAAGACACTATGTTTTAGTGGTGAACTTGATTATTGCGTCTCCTCTATAATATTTATTTAAAAAATCTTTGTGTTTGTAATAAAATTATAACAAAAAGAATAAAAATCTAATTAATTGCCCGTGGACGTAGGTTGCAGATTGACGACCGAACCACATTAAATTTTGTGTTGTTTATTTTCTACAGTTCATTCGTGATTGTGTGTTGCTTCCGCGTGCGTCTTTCTCATCCATAAAAATATTGAGTGAATTTTCTTTTAAAAAACTCTTCATATTTTTTTAAAATGTTTTGTTAGGATTTAAAAAACTAAAAGTAACTTCTTTTTAATAAGCTACTATAATACTTATTAAAGTAAACTGATATGAAAGTTAAACTACTCTAAAATAATCTGACGAGAAAAATTGTTTTAAAAATACACAGAAGGGCATATTTAATAGTTATTACCAACTTCTGTTTTTTTTTAAGAATCGATTATTTTAAATTTTTATTTTTTTAAGTTTAAATAAACTGGCCATTAATTTTTGAAAAATTAAATCAAACAGAAAACAAAAATTTCATTTTTGTTCTTGTCTCAAATGACTAATGACATGAAATTTTCTAACATAAATGGAGACAGAAATTAAGTCGGGAGAAAATTGTTTAGTGAAGTAAGGGATTTGGTGATTATTTTGAAGAAGATATAAAAAATAATTGATTTATTAATTATATTTTATAAATAAATTATTTATTTTTGGTTACGATCATGAAAATGAAAATGAAAAGTGTTTTATGTTTTTAAAGTTATTAATAATCAGTGGCGGATCCACATGGTTTCCACAAACTTTTTTACATAAATAAATATTATAGTTTTTATTTTGTCCCCATTAAAAAATAGTTTTGTCCCATGAGACAATTTCTTTTAAAAATATGAATGCAATTTTTTTTATAAAAGATAAAATAAAATAAAAAATGAATTAGTACTAATTTTGCCTTTCTAATTTATTTAGGTTTGATGATGAAAAATTACATTTTTTAAATAACTATTTCTCAAAATAATAACAAAATTTAATTTAAAAAATAATTTAAACACACTAAAATTTTCAAAATTAACTGTTTCTTAAAAGAAAATCAAACAATTACTATTGAAGATTCCACGTCGACTAGAGATGAAAATATTTCATTGTATATAAGTGGGTGCAAATCTCACCTCATGAATCAGTTTTATGAGGTTGAGTTAGGTTTAAAGTTCATTTTATAATATGATATTAAAGTCATTTAAAGCCTATCCTAGTGAATGAATGAAAGTGTTTTTTCTTCCTCAAGCAAAGTATAGGTAAACTTAAAAATTTTATTTATATTTTTACCAACTTAAGTCAAAGAGGTGAAAACTCTTATTTCAAATTCATAACACTCATATCCCCCATGGAAGCATATCTCCAGAAAGTTTTATTCTTGGTAGCTTTATAGTATTTTTTTTTTCTTTTAGTGATTTTGTGTTCTTTTAGTTGGACTTATACTTTCTTTACACCAAAATAAAGAATATAAGATAGGACATTCTAAAAAGCAATACAAGCATTTATCATTTATCTTTTTCCAATGAAGAATAAGTATTATAGAATATAATTATTTTATAAAATATAAATTAGTAATTCCATATTATAGTAAAACTTATTCTGCATTGAGAAAGCAAATATGTATGTATAAAACCTAGGCTTTGTTGAATATGAATCCAGACACCCGGAGCAATGTATTTGAATGTAAATATTGTTTTAAAAAATCAAGAACAAAAGGATGAGGAGATTATATTTGGAACAGAACTTTAGTGTAAATCTTGGTTTCCTAAGGATTTGTGTTGATCAAAAACAGTTTTTTAGGTAAAAAAATGTAACAAAATATTAATTTACAGCTAAAATAAAAGAGGAAAAATAATCTATCAATGAGTAATAAAAAAAATACTAAATAGAATAAAATACAATAATTTAAAAAGAGAATAATAACAGAAACTTGAAAAGAAGTATATAACTACTAAGAGAATTTCACACATTTTTCTCAATTAATTTATTCTAAATTCTTAATAAAATGATATAATTGGAAAAAATAAACTTTTGAACAGAAAAAGTGGTCTACCAAAGTTCTAATATATAGGTTAGTGGAGTGCCAAATCAGAAAATCCACCAATTTGGAACTTTAGTTCTAAAAAGTTTGACAATATACATATTAATAACAAAGTATATAAGTTATCGAGATCAAATTTCAATTTAAACCATTCTAATCAGAAAGTGGTATAATTTAATACAGGTATTTTTTTTATCATATCGAAAGGTAATTTAGATATGTATGACAAAAATAAGCCATGTTTGCTTGAAATATCTATTCTTGTTTCAACTTTTAAATTTGTTCGAAAACTATTGCCATCTTAGAAATTTAAAACTCATTAGTGTATTGGTTGAAAGAATTAAAATAACAGAAATTTGTAATGCAATCTGTGATTTTGAGAAATGCTGCTTATTTCAATCTTTTAGATGTCCATTTTGTGATTCCTGAATTCCATACTATTTGTTTTATAATTTTTAGTTGGAAAAGACGATTACATTATAATATTTCAGTCTAAAAACATATAATTATAAAACCCTGGAATGAAACAATAAACAATGAGAAGTAACAACTCTTCCATTAGTAAGGTGCACCTCATATTAGCCTTAAACCAAAAATCTATCAGAAATCCCCTAAAAAATTTCAGAGGCTGCCACTGCTCACTTCCACTCATTCTTTTGCTTTCCCTATAAATCCTTCTTTTCCCAGAAAACTTAGAACAAGAAACAAATGCAACCTCCTCTAGAAGAAGGGCACCCTATTCCATACCAAAATAAACTATATAATAAAAAAAACAAGTGCACGATAACTGAATCTAACAATAATAGACCATTTGATTATGGTAGAGCTACTAATGACACCAAAATTTGAAGCTTATATGATGACACATGACATGGTTGAAGACTAAGCACTACTCTATGAAGCCAGTTTTTGCCAAAATGGCATTCCTCACCTTGCTAAGATCTCTTCCTTTGAGAGTCCTCCCCATCCCTTCACACACAGAGAAAGATGAAATCTGGCTCCTTGCAAGCTTCCTTGCAATCCATTCATGTGGAGGCACCATGTCATCATCCTCATCATCACCACCCTTGTTGCATGCACCAGCATCCCTTGGCCCCTTCGTGCAACTCTTCCCATAAATTTTAGACCAGTCAGGGATATCCATAGGTTCTGAGGAACCTTTCAACAATGGAGCATCAGAAGAAGGTGGGGTATTGGAATTAGCCCTTGGAATCTTTCTTGTGGCAGCAGGTAAGCGCCATGCAGAAGAAGAACCACAAGATTCCTTACATGCCCTTGTGTTTTTTTGGGCAGAATCATCTTTCTGGTACTCTACACTCCACACATCTTCATCCAAATCTTTGTCCTCCATTGCTCCTCCACCAACACCCCAACTTTGATTCAGAAAAACACCTAGATCCGCCATTGTTGTTAGCTCTGCCATAGTGCCACCCCTAGATGGATGAGGTGTTTGTTAAATACACAAAGGAGTGTAAGAAGATTGAGTAATGAGCAGTGATGCCAAAATTACCTTTTTCAGTATATACAGACATAGATAAGTGAGACTTCTCCACCTAATGGTGTTGTGGCTTCTAATGAGATAAAATGGACTTTTTTCTCGTCTTGGGAATCAGAAGGCAGAAAGGTGTGAGGGAATAACATCAGGAATCTAGCTTGCTTTTGTTTCAATATCCCCCAAAAGGAACTAGAAGTTTTCAAAAAGGAAAAACCAACAAATGGTAAATGTAATTAACCCATGTTAAATACCAACCGGTACAAAGGAAGAAGCCTTGAAAATCCGAGTCCAGAAACACAGAAGAGTACATTATTATTTTTTTTAAACATGGGGTGGCAGAAAAAGGCAACAAAAGCAGCAAATCTATGTGACCACATTTATGTACACCTATAAGCGTGTATTATTGTTTGGTTCCAAAAAGAAGATGATGATATATAATTAATTACGTGGAAATGATGAATGTAAGGTGATTAAATGAAAGACCAAAAGGGGACATATGAAGTGGGATTGGGGAAGTTCCATGGTAACATTTTCATCAATTAACAAAACTCTCTTTCTTTTTCGTTTTCATTTTTGTTATCTGTTTTTAAAAAGCTGCATCTGCATCTGCATCTGCATCTGCATCTTGATTTGGAGAGGTTGTAAGTGAGTATTAGCTGTAACCGTACTTTGGCAATCCTGAACCTTATCCTCAACTCTGTAAGAAAGCTCACTCATTCATTAGCACATGCAGAAGCTCCCTCCATCAGCACCATTTTGGCTGAGTCAGTGCCTTCTCTTCTAGGGGAGGCTGCTTGCCAAGTCAACTCAAACACTCTTTTCATTGGCTGCTGTTAGGACTTCCTAGGAGACTTGTTCATTTTTTACTTTTTTTTCTAAAACTTTCCTCTTTTTACTAATTTATTCTCTGATTTATAACAACTGGTAAAATAGTAAGAACAACGTAAAACTAAAGATATAACTCAAAAAAATAGTTAACCAACACTCCACATAGAACTAAGTCCATGTAGTATTATTTAAGATTTTGGATTCGAATAGTTAGAATGAATAAGCAATGGAGAGAAGGGAAAAAAAGGTAAAAGTGAATACCTTTTTTTTTTTGGTAAAGATCAGTTATTGAAACTGACATTGGTAATTCAATTAAAATTAGTAAAATAAATCATAGCAAACTATTAATAAAAAATAATATGCTGATAACGAAGAAATCATTGTAGACGTCGATAAAATGATTTAATTTACATATAAAAAAATATCTACCACATTACTTGAGAAAACTCTAACTAATATTAAGGAATATCTCCAATAACTATAACAACTTAAATTGCAAAATAACTTCTATTAAAACAAAAACAAAAAATTCTAATCAAAGTAATTATTCCAGCAATGTTTCAGTCTTAATGATACTTCAATCAAATCCAAGAAAAACTAGAATATCAAAATATAAAAAAATAGATAGATTTTAAATTTTTTTAATTTTAAATCATCCAATTACTCTAATAAATTATAGAATTACCCAACAACATACTTTATCATAAAGTATTTCAAATTCTTTAAAAACATATTACTCTTTTAAAATTTCCTATCTGAACCCCATAAAGGATACAGATTTAAATATAAATAATTTTAGATGAAATAAAACTTTTATAGATAATTTGACTATATAATGTAAGTATTCACGCATTCAAATTTATGAGTATTTAAAATTTATATAATTGATAAATTAATGAGAAAAATATTTTACTTATCATTCAAGTAGACTTCGGTGAGTATACATATGCATGATTTTATCTATAAAAAAATTAAAATTGATTTAATTCTCACTTTATAAAATTTTTAAAAAAATCAATTCAAGTTTCATTTTTAAACTAATTTTAAAATAAAAATTTAAAATCTTAACCAAATCAAATAAAATATAATCTAAATTATATATTTTAATTTATTGATTCAAAATATTTAATCAAGCACAAGTTCATCTATGTTATCATTGTATTTTAACATATAAGTAATATGTTTGGATGAAAGAAAAATAATATAGATAATGATATATTTCTTTTTATTTAGTTAATGAGTAAGTAGGAAAAAACTTATTTAAGTTTATATTTTCAATTTAAATCAACCTTTCTCTCATTTTTATACATTGTTTTGTTCACCACAAATATTTTTTAAAATTGAAAAAAACAATTATAATTCCTCCTTTAAATTTGAGCTCATGACGTCTACAGATCTATCACTCCTTATTATGTACCTTTAATGTCCACATTAGAGGAGGCAATAAGCAACTTCCATGGTAACTTGGTACTTGGTAAGTCAATAGAGTAAAGTGGAATCTCAAAAAAGGAGAGATAAGTATAAAAATGTACCTAGTTCTTATAAATACATAAAAAAATTTAACTATAATAATAATAATAATGATAAATATTAAAATATTACAAATATTTATTTATTATTTATAATAGAAAATGTACTTACTTGAAGTTATAAGAAATAATATTGGCATTTTTAATTTTAAAATAAACACTTATATCTCTTATATTTTCAATAAAACTACACTTATATTTTTTAAATAAATATTTTTCTATTTTATTTTTTTAATTAAAAAATATTTATTTCTTCTATATTTTTAATAACAAATTATACATATTTTTTTATTTTATTTGTAATTTAAAAATTATTTATATATTTTTAATTTTTTTATAAATTCTATTCAAATTTTAATCAATTATTAAAAATAAAAATAAATAAACTTCATTGATTAAAATATAAAAGAGAACATAATTATTTACAAACTTTAAAAAAAATACCTATTATTTTATTAAAACTAATACATACATACATACACACATATATATATATATATATATATATATATATATATATATTTAAAAAGCTAAAAAATATAAATATGACATCTAGTGGTCTTATTAAGAGACATCTTAATGAGAGGTTTTGCTTCCTGCACCCCCTTATTGGCTACCTGCATCCCCATAGTTCATGTGAAAAGTGTAAAAGGCCCTTATATGTTTTATACTTGAACCCTACTTTTTGTCTCTCTCCTTCACCTAACTTCTTCCAAGCTTCAAGGAGAAAATGAAGAGTGGAGTAACACAATGGTGAAGAGAAGACTATTTGAAATGAGAGTCAAAGGGGAAAAATGATATCGGGCACATATAGATTGTTTTAATGAAACACGGTTCCGTCACTCTTTTTATTGAAATAAAAAAATTTATTATTATATAAAAATATTAAAAAAACAGTATAATTCAAACGCTTGCGTTATAAAATTGTAACCTTAACATTATCTTCGTTGTAATATTATGATAATTTGTATATAAATTTTAATAATTTAATGTATAGTATATAATAAAAATAAAAATAAAAATAAAAATTTCTTATATACACAATCTTCTTTTAGAACTATTCTTATGTATAATTATTTCTATTTCCTCTACATATAACCACCAACTTTCTCCGCTTAACTTCTATTTTTGAATACCTTTTACATTTACATTAAACAAATTGAGAAGATAATTTAAAAAATTACTTTGTATAACCTTTTTATTATAATATTTAATAATAATATAAATTACTTTTTTAACTTTAAAAAATGAAAACAAACAACTGTGATAACGTCAACATCAACTAGTGTTTAATAAATAAAAGATTAATGTTATCTATCACCTTGGTAGTAGGAGTATGTGCTGGTCGCTGCCAAGACATAAGTATTGGCACTTTCTTCTATTATTGATTTTGAACCATGTAATGCACACAAAAACTTGCAGAATTCAATTTATTCTGCTTTGCATTCCACAAGCTTAGCTATTAAAAAACATTCCCTCTCTAGCATAAACTAAAACCATATAAATTACATATTATTATTGCGTGCCAACAAAATAATGAACCTTTTGAGTTTCGACTCTTCCAACAGATGTCACCTTGCAGTTGTTACTTTTCACTAAGATTTGCTATATGCAACAAATTATTCTAAGACTAAAAGCTTATCACTAAATCTGTGCAGAAGGAATGAATCTTAATTTGCATCTTACTTCCTCAGTCCATTTAAATCTCATTGTAACTTGCATGCTGCATGGTAAAGCTCCAAATAGTCAAGAGCAGGCCGGTTCCAAGACCAGTCTTGCTCCATCACCCTTTTGCATAAACTGTTGAACCAATCTCGGCTATCAAACCATGTTGTTATTGCCCTGAAAAAATGTCCACAAAATTAATTTTGCTTTGCAGTAATAAACATTTACAAGAGTGTGGCTAAAACGTAGCACAACCCCCCCAAAAAAAGTTCAATATGTAGTAATGAAAATATGCCAAATGCTTTTGGTTTCCCCTGTCCATGTCAAAGCCACTTTCATCCCTCTTTCCCAATGAAATTTCTGATGCAATAAATTCAGCATACAATATTGGGACACTACTATTGAGAGCATAGTACATAGCCGGGAGTACGTAATTGGCCAATTGAGTTTTTCATGATATAATCATATGACAAATAACTCACCTGTTCAGAGCATAATCAACTCCTCCAACATCAGTTCCATCAAAACCAAATCCATTTGTCTCTAGACCTTGTGCTTGTGCTCTATCCTTATCATGATCAACGTCAAATACAGAATCAAAAAGTCCTGCAAAATTATTTAGATGAATGTCAACTGAACCAAAACAGTTGAATGAACAAAAGGAATAAAATATAAAATATATTTCATATATAAATATACATGAGATAAATGGTCAATGTATTATTTGGGTATGCATACTAGCCATGCCATTTAAATGACTATAGTGTAATAGAGTAAGTATATAGCATGTACAGACCTCCAGTTTTTCGAACAACGGGAATTGAACCGTATCTCATTGCAGTGAGTTGAGTGAGTCCACATGGCTCAAAGATTGAAGGAACAAGAATGAAATCAGCACCAGCATATATCTAGAACAAAAGAAAGCTAGAAGAGTCAGTAGCGTCCCATAATGTTTTACCTGTACATATAATAATGGCTAAAGTGTTACCAAAGGTTTTTCAGTTTCATAAGTTACCAAGTGTGAAAGAGGCTCGTCATATGCAAGGCAAAGTCTAGCACGATCATTATGAGAGGAATGCAATTCATTTTTCAAATTCACAAAATCATTTTGGATACGAGGATCTGGGGCCGAACCAAGTAATACAACCTGCATATCATTTTACAGTTAGGACTTGTCTACTTAAATGAAACATTAGCGAACAATTTCTAAATGGAACAAGAAAATCTAATAACAAATTTAATTGCCATACTTTGACATTTACACTTGGCTTATAATGAAAATTATCAGCACCTATTTGAAGTATAAAACTTATTCAAGAAAGGTAAGGGTCAAAGTAGGTTCCAAGTTTAAGATATCTTTCGTCCTGTATGTTTATTTTTGCCAAATCATTCGACTAAAATTGAAACTGCTAAGTGGAGGTTAAAAACTGGCCACCTATCTTTAACCCAAGGGAGATGAGGACTGAGGTCCAACAACTTAATAAAAGAATATTTAATACTGCATCAGTTGTCAGGTAAATGATAACAAAAACAACAGTTAAAATGTATATAACTTTACTAGCCCATATTGCTATTATGAAGGCAACTATGGCACTGCTGGTGTACACCTTTGTAAAACAGAAAAAGAGGAATACCTGTCCACCGCGTTCTAGGGTGCGCCATATGGCATGTTTGATGAGATGGATTCCTTTCTGATGAGTCAATCGAGTAATAATTCCTACCAAAGGAAGATCAGCTCTTTTTAAACCAAGCTTTTGTTGCAAGGCTTCCTTAGCTGCTTTTTTTCCTTCAACAACATTTTCGGATGAGTAAGATACCTGGAATAATGTGATACCAGAAATAGTCATAATTGAGTTAGTAAACTAAACAAAATAGCTTCTGTATAATAAGTACAGGCATTAATTGAGTTTAAGATATCATTGTAGCCATTAATGAATTCTACTGAATAAAAAAGAACCCCTCAGTCCATTTGCATTTAAGAAGTCCTACTTAAAACTTGTCTACGTTAAACTCATCGGAGCAATGCATGCAATTGTGCACTGTTGAAACTTTAACAGTTGAGAAACATATGAATTCCAAGTGCATATGTTCTACATATTGATGATTCATCCCAAACACTCACAATCATTACGTTACATAAGAAACATGAGGCAAGTATGTTCACAGAATCAGTTGCATAGGCACTAGTAAGAACCAATCGAGTCAGTCACTACAGTTATCCAAAGGAAGTAAAAGGTGAAGATAAATACAAATCATCAGCATTATTCTAGCGTAACTTTCTTACTTTAGTTAGTTATCATTACAAGAAGCCACATTGTTGGGGGATAACTTTGATAACTAGATGCCATTCTAGGACCTACGTAAGAAAAGAATAAGAAAGATCAATGCATATATGTCTACTTACAGGAATGAATTTATCATTATATGGGTCCCATATATCTGGATCGATTCCATTTATTATACCATGGAACTTGTGAAGATGAGGAGCAATTACAGGATTACCAGCAATCTCTCTTGAATATGTGGGGGAGACCTGCCAAATATGAATGACCATGATGTAAAAATCATAACCAGCTTTTGATTTCAAATTGCTAATTCAATTTAAACTCCAAGATTGAATCTGATGTCACAATTATATAGAATTATATTATGAGGAAATATTTAAACAGATGAGAGCCAATCAAATTCTTGACAGAAAATTATTTACCTTGTAAGTGCACATTTTCAAATTGTTTGCTGCCATAACATACATAAAACTTTTTCTCTCCATTAAAGCTATCTGGTATAAGCTAAGATTATTTTTTTTAAAAAGAAAAGAGTCAGCATATGGTCCTCTCCGTGATCCCAGAGGAAAGCTTAAGTCCACTTGAGGCAATATAGTCGGCAAGTTCAAAGCTGGCTACGTAAGTTTATTCAATAAGGTCCATAGTTAAGTTTTATGAAAACAAGGCTAAAAAACTGAGTCATGCTTTATTTATAATATCAATTGTTTTATTTTAATTTCTTTTACCTTTTTATTGTAGAAGTGTTTAGGAATAATAGGTGTCTACTCATTTCACTCCTAAAATCTGATGTTGTGTTGGTGTCAAAGTAGGCTAATTGAGACTCTGCTGTGCATGTCACTCGAGTCTCTGTTTAGGCTAAAGTAGGGGTCCCAAGTTCATTTGATCTCAAAAGAGGCCCCTTAATCACCACTTCAGAACATTTGAAAAGATCACGCTCTCCCACTTGAATTCTTCTATACACTAGTGAATGAGAGCCAAGCACGGATGGTGATGAACATAATTTATTCACACTTATTAACTTTAATCATAAATTATTGAAATATAATAATAAATAAATCTATTGTTTTAATTAAGATTCATATAATTGGGTTTGTCTGGACCTTAACTATTATTTTTGTTAATTTTGTGTTTTTAGAATAAATGGTCTGAAGGAAGGAAGTGTTTACATTTGTGAATTGGTCAAATATGCAAAAATCCAAGTTGTTTCTTTAAATCAAAAGAGAAGAAAATATTTGAGAGGATTTTATGCAAAGTACGAGAGATTTTCTCCACCTAAGTAGGAGCTCTTCTCCACTGTCTTCCCCACGATCTTCTTCACTATCTTCTCCACCAAAAGTGGTGCCTCCAGGAAGTTGGAGGAGGTTGCATGGAACATGCCTATTTAAGGAGAGTTAGGGAAACACACAGGGGACCAAGAGTGCAAAGTTGCTTCCTTTATTTATTTTTCAGCATTTTTTATCTTTGTATTTTTGTCTATTTTTTCAAACTTTTAAACAACTAGTTGAGTTACAGCCTAATTCCAAAATTAAAAATGTCCAGTTTGATTGGGGTGGAGAACATAGACCTTTTACAAATCTTTTAACTCTTTACGGTATAAATCAAAAACTCATTTGTCCTCACATCATCAAAATGGCGTTGTTGAGAGGTAACATAGGCACATTGTTGATTTGTTCTATGATCCTACCTTATACCGCTAGGTGGTAGGTGCTTTACAATATGTCACACTTACTAGGAACAAAGTCTGTCAACTCATGGCCAAACTACTTGATTCTTACTGGGCGATGGTGAAACGCATATTACGGTATCTTAAAGGTACTTTGTTTCATGGATTGCACTTTCGACCTGCATCTCGTGATCATCCTTTATCCTTAAAGACCTTTTGTGATTGTTGATTGGGTATCAGATTTAGATGATAGACGTTCTACTTCAAGAGCAGCCATTCTTCTTGGTCCTAATTTGATATCTTGTGATCTCAAAAACAGCAAGTTACTATGCGCTCTAGTATTGAGGAAGAATATAAAAGTTTGGCTCAAACTTCTAATGAACTATCATGGATTTCTACACTGCTTACAGAACTGCAGATCCCTACACTACTTTAGTTCTTCTATGTGACATTCAAGTGTTATGACCATTGCTCACAATCTAGTTTTTCAAAATCGCACTAAACACATGGAGATTGATGCTTTCTTTGTGTGAGAAAAGCTTATGACCAAGAAACTCGGGATCTATCATATTCCTGCTCTTGATTAGTGGCCGGAAGTACTAACGATGCCTCTATATTCAACTCAATTTACGTTTCTTCGAAGCAAACTCAATGTGAAGAATTTTTCTTCTGAAAAATCTTCTACTTGAGTTTGAAGGGTGGTGTTAGCAGAAATAAGTCAGTTAGTTTGTACAGTTGTCCAGTTGTCTGTTTGTACAACTGTCATTCTGTTGCAGCTGTTAGCTATTGCTAAATGGTGCTTAGTAGTAGTTACATTACACTAGTGAAACGGTCCGGTCCTAACCGGTAGCACACAAGTGCCAAGCAGTGCAGAGTCTATAGATACTTGTTGTACTCCTATTATCATTCGTACTACGATTTAATAAAATTTCATCAGTTCAGTTTCTTTAAGAGGATTCAAGCAAACTCACAGGTAACTTCTTATACCATCCCTACATTTTTAATTTACACATACATTTTAAATAAATTATTTATCAAGTTATTAATCAAATCTTAATTCAAACACAGCATAAAAAGTAATAAATTAGAAAATTATTAAAAGTAAAGGACTATATTACATTTTACAAAATAAAATTATCATCTTGAGTCGTTACTAATGTTAGGAAAGAGTTCAAAAATACACTTGTTGAAAATAGTATGTCCGGGGAAGATAGTGAGGTCACTCAACATGGTATATATGTTCTCTATTTCTTAACCAAGTGGTATGGAGTTTAAACCTTGTTGCCCTTATATATATGGTAATAATTAAAATTTTATTGAATAAGCTTTTAGGATAACTAGTTCATGACGTGGAAAATTTTAGTACAAGGTATATGTGGTGTGTACATTGTCCATGCTTCAAGCCTCAAAAGGGCTTGATAGAAATGTAATTTGAAAAACCATTTATCTACTTTCATCTAACAACTTCAGGTTTGGAACAATTAGTTAATGATTACTAAAATAATCAAATACTGGGTGAAAGTTAGAGAAATTGACAAATTTAAGGTAGCACTTACAGTTGTAGCCTTGTCAGCATATTGCATAGCTTTTCCAATGAAATGGGCTCCAAATTCAAGGTTATGAATAGTGAAGACAAGTCGTGCTTTACTAAGACCATAATGTGCATAATTGTCTTTAAATATCCATGCAACCGGAGCACTTGACCAATCATGACAGTGGATGATATCCTGCCCATTTACTAGAGCCAATTAAAATACATCCTTGGTGACATTGTTAAACCTGAGTCACTAGCTTTATTTAAATGGTATGTTAAATAAATTTGAAAGAGAAATATATATCCCAAATAGGAAATCTGATCACTTGGAAAGGTGCTGATAATATTTTTGGTTGTTTTATGCATAGAACCTTAGTTACGATTACACAAATGCATGGAATTACACAAGGCAGGCATATCATGTTTTTAGGTCAAGTGGGATTACACAAATGCATGCAAATTGCATTTACCCAAAAAAGAAGTAAGGACAAGAATATCTTGCCACTGTTCTAGTTTTAACCACTCTCAAGTCTCAAATGAAAAACTGCTTGCATATCATGTTTTTGGTTCAGGTGGGTTATGAGAAAATGAGTTAGCACACAGCATCCAAGAATAATAGACACTTCTTCATTCACTCTTACACAAAGGAAAGGAAATGTTAATTGGAAGTTAAGAAATTGACATATTTTAATGAAAAATAAAATAAAATAAAATGAAAAGTTTAGTCACTAGTATGATATTTCTTACAGGATGAAATCCATTTTGGAGTAGAAACTCAAGAGCAGCATGACAAAAGAAACCAAATCTCTCTGCATCATTCCCACGACCATAAACACAGCCAACCTGAAAGAACCTGCAGCCAAGAATATTCATATGTAAAGCTCGCTACAATTTGTGAAACATTTGAAAGTTTTCAGGTCAGCTTAATTGCAGCAAAGAGTAAAAATGAGGTTACCCAAAATAAAAGAAAAAATATCTTTAGATAATTACAATGAAAATATAGTTTAGCCCTCACTGTCAAACATAATACAGCTAACAACTTCAATTCAATCTGTTGAATTTATATACTTAATAAACGTGATATATACAACTGGAGAGATCAACTAATTTCTTTCACCTATGCGATTTTCTTCTGTCTCGTCCAAAGGCTTATTTTACAAATAATATACAATATCTTTTAAAGGTACAGAAAGGATTTTCTGTTCTCTTGACAAAGTGGTGACAGATTTGATCTAATCCTTAATTTGAATTCATCAAAACAGTTTGACAGAAATAAATCTGTGGTTGACATTCAAATATAATTTGGGTTAAGATTTGAAAGAGAAAAACTTGGATTTTACAAATTTATCCTAGTATTGTACAAATTTGGGTTTAACAACTTTAGCCAACCCATCTTCATGCTACTGAGAAATACTTTGATCTCGTGTTTGGTACTAAGTGCTTCATAAACATGTAGAAAACCTAGCCAGAAAGTTGATTACATGTGCCTGACCACCACCTTTACTTCTCAAGCCCTAAAACTCTGATACCTTTCAGCCACCTCCGGTAATGACCAATCAACTGATAGGGTCCAGAGAGTTAGAATAAAGGAACTTAATTTAAAAAGTAGTATTGGGCATTTAATGTATTAGGTGTAGGGAATTAGTTTAAATAGGAGAAGAGTGTAGAAGAGGGGAAGGTGGAAGGAGAATCTTCTCCTTAGGTACTTAGTTTGTAATTAAAAAAAAAAAACTTCCAATAATTCTTTCTTCTTCTCTTACTATGTTTTTCTTTTATCCCTGAACAAAATTGTGTCCGAAAGAATCAAAGCCTTTAAGATTGCCATCAAGAAATTTGATTATAATACTGTTGAAGTTCAATTATGTGAATAGAGCTACCATAAACTTTGCCTGCGATCTAAACAGACCTATTTTTCTAACCTAGAAAGTTGATGTGAAAATCGTATTTTCCAAAATAAAATAGGAGGCTCAGATATAAGAAACAGTTAATTGACACACATTAGAGAACAAATTGGAGAACCAGCACATTTACCCATTTTGAGGCTCCAAAAAATAGACAGAGAGACCTTCAACTTTTCCATGCCATACTTTTATGTCAGTCCCTGCCCATAAATAGTTCTTCTGACATTCAAAGTCCTTTATCTGCATTACAAGCCACACATTTAGTAGCTAGTAATAACAGTAACTAAAATACATAAACACAAAAAGTACATTTTCCTAGACATATATGTCTTCTAAGATATCCACTGATGCAAATGCTCAATGGGAAGAAGCCGAAGGAACCCAAACAATATTGGTGTCCCGCCTTCTCTCTATTATCGATCAGTTTCATATTGAATAGCAAACTATATCATTGGAAGCATTATTATAACGCCATGTTGTATCCATAGGGACTTGAGGACATAACAGAATTTTTTTGAATGAAGTTGGAATAGACATTATTTATCCAATGCAGAGTATAAGATGTAAAATAAGTACCACAGCAACAGGAAGAGAAAAAAAACTTACATTGCTAAGGTTCAAGCAATCATACTTTGGAAGAATGATGTCCACATTGTGATTTAAATCCTGAACAGCCCGGGATAGACTAGTAACAACATCACCAAGGCCCCCAACCTGCCAAAAATTAATACCATCAGAAACAGACAAATGTGTTAAATTTATTCACAAATATCCTCTGCATAACATAGTAATAAATAACAATCTTTTTCTGAACAAAATTTGCAATAACAACTGATTATTGGAAACAGATACCCTTCATAAGTACCCTAGCTACATCCTAATGCTTACACATTTTAATAAAGAGGAGAAACATTTTTTTTTCTAGATGTTCAATAATTCTCTTTTCAATCGCTAATAAAATAATACACTTAGGGAGGTATTTTACAATCCTCTTTCTTTATTCTACAAAGATACAAAGGGGGAAAAGAAAATAATCAGAGAAGTTTGATTATTAACAAGACTTCCCCCAATGACACTTAAGACAATAAAGATTACAAAAGTGGAAAGACTAAACAGAGAGAGAGAAAATTACTGACTGCCAAATACAATTGTTCTAAATAAATGTTTTTTAGTATATGCCAAAAATAAATGTTCTTAATAAATCATAACTTTTTTATGGTATTCGCTCAAGAAATATTTCTAACAAACCATATATTTAAGGAATGTTAAATGCTACCCTTAAACCTGCTATAGTTCAGATAAAAATTAAACCATTTTTTTCCCTTCACCCATGAAAAAGAGTATGCTAATTTTCCAGCCCTACAAATTCCACTTTCAATATTGAAAGCGTAAAGAAATTGCAACTGATTTTTTTAATTTATTTTATGAAAACAACACCAAAAAAGTAACTGCTACCATGTTGGGAATGAATCCTCCAGTGTTAAATTTTCATACGACTTTTTCATGTGGAAATTGTGTCTATCTCTTCATAAAAGTTCACAAATATTAATAAGGGTTGACATATCCAAAATTTCCATTAGACAAAGTCATGTGAACATTCAACACAGGAGAGTTCAATCTGGCCATACCATAACACATGAGAAAAAGTAAAATTCCTTCACTTTAATTTCCTGAAATTTTCCAGCCTTGGAAATAAAAGTGTCTGCAGAGACATGTCAATAAATTTAAGAAAATATACACGGAATGAGTTAGCTCACTTTTGCAATTGGGGCCATCTCCACAGCAATATGGACTATATGCAAAGGTGGTTCCTTTACAATACCTCCAAAAACTGGTATGTGATAATCCATTCCTAATTTGTTATCAAAAACTCCACCATGTTCGCTCTCAGAGAATACAAAGTCCATCTTGTATGCATCCAATGGAACCTTAACTGCAGAAACACAATCATTTAACTTTTTCAGGGCCAATGTCTTTTTCCCTGGAGAGAACAAAGTGATTATACCCTTGATGAAGTTGCATAATACCAACTTTACAAAACTCAAATGAAATTCTCCATCTTAAAAATCTTATGACACAAGATCCATGGACATTGAATCTAAACACAAACCACAAGTGACACATTAGAAACTCCTAGCAGCTTTCTCTATAAAATTTAGTACAATAAAAACTCGGCGTTAGGACACACAAAGTGTAATGGTGCTAAAAAAATCACTTTTAATAGAAAAATATCTGCATCCTTATATTTATCTCTGATATACGCAGTAGCATATTGAATTTATTTATTTTTGCATAAATCCATATTTAATTGAATCCACTGGCTCAGGAAACCCATTGCCTCTCCTTGTGTCCTGTAGTGTTATTCAAGTAGTAGTATCCGTGAACACAGAGATTGATAGCAGAACAATGCACTCAGTATAAAGACAAGTAATCTGATAACTTGAATAGCACGTCATATATGTTGAAGCATCAAAAGTGTGGTATTTGTAGGGAAAATCATATTTCATAAATAACATCCTTTAACCAAAATCTAAAAAAAATAGAAAATCAAAATTAAGCAACCAAAGAGACATTATATCCTTTATATTGCTAACTGAGGGAATAATATGGTCTAGACTATAATCATCTTTCAAATGTAAACTAAGGGAGAGACTCACCAGAGGCTTTGACATGAGTGCCATTCTCTGCAGGTAACATTCTCTGAGGAGGCAATGAACCATTAGAGTGAGTCCAATGATTAAAAGAACATCTGAACCAAACCTCAGGCTTTCCATTCAGATTTGTGTTGGAGGGGTTATAAAATACTGTCACTGTACTCCCTGCTTGAACATCAAGAGGGTCCGTGAATACAATATGCTTTTGAGAAAGCAAAAATCTTTTCAAAGTTTTTTCCTTTGTTTCAGCTTTCATTTGTGCTATTTTTTCAGCCTGCGAAAAAGGATAAGAACAAATAAACAAGATGAGTATTAGTTTGAATATCTGTTAAAAAAAATGATTTCATATATAGGCAAACAGTTATAGGGATCAATCTAGAACTACACTCTTAACAAAAGGTGAACTTTATCCTTCATACCCAAAATTAGAGTATAGAAATATACGATACTTTTTTCTGTATAGATTTACAAGAAGTGGTACAAGAAGGAACAGACAACTGAAAAGCTTATTTTTATGATTGAAGCATCTTAGATCACGCCTTAATGTTACCATCTGGATGTCATCTCGTGCCAGAACTAACCTTGTGACGCATAGCTTCGTCTCTTAACCTCCTCTCCTCCTGAAATTTTCTGTATAGCAGTTGTTCTTCTTCAACCCAATACTGTTCATCAGGTGTAACCATAGGGACAATAGCGTGGAAATCTTGTTTACGATTGTTATCATAAATACCTGCCTTTTGAGGTGCACCATCAGCGAAGACCCAATCCAAGACAAGAGCTTGGTCAGGTACAATAACTGCATAAAATATAATAATTGATCAAGAAAAGGTGTTGCATTCTTCAAATTAATCCTAAAGATAATATCAAGCTTCTATCCGTCTTCTGAACCATAATTCTTTCACTGACTGTCAAACAGTCCTTGACACCTAAAAAGTTTAAAGAGTTGATGTCTAAATCCTATTCTAGGACTAAACATCTAATGCTTCGTGAAAGAAATTCATCTCTCTCTGCCTCTTTCTTTCTATCAATCTATGAAATTTCAGCCAAATGTAAGATATAGTAGAAATCCTATAATTTAGAAATGGTTGTATAACTTAAAATGTTCAAGATTCAAAATTCTCATCAAGATTTTATGCAAAATAATGGCCATAAACACAAATATCCCTGTCCCTTGAATATGCAACCTTTTCATCTATAAATTATATGATGGACATGACAAATATATAAATTAATTTCACTTCATTAGGGTTTTTCTTGTGGATACAGAAGGTACTTAAGAATCATGTGTCTAAATCTCATCTGCAAAGTCACACCATTCACCTAATGAATCAGCATATACCACAATATATATAGCATAAGTCCTCCTTCAAACGGCAAACATGTGGCCATTATAAATAAAGAGATGCAAACTCCACCTCCGTCTAGTCACATAATAGCACTTTTTTTTCTATTCATCATCTTTTTTAATATATAGTAAAAGATTATTTTCGAGGAAATGAAATAACTACAAAGACAAAGCATAGATATGTAAAAGAGCATACCATCGGCATACCACCAGTCACCTCCTTTTAAAACAGATTTGACAAGCCTTTCAATGATTGATAATCCATACTTCCAATTATTGTGCCCACCATGAATCCATATTTCATTAGCATGTACAAGAGGACCTGAGCTTCTGTTATAATATAATCTGATCAAGTCCTTGCCTTTAAAATCACTAGGTTCAATATACCAAACATTATCAATTGATTTTACAGCATTCTTCAACAATTGCGGTAATGTTTCTTGCATTCTCTGAACTTCCACCCTCGCCCGTGACCTGTCCTCTGCCTTTGCAGCTCTGTCTGCCTCAATTCGCCTTTGCTCTTCAGCTTGTCTTTCCCTTTCAGCTTGCACCCTAGCAAGTTCTTCTAATTCTTTACGTTTCTCATCAAGTAAGAAATTTTCAAATGCTGATGCATCCATTCCTCCCTCAATGGCTATGCGGAAGTCTTTTTGGTCATTATTGTCATAGACATTTTGTCCGTTGAAGAACACAAAGTCTACCTGGTAGGCCTCCCTTGGCACGTATAATTGGCACGACCACCAATCTCCCTTGAGACGTGTCTTATTCAACTTAACGGAAAAAGATTTCCACTTCCAATCATTGAATGCCCCCATGATTAGAATCTGTGGCTCATCACTTAGTGCTGAAAGGCTCTTATTAAGGAAAACTTCTATATCTTGATCAGGTTTAACAACAGGAGGATATACAAACAGCTTGGTACCTTGAGAAAGTTTTTCCTCTGCAATCCTCTCTATCTCCTGCTGGCGCTGATTTTCTTCCAACTCTAACTTCAACAGCCGAGAAGCTTCCTCCTTTATTCTATCATCATTAGCAGTTCTTGATTCCTCAACAGCTTCCTCGGTTATTTCATCAAGAGTATCAGTATTTGTATCTTTAACATTTTCATCAATTTCTGCACGATCCAACAACCCTTCTTCTGAATCTTCAACAATCCCAACACCTCCATTGTAAGGAATATCCTCTTTTAACTCAAGAACCTCAACATCCTCATCAATTATAGAGATGTTAGGTTGACTGTTCTCAATAACATTCACCGTCTCATCTAACAACAATAATTCCCCCACATCCCCAACGATTTCATCAGTTCTATCTATAACCTCAAACCTCACGTCTTCCGAAAATTCAACCCCCCCTTCTTTATCATCATCAAGATTCACATCAACTGTTTGTTTCTTATCCCCCCCTGAAACCTCACTGACTACAGGAGTTACTGAATCCCCCTTCTTCAATCTTGCATTTCTTTTGCTTGGGACAAAACCCTTTGCAGCAGTGCCTTTTGGCCTTGTAACTGACACCTTCTTCTGTTGCCTCCTCCGAGAAAAATCTACCAAACCATAAAATTAATAGAAAAGCAAATTCATAAATTCGTAATCTTAACACAACAAAATAACAAAAAGAAAATAAGATAACTGAAAAACCTGCACTGGCACGGACGAAAGAAGCACCCCAACCTGCTTTGCACGGGGAACACTGAAATCCAAAAGACAAGGTACACAAACTCTAATATTCACCACCATATTAATCCAATTTAAGAAAAAGAGAAAGTACAAGGCCGAAAGCAGAAAGCAGAAAACATAAAACATATACAGGAGCAAACTGAAAAAACTTAGTAATTACCATGTAACCAATTCCAAACGTTACAGAACGACGGGGTAACACCCCAGGAAACGAGTTCGGCTTCACACAACCGCTTCTGTAGGGAAACACGGTTTTGCAGTTTAGTTGCAAAGACATCTCCATAACCACTCACTTCCAAGAACAACGTTTCGTTCTTTGTTCCTCTTTTATACGCGCCGTGGTGCGACCATTTGATCAATGCAATTGTGCTAATAATCCAATGACCCAAAATCAATCAACATGCCATTGAATCTGTGCGCCAAATCATAAAAAAAGCAAAACAAAAAAAAAAATATATTAGTCTATTGTATACAAAACGAGAAACAAATTACGAAAACATAAAGAATGAAAATGAGATGACGATGATGATGATACATGTACTTGCAGTAGTTCGGCGATGGTATCAATTGATTTCAGTATCGGAGTTTGAGCCACATATATGACAGTCAAGTGGTGTTGTTTGTGTGCCTATTTCTTGTTATTTTTTTATAACATTTCTTACTATTTTTGCTCCCCGCAATGCACATAACTCGTTCATGGAAGTAACGACACTTCGAAGATTCATCCAACGGTGCAAACTCACTTATATTTGAGTGGTTATTGTATTGTCGAATGTTGGTGTCCAGTGTTCCATGTCTTTTTGTCATTTACGTTAATTATCAAACACTGCCAACTAAAAAAAAAAAACACTTATGTTTCCACAGATTATTTAATTTCTGTATCTTATTATCATTTTGTTTGGACTGTTAGGCAAAGGCTAAGTGAGATTTTTTAATATTATGTAAAGCTTGTAATTACATGTATAATCTTAATTTAATACTTGTAAGTTGTAACCAGCTATTCCTATTCTAAACTTTCATACAAGTTTTCAACTGGGAAACTTAAAATCATCTGAAAACACATTCTAACTGGGAAATGTTGGTAGTAATGAAATTTTTTTGTTAATTAAATTAAAGTGAGAAGAGATTGATTCGAAGTAGTAGAGTGGAAGATACATGCCAATGAGAATGTGGCAGATGTCAGATGAGAACGCTAGAACAATTTCTTGGTAGGGAAGGTTTGTGTTAAATTCTTTGTTTGGATCATTGATCTATGGGAAGTTGTAATCATACTCACAGACTTATAATATTAACTTTAAAAGAAATCACGTGAAAGTGTGAGCTAGAAAAAAAAAAGTGAAGTCGGTTTTCCAGCTTTGCTTTCTCTGTCTATCTATGAAGAAATCTCAAAGGTGATTTTTTTATAAAGGGTTTCTATCTGTTCAATAAGCTTTGTTTTTGTCATTCATGAATCAATTTTTTATATATAATCACAAATAAGATAAAAATCTATTAGTTTTTATAGCAAAAACAATCTCACCGTGTCTGTCTCCAAAAAAATTATTGGAAAAAAAATTAGAGACATGTCTAATATTTAAAAACTCATTTTAACCTCTGTTACTCAAAATTAGGATTAGAACATAAAATAAATCATGTTTAATTTTGCATCATGTTATTTACTATTATTATTAATATTTTACTTTTTCATAATATGAAAAAATTAATTAAGTTATTATTCTAATTTAACAATTTTAAGAGTTTTTAGATAATGGTCATAACATAACACCACACTTGTATATAAGAGAAAAAAATAGTAAATAATGATGATTGATTGGTGTGGGATCACACACTTTTATTAAAAAAAAGAAAAAATATTCAATATAATATTGATTGGTGTTAACTATTGCTAAATTGGAACGACGTCTTCTTTTAATAAATTTTCTTTCTTAGTTATTGTAGCAAATATGATATGCAGTGTGCGTATTTTATCTTAAAATAATTTACTTTACATAAAAAAAAATATATGATTATTTATGTATGTCTTAATTAAGAAGGATTTCTTCCAATTAGAATATTCACTTTAACCGAGTTGATTTCCTATTTTTTTAATCATGTGTTAATTTTATGTTTTATCTATTCTCTTTATCCAGTTATGCTTTTCCTTCTTTCAATATTAAATATTAATTTCTATTTAAGATTATTTTATGTTATTTCAGTTATTATAATAATATGGAAAGAAAATAAAGGAGCTGTGATATTAAATGTTTATTGTTAGTTAAGATTACTTCATTTTATTATATTCGTAAGCGTTTAAAACTACTGAAACCCATTTCAATATTAAATGTTAATTATCCATTTAAAATTAAGTTATTTTAATTATTATAATAATATGGGAAGAAAATAAAGGGATTACTATATTAAATATTTATTATTATTTAAGATTGCATCATAATTGCGAGAGTTTAAAAACTTCTGAAACACAATTTATGATACGACATTATGAGGGAGTTACTCATGAGATTACTGTGATGGAGTGATTTAAAGCGGTTATTTGAATTTGTTTTTCAGTTGGTTTTGAAAGAATAATCATTAGTGCAAAATGATACCTGAAACGTCAATCAGATACCGATCCAGTCCAATTAGGATGAATTGGGTTTAAACCCAAATCACAAAAGGTGATCCATAATTAAATGAAATTAACCAAAAATTTTGTGAATGTTATTAACGAATTCCCCTCGTGATTATTATCAATAATAACGTTAATTTGAATAAATATATCATAAACACAATTATTAATTAATATATTTTCACGTCATCAGTTTTTATAACACAATATCTCGATTTTCTTAAATGTACAGAATTTTATAACATCTGTAGTCATAAACATAATATATATTTCAACTGATTTATTTATATAATATTCTGATTATATTGTAAAATACTTCGAGTTATATACATTTTATTTATATTTTATGACATATCATATATGATATGTTAATTTATGGAAAAACCAATATTAAAGATTAAGTTTATGAAGATTTATAAATAAATTATTTATTTATTTGAGCATCGAAATATTTTTTTGCAAATTAAGTTTCTTTACTCTTTTGAAGCTAATTCACCCAAACTTAAAAGAAACTGCTAGAAACGATCTCGAAATCTAACCGACTTCGTCTTGATAAAAACAATAGCTAATTAATATTTTTTCGAATAATATATTGTTTTTGCTTTTTCAACGGTCAATAAAGAATATTGTACGCATATAACCCTTATAATAGAATTGTTTTTCTTTTTAATTTGATATATAATAATAAGATAGTCATAGCTTGTGATGAGTACATTCGATTAACGAGTCAGCTGATGAAGACGGGAACACTACTGATCAGAAAAAGTTGGATGAAAAAAAAAATTCTGAATCGACTCAATACTTTAAAATTTATCTTTATACTTAACCTAATTTGTTAAAATTATATCTTTTATATATTTCAATTTGATCATATAGTTCGATAATGTTAACATTTTAATAAAAATAAAATATTAAAGATTTATAAGAGTTTTTTTATTAAAAACTATATTTTAATCCAAAATAAAAGTGCTTTCAAACCATAACTAAGTTTCTTTCTTCTCCTATCAAATAATACTCTATTAAATTAATTTTGGTAGGTTTTACTTTTTATCTAGATGGTCGATGATTTCACCACTTCTACTACTACACAATCTGTATATTCATTCAAGAATCCAAATATTCTCTGTTAATTTTTTTTTTCTTGTGAGCTTTGTTTTCATGGAAACAATTAGTAGAAGTGGAGTAAAGTGGTGAAACATGTTGTCTTCTAAGAATAAAATTAAGTTTAGCAATGAGAGCATGCTCAACTTGTAGAAAACATTTCTTTATTTGATTCTTGAAAGTAACCTAACAAATAATATGGTAGTTTTTGGGATCATCCTCATTGATAGTGCAAGAGAGCATTGGATCTTGAAGAAAGATTCACCAGAAGCAACCATTTTACAAGGTTTGATATTCTTAAGAAATTCATTGACTAATAATTCTCAAGGATGAATTAGAATTCTTACTGCCAACACCGAAGTGTGAATCTTGTAATCTTAATCAATCGCTCAAAAATCATGCGAATATGGAGAAAGTACCTGCAATCCATATCTACGAAATAGAGATATATTTGATTGAAGGAATACGTGAAGCAATAAGAGTTGTTGCCATAAATTGAGTGAAGATTTTCAGTTTAGGTGCTGTAGATAAATAATGCTATATACTTTTTTTCTGTTGCAATGAAAGCTTTGATTTCCGGTATTTAGAAGTGTTCATTCCAATGATATTCAACAAAACGTGATTAATTTGGTTTGAGTGTGTTTAAGAGAAAGTTTATGCGTATATAATGTCACCACAAATTCGAACATCAAATGGATGACAAAAGGTTCATATTACTTTTCACATGATTTATTATACAAATAACAAATTGTGCATGTTATGTTTTTTTGCAGGTAATTTGTTCAGACTTGGTGTTCTCTGTACTCGTATTCCTTTTCCCTACAGCTCCATCATAGAATTGAAGAACAAAAAACTTTTCAGCTTTAGAAATCAGAACCAAGTTGAAGAGAAGACAAGACCTCCTTTGGAAAGCGCCAGAACAATTTCTTCACTCTTATACTTTTGGTGCTTATCTCCTGAGATGAAACAAGAACTGGAAGAATATAAGATGGCCTTTTACAATTGCATGTGCATTTTCTAAGCTACATATGTTGTTGGTCAATCAATCGGAAAACATTTTCAGCTGCATAACTGCATTGCAAGGAAACATGTGAATAGAATGTTTACTTATTACATGTTAGTACAAGACAAATTACATGCACTGCTACATTTAATATAAGTTACTTTCTCCCTTTCTCTAATCAATCAAAAATACAAAAACTCTGAGAATCACTTATTTCAGAGGATAGATTCCCGAAAGCCAAAAACGGAAAAACTATAAAGAGTCAGAATTGTGGTGAAAGTGGGATGCAGATATGCAATGTCAAAGTCCAGGTAACACGAGATGGCTTATCTTTCTGTTTGTGTGATGTTTTCATCTATACGATGTTATGTGTCCTTCTGTTTAGTACTAAGTTTCAATTCACGAATCAGGATTCAGTGATATAATATTTTATTAATAGCTATCTATGGAGGACCACCGTGGTTCAGAGGCCACCTTATAGGCTTATGCAGCCCACAATCACCACATTGCAGAGGAACATTTTGCAAAAAGTATGTGAAACACCACTTCCTGAGATGTCCATGGTGCAGCAAATCAAGAGAGGGAACTCACTGAATCTTTATATATAGATCTATCATTAATTCATTACATACATAATTCAGGAAAAAAATAAAAACGACACAAAAAAACGTTTCCTCTTCAGTCTTAGAGAAACACACCATATATAATAATGATAATGATAACAATACCTACAAATCGCACTATTGCAAGGCATTGGCACCAGCCACGATTTCCAGAATTTCGCCAGTGATCTTAGCCTGGCGCTCCCTATTGTAGACAGTGGACAATTTCTTCTTCAAGTCTGAAGCATTGTCCGATGCATTGCTCATAGCACTCATTCTTGCAGCAAGTTCACTGGCCAGCGACTCCTGCAACGCCCTCAGTATCTGGCTGTTCAAATACAAAGGCAACAAAGCATCAAGGATCTGAACCGGGTCTTGCTCAAACTGCAAAATTGCTGAGAATTCCGGAGTCTTAGTCCTCACAACATCTCTCTCCACGGTCAACTTTCCCTCCTTGGTGGTCAACCTGAAGAACTCATCTTCAGCTGCATCAATACACACACCATTCACATCGCAAATCTCTCCCTTTGGTGACAATGGAAGCAAAGTGTGAATCACCGGATCTGACTTCACCAATGACACAAACTTAGTGTACAGAAGCTCCACTTTGTCAACCTCTTCGCTCACGAACAGTGAGAAAACATCATCAGCTATAGCCTGAGCTTCCTTAGCAGTTGGAAGTGAACCACCTTCTAGAAACCTGTCAACTGGTATATAAGGCCTTCGAAGGAAATAAGAGTTACCCTTTTTGCCAACACTTATGACAGTGTATTCCAAACCAAGTGCCGTCAACTCCTTGATTCTTGCCTCAGCTTTCTTAATGATTGCGTTGTTGAATCCACCGCAGAGGCCGCGATCGCCGGTGCACACGACAAGTGCAACCTTCTTCACTGGCCTCACCTTTGTTAGAGGAATGTCTACGTCCTCGGTTTGTAGCTGCTCGTTGATGTTGTAGAGGACTTCAACGAGGGTCTCTGAGAAGGGTCTTGCGTTGACCACAGCTTCTTGAGCTCTTCTCACTTTTGCAGCTGCCACAAGCTTCATTGCCTCGGTGATTTTCTGAGTGTTTTTGACGGAATCAATTCGGGTTCTGAGCTCTCGGAGACCACACTGAACTTGGGTGGAGGAAGAGCGTGAAGGGGTGCATGAAGTTGGGTTTTGTGAAGGGAGCTGAAAAGGGTTGAGGACGGAGCGGAAGGAGAGGTTGGAGGGGTCGGAGAGGGAAGGTTTGGAGGACACAAGCATTGTGAGATTGGAGCAAGACATTGTTTGTTGATCTCGTCTCTGAGGAGATTGAGGATGTTTAGGTGTGTGGGTTTGGTTGCTTTATTTTGAGATTTTTTTTCCTTCTTGTGTTTTGTTTCTTTGAGTGAGAGAGAGGGGCTTATCCTCTCCTTGTGTTAATGAGTTGTTTTGTGTTATGTTGGGTTAGGATTCTCAATTGCCATGGAAGTTACAAGTGGGAAATGAGTGGAGGTGGTGATAGGAAGTGGATGAGGTTTGGAGATAACGATTTTGAAGTGGTGGAATGAGGAGAGAGCCACTTAAGGGAATTACTGTGGGTCCAAATTCTGATGTGGCTTTGTATGAAGGGTGCTGAGTGGCAATTCACAAAGGTATATGCGGCTGTTCGAGTGCTGATTCCTTCTCCTTCTAACTCACTTCATTTCTTCTTTTTCTCGAAAAACTAGGGACTGTAACTAATACTCGCTGGAGACAATTTTAAAGCTGGTTCAAGTACAAGTCTATAACAGTCTCATATCAGTTCATCTCAACTCTCATACAGTAACACTTTCTATTATATTCTAAACCTATCATAAAATGTCTAAACATTTTGAATAAAAATGAAAAACTAATTATTTTAGGTAAAAAAAATAGCTGTATAATCAAATCTATTTAACATTAAAAATAAGTTGCCTTAATCAACTCCCGCCAATAATGAAAGGCATGCGCATGCTAAACCAACGTGTGGTTGATTACTAAAAATTATTATTTAGCACGCTTCTAATTCGCAGGTACTTTGTTATTTTGGTTCGCAAAACCAGTACGCATTATTTGCTTAGTACAAGGTATTCCCTTTTCATGCTTTGTTAATAATACAGTATACAGACTAAATTGCAATTTCATTGACGTTAAAGATTTATACTCAAAAGTATACACTGTTACAATTATGGCTGGTTAGGACTTCGGAATAGGTAGTTTTATCAGAACATGAATTTTTTTAAATAATAGCAATGAATAATATTTACATTTAACAAAAGTAATGCAAGATAAAAATGTGCAGACAAAGGCAAGTCCAATGGATTGTTTGCCCACGTACTCATGGCACTTTCTTGAACATTACTTGTTGGGATATCAGAATTAGTAAATAATATTGTAGTTAGCATTAGCATATACAATTTATCATTTCCACCATAAAAAAGAGACAGTGGACGCTCGCAATAGAAAATTTTTGTACAAGATCTCCATTGATATCATGAATGAGCGAAGGCCAATTTTGCCCATGACCTTTCGCAACATATTTACAGAGACAAGATCCCTTCAACCATTGCGAGTAACAATAGAACAAAATTAAAGTCTCGATTCTTGGTGCAGCACGTCGAAAACTGTCATCCAGCACTAGCAACAATATTAGATGCCAAGCAACAACAAAAACAAGCCCAGTTAGGTGAGATGGTGCATCAATCAACAAACTTCCACATTACCATCATGGCTTGAACTTGCAAAATTCAATCATATTTGCACTCCATTTGGCAGAACATTTCAATCAAGATACCATGGCCTGGCCTTTCAATAGTCAATCCTATTCCAACCCCACTTGCCAGAATACTTAAATCAACCATTTTCATGATTACCATCATTGCTTGATCTTTCAACAGTCAAACCTATATTTAAATTTGCATTTGGTTTGCCAAAACGCTTCCTGGGTTTTCGTGGAGTGGTAGACACATGAAGACCAACAGTTGGCTGTTGTGCCGTGTCTACGGTATGTCTCTCCTCTGTGACAACTTTACCAATTGAGAAGTTTCTAGAAGCAGAAGCTTCCCCAATCATACTCGTACTGTGTCCAAGTATGGCCTTTGAAAGTACAGGATTACCTGCCGTGCACGAGTCTAAACTTAGCCATGAAGAACTACTTCGGTCATCTTGTTCCTCATTTGTCAAAGTAATATGCAGTGCTGTATTATTATTATTTGTAAGGAGGCCGCCATCAACTTGGGCATTAGAATTGGCCCTTGGCTCACCTGGTTTTTGCATGCAAGCCATATACTTTACAACATTTTCTTCAGAAGAAATTGAGACCTCCTAACGAAACAAAGTTAAGAGAGTTAGAAGGGAAGAAAAATAAACAAATAATTAGCTGAGTGAGAATATGAATTGGCTTCAGAAGAATACTGGGGTCTTGAATCTTACATAGCATATTAGCATGATACATGACTACAATGATCAACCACTAACTAACTGCCATGGAGGTTCTACTGTTCTAAAAATACTGGCTCATAATGCATTAGATCGTCATGAAACAAGAAACAGAAAAAAAAAAAAAAAAATTACGTGCAACCAATGAATCAACTAGATATTTATTTAGAGCTTAGATATGGTTAAGCCAACAGAGCTGACAGGCTGGCAAGGTTAATGCGAAACTCAAATTTCGCTGATTAAGAAAGGATCCTTCCAAAGAAGGCTCCACAAGAGACAAACATGTAAGATAAAAATTTAGAAAGATGTGAATAGTGCAAACTTGAAAATAGAAGCCCTCACAATCCATGTATGACTCAAACAAAAAGTTCAGTACTTTTCAGTTTAAAGAGTTTAACTTAATAAGAAAATAATGAGTTTAGTAGTAAAGCTAAAGAACAAGGATAACATTGCTAGTTCCACATATCTTAGAAAACAAAGAAGTACTGGCCTATTTACTATGGAAAATGTTTTCCATTGTTTTCACTTTTAATAACAAAATACTACCTTGCTCTCATCTAATTTCTATTTTGGAAAATCAGTACAAAAAAGAAAGGGAATAATTGCTTTTATAATTAAATTTGAAAATGAACAATTTTTTTACAAATGAAACAAGTCTTTTAGTTTCTAGTTTCATTTGGAAGACTGAAGTACGGGGGGGAATATACAAAGAGAGGATAAATTGTATTTCTTCTCCTTATTGATAAAATTTGTAATATATAAATGCACACACAGAGACAAACATGCACAAAAGGAAAAGAAAAGAGAGAATTTAAACCAAATACCTTATTTTGAACGTCAAGAGCTTGTTCACAGCCAGAACCATCCTCTCCTTCAGAATCAGTCATCTCCTCACACTCAAACTCTACACGTTCTTCAATATCTTCCTCAGAATCACTTAACTCTTCCTGCTCCATCACTATCTCGGGATGAGACTGATCACCAATCTCATCTACAACATATCTAGCAATATTATCATTAGGAACAACCAAAGGGTCACTTGAAGCAGGCCCACGGCTGCTTGCTGAAACATTTTCACCACCCTGCTGACAATGAGGAACACTATCCTCTTGAGGTTCCCTTGATATTCTACTAATTGCTACAGTTTTCTTGGACCCTGCTGGATCACGTGCCTTTGGCTGTCTACTTTTCACCGATCTCTCCCTTCCAGATACAGAACTAAGGTGAATCTCCAAATCAAGTTCATTGGATTTGTCATTAGGGCCAGAAGATCTATTGGCTATTGCCGATACACCACTAGTACCCAGTGACTCAGGCTGATTGGAATCAAAATTTGGTGATTGTGCATCATCAGATTTCTGTAGAAGTGGATGAAAATCAATGCCTCCAGATCTTAGAATGGAATTTTTTGACTTTAAGGACTTGTTAGCACAATCAATGTGGCTTTGTTGCTGTGAGCTATGGAAGAGACTGAGATTTAATTGTGGTTGGCTTCCTGAGAAGAAGCTGAAGGAACTAGAAGTACCAGAACTCAATTTCAATGGATAATACGGCACATTGCCATCTTCAGTGACCTGGAACAAGAGAGGATGCATCTGGAGATCGGTACAGGTGCCTTTTTCTGCCACAATAGATCTGCCTTCAACAACTTCAGATCTTTCTAATTGAGTACCTGTGACAGTGTCTTTCAATGCAGGCCTTGCACCTATAACAGGATGAATATTTTCAGATTTCTCACTATGAGGAGTTTGAGAAGCAAAATGATCTTCTCTAGAAGCAGCTACACCAGAAGCAGCTACACCACCGCCAGGAGGATAAACCTTAGATGTTCCACACTGGAACCCTTTAAAATCAGTTTGAGAAACCACACGAACAGAAGGAGGAAGATTTACTGGGGGCAACTCTGGAGCTAATTTCACCAAGTGGGCATTATGTGCCCTCCGAGACCGATAAGGCTGACAATAGTACTTGGAGCTAGAAGTCACATTAAAAACTGGTTTCTTAGGATTAAAGGAGCTAGGAGCACCATTCATTCCAGTTCTCAAATCAGATGTAGTGTGGAAAAATTGAGGTAGGTTAGATACAGATGGAAATGCAGACTGATTACCATTCTGATATTGAACTTTTCCACTTAAACCATAATCTTGAGTACCTCTATAAAATCGAATATGTTGAGAAAATGCATTGTGAGCAACATTTCCTTCTCCAGATGTAGTGGGAATGCGTTCAGAATAAGCAAGAGCAGATGTGTCTGGCCTCCAATCTGCCAGAAATGCCTGGTGGACGTATGGTACATCTGAATAATCTATGCACTCTGAACCAGCAATTTCAGTATCACAATCCTGCAATAAATTCCAAAAATCCTGTGAATTCTCCCCTCAATAACCCATACAAAAGCCAGATAGCCCAGTGTTATGATAGAAAAACTGGCAATGTACTTGCATAGAGGTGAGAAGTTTCGTACATATCACACACAATTTAGAAATATATACTAATATATGTACAAGCACACCCAGAATTTACAATGATTTATAATTTCCTGTTAGCATGAGAACCAAGATTTCATAAAAGTAAATTGAAAACTGTACATTGTGTATATCTGTCACTCATCCAAAGCCATTCAGGTAGTTAACAAAGGCGACATTTAAGAAGACTATAATGGCATCTCATACACATGTAAGACCAGGGAGACAAAATTCAAAACAAGCTTCTAAGCTCAAGTTAGTAACAAACCTCTTTATCAGATATAGCACGCCAACTTTCTAATGCGGCAGCCTTTGACTTTCTTCTTTGTGACTCATACAATCTCCTCTTCTCCCTTTTTGATTCATCTATCTTGTATGACTTTTGAGTGCCAAGAGCAATGCGCCACTGGCGTGGAAGCAAGGATGGATCTCTATGTGGAACAATATACTGCCACACTGACATCCAATCAAATTTATAAATCTTGAGTCCCTGTCATACATCAGCGAGTCAAAATAATGCTATCTAGCAGAAAATTTTCAAATCCAAAATGCAGTTGAAATGTTGAATACATTACCTCTTGAATGCATGCTATCTCCTCTGCAGTCAATGGGGAGGTTTTCATTCTTCGAACGGCCTGTATAAAGAAATCATGCAACTAATATCAACCATTATTTTCACTAAACTAGTGAGTATAGTATGGTTCCATATGTGCCACAAGCCTATAAATACAGAGCTATAATAGGCACATAAGCTATAAAGTGAAAGAACATGCATTTCACGTTTGAAGAATTTAGCTACAAACTTCCTATTCTTTTAGGCAAGTATGGTATTTCTGATATCATATATGTTTTGTCTTTTTTTTTTAAATGTTGGAGATCTCACAATGACGAGAGATGAGATAAATTCATAGTATATAAGTGAGTGCAAACCTCATTTTACAAGCCGATTTTGTAACGTTGAGTTAGGGTTAAAGTCAACTTTTTAATATGGTATTATAGTCATTTAGAATCTATCCTAACAAGAGTTTGATGGGCATACTATGTTACCCGCTATCAGGCCACCCATAAATATATCGTCCCACCCACACACGAGTTTGTTGGTCTCGACGTGAGGGGGTGATTGGAAATCTCATATTGAATAGGGATACAAACCTCACTTTATAAACTGGTTTTGTAAGGTTGAGTTAGGCTTAAAGTTTACTACTTAAAAGTAAATACAGTTCAAGGTGAGGATTTTGGCACTCCCAATTCCAAGGCTAGGCAAACAAACGACTAAATGAGAATTTATATTGGAATTACAAACTGCATACCTGCACGGAATTCCTAGATTCAAACCCAAGTCATGCAGCTGTCACATGCAAAAGGCAGAGACTACAACCAATGTTCTAATATTATTTTTTTTCTAATTTTTTTTCTCAGTAATTAAACACACAAAAAATATATTGGCAACATTTCATTATATAAGATGTATATAAATTCACCTTTATTGGATTCTCTGATGCTTTTGAAGAGCAACGATTCTTCTGCCTGACAAAAATCTGTAACCAAAACATTCCATTTCATATTTAGATAGATAACAACGTTTACCACCATATTGGAATTGCTGAACTAAACTATTATTCAACAAACATTTCAAATTAACTCAAAAACTAGTAAAAAGAAGGAATGCAAGTCATCATTATGATAACAATTCAATGCAGTGGAACAAGCCCGCCTAAACACAAATGATAAATGTAGGGTCTTCGACCTAATAGCACCATGTTAAAGGGATAAAAGAAAAGTGTATCCAGGACACTGCTCTGACAACTAAGAATGTATTGGCCAACAGATAAGTAAAATAGTATACCATGTCACCTATAACAATCATTAAATAAAACCAACTTTCCAAAGCTGTATCGAGGACTCTAATTTGACAACCAAGACTGTTCATTGAGAAGTTATATGGTTTTATCTTTCAAACATGCTTGTTACAGTAAAACAAAACAGTTGCAGACACTAAGGAACAGACATGTTTAACTGCTCTTTATTTGATTTTACTTTTTTCACTCCTTAACCTGTGTTTCAGAGAATCTCACTGTTGAGTGTAGTGTTTTGCAGACACCTGGTTTTAGTATTTCTTCAGCCAAAAGAATGTGAGGCATAGAGTCAGAAAATGGCAAGTGGAACCATGTAAGCCTATATTGCATTTGGCCGGAGGATGTCCGTCCGTCCAATTACTACTAAAGGGTCTTAATTAATCTAATCAATAAATCATATCCAAACCATTTAATCATACAACTTTGTATGATGCCCAATAAAAGAAACAACTGATTCAAGTCTCTATAAAACCATAAGAATTCTCCCATATCTAAAGGACGGAAAGCATAGAAAATAAAACTTAACATACAGATTTCTGCCAAAAAAGACAGTCTATTCACTGCAAGCATGAACAAGATAGCAAAAAAAATTAAATGAAGATGATTCAACAATAAAAAAATTTGCCCACCTCCTCACCCCCAAAAAATCCTCAAAAGAAATCTGCAATAGTAGTAACTACTAACTACCTGATGCTTGGACTTGCAGGGAAGAAAACGTTGTTGAATTGCTTTCCAATCTGTATTATATTCCATTATCCCTAAGGCTAGTAATCTGGAATAAAATTAAAACGAAGAGACGTTAACTCCATACGCTTCTCATATGCAACTGAGATAAAAAAAAATTATAAAAAAAGAGATAAGTAAAACAGGCAAACATCAACAGAACATAATAATGTCAATTTGTCTTTGATCTCACAAAAACCACAATAGGTGATAGTGATATATATATATATATATATATATATATATATATTATATACACTAAAAACATGTTTAATGATAAAATAAAATATTCCCATTAAAAGGAAAGTCTAGAAGTGTACAAAAAATAGAAATATACTTGAACATGCTCTCTTGAACACATACACATAATTCAAACATAGACTACTGAATAACCAAGAGAGAACACATGAGCATCAAATTCAAGGGAACACGCGCAACAAGACAGAATGTTGACAAAAATATCTTCACCAGAGACATCTCAAATGATTATTTTTTTTTTTCTGATTCACTTATCAAAATAGCTTATTCGTATTTATAACCAACTTTAGCACACATTGAGGTCTAACTGGAACTTTTTAAATTACTAAACAAGCATAGTATAATACGCAGTTGTATTTTCATTTGAGACAAGATGAACATACACAGTAGAGTTTTGCTACTTTATCAAGCTTCATGTCCTCATACACACCAATTCAACAACCATGTTGCATTTAGAGGGATAAAGAAGAAACACAGAACAAAATGTTTTAATGAGAAATCAAAATGGGAATGTTTTATTATTATACAGTAGAATGTGTTACATAGGTGTTGAGTTTTTCAAGTATAGGTTATACAAGACATTCATATTGGACTTTGGGGAGACTATTTCCTAAGCTACTGTTATTTGAGTGCAACTTATAAACACTAATAGAAATGAGTTTTCTTGTGTGATAGATTAACATACAATTCCTAAGGTTGTTAACTAATATTATTTTCAGCAAGCCACATCAATTAATTCAATCTGGATATTAACATTCACCATTAAAATTTAAACTCATAAAGTACTACATCTAAGTGTCATGGCTAGTAGGGCAATATTGTTCCTTTGAGAATTTATGCCTCCTGGCTTCAACCTGTGCAGATTTAAGAGGCAACATTAGTTCCAGCATAGGGAACATGGATAAAGGGGACAAAACCTACAGAATCTGAATAATATTACATTTGTTGTTGAGATTCTACACTGGCTAGCTATATGTTCAATGTAGTCTTTATAGTCGGTTTGTGAGGTTGAGTTAAATCCTAAACCCAAATTCTAAGAAAGTATCAAAGTCTATCACAAATTTGTTGGACATCTCGCATCAACTAAAAATATTATCAAATGTAGAGGGTGCAAATTTGACCTCATAAGTTGATTTTGTAAGACTAAGTTAAGCTGAAAGTCCACTTTCTAAAATGTTATCAGAATCTATTTAAGCAAATTTTGTTGGGATTACAATGTTATCTGCCATCGGTTTACTATTGGACCAGCCACAAATACCTAGCTCCACACTTGAGATATTCAATCCTCCTCGACAAGGTGTATTGGAAATCTTATATCAACTAGAAATATAGTCAAATTATAGTATGTAAGTTAGTGTAAACCTTACCTTACCAAGTTAGTTTTGTGAGGTTAAGTTAGACTTAAAGTTCACTTTCTAAGATGATATATCGAAGACTATCCTAGTAAGGTTTATTGAACATATAGTGTCACCCACCATCAAACCACCCATAAATATCCATTTCCACACTAGAGATGTTCAGTTCTCGACGTGATAGGATGTGTTTGCATCAACTACTGCCTTACAAGCCAAGTTTGTACAATTGAATTAGGCTTAAAGTTTACTTTCTAAGATAGTATTAGAATCTATCCTAGCAATGTTTGTTGGGTCTATCGTGTTACCCTCTGTCAGACCGCTATTGGACCACCCACAAATATCTAGTCTCATACTCAAATGTCTAGTTCTCGACATGAGAGTGTGTTAAAGATCTCACATCGACTAGAAATGATCAAATTATAATATATTAGTAAGTGCAAATCTCACCACACAAGCCAATTTTGTGAAGTTGAGTCAAACTTAAAATCCACTTTCTAAGAAAATCCATTAAAGGGTCACCTGGATTTGTTTATGCTTTAGATGTCTATTCCTGAACATGAGGGAGAATTGTTGTTGGCCATCCACTTTTGTTCACAATTCAGATGTCCACTTATTAGATATGAGGAGGTGTGTTGAGATATCACGTCAACTAACGATATAGTCAATGTAGTCCTTGAAAGATTGAGCAGTTTTCTCCTCACAATCAAATTTGTAGGATAGTTGGCCCTAAGACCATATTCTAAAATATGTCAAGCTAATTTCATGAGGTTAAATTAGAATCAACCCAAGTCATAAAATAGTGCCAAAATCTATCCTAGATCTGTTACAAGGCAATGCATTTGTTTACACTTCAGATCTGTATTCCTAAGCATGGATGCGCAGTTATCTGGCCACCTGAATCTGTCCACACTCTAAATGTCCAATCCTGGGCATGAAACCGGACTTGAGAGATCTTCACATTACAAGCAATATTTGTGGGATTAATTTCGACCCTAAGACAAACTCTAAGATCTGCTAAGGACATGTGCAGGTTTAAGAAGCACGACATGTGTAATATTCTTTGAACATACTCAAAGTCGTATATAAGAGTTCAAAAGTTTACTTTCATACTTTAGACCTCCAAGCTACCTACCTATCTACATCACAAACATATGTAAAGATAGTGTGTAGTAATGTTGTTAAGTAAACAGAATAAAAATCAAGCATTTTCATAGTAAATCATTTAATACAGTTTGTTAGCATAATGAAGAGGCATGCAACTTACTCATCCTCAGAATCAGTGAAAAGTATCCTATTTACAACTGCTGCTGGGGGTGGCTTATGTGGGAATAATGCTGGATTGAACAAGGCCAAAAATCTTTGAGCTAACTTTGCAACTTCCTTCGGCACCAAAGCAATTGACTGCTTCTTTGTACTTTCAACAAGCATAGCAGCCAATGTTTTCTTTGGTTGTTGTTGACCAGGTGAAGTTGAGACTGCATTAACTGCTCTAGAGATGGTTCCACTACAAATTTCACTATTAGCTTCAGCAACTGATGAAGAAAAAGGAAAGAGAGGTTCCTTTTCAACAGGTAAATCAGAACTAGACTCAATGTATCTCTTTCGAAACTCTTGGGCAGCTGTAAAAGGAATTTCAAACCAATTCCTGAGTATGCAGAATTTATTTTTACAAACCAGTACAAAATGGAATAACCAGAAGAAAACTTCAAGTCTTTAAAATGACCTACCAGACTTAATGTCGTCTGTGTATCTTCTTACGAAATGAAGAGGAGAAACATCCAAAATAGACTTTACAGGGCCTCTTACAGAGGGAACCCAGAAAGAACCCTCAGCAGGTCTGCAACAGCTTTGCATGTTCAAACCTTCAGAGGATCTCAGAATTGATTGAGAACACCAAACGTTCTGTGGATCTTGTTGAGGACCATTTTCTTGTGTATTGGACTGAACCTGGGCAAACTTTGAGCTTCCGTCAGACACAGAGGAGCAAGCAAACGATGGAGAAAAGCAAACGGTGGGATACGGAACTCTTTTTGAAGCTAATATTTCATCACGTTTGCGAAGCATCTCAAAAAGCAAACCTTGAACCTGAGAAGCAACCTGTTTTTGGGAAGGTTCAAGAACAGACAAAGAGAACACCTGAATAAGAAGCTGTACATGCTCATGTATCAAACAATGCAACTGACCAATCTGCAGGGGAGTGAACCCATTGACAAGACCATTTACTGAAGCAGAAGACTGAAAGCTCAGAGAAGCCTCAGGAACCAAACCTTTTCCTGAAGCTAGGGTTCCATTAAGCCAATTAGGCAAAATGGGGCGCAGTGGCCTCTTGACTTCTCCTAATGTTTTCTTCTCACATTGGACAGAGACCTTTTGACGCTTATTTTGCCTAGTCTCAGGTCGTCGTCCAGCTCGATCAGACTCTTTTCGGGTTTTTACCATCGAGTTGTCTTCAGCATCACTCTCCAATAACTCCTCCAGTTCTATCTCGAAATCTGCATCGTTATCCTCATCATCGTCAAGATTTTCATTTTCATGAGTTGAAAGACCATCATCATCCCCACCCTGTAAAACAGCTGTTAAAAACTTTTTATACTCTTCTTCATCATCAGCATTTTGGAGATCATCATCGTCGTCAGTTTCTTGAAGAAAAGTCTCGAGCTCATCAAGTGTAAAACTTGCAAGTGAATAACGAGCTCTGGTGCGCATACAGATAGCATCCTCATTGTCTATGTCTATTACAGGACTTCGAGATTTTGTTTTGTTACTTAGCTCTTCTGTCCTAGAACCATTGCCATCAGCCATACTGGTTAGGTCATTGTGCTTCACTTGATTAATCTCAGACAGAGAGATCATACCAGAAGGTTGTAAAATAATTTCCTCCTCACCATGTTCAGTATCTACAGCAGTACATATTTTCTCCTTAGTTGTTACCTTTGATAACTCTGAACGTACAGACGGCTCACTAGTGACCACATTACCATCCAAACCATCAACTTCAGAGCTCAAACTTGAAGATGCTTCTTGTGAAAGTGTTTCCTTTAGAAAAGGGTTAAAATCTGCATCTTCATCTTCCTCCTCCTCCCCTTCTTCTTTATCCTCCTCAGGTTTCAAGGTCCTTCCATGGTTATCAGAAGAAAAAAGTGCATTCTGATTCATGGCAAGGAAAACTTCGGCTGACTGTGAATTTGAGCCTAAAGGCATCTTAAAAAAACAACGTATGGCTACAGTTTACTCTTGAGCTGAGATCCTCAGAGACATTCAAAAGTATGTGAAAGAGGCAATATCCATACAACGGAATTTGGAATGACTACAGACCCTGAAGAAAGCAAAAGCAGTAACAAACACATATGAGGGTGTACAGTGTATATGCATATATCTTCCTACTCCAGTCACATCTAGAAGATGTATGCAACAAAAATCTATTTCAAAGCAAATACTGATTTTATTGAAAACTACATCAAACCAAAAGACTAAAACAATAATTAACAAAAAAAGGTGACTTTTTATATTCCCAAAATTCCGAAGTTTCCAAAAACCCAGTTAATCTCCAGTCATATCAGCATTCATTAAGCATATAAAAAAATAACTAAACTAGGAAGAGAAAAAAAAAAGGAATAAAGGATACAATCACAATAACTTACATGTCACACATGATCTTTTATAATTTTATCACAGTCTATGAGAAATCATGAGACTGAAAAAATATAACAACAGACCAAACCACTTATTCGAGTATAATCACTAACAAGATTACATTATTGTATTATTGTGTACACAGTGGACGCAGATTTTGTTGTGTTACTTAATAAAGTCAATGCACAGGTATTCTCCAGCACCCTCCCCCAACCCCTTCACCGGAAGCATACAGGATTATCCTTTCTCCCAATGAGAGATTAAGCACAATACAACAATCCCCAATAAACTCTGACAATTAAGGAAATAATCTTTGATCACCCTTCCTCTAATGACAAACACTCCAAAGCATAACACTTTCCACAAGCTAGAACTCTCAACATCCAACAATACCTAAACGCAAACTGAACCCAAATTGCATTGTTAAGGAAATTAATTCAGAAAGCCAAGAGCTAATTCTCAAATCCAAGCAACACCCCAATTGCGATTGATCGGTTTACTTTCAGTGCAACGAATAATAATAATTAAAAATTGACAACAAGAGAAGGTGCATTGCAAAGAACCCTAACAACCTAAAGCAACTTGTGCCTAACCAAAAGAAAGAAAGAAGTAACAAATTAGAGGTGAGAGACGCACGTGTTGAAGCGGAGAGTTGCGTCGATGCTGCGTTGGGCGAAGAATTTGTGGAGCGAAATGAGTGTGCCGTGGAGGAAGAGGTGTTCGAAAGCAAAGACAGAGCTCGTACGACACTGTTTTTTCTTCTCTTTTTTTTTTTCTTGCTTCTGTGTTTATGCAACGGGAAATTTTCCTGCGTTTTACACCCTCGTCTTTCTCTCTTCTCTTTTTACTTCTATTCTCATCTTTCTCTCTTCTTTTCTTTTTCTTCTATTCTCATCTTTCTGTCTTCACGAATCAAAACGCACAGCTCTGAGATCATCCTTTCTCCCTCCTCCTTCTCTTTATTCTTTTAAATATCTCTTTTTCAGATCCTCTAAACAAATTTTACTGAGATTTATTATCATAATACATATAATATTTATATTGTGCGTAATTAAATTATAAAAGAAAATAAAAACTTAAACTAATGCATATTTTTAATATATTTTTTCAAAACAAAGAAAACATTAGAAATATTAAATAAATAACTATTAATAGTATATACTTTTTCAAAAAAAAGTGACTCTTTAAAAGAATAAATATTGGCACAATACAAAACATAATTGAAACCATTCTTGTAACACAACATGAATGCATAAAATGTTCGTTATGTATAATCTTGAAAAACAGTTTTAAAGTTTTATTTGTAAAAATGAAATGAGTTTACCTGAAAGTAATGGCTGAGAAAGTTAAATTGTCTGGTAATTAGTACCTAAAGTTTTCCTTGAACAGGGTTCAAGTCCAATGTTAATTTTTAAATGCAAAACATAAAACAAAGGTAAATAATCAAATGTTTTTTTTCTTCTACTGCTCAAATCTAAGCCATTAGAGTTTTCAATGAGGTGATTATTTTCTGCATTTCCATGAATTCTCTCCACAATTCCAATTGGAATTATAACAATATTATTTTAAAATTTTTAATTACTCATTCCAAAATCAGATTTTCAATACCATTTAAGATATATTCTATAATATTTCATTAGGAAATTTTAAAATTAATACTTTTAGAAGGATTAAACATTTTATAATATACTTTAAATTATTTTTAAAATCTATTTCATGTTTTTAATAAATTTTATTACAAGCTGAATTATCAATCCAAAGTAATTAAAGTAAATTCTAACATTTTTGTAATAAAAATGTTACTTTTGTCTTTCCTTTTTAATGAAGAGGTAAGAGAAGAAAAAAAAAACTATAAAAATACAGGAAGCAATTGTTATAGCTAGTATTTGGTAAAATTTTCCACCACTTTCATACCTTCATCCTCACCCTCCATATTAATCGAGAAGACTCGGTTTTAATTTTTTTAAAAATTTAAATAATTATAAATAAAGTATAATTTTATATTTTTAAATAATTTTAAATATCTCACACTTTCATATTTGTCTTTCAACCGCATATCTTATTTCTTAGTATGAAAATAATTTTTTTTAATCTTATACACAATTTTTATATATCATTGATTTTTTTTCAGGGTTTTGTAATTTCCAAAAAAATAACTAAAAATTTAGAAAAATAAAATGTTATTTTTCTTAAACTAATAATAAAAATAAACATATTTTTTAAATATCTTTATATTTTATTTGATTCAGATTTTTCATTGTTGAAAGAAAAAAAAATTAACCAGTGTTAACTTATATTTTTTTGACACAAATTAACTAAAATAATTTAATACTTTTATTTATCTTTTCTTAATATTTAAAAAATAAAGAACATCAAACAAAACTTTAAAAATAAAAAGGAATCAATTTAAATGTAATGTTTTATTAAATTCATTTTGTATAGAATTTTTTTTAAGAAAATCTTGAATTTTTAATCTCTTTTTATTTATTTATATTTTAAAAAATTAATGTAGATAAAATGTTTTATTAATTTTAATTTGTACTTCAATTCAAAGGTATTGTTATAATTAAAAAAATTATAAAGATGTAGGAGAGTGTATGAAGATTTTTGGGAAAAATTGCCATTGTTTTTATTAAATTTAGTATTTCAAAAGAGTCAGTTGGTTTTTAAAAAAGAAAAATTGACAAAATTTTCAAAAACTTTTTTAAAAAAATTGAGTTTGTTAAAAATAGAAATCCTGAAAATAATGATGAAAGCGCAGAATGTATGGTCCAAAAACTGGGGGCTTGTGAAGCGAAGATAAAATACTCATTTCCTTTTCACGAAAAAGAGGCTCTTAATGTTCACTCCCACTCTTGGACCTAACTGAACTTCTTTCAATGCCTGTACCCATCATTCAAACCATTTCACCTCTCTCTCTTTCTTTCACAGGGCCCATTTCTCATTCTCCACAATTTTTTCTTCATCAAATCAGATATTTCGATTCTCAATTTAACACTTCTTTTCAAATAATACATATCATGATGGACTCACGTCAGATTTAGGTTAATCATTGCACCATTGTTTCATTGCCTTTACTTATTCTTAATTTTATAAGGATTGCCTTTATTTTCCTTTTTCCTTTTCCAAAATTATAATTATGTCATCCTTTGTTTAATAACGTCAATAAATACTCGTTAAAATATAATAGATATATTTTTGATATCATACTATAAAGTGAACTTTAACCCTAACTCAACCCATAGAACTTTAACCCTAACTCAACTCATAAAACCAGTTCATGAAGTTAAGGTTTGTCTCTACTTATATATCTTCAACAATAATTTTAAAATGATTGTTTTTCTGTGAAAAAATAGTAATTTAAAAAAAAAAATTATATCTATTGCACCTAATCATTTCCTGAAATTAGATATCATTCATCGATGTTAACTGTATTTTTTTAATATGAATTTTTGTTTGCATCAGTCAGTAAACGACATATATGTAGAAAATAATTATCATGATCAGATTACTATTAAAACTCAAAATCGAAATATAGGAATCAGTTCTGTGTGACGTAGAGTGAGAGAGAGGGACACTCAGAGTTTTCGTAATTTTCATACGTGCTACTAATGTGTTTATCACTATTTTAGTGCCTGTTTAGTTTCACATTTCAGAGTGAAGTTTCGTTATAAAACGTAATAAATTATGCAAAACCAAACAAAATAGTTAATTAATAATTTATTTCATTTCATTCTCTGTGTGGTTTAATTTTTTATGATTTTTAAATGAATTGTCATTTATTTATTTCAATATTTATAATTTTATTTTAAATAAATATCATAGTCCTGTAAACTTTTTCATCATTAGTCATAAATCAAATAGACGAGAAAAAATATTGCTGAACAATAATTGATACCAATTTACTATTTTAGTTATCCACAAAAAATAAAGTACGATATTTTTCATGTCATGGTACTTACTGTCTAACATGATTTTGATTAAAACAAATATTATATTCGTGAATTTATTTATTGTTTTTTAATTATATACGAAAAACCTGAAATGACAGATAAATTAAAATGGAGAAAGTAACTATTATTGATTACCATCTGGTTGATCCCAGTCAAGAATTATTTTGTAAAAAAAAAAGGTAAAGATATATAAATATATATATATAAAAGTGGTTGGTATTTTCTATGGCTAAACATATAGGGTCCCCATTTCAAAAAGAGAAGTTGAAGAACTTATGTGATTCTCAGCATTTGCACAAGAACCAACCAATCAAAGTGATCTTGAAACACTTTTGTGAGAAAACGGTGTTCTTTGTCTCATTATCGGCAAACCGTAATAATACCATTAATTAGCATTACTTTTAATTTTCAGAAAACCAATCATCTTCTTTCGTGGTTATATACTTGTAATATCACATCACTTAAACCTAAAATTAATTTAACTTTGAAATAAACAAACCGTAAATTAATCTAGCAGAAACTGGAAGACATAAAGTGGCCTTGGCCGGAGAAGATCTTGATCAAATTCACAAATTCCAATTACATGCTAATTAATTATCACGGCTCAGGCTCACTGGCCACTGAGTTGGACTCTCATCGTCCGAGTCCACTCAGCCGAATCATCGCCCAGAAAAACCAAAATAATTGTCTTTAACTACCCATCACTTACAACCTCATTAACAACAATGATAATAAATATAATAAACACAACTTATATTCAGTTCCATAAATATTTTTAGTATTATTTTTTTAACTAAAATGAGAGATTTATTTTGATAAATCATCAAAATAATACTGCAATTCTAGTTAAAAAAACAGAACTAAACTTACTTACAAAACTGTGTTTTGTGTTTATGACTTGTAGAAACATAAACACTGCACTCTACACACTGGTGTTTATGTGGCTGTATTTCTTTTACGATTAATTTTATATATTCTGATAATTTTATGGTGCAAACCCGAAGAAAGCCCAAACCTGAACTGAGCCATCACCCATCGAACCCGGTCTGGCTCCAGACCGCGTCACGAACCCGGCTCAAGTCCCGGCCCTTCAAAGTGCGGCCCACGCCTTCAAATACCGAATTCGCCACCATCTTTTGGCTACGCGCCAAGTACTCATGCGGTGGCTCCATCTCCGACTCGTCATCTTCCTCCTCGTCGTTCATCGACTCGACCGAGTCCACTCGGAGAATCTTGCTCCAGTCTGGCACGTTCACCGGTGCCGACGTCGCCACGTGGCGCCCGCGTGGCGTCGCTGCCATCTCTTCACGCGCGCGGTACTGGTGCACGATTCGCTGCGACGAGCCACTCGCCGGAGCTTCAAACGCCAACGATAGACCTCCCACGCGCCGGTGGTCCTCCCTGTCGCGGGGAATCCGCCGCTGGTGGTCCCCGCCGTTGCTTCCGGAAGAGACGTGTTGCTCCCACTCGACCTCGCCGGAGTCATCGCCGGTGCTCCAGATATCCTCCTCCCGGAGCTCCGACGGTTCCACGGCAGCCGAGCCGCGGCTGTTCACGTACTCGTAGGTTCCCAGGAAACGCTCGCTCCGGCTGGTCGTTAGCTTGCGTCCTTTGGCCATATGCGGCGGCGGAATCAATTGCGCCGCCGCCGAAAATTTGATCGGAAGTGGCTGACGATAATAATTACGCACTATTTTTTTAGCACAGCTCTTACGAATCCATTGCTCTAGTGCTTGAGCTGGGGGACACATCGGTGCCACTTCCTCTGTATATATAATGTTTGTTCGCAATTTCATTTGAATTTGTATTTGGGGTTCATTTTCTGTGAATTTACTCTGGTGTAAGTAATGTTACGGTGACATGGAATTTAACTAATGGCGACGACAGAGTTAACGTTGAAAAAATATATTATTATAATATTACGTGTGTTGTCGTTGGTGGCACGCGACTGTGGCAGAGCGTGGGATAACTCGCCAATTTTGTGAGAGTGAAAAAGAATGGCACCACTGTGTGCATCTTGAGTGGAAGTTTCTATTTTGGGATGTTAAGCCATCTCTGGAACATATGAAATTTTTTTTCCATTTTTGGGCCATAGTAGAGAGTTAGAGAGAGAGGCTTCGCTCATTTTTCATTGCGGTCAAAACAGAGGAAAAATAAAGATGCAGAATATTCAGGTTTTTTTAGTGGTCTCACACTCTCACTGTTAAGATTTCTATTTATGTTACTAAATCTATTCTTAATTATTTTTTATTTTTACTTCCAATTTTCTTTTTTAATCTTTTGTTCTCAAACGCATGCTTTCTTTATTTAGGTTTTGTGGAAGAAAGAGACGTGAAAGGAAAATAAACATTTGTCGTAACAATATCTATCTCGCTTGTAATAGAATAATAGAACACGAGCCAGAGAAAACAAAATTCTTATTTTACTCTTTTATCCAAAAATCAAATCAATATTGGAAGAAACCAAAAGCTCTCTTACAATTATCACCATTGTCAAATTTTTAAATTCACGTTAACATGTAAATGTCATTTAATACCCTTATAATTCCCTTTTTTAATCTATCAAACAAATCGAAAAAAATATTTACCAATTTATATTGTTTTTCTCCGCTAAAGATAACTTAAAATTTTATATATTTTTATCTTTTATTTCCTTTTCTTTCCTTGATACGAAGGGGGCAATTTCATTTTCTTTTCGCCGTTGTTGTTGAGAAAATGAGTTATGAGAAAATTAATGTAAGTTTCGAGTTTTAAATGCAGCAGTACAAGAAATGCTACTCCATCGAAAATGTACTTGAGTTTCAATTCAAGCCATTATTGTGACAGGAATCTTAGCATATTATAAGTTATTGTAGTTAGTCCTTTTAATATTAGTGATTTTTATTTTAGTTGTTGTAAAGAAATGTTTTTATAGTATTGAGATAAACATTTTAAGATGATTGATAGAAAATTAATCTAAAAAATATGTTCTAATCCAATCTATATTGTTTGTAGTAGAAGTTTATCTAGAAATCATTTTCTATATTCATCTTTAAAAACACATGGATTTTATAACAAAAGTTATTTGTCAATATTTTCTTTTTCAACCAAATGACCAAATAAGTAATGTTTGACTCTTTGACTCAATAATCAAACAACCAAAAAACTTGGAGTTGAATTATGGGTGGTCCTTTATAGTACTTGAAATCCTATATAAAGTATAAAAATTACAATAATGAGCTAAGTTAATATGTCATTGAAACATTTAGAATGAAAAAGTTAAATTTGTAGTGGATTTTTATGTTAAAAAAAAATATAGAACTAACTTTATACTTTAATGGTATAAATGATTGAGCAAATTATCTATGCAACTTCATACCTTATCCTCTTCCACCCCCACATTTTTTTAAAAATTTTAACAATATTTTTCTGAGTGTGATGGAGAGTGTGGATATTCTTCTCTATTTTGAAGCGGTGGTGATTGGTGGTGAAAGTTGGTAGTTGATAAAATTTTATGGTATTTTTACTAGTAATGTCTATGTTTTCGTTCGTTCATTTTTTTTATTTTTTGGAAATCATAAAATAAATAAAAACAGAACAAATGGAGTACAAAACTAAAAAAAAAATATTTTCACACTGAAAAATGACGAATACAACGAATCTTCTCATCGACCCTTTCACATACATGCTTAAATTATGGAATTGTTCTCTCAAATGTTACAACCAATAAACAATGGAAGTGTTGTAGTTAAAAGGGAAACATGCAACTAGATGGGAGGTATGAAAATGTAATTCAGATTATGTTTCATTTAGGATTATTTAAAAAATTTAAATAAATTAAAATCAACTTTTCACAATTATAATATTGAGATACATGGAAAAGACATAAAGGTGGAAGAAAAAGGAAGGTATACATATGAAAAAGATAATTTGGTACAACTAGTCTAAAAAGTCATAGAAAAAACTTAATTAAATATAATTTTTTTTGTGCTCTTGAAGTTATGCTCACCTTAAAATGATATAACATTTTTAATATGTTCAATCCTTTAATTAATGTTATTATTATTGTCTTCACCATAGTTGTTGATGATGTGATTTTTTACATGCGTTTTGCCTAAGCCAAAAGGAGTTTCCTTATTATATGTCAATTTTGTGTTTCATACATTAGACTTTTTCTAGAAAGCCACTGGAAAAACAAAACCCAATGAAACAAGGAAAAGGACCATGACACATACCGTTTTACTAAGTGCAATTTTGTCACGACCTTGCAACCAAACATTATGCAAGTTTTGGTGCAATTATATATTTGTTAAGACTTTGTTTAACTTATATTTAACAATACATGTAGATTTTTAAACTAACAAATTTTCAGTTAATTATTCATTTATACCAACAAAATGAGATAACATTTTCCAAATTCATTTTTATATTTAAAAAACTAACAAGAGTGAAAGAATAAATTTAGAATTTTAGGATATTTCAAAACAAATTAAGGGAAAAAACTTACAATTATTTTAACAAAGTAACACAATGTATCACTTGTATTTGTAAATTATGAGGTAATTTTAAATATAGATATTATAATATAAATTTTTAATTTTTTTAAGCTCTACTATGTCACATTATTTTAAATTTTTTCTTAAAACTTTTGTTTCAATGAAAAATTATTTAAAAACTTACACTTAATAATTATTTATTTTTTTACACTACAAAATAATTAAATATATAAGGATCTAGGAAAATTACTTTAGAGTAAAAGTGGTATATTTTAAATGACTCCTGAATAATTTTAAATGATAAGGGCATATAAATAGAAATTCAGTTATTCAGGTTTCATTCTAAAAAGAACCACCATCTCTCTAGAAAGTTATTTCCTTTCCTCTCCCTTCTCTCTACAATTCTGACTTCCTCGTCGTTCATCTGTTCTTCTCTTTTAGTCAAATTTGGAACTTGATAGGTTGTTTTTGTCCTTGCTTGCATGTGACCCTTTTACCTTCAGGGTTAATCTCTGTTAGCTCAGGGTCCTAGTGATATAGTTAGATTTTTTATTAGGACTCTGTGTTACAGATTAAGTTACCTTTGGGTTCTTGGTGGTTTTAGAGCTCTTAGTGAATATCTACTAATTTTTCAGGTAAGGGGAGCTAGCCTTAATTTCCAATAGAACACTAGGTTAGAAGATTGAAGGTGAAATTTGATATATGGTTGCTGTTATACAATTATAATGTTGTTGAGTATTGGTTGTTTGATGTTGATTAGAGTAATTTGAGCTATAGCAGGGTCTTTGTTAATTTGGAGGTTCTCTGGTGTGATTTCGATCAACCTAAAATATTTTCGTTCAAACCAAAATTTCCTAAGTGCTCTCTGGTGTGATTTCGATCAACCTAAAATATTTTCATTCAAACCAAAATTTCCTGAGTGCTCTCTAGTGTGTTTTCGATCAACCTAAAATATTTTCGTTCAAACCAAAATTCATGGGTGCTCTCTGGTGTGATTTCGATCAACCTAAAATATTTTCGTTCAAACCAAAATTTCTTGAGTGCTCTCTGGTGTGTTTTCGATCAACCTAAAATATTTTCGTTCAAACCAAAATTTTGTATACATATATGAATATTGCTATTTTATTATTTTAGCATAGTTTATTTTAGATTACTATTGTTAAATAACTTTTT
>Ga0123342_1000404_pt1 | contig 67140 bp, 35 predicted proteins | sample Turbeawhitnodule_FD_89960 | JGI IMG/M metagenome (GOLD analysis project Ga0123342, IMG submission 89960) | Root nodule microbial communities of legume samples collected from Mexico - Turtle bean Mexico white nodule | ecosystem: Host-associated > Plants > Roots > Nodule | place: Mexico: Nepantla... | reverse complement strand
TTATATATAATAAATTATAAATATAAATAATAATAAAATAAATATATTTTTTAATAATATAGAAATAAATTTATATAATAATTATATTAATTACAAAAAAGTAAAGATAAAAATAAAAATATTATTTAATATAAAAATAAGTTTTTATTAAATATTTATAATTATAAATATTTAAATAATATTTTAATAAAATTAATTATAATTTATAAATAAATAAATAAAATTAATTTTTTAACAACTTTTAGATATAAAGATAAATTTGTAAACTTATATTCTTATCAATTAAAAAAATATATAATTTCAATCACACCCATCACATCACTCACAAACTTTCATAAACTTTCCTCACACTTTCCACTCTATTTACCTTAATCCAAACACCTCAACTTTTTTTACATTTTTTCTTTAAATCATCTCAAATTCACTCCCTCGTCCAAACAAAGCCTAAAAGCGGGGCTATGTTTAGGAGTATTGAACATCACAATAAATAAACTATTAAACATTTGATGCGTTTTTACTGTGCCAGATATTTCGCGTTTAGAAAAGGTCAGAATTTGATACTTTTAATTTTTATTAAAAATAATGTGGTAAATTTTATAATTTTTTAAATCTATAACCAATTTGATACCAAGATTTTGATCATAATAATATGAATCAAAATTTTGTCATTTCTTAAATTCTTTTATATTTATAGAGATAATAATTACTAAGATATTAAATTAAAGGTGTTACATTCATTTAAGTGGTCAATGGAGATACATAACCTATTATCACCTATCAACAATAAATTTACATTAACATAAAACTTTGTACATGTCAATAAAATTGGTTGGACATGTGAGAGTGCAAAAAAGTAATGAATTTTATTTCTTTTAAAGAAAGAAATTAGTTTGATAAGCAAGAATACAAATTTTTAGTAGGGCTAATTTTTATTTTACCAATTGATTTCGGAAGACTGAAAAATAATCCTATTTTTTAAGAGAACTAATTTTCGTAAACTTTTTTAAAAGACTAAAAATTAATTATAGTAAATAGAGATACTTAAAAATATATTTAAGTTTTATAGTTACTTAGTTAGCATCATCACACAAAAACCCTAAATCCAAAATCATCATAATTACCACAGTTGACCCAATAATGAAATCTAAATAATTTATACAAAGTGTTGATTCAATCCTTATTATATAAAATTATATCATTCAGCGAATAATTTTTCCCAGGCAACTTGGATGAATATTGTGAAGTCAAGTTCTCCATTTTGGTAATGCCCAATGGATATCCCTGTAACATGTTCAAGCTTTGAACATGTGAAAACTAAATAACATCACTCAATGGTTTACCGTAAAAGGAAAGAAGCCAAAAAATTTGTTAATCCAGAAAAGAATTAGATTCCAAAGAGCACGAACAAGGCTAGTTGACAGCATTTGGTGGCGTAGAAGGCCTCTGGGGGAAGTCAAAAAGCTATATCATTGTGTTTCTTCCTCTAAAAGCAAACCTTCTTTCAAACCTTTGTTAACCCAACACACAGCAAGGATCAAATTAAGATATTTGGTGTCTTCCATTGGGTTTTGATCAAAATAAAAGTCTGACCAAATCGCTGAAATTATACTTGTTTCTGTTCTTCAGGATGGAAAGCTCAGCATCAAAGCATGAGGTCCTAAAGCCAGTGATCCTCAAAGCTGGTGTTCCTTTGGCTGTGTCTTTTGCTGGTTTAGTTTATGCTTGTTTCGTGGCAAAGAAAAGCCTCTCTAAAACCTCTTCTTTATCACCAAATGAAGCAAGTTCGGATGAAACCAATTCCCACCACGATCCTTCATATGAAGAAAGTTGTCATAGTCATAGCCTCTCTTGTATGGAAGATGAAGGAAATATGACAACTATGGATGAAAGTGTTTTTGCTGAAAGTTCTCTGATCCATGACATCCCATGTTTAGAAGAAGAGATTAATGGCTTAAGAAGCAGGATTGAGGGTATGCAAATGAAAGAGTTGGCCTTGCGTTTGCAGTTTGATCGTTATTGTGGTTTGAAAGAGCAAGAAGCTGTGGTTGGGGAGATCAGAAACATGTTGTCACTTGAGACTGCTCGTGCTGACTTCTTGGATAGGGAGATTTCATCGATGGAGACACAGAATAGGAGGTTGGAGAGTTTTGTTGCTCAATATCTCAGAGTTGTAGAACAGATAGAGCGTTGGAAATCTGAGAATAGAATGCTTCGGAGGAAGTTTCAGAAGCTAATCAGGAAATCAAAGGCACAAACCCAAGTGGCCAAGGAGCAGGCTTTGAAGATCAAAAGGGAAGAAGAAGAAATATTGAGAAGCCGTGATGCCTTGGAAACAAAAGTTGATGTCATAAGTAAACTAGAGGATAAAATGGAAGAGCTGCAGAGGGCTTTGGATCAATTGCAGGATGAAAAGAATGAGCTTATGAAGAAGCTTGATACAGCAGAAAAATCACATGCTTTAAAGGTAAGCAATGTATAAAACCAATCATTTACTGGTTCAAATCTAAAAGGTTTCTCAGATCAATTAAACAAAATAATAGTAGTGTTGGGTATATATATAATTTAATTTTGATCTACTTGTAGTGTCAGGTTTATGCTGTTACTCAAATCATATATTAGCATAAAAGGAATGGGAGTTTAATTTGATACAAATTGTGATCTCAATCAGTTAGAGATCAGTCTACATATGACTTTAAAAATAATTATAACAAATTAATATTTTTTTAACTATAATCAATGATTGAACAATGGAAGAGAAATAACTTTTTTATTGTTAGTGTGTGTGTTCCAATTGAATTCTTTCTTTGAAGGGAGTGTTTATTAGGATTCAAATCATTATAATATGAGGTTTTCCATTTGCAGATTGAAGCTGGAGATGTAAGTAGGGAAGACTACAAACAGCTTGTGGATGAATTGGAGCAGATCAAGAAGGAACGAGCAGATGAAGCTAAAGAACTTATTTACTTGCGGTGGACCAATGCTTGTTTAAGGCATGATCTAATGAGGCCTCACGATCAACAACAGAATCAAGATAAAACCCATTCAGAATTGGAATTTGGGAGAAATGATGTAGTTATTCATTATGACTCGGAGCATGAACTACACAACTCCCTTTTGGAGCATCATAGTGATCCTTCCCTTGATGAGCATCCCAGTAGCCATGATCACAGTGACAGTGCTTGTTCAAAAAGGACAAAGTTGCTTGAAAGGCTAAAGAGATGGGTGGAAGGTGGTGAAAAGGCTAGAGTTAGGCATTCTGTTTCCAAAGGGACAGATGAACATCTAGTTCCTAGAAGGAAATCATGCTCTAGTGCTTGAGCCAAGTTAGTATTATGTTATAGTAAGTTGTTACCAAGAAACTTCTGAGCTTGGCACAGAAGCAGTGACTTTGACACCACATGCGTTGCAACACTAGCTAGCTACTTCCTCCTTCATGAGATCACAATTTACAGAGCATATACATATACATACATATAGAGAGAGATCCACCATGATTTGATCTACCATTAACATATCTCATCAAATTTGAAGGTGTTTATCCCCACATACATATTTATTGATATTGTAAATAGGTATTAAGCATAGTGTAAGCACCAGCTACATATATATTCAGTTGAAGTATAATAAACATCAACTAAGTGGGAGCTATTAGAGTTGTAGGTTGTGACATCATTTGATTTGAATGTGACAGTTTCAAATTTAAAAGGAGATTATTTATGGTTTAAGATGATTGCTTAAGCAAGTGTTTGTTTTAGATGTTTCTAAACATTGATTCATTTGCCCTTCCATGAAAGTGTCATTTTGGCTTGATACCCTTGAAATTCAGAAATTAATTTGGATTTTGATTAAGTTTTGAGTTTAAAATACTCCTTACTACTTCAACCATTATCATTAAACTTATATAAAACCTTATCGGGAGATCAAAATTTGCCACCAACAAAAGCTGCAAACTTTAGTTTGCGAACTACAGTTCAACAAATATACACGATATGAAAGACGTACTAGCTAATAAGCATATACCATTGCTGCTATTTCATACTCCACATTTCAACATGACTCAGAAAATTACCATCTATAGTTAAACTATTCAAGTTTAACCAACATAAAAATTATGAAAATTTACATCTTTCCAATGCAGTTAAAACGCTGATTCAAGTAAATTTAGAAGTGAAAAGAATTAATTTCTAGAATCAGGTGATGCATTATTGTCAACAAAATTATCAGTTAATGGCAAAACAGTATGTATTGGTTGAAAAGGCAATTGATGGGATTTACCACGAACACACGCTTAACAAAACTGAATATTGTTTGCACATGATATATTGTATGTACAAAAAATATGTTTAAGAACTTGATAGTCATAGTGACCGAATCGTGCATGCCAGGTTTGAGCAGTAGGTTTAACAGAAAAAACGAAGTGTTATTACAACACAATTATTAAGATAATTAAAAGAAGGAAACACATATAATCCGTCTTTAAGAATTCCGTGAAGAAGAACCTGACTTGTATCCCGATGTTTGACAAAGCAAGAGTTAGCATGAAACTCAAAATATACACCATTATCTTTAGCAAAACGAGATACGCTTAACTTAACAGATATTTTGTTATGGTACATGTAAAAGATAATTCAGAACAAAATTGGATTGATTAGATGATAAACTAACAGAAGCAGAACCAATGTGAGTAATAGGAATACCTGAGCCATTACCTATTTTAACCGTCTCACTTTCACAGAGAAAAGAGAGGGGTCATTAGTGATGTGCTGAGTATCACCACTGTTTGGGTACCACAAGGGATCGTCCACAGTTGAAGAAACGTCCATCATGGTGGAATTAGAGGTGTCGTTTGCTGTGGAAGAAAACTGAGAAATGTTAGCTTGAAAAGAAGGTGAGTAATGTTGATCAAACCTTCTCCAACACTGTAAGGTCGTGTGTCCAGGTTTAGCACATATTTGACAGATGGGTTTGATAGACTGAGAAGAAGAAGAAGATGCCGAATTCCAAGAATCGTGAGAAAGTGGATGAGGTTGGAACGAACGCTAAAATCTTGGTCCTCCAATAGGAGGTTTGGAGAACATTCTTGCACTACGAGTAGACTGGTTTTTAAATCTTGGGCGAACAGAGAAGGAATTCGAGGAAACCCATGGCCTAGATGCAGTGTTGGCTTGTAGAAGAATTTGATCTATTTTGGTTTGTTTCTCAAGTCGTTCTTCTTCAGCAAGAAGCAGCGCTTCTATGTCGTTCAAGTGTAGAGATCCAATCTGTTCATAACTGCAGTGACAAAGGAATTATAGTCCTCCAAGAGACCGTCTATCATCCTTTCAATATGTTCTTCTGCAGAGATCGGCGCTCCTATAGCCGCAACAGAATCAACGGTCTTCTTGATTTCAATAAGATATGTATCAATGTCGCGATTGTTCTTTGGAGTCTTGAGTTGAACCTTGAGTTTTTTTATCTGTGCCCTAGTATGAGAGCCAAAATAATTGTTTGAGAGTATTCCAAATCTGAAGAGAGTGGAGACCAACCATTTTTGTTAAAATCGGTGTGGACATAGAAACAAACGTTCAAGCAATGAGATGATTTTGTTGAAAGTAAAGCTTGTACGTCGAATTGACAACTACAGCGAAAGCATCGGAAGATGAAAGAAAACGAGGAGTAACGTTCATGCCAACAAGGAAGTGATGAAAGAAAACGAGGAGTAACGTTCATGCCATCAAGGAAGTGATGAAAGAAAACGAGGAGTAACAGTTCATGGATCGTAGCAATAACTTGTTGCTTCCACAATAGAAAGTTGTCTTCGGTGAGCTTTAAAGTAATGGGAGTGGATAAGTGATGGGGAACGAACGAAGGTGCAGGCATGGTTGAAGCTGTATCAGTCATGGCTGACAAAGAAGCGGAAGACATGAAAAAAACTAGCCCATGATACCATGAAAGCTAGGTACAAGAAGATCAAGATAACAGAGAACAAAGAAAGAGAGAAAATGAAACTCAGATTATATTTCTCAGATGCAGTAAAAAGGTAATATAAAGCCAAGCCTGCATGAGCGAAGACACGTAAGAGCAAACACGTAGCACACATGTCAAGCGTCTACAACAAACAGAAAGCAATCGTCTACCCAAGACAGAACAACCGCCATCTGACCAAACATACTAACCTAGCGTCTAGACTCGCTATGGATAACACTATATACTAGGTCTGACTAAGGTAGGCAACAATATTTGGAAGACTATGTGGTAACTACTGGCTGGTCAATCTGGACTCAAGAATAGAATTTTTTTTAGATCCATACAATTGGACCTTGAGGAATTTTTAATGTAGAGGATTTGGATCATAAATAAAATTCCAAAAACACAGTTGTTCTATTAGGATTGGTGCCTCTGTCCACATCTGTGTATTAAATCTGTAGCGGGTTAGAATCTCTTCTGTGTCCTAAGGTCTATAACATATTTCGGTGTTGGGATGGTTAGCTCACTGCTATGTGTGGTGTTTTCTGGTGTAGTTTCGTATCTTAGAGAATCTGGTCCATAGTAGGAAAACTGGTGCTGATCTGGTCTATCTTAAGAGGCAGTTCTGCTTAGTAATGCAACATTTTTCCTACTGTACATTCTGCTCTTTGCCTTGTTGTTTTGTGGTGTTGTTCCGCAGTGCAGGGTAGCATGGTAGAAGGGTTGCACACCACCTTCCCTCTGCAGCCGACATGAAGCCATACTGCTATTCTGCCGGGATTCCTCCTTCTACCTCTGATGGCATGGTTCAATGCAGCAAACGAAGTAGTCAGCAAAAAAGTTATCCACAGCTCTTCTTGCCAAGGGGGTTGCATTTGATCACCACTGAGCGCACGGTTATCTTCTATGGCTAGAAGCAATGTTGAATTCATGGATGGGGGTTGATTCTGTGGTGTTGGTTGTGCATTAGCCTGACTATTTCATACTCCTTTAACTTTTTTTTCTTTTTTGATATGGATTGGAGCACATATAATGTCTTTATTCAATTTTTTTTCTGATAAAAAAAATAGTATAGTTGTTAGTTGAACCTTGAACTTCAATTCACATAGCGATATTATGGCTTAATAATGTGGTTGCGCATGCATGATCCATGTGTCAGAATAATACATGGCAGAATATAATTACTGATACTGCAATAAGAATAATGGTCTTGCAATTTGATATATTTAAATTACTATAATTTCTCCACTATGATCATACGTATATAGAAAGAAAAACACTGCAAAATTGAGTACATGCCAAAACCTTTTCTCTTTGCACCTTATAAAGGGGGTATACATAGCTAAAAAAGTTTGATACCATACATGTGGTATCAAAACTGGTCCCATTGATCACCACCATTTTTATGACATTTGTTCCTTTCTTATTCAAAATACAGGATTGCGTGTAAAAAAATCCATGCTTGCGTCTATCAGAGATGGGTGTTCAAGCTGGATGATGGAGATGTCATCCAGCTATAAGGTCAAGTTAAGTCATGGAAGACTAATGTTAAGGCTATAAGGTCATATTTGTAAGACTTACTTGATTTCACTACAAAGCATAATAACTATATTTATCTTTATAGGAAATTATCCTTTCGGGAGATTGAGGGATTTGTTAAAGCATAGAGATGTCAATGTGGGATGAGTTATGCAATCTGGTTTCGTGGTTCAATGTAAAAACAGCAAAGGCGGAATATGTTACCTATTTTAACCTAAAAAAAATACATTGACAATCTTGCTTCACTGTACAATCCTCTTTCTTTGTTTAAAATTTCAAATAAGATGTCAATATATCATTGCTCTTTAGCCTATTAGTTTTTTAAATTCGTCACGCATTGCATTATGTGCGACCAAGTGGGGGTGGAGCGCCTTCATAACCTCATATATTAAAAGAAAAATGGTTTTTTACACTCATACTCTACTCTATATTCCAATAAATATTAATATTTTAATTATTTTAATTTTGAAAATTATTTTAATATTTTGCATTTTTCTTATATTTTTATTAAGGAGATTTTTTTTTATTTTTTTTTATTACAAATATTAATATTTTGTTGTGGGTGTAAGGTGGAGCAGAGTGTCAAAATATCATCACCCATATTAAAATTATGAAAACTTGTTTTTTACTTTCATTATTTTTTCCTGCACCTTCATACTTTTAAAATTCTAAAATTATTTATCTCAGATTCTACAACTCGAAATACAAATATGTATTCCAAATTTTACAATTTGAAATATAAAATTTATTTTGAATGGTACAATATGAAACACGAATTTTAACTTCCGGATTCTATAACCTAGGAAGTTTTCGAAGGAAAGTCTTTGAATTTCACATTTTAAAATTAAAGAAAAAAACATTCAATGAAAAATGTTAAAGGATAATTTAAGTATTTTTTTGGAGTATGGGATGTAAGAAGATACTTTTCTCAATCACTAATTCATAACACATTCAAAAAATTTAGTAAGGCTGGATGATTTTCTCATATTTAATAGTGTTTTTATCTTTTTGAAATGCATAGATTGTTTAGGTTTGAAGACTCTTTTAATGTATTAGTCGGATCTAAGTCATTTTTATAATAAAATTAAAATATAGTATTATATATACACATATTATATATATATATATATATATATTTATTTATTTTTATTTTTATTTTTTTTGCCGATAAAAATAAATAAATAAATGTCTACATGTTTTAGCTTAAAAAAAGTGTATATATATTTAATAAAATATTTTATTAGTACAATTAAAATCCAAATTTCATTAAAATTAAAATCATAATAATTTTTTTACCCATATCTTATTATCCGTAAGAATAATATTCCGAGACAATTTATCTAATTAATTTAAATAAATAATAATAATTAATTTAATAAATAAAAAATAAATTTATATTTAAAAATTTATTTTTTATTATTTTTTTAAAAAAATACTTCTTTTGCGGGTTACTTGCAAACATGTGAGTCAACTCTTATGTACGACGAATCATTGAAATCAATATACATACATTTCTTATACGGACGAGCCAACCTAACCTATATTATGTGAGCCAATACGAGACAGACTAACTCGCATTACCGTTACTTTTAATCTTAATTCATAATTAAACCTCTAAGAAATTATTACCGTAAAAGAAAACTATTAATAATGTATATGTATGTCATAATAATTTCAAATATACATAATTCAGCATTTTAACTTTACTATAAAACAAAGTAGAAAACTACAATACGATATTATTGTACATTTGTGCTAAAATAAGGTTAAACTACTTAACTGTGATCAATAAATTTATAAAATTGTAAAGTGAAAATATTTATAAGAAAAAGTTAATTTCTTAAAATCATTTGAGTTATTAATAAAGCATTAGCATTATGTGGATTGAAGGATGCAAAAGTTTACATTTGAGTTCAATAACACTATTATAATTCATAGTAAATTTTAGATAAGGCATAATTAAATGAACTAAAACATGGATTGAGTTTTGATACGGTTTTAAACGTCTTTGAAATTTAACAAAAATTATTATACAAATTATTTAAAATATTATTTTAATATTGAGTTGTTTAAAATTAAAAAAAAGTCAGTTATATAATTTTATTTAATTTTAAATAAGTTATGTTTATAAAAATTGTATTAAAATAATATTTTTATTCATAATAATTAACTCTCCTTAAACATGTTTAAGAATTACTTAACCAAGCTGGACCTAGGAAGGTTGGGCTAGAATAGTATTCGATGTGGTAGATTCTTGCAGGCACTTTAACTTGCATTTCCCCACTTTTTTCTGCAGTAACTAGCTGCACTCTTTATATTTATTCATCGTGTATCTTTCAGTTCATAACATGTTTCTTCCCTTAATTCTCCATGCAAATGATAGCTGAATCAAACATGAGACCCTGCTTCCATTTTTGCTATTCCTACATCTTTCTTCTTCTTTTCCTTCTCCTTTCCCATCACACTACTTCACAGAAGACTTGTCCAAACTGCGGCTCTATGCAAGTTCCATACCCTTTGAGTACACATCCAAGTTGTGGTGATCCATACTACAAGCTTCGTTGTGATTCCCACTCTCAAAGGCTTTACTTCGACACCCTCAATGGAAGTTCCTATCTCCTTCTACGAATCATGCCTTCAATCCAGCGCATGGTGGTAGAGCCATCACCTTGGTTACCAGGTTCGTGTGTTACACAAGACATGCAAAGAAGCAATGGTATATGGTTGAACCAGTCACTTCCTTTCAATATAACTTCATCCAATACAGTGTTCCTCCTTAATTGCTCCCCACGCCTCTTGGTTTCTCCTCTTAACTGCACTTCTTCTAGTGTTTGCCATCGTTACTTGAGGAGTTCAGGTCATGTTGACACAAAGCGAGCACTTGAGTGTGCAAGTGGTCTTCACCCTTGTTGCACTTTTCTAGCTGGTGGGATACCTTCAGCTTACAGGATCAGGCTTCATGATTCTGGCTGTAAAGCATTCAGAAGCATTCTTCATTTGAACCAAGACAAGCCTCCTAATCAGTGGGAGGAAGGGCTTGAAATTCAATGGGCTCCTCCACCTGAACCAGTGTGCAGGACACAAACGGATTGCTCTGGAGACTCTACGTGTTCCCCTTCCGGTACAAATGGCTTATTTCGCTGCCTTTGTAATGCGGGACACCGTTGGGACCCTTTTTTCACAACGTGTGTGAGGTATCAGAGAAAACCCAAATGGAAAACCAGCATGGTGGTCTCGATAGGAGTTGTTGTTACTTTTTTCTCTCTTGTTGTGATTCTGAGCATCATCACAAAGTCCCGCAAAATCTTAACCTATACAGATAACAAAGCGAAGGAAAGAGAAGACAAGCTGAAATCAAGTGCTGGGGAGAAGCCTTGTAGGATGTTTCAACTGAAAGAGGTGAAGAAAGCAACAAATGGTTTTTCCCAACAGAGGTTCTTGGGGAGTGGTGGCTTTGGGGAAGTTTACAAAGGTGAGCTACAAGATGGAACATTAGTGGCAGTGAAGAAAGCTAGAGTGGGAAACCTTAAAAGCACCCAACAAGTGCTTAATGAGGTTGCAATACTTTCTCAAGTCAATCACAAGAACTTGGTGAGGCTCTTGGGGTGCTGTGTGGAATCTGAGCTACCATTTATGATCTACGAGTATATCTCAAATGGGACCCTCTATGACCATCTTCATGGTAGGTATTGTTCCAACTTTCTAAACTGGAAAACAAGGCTCAAGGTTGCTTTTCAAACTGCAGAAGCATTGGCCTATCTGCATTCTGCTGCACACACTCCCATCTACCATAGAGATGTTAAGTCAACAAACATACTATTGGATGATGATTTCAATGCCAAGGTCTCAGATTTTGGACTCTCCAGATTGGCTAGCCCGGGACTCAGTCACGTGTCAACATGTGCTCAGGGAACGTTGGGGTACTTGGATCCTGAATACTACCGCAACTACCAGTTAACAGATAAAAGTGATGTTTATAGTTATGGGGTTGTGTTGCTAGAGCTTCTGACTTCACAGAAAGCGATTGACTTCAATCGTGATGAAGATGATGTCAACCTAGCAATTCATGTGAATCAACGTGCGAGCAATGGTAATATCATGGAATTGGTGGATCAAAGGCTTCTTTCCGTGGAGACCTTGGAGGATAAAATCTTCACAAGCATAACACTCTTCTTGGAGCTTGCACTTGAATGTCTGAGAGAGAAGAAAGGTGAAAGGCCTAGTATGAAGGATATTGTTCAACGCCTAGTCTGCATAATTAGGATTGTAGAACAAGAGTGAAATAGTACGTACACGTGTGGTTTGTGTTTGATTATAAATGAACAGTAGTTATCTTGTTTTAAGTATTTAATTATTATGGTGAAAAACTTAATATCTGTATTGATGCAAAAACAAGGTAGTGGCAATGGGGTCTCTGATAGATAGTGATTAGCCCACTGAGAAAGGAGGTGAAGTGATTCCAAAACTGGATTTTATTTGGTTGGAATCAGATGCTTTCAATTCATTATATATGTGGAAGGTATGAACTATTCAAAGTATACGCGGTGTTAGAATCTTTGAGAATTTTGGATTTCTTTCTCATCCAAAGTAATCTTCCTTTTACAATTTGAGAAAAAAGAGTTTGAAATGGAAGTTTAACTTTTTGTAGTATGAAAGCATCAGCAAAAGGTTATGATTCAGCAAATGCACTAATCTTCCGCATAACATTATTTGTATATATTCTAACAATAACAATAAACGCATACTACTAGCACTAGCTAGCACCAAGAATTTTAATAATAACCTTCAGTAATAGATATGCATAACAAAAGTTTTATAAACACGGATTAAATTATGAAAAATGTTATTTTGGGAACGGGAGAGTAGAAGACATTACTTAGAGAGTAACTTATAATTAGAAATTAGTCAATATAATTTTTAAATTACTTTATTTTAATAAAAAAATTACTTGAAATATAATACATTGTTCTCAACATATCAACACTTTTAAATAAGATGGACCATAAATGAAGATGACGGTTTAAGTAGAAATCATAATTAAATTTTATTACTTTTCTAAAATGTTGTATTTCCTTTTTATTTTCTCTTTTATTTGTTTTGAATTTCTTATTTTCTAAAAAAGTGATATCGTGATTTTATTTTTCTTTATCAGGTTTCTTTTTGGTATAAGGTATTTTCTTTTTAATTCTTTTTATCTTCATATCTTTGTTTTCTCATAACCCTAAGAGTGTGTCCAACTCATATTCTTCCAGTCGTGTGTTCTATGTGTGCTTCTGATAACATCATGCTCATTGATGTTCTTCTTCAAATCTCCATTTTCTCATAATCTTAGTCGTTATCATTGATGCTTTCAAGTTCTTGATGCCAACAAACTTTTATGGAAGGTCCAAAGTTCTAAAACTCTCAATCACACACTGAAACACCTGTCAACATTGACTTTTCAAAACCCTCTGTAAACAACTTTGAAGGTCTCAATCAAGGTAAAGTCATGGTACTTAAGACATTTATGAAACCTTTGCTAATTAATAAAGGTTATTAAACTTCTTCCATGAAGGACTTTAACCCATGTCAGTTAACAAGGGTTATGAAACATTTAGTTAATTAGGATATCTAACTACAGCTAGTTAATAGAATAAACCTTGATTTTCTCTTGAGGTTAGCGAAAATTACACTTGATTTTTTTAGTGTAGATACTTCTTTTTGTTATACACTTAAGTACTTTTATATGAGCATTTATTAGTCTACCTATTTTTTTTATTAAGAAGTGAACATTCATTCATATTCTATCGAAAAAAAAAAATATGATCATTTATTCGAAACATGAAAACTTTTTTGCGGCTAAAATAAAAAGAATTGAAAAAAATAACAACATTCAAATTTGCAACAGTTTTTAAGCACACACACCATATTACTTTTACATTAAACATTAAAAAATTATCCCATTAAAAAATAAAACATAACTGAGAAAGAAAATTCTATATACACACTCGTAGGTATATAAGTTCCAATTATAGTTAAATTAATATATTTAATTAAAATTAATATATATATATAATTGTTTTTTTTTAGCATGGAAAGTAACTCATATAGGATACTAACACAACAAAATAATTAGTTGTTATATTAATTAAATTAGATATTATTTTAGTAAAAAAAAAATTATTAGTTTCTAAATTAATTTATATTATGATAAATAATTTCTAAATTAGTATCTAATTAACTATAAAGGTTTAATCTAAATAAAATAGTTTCTATTGATAATAGATAATATGAACAGCTATAAGGATTTCCCTAATCATTTTGAGTTAATAGTTGTTAGTTTGGTAATTATCTTAATTAAACATTTCAATAGAGCAAATTATATTGCAACTTGTGATTTTAATAGAATAAATAATCTCAATGGAGATTTTAGTCACATCCAAGAAGATATAAATAAAAATTGCAGCTCATGACTTGTAGTATGCCTATCTCTTCACTGAAATACATGAAAATTAAGAGGCATTTTAGTTTGTTTTTCTTTCAATAAATATAAGCATATTCTGTAGGACCAGTTTTGTTAGGATGAGATATGAGGGTATAATCTTGGGAAACAACTTATGCAAGATGGTGGGGAAAAACTTAGAGGAAATTAAAGACCACTTTTAAGTGGGATAAGTCAAAAGCAATGTCATTAGTCCCTATAATGCTTGCTTTTGCACACTTCTTCTTCCTAGCAATATGGGAAAGTAATCATCACCAAAAAATTGGCTAGTCTCGCTAATGGCAACACTAGATTCGTAATTATGCAAATTCCATATTCTAGTCCACGCGCACCCACCACCATGGTATTCTTCTATATATATTCATCAGCAACCAAACCAGATACTTAAGCATTCAACTTTTTTTATTGATTCCCCTTCACCACTCCTATCTCTCATTAGATAAATCTTCGGGTGCTCAAAAACTACTTGAGTAACCTTTTACTAAGATAAGAAATTTTTTTGAGAGATGAATAATCTTTTAAAGGGGAATTTCTTAATTTGGGTCCTCCAATTGCATTCCACTAACTTTAACACTAAATCGTTAGAATTATTTACTACCGAACTTTAAGAGAGAAAAAAAACTTTTATCTTGGAAAGTTGAAAAGAAAACGAAAATTTTAGGTTGAATTATTACTCAAGCATGACCATAAACTGATGTCTAGTATAGAAGGACACGTGCAGACAAATTAAGGAAGCATGCATGCATCTTCTTTTGTTAACACTTTCACAGTAATATTTTCTGTTTCTGTCTAGTACATCTAATGATTAACACAGTTTGTTTATATCTTCTCTACCCAAATTTTAACTAATGTTGCCGAAACACTTATTTTAAAATATTAAAATAGATTAAATGAAGTTAAAAAAAAAATTGCATAAAAAAATAAATAAATGAGAAGTTAAGCAGCAGTAAAATATTTATATAGTTTATGATAAAAATAAAGAATTTTCATTAGTTGGTGTGGGGTGCCTAAGTCTCAGTTTGATTCCCCCATTTCACTGGATGTCGTTTGTTTCAGCCACCAACACGGAAACCGCAAAAATTAAACAAACTGAGACATAAAAAAAGAAAAACACAAAAAAAAATCAATATAAACTATTAAATTTGCGAGTTAATATAGATAATATAAACATAATTAATTATGTAGTTTTTTTAATTTTCAAATAATAATAAAATAATAATAATATATAAATATAAAAAATAAATAAACTAATATTATAATACAAATATTTCTTATCATTTTTTAATCAAAACAAGTTTTATTTTTACTTATTGTTATTCTTCTTCTTTTTTACATATATAATTTCACTTTCCATTATTTAATCAAAACAAAACGTAAATTATGTGAGGAGATATGGATGAAGTTATCTAATTTTTAAACAATTTAAATAATAAGATTTATGGCATTTTTTATGAATTTAAACATGAGTAACGGGTATGTTCATACATATATATATATATATATATATATATATATATATAAATATATAATATTGATGGATTGAATGAAATAAAATGAAACTACCGTACTAACAATGGTTTTCTGATTGTATTTCAAGGTGAATTAATAAGAAAATAGATTAATGTTGTTTATGTTCATCTCGAATTAAATAATAGAAAACCATATAGTAGATAACATAGTATGAGATGTCTTTTTATTTCCATTTTATTTAAATAATTCAAATAATAATAAGTAAGGCTATTTTATTTAATCCATTTCATTTCTTTCAGTTAACCAAAACATAAATTATATTCAAGGCATCGTTGTTCTCTTTCATTTTTGTTTTAGTTTGTGGAAAATAATATAAAATAAATTTATGATAAAAGAGTTTTTTATTCCTTAAAATGTAAAAAAAAAAAATTGTTAATTAGTCCATAAAACCAATTTTTTTTTCTTGAGAGTGTGCATCAATAATTACATTAATAAAAAATTAAAAAATGTAATTAAATAATAATCTTAACATGTAATTAAGATCAAAATAAAATATTAGTTTAAAAACTTGTTTAATAGTTCATATACTTAATTAATTTTATTAGTTCTAGAGATCAATCTTAGACCACCTTGTATTTTCATGTTCTAAAAGACCATTTACTCCATAAAACACTATTTAAAAGTCTTTAGCAAAATAATTATTATATTTCATCCAAAACGGCAATTATATAAGCCCTAACATAAAAATGTCTGAATATTTTAAAGATAATCCTTAGCAAAACATGCAAATACTTTATTAATCCTCGTACTTATGTTTCTATATCACATGTTTCTTTTCTCATGAGGGAATTTAGGTTTCAAACTTTAAAAAGTAATGTTTTAATACTGCAAGATAAAAGGAAGTACTATTTATGTGGAGGGTGGTAATATGTTAACACTGTGAACAGTGAAAATATACCGTTCATATTTTAATAAATTAATTTATTTATTTTTTAATTAAAAATATTATTATATTATTATAAGTGTTCGTTAAAGGTATTTTATTTACTTTTCATGTGTTAAAGAAACTTGTTTTCTTATGTGGAGTCTTCGAGGGGAACTCAAGTGTTTGTAATGCAAAGCAACAAAGTGTAGATGGAGAGATTGTGGTGGTAAGATAACATTCGACTTTTTGCATGCTTTGCTTATATTCCCTGCACTTAAGGCTGTTTCATTCTTATTCTTCAACAACTATTAAAGGTTGTGGTCAATGATTCTTCAACAACTTTAATCATTATTAAAGGTTGCTGTCTATCATCCTTATTCAACATCACCCTTGCTTTCATCTCCCTCTTCCTATTTTATTACGTTGACCTAAAAAACATGTTCGAAGGAGTGTGGTGAGCTAGCGTCAGGTTAGGTACTATACTTTGGACGTTTAAGGTTAGATACTTTGGGATTTTGGGATAAGATATGAGTATAAGAATTTTAGAATGAAGTTAATATTAATTTTAGAGTGAGAGGAAATTATTTTTTAGAGAAATTTTGAAAATCATTTAATGAGAAATTCATTATTATTATTGGGTTTATCAAATCATTTATAAATAGTCTCAGAGACACAAGTTGACAGTATCGATATGAGGTGGGTGTACAGGATATCTCACGTCAAATAGAGATGCTGACATTTCATAGAATGTAAATCTAATTTTATAAGCTGATTTTGATAAAGTTGAATTAAACTTAAAGTTCACTTCTTAATATTAATTTGTGAAGCTTTTGGATGGAGATTCATAACCTACCTTTTTTAATAGAAGAAATTTCTAAAAAATGTTATTTTTATTTAATTTTTGACTTGATAAAAACATTTTGTGAGATCCTTTAACACATAGAAGCAATTCCCATTAATATCCCTTCCTTCAAAGTAAGGCATTACACCTCTCAATACAATCCTCTGTATTTTATGCAGGTTTTAGTTTTGTCCGTTACATAAAATATACAGTTTGTGCCAAAAGAATTTCTAATAACAGGTTGGTCACCACTATATTTAACCAAGGTGCAGCTGCTTCAGCTTACGCATGGCTAAAATGAAGGTTAATTTGGGAAGGGTTTGCTTGTATACTGACGTAATAAGTATTATGAATATTCTAGTTTCTTGATATATAACTCAAAAATGTTGTATAAATTATTTAATATTAAAAAATTAGTTGAAAATAAGTAAAAGATATATAACTTAAATAAATGGATTATCTCGTGTTATAATATCAATCATAACAAAATCAACCAATATTTATAATTTTAGCACTTAAAAGTAAGAGTTTCATAGGCTTAAACATTTTCATGGACTGTGGGAGAATACATGGTTAGGACAACAAGCCTTAAGCAGTAGTTTCCTAGGCTTTTCCTAAACAAGCCTTAGTACTAATACATGTCTTCTTTGTCAGTCAATTCAGGAATCAATACAACATCTTCTTAATGTAAGTTAGCAAATTCTGCATGGGATGATTGTTATAGATATGTTTAAATGTCCAACATAATGAAATTAGGAGTTCTTGAACAATTTTATCTGTTTAATGGTAGTCCAAACCAAAAACCTCATTTGGAAAGGTCTTTGGGTTGTTGTTAGTTGAGTATTGGAAAAAGAGGAACTGTTGGAGATCCCACATCGACTAGAGATTAGAGCCTTTAATTGTATATAAGTGGGTGCAAACCTCAACCCTATGAGCTGGTTTTATGGGGTTGAGTTAGGCTTAAAGTTCACTTCGTAACATGGTATCAGAGCCATTTTCGCTCTTATCCTAGCGAGTAGAGATTAAAGCCTTTCATTGTATATAAGTGGATCCTCAACCCTATAAACCGGTTTTATAACTTGAGTTGAAATATGACTGATTTTTATGATTGGATTCTTAATTCTTCTATACTTTTGAAATTAAGTGTGTAGTATTTGGATGGTGGGGTTAGATGCTGGCAGGGATCATTTGCAAATATCATAAATCTTGATTGGAGGTTTTATGTAATTGGTTTACCTGTTAATTAGAACAGTAATAGTCTTGCAAAGGCTTCTAGTACTATTGGATGTTTTACCATGGTTTTGCATTGGACAATAATATGTATCTTTTGATTTGTAGATTTAGGGAAGGTGTTGTGATTGTAAATGTATATGGGTTTCTTGTTGTATGTAGTGGGAAATCAGATCATATTTATGCCTATTCCTTATGTTTCTCTTTATCTATGCCTTTTGGTTTGCAGGACACTGGTTTCAAAGCAGTGGAGACATATATACGTTGCAAGAAATGCAATGGGAAAGGTAAAAGGGAAATTTTGGGAGCGCAAGCACTTAGCACTTTCCAATGAAAAAAAAAAGGAATCATAAAATGACAGTGCAAACATTTTTTTAGGCCAACAATTAATCCAATCAGATTTTAATATTTTTTATAAGGGTTAATATCTCTAAAATGTTCAAAAAATTTCATTAATAAAAAAAAAATAAGAGTTTCATAAGTTCATATTGGCATGGATTAAACATCTCAACTATTTTTTTGAGCATCATTTGTAGGTGAATATTAGTTCTCATTTATTTTTATACTTGATTGTTGTAGAGTTTTTTTTTCAACAATTTGACTTTATTAATTCGATAATTATTGATGAATATAAAAAAATTATAATATTTGTGTAGATTCATCAGTAAAATCTGTAATATCTTTCTTGACGCTAATATGTTTCGTCAATAAAATTCATCAGCATATTATTCATATAATTACAATAATAATATTAATATTAATTAAGATAATAATAATAATAAATCTTAATCTTAATAATATTTGTTTATAATAATAATACTAATAATTATATTTTATATGAATATATAATAAAATTAAAATATTAATTACTAAAATATGTAATAATAAAGATAATAACAATAATAATATTATTATTATTAAAAATAATTATGATAAAAAATATAATGATAATAATTTTCTTATTTTTAATAATAATTTATGATAATAGTAATACTAATAAACTTATTTTGTATTAATATATATTAAAATGAAAATATTAATTGAATAATAATATTAATAGTAATTATTATATATTAATAATAATAATAATAATTTTAATATTAATAATAATTAAAATAATATTAATATTGAAAATAATAATATTATTAAGATTATTATTAGTAGTAATAATATAATTTTAATCATAATAATATTAATTTATTATTATTATTACTACTAATAGATTAGTTAATAACTATATAAAAAATAAAATCTAACAACTATAATATCTATCTATTGTTCTAGTATCAGTAAAACTATATCATTAATCTTAAAATAGAAGTCTATATAATAAAATCTTAGAGATTAAATTAAAAAAATCTCAACTTATACTCACTTTATATTTTTTTAATTTTTCAGAATAAATTGTCGTTTAATATGATAAAAAAATTATAATTTTAGTGCAGAAAAATTAATTTCGTTAATTTTATTTGACCTCCAATAATAATTCAGATACTTAATACATGTTTACTCTTTTATAATAATTAGTTTTAATACACGGTTAATCTTTAAAAGGAAACTTTTTACTGTTTACATTGTAAATTTAAAATTCTGCCTATTAAAGTTAATTTTTCTTTTAACTAATATACATGAGAATTACTAAAGACCAAACACAATTAGATTAAGAATTAATGAAATTTAAACAAAAATCAATAATATTAAAAAATTAAAGTTATTATACTAATACTCTAAATTTTTTATTGTACTAGAAATAAAATGTCCATACGGATTATAATGAACATATTATTTATCAACTTTTTTACTAAAGTTTTAAAACACCAGTTAACTTCCATTCATTTTTCAGTCATATATTATCGATATAAAATCTTTTTTCTTATTATAATTTACCGTTCTACTTATAAAATTTAAGGATTTCTTATTAACTATTAGAGAATAACCATTCAACAGCAAGATCAAATATGATTAGAGAAATCTCGTTAACTAAGAGCTGTTAAGTTGAATAATATTTATCTTTACTACGTTTACAGTTATAAGATTTAAAATAGAAGCAGTGTTTATCCTTCATTAAAATAACAATCCATAATGTTCCTTACATATTCTAGACTAGAATTCCCTATAAAAAAAAAAACAGAATTTATACTGACAAACAAATAAAAAAGAGAAGAATTTATTCACAGCCACTACAGCATTATACACTGATATATATATATATATATATATATATATATATATATATAGAGAGAGAGAGAGAGAGAGACACACACACACACACATGACACTGAATTTTCATACTCCCAAAAAAGACACCATCAAAAAACATACACGACTGTGAAGATGTACGCCCATTATTTTGTTAAATACATCAATTGGATGTGAAAAATCAATACGTCTGAGAAGTTGAATATCAAATAACACTACTCACCAATAACAATAGAAACTCAAAATTGTGAATCCATTTGATCACGTAGAACAACAATAACCAGTGAGCGTGAGATTCGCCTTCAACGTTCCTTGGAAAGTGGAATTTGACTTAAATCAAACACACAACTATTTAAAGGGTTAACCTAAATTCTTATTTCTTAAAGTTTTACCAGTTCAACATGCTCTCATTTAATGGATCCCTACTGTAAAGTTTTTAATGCAAAATCAGCAATCATATGAACTGAGAATCTGTGCATCTTCTAAAGCAAGGAGCATATTGGATAAAACACAAGGATTATAATGAGAATTAAATTGTTATAACTGATCATATGTCTGCTACCACAACTTCTTTCACCTTCAAGGTAAGGAAAGTCAAGGGCTTTGTGGGTTAAGGGATCTCGATATGCCCCTTTAGACAAGAGTCAGTAGGCCTAGAAGGCTCCTATGCCAAAAGAAAATGTTCTACATGACTAAAGTCAAGGCGTACAATAATCAACTTTTTCTACAGAAACAGTTGGACAATGTAATATTCTCCAATGTATAGGAAAACCTAGTTAAATCAGACAGGAATCAACGAGTTATTAAAGTGTGCACCAAAAATAAGAAAAGACATGTAATTAGTGTCTCCCCCGTTTGGATAGACCCTTGGTCTCGATTTAGTTATGCAATGGAGTACTATACTCAATCCATTAAAAATATAATCACTAGATGAATAGAGTATAACTATTTCCTTAAATCAAGTCTAAAATACCATGACAAGATTTGGATCAAACTTTAACCGGTGCGGGTATCATTCTAATAGTAGTACCTTAGAATTTCTTCTTGGTCTCAATCTCAGCTGTAAATGTCTGGCCATTTATATCTAGTGCCAGCACCATGGCACAAAATTTACTATTAAAATGGCAGCAGCCACTATGCCTTTCTAGTAGGGAAAACTTACATAAAGTGAACCATTGCCTTGTGCGAAATTATCTGCGGTAGCGGTGGCGCTTGAAATTAAAGTATACATGCAGAATTCCACGTTCAAATGTGCACTTAAAACCTTTCTTATGAGAATATTCCCATTCTTTGTTTACGATGCGGAAAGCCTGTGATGAAAAACACAATGAAATAAGTAAATTGATTAAAAATCAAATATCCTTCATAACACAAAGGATAATAGACTTACAATGTCTTCGTATGGTGGCCCAGCATGGAATCTTATAATGCAAGTCTCCCCATTGCTGCCATCCTTCTCAATGGTGTAGGTTGGGGCTTTTGTCTTGTCTACAAGATCAGGATAGAAAATATTAAATTTGTATCCTTGCACAATCTTTGGAGGTGGGTTGTCATGATCATAGTGAGTCTGATTATATTTGTTCCACTCGTATCCAGTGTGAACACGGTTGAAATACTTCGGCTTCCTAGGCCTGTATTTGTCATGCCACCAATAAACCTGCTCCAACATTTATCAGACCGTCAGGAAATTTAAAATACCCGGAGAAAAAAATAACAAGTTTTCTATTTCCCATTAAATACGAAACTCTACCAGGGGGAGTGTATTAAGTACATGATAATACAATCTTTAGGTGGTGTTTCACCTAACTGTTCCTAGCTTTTCTTCTAATAAAAATTATAGAAATTAGGGAAAATATATTAGGAGAAAAGCTCTAAAGAAAATTAAGGAACTTGTTTTTTAGAGAAAAAGGACGAACATAGCTTTTAAAATAAAAACTAACTGATGTATCCTTTAAAAGTGAGCTGAAGAATGTTGTATCCCTATCCAATAACTACATATTTTTCTATCGATAAAAAATACAGAGAATCATAGCAAAGGAGCAAGATAATGTCATGTGACACTCCACAATATAAGACCAAGACACTATACCTGGGAATCCAGGTTCACTTCAGCACCAGATCCAAACACAGCATCTCCATCTTCCATATCCCCCATAGCTTTTAAAGCCTTCATTTCAAAATTATCTTCAGAAGGAGCTGGCTTTGATGCCATTGCTTCCTGAACTCGTCTTTGCTGCTCTTCTAAGACAGCCTTACGATTCCGCTCCTACAAATGTACAGACAAGGTCAAGTTATAAAATATCTAAATTAGGTATAAGATCAACATTTATTGTTAGAAATATTACCAGCATGGCTCTATCCTCTTCAGGGTCAATAGCCTCCTCACTTTCATCACCATGCAACAGTTGTGGCGAAAATGATCCAGCCTCATCTTCAGCTTCTTGCTCCTCTCTAATGAACTCTGGTGAAAATGATTCATCTGGAGATCGGACTAGCAAGTAAAAGAAACAATAAATTTCAGTATGAAAATTGAGATGATTGGAGCCAAAAAAAATCGTTTCATGTACAACTAAATGTCCTTAACAACAAAAAGTTTTTACCTTTAATATCATCATCCTCTGTATCTTCCTCCTCCTCCTCCGGTATCATAGCATTAGCATCCTCCAATTTATCTTCATCCTCCAATGGTCTCTCTAGAGTTTGCAAATGCTTACGTAGCAATTTAGCATGAATTTCCTTTAAACAAGCCTGTATTTGGAGCAATTTAATAATAGTTGAACAAACCATTGCCTAAAGCCATGTAAAAGAATTGGAAATTAATGCAACTTAGAATACCTTGGCTTTATAAATATGGAGATGTTTTAAAATGGCTTCCCAGTACTCAACCACCTTTGCTGTGCCAGAACGCATTTCTGATTCAATGTGAACCTGTAAAGCCTCCAATTCTGCATGTGTCTTCCCCAGCAAAAGCCTCTTCACATCCGGCTCAACACTGGAATGCAATCCCCTTTCTTCTGCAAGCAGATCAGAAGGAGGTTCTTCTCCACGCACCCTAGCTCGATCAAGCGCATCCTTTTTTCGCACTTCAGCTAGCTCCCAATCACACACCAGAAGGAGTGCCTACATGAAGATGATATTAAACAATCAGCTTTCAACTTTAAACAAGATACCAACCATAATAGTCATACAAGTTACTAAGGCAGGAAAAGGTCATGAAAGTCAACTAGTTCATCTGGGTCCCAAAGCACCTCAAATTTCGTTTAAATATTCCTCAATTTGGTGTTGCCATAATATGATAAGGCAGAACACATAAATTAAGTAGCCAGTGCAGAACTATAACGCAAAAATAAACAATGGAAACAGGGTGATACCTCCCAATATTCTACATGAGTTGGTGTTGCCCTGTCAAGGTCCAGATGCATTTTGATGTCATCACGTAGCTCAGTCATTTCATTTACAGTCAAACCCTGCTCCAAATATCAAATCATTATGTAACTTGTCCAATAATATCTGGATATCCTTAGTCATACTATATAACATTAGAACAGTGACGAGAAATAAAATGAAAAGAAAAACACTAAATTAACCTTGAAGACCATATATGGTTCATTTATTTCTATATCCAAATCATCAGATCCGTTCAGATGCTTGGTTAGAACATCAATTGGTCTGGCACGCCCTTCACGCAATCTAATTTCTGACCTAACTTTGCTTTGATCAAAATGGAACTGCAGATTAAATTGTCTTAAGTCATTAAAACTAACAATATTATATAAAATAACATCAAATGAAAAGAAACTAAAGACACAGTACCTCTTCTTCTTTCTTTTCCCAGTCCTGAAACTCAGCTCGAGCACGTTCTCTAGCTAAGAGTGCCTGGGAAAAGAATGTGTTAAATCACAATAATATAACATAGTTTATACACCATCAACAGCCTACAATAAATCAAGCCTAGGCTTGACTCAAATATCTCTATATTTCAGCCAAAGTGAAAAGCCACACAGCCTTGTGTTGTGCCCCACCCCCAAGAACAAATAAAGAAACAATGAAAATACAAAAGCAGTATTTCATATTAGAATATGACCATAGAAAAATACAGTGGCATGATATAAATAGAAACTGTTGAAATTCAAGGAAATAGATGGAAAGGAGACAATATAAATGAGTTGAGATACCAAAGGCTGATCGAATACTCTTGAATATAATTTTATGTTAATGAAAAGTATAAAATGAAGTACCATAGAACTAGTACAAGCCCAAAACTAATAATAGTTTAACACTACACAATAACTACCGACTAATAACAAATTATGAGAAAGGACATACCATTTCTTCCTCATGTCGTGCTTTCTCAAGTGCCCTTTCCTCTCTTCTCTTTTTCACTTTTTCAATTTCTGCCTGCAATATTGTTATTGTATGAAGTGAGGAAGTTAGCAGTTAAGGCCATCAATGAAACCAACAAATTTGGGAAAGCAAAGAACAATGACGCATGATACCATGTAAAGAAAGGAAATGAAATGAATTCTTCCTTCTATTACAATTGGATGAAAATAATCACAGATATATACAGGAGAGAATATCTATAACTATGCTACTATGTTCCTATAATTCTACAATACAATCCTTATAAATCAGCTAATCTAATATGAACAATTATAATATTTTATTCCAAGAATCTTGAGATATAATTGATTTCCTAATAGTGGTGCTACGTGTTATTCTAAGAAACCCCTTGAATAGATACATTGGGCTCTTTTGGGGAACTAGTTTTGGGATTTCAAATTCCAAAAATGACATCTATAGCTGTAGTGGCAGTGAAATAATAAAGAAGGCTTAGATTTTGAAGGTGATGATTGATGATCTTCTCTAGGAAACTTGTATTTGACTTTTGTCGTTGGTATTTACTTGTATATTTTAATAACCCTATGAGTTTTTATTGTTAATTATGAATTATTAATGTCATTAATATTAGTAATTTTATCATTTGTTTAGGCGAGCGTTTGGTATCTCTACCTGAGATTTAAAGAAGAGGCAGACTCCAAAAACCTTGATATTGCACCCAAATCCCGGTCATACATAGACCATTTCAGAAACCATACTTCAACATAACTAAGCAAACCAGATTCACATTCGTCCCCAATGAAGTAACTAAATTGATGGGAAAATTGTGTTATAGGTCCCTTTAACTGTCGGTAAAGTACAAAAATATGTGTAATGGCGAAAATCTATCGATTATGAAGTATACATGAACTATAACCAATCTTAACGTGAAATTGAGGACCTAAATCATATTTTACCCAAATAAAATTCATGGATAAAAGTGCATACCATCCTTTCTATCTGTCTCTTTTTCTCGGCCTTAACTGAAAACGTATCAATAGACACACCTTGAGAAACATCGCGTTCAATCTTCTTGCGCCAAACAAACCTACAAATAACATTTGTGTAGGTTTACAATCTATAAGAGCGACCACAACTTATCTCAAGATTTATGTATTGTGACCTAGAATAAGTTTAATTTAACCACGAGATACGAAAACCAACGACAAATAAGCAGCAACTTACTTCTCATTGAGATTGGAGTCACCGAATGGATTCGAATCGTTGGAATAGCCCGATACCGTACTGGTTTTCAACTTTTTCGCGACTTTCATAGCCTGAAACAATGGAAAATCATTCAATATGCGAATTCTAACGGTGAAGAGACAAGATATGCATAGAAAAACTGGATGAAGACCTTTGTTTGGGCCTTTTTGGCCATGTACTGCGCGATTTCCTCTTCTGTGATGTTCCTCGAGGACTTCTTCTTCCTCCTATCGCCGTCGGAGTCACGCCGCGTCCGGTGGCTACCGCTACGGTGGCGTCGGTCCGAGTCGGATTCGGACTCGGACGGAGATTCGGATTCGGACTCATCCGATCTTCTTCGTCTTCGGTCTCTTCCGCTATTCCTCCCCATTATCTAAAGAAAATAAGATACTCGCATTGCTCTTCAAATTATTATGGATGTATAATATATCAATATTCAATTCTACTGCTACCCTAACACATCCACTCTAAAATGGTTAGTCTCGTAGATGTCAAACTCGCGAGTCAAAGAGTTGACTCGTCCGAATTCAAGTTTCTACCTACTCTTACCGAGTTAACTCGGTAGTAAATTCCGTTTTGAGTGAATTCGCTCAAACTGACGACTTTGGGTTTCCGTAGTAATAATAATAAAACTAAATGTAGATTTCGCTAGTTTATCTAAACAAAAGGAAATTTTTTTTAAATGTTTTTCTGGTATACATTTTTACTTTTTCATTTTATTCTTATAATAATATTTTATTTTATATTTTTAAAAATATATAATAAGATTTTTTTTTTCATTTATTGTTATCTTAAACATTCATGTCATCTCACTCTTTTGGTATTTATTTTTACTTTTATGATTAAAAAAATATCTTCCTTAATAACTTCTCACTTCTCTTCCTATCCAGAAAATTATCTTTCTTACTAACTTCATACTAGGGATGGCAATGCAGAACGTGTCATGCAGACCGGCTCGCACCCCACTATCAAAAAGTGTGGAGCGGACTCACTAATCTAGTCTGTTGACCCGTTTTTGCTCACCTTGCATAACCCGCAGCATGTGTGGGTCAACAGTGGGACGCGGCGGGTTGGCCCGCTAGCCCGCATAAATAAAAAAAAAAAAAAAAATTTTGTAAAAAAAAAATTATACTCCATTCACTTATTATTGTAGTGTGAACTTTATTTTATTTTATTTTTTAGAAAAATGAATTTAATGTACTAAAAAAATGAATGTTTTATTTTAATCATCTAAAGGAGTTAGCATTAAGAGTGAGAATGAATTTAGTTTTAAGTAAAATCTTATATTTAAAATCTGTTAATAAAGAAATAATATAAAGAAAAGATTTTAATAGGATAGTTAAAAAAATTATTCATCTTCATTTAGAAGCAAAATTTTGATAAGATATTCTTATACATTTACATACATATATAGAAAAAAATAAATGCAAAACAAAACTTTAATTGTTTTTAATCAAGCCTTCTAACAACCTTCGTACTTGAATTTATATTTTTATCTTAATTAAATGAATTAAAACATGGATAAAATTTAAATTTTTCAATAGTAGAAATAAGTTTTTTTATAATTAACGAAATTTTAATCTTTAAAAAAAAATTCTTATTAGAACTGGCTCGCGGATTACCTCTTATGCGGGACGGGCTAGTGAAATGAGTCACACTCCTTATGCAGGACAGACAAACCCAACCTGCATTTTGCGAGCCTATACGGGTCAGCCCGTATTGTCACCCATACTTCACACTTCCCTTTATCAACAACTTCATACTTCCCTCTCTATCAAAAAATGTTTCTCTTATCCTTATTTTTTTTTTCTATTTTTTATAAGACACTACATCTATAAACTTAACAATGTTTTTTTTTGCATTTTAAATTTGCAACGATTTAAAAAGGAATTTAAACTTATTTACATGTTTTTTGTTTTGTTTTGTTCTCATACTTCTTGGATGTAAAGGTGTAAAAGTTATTAATCAAGAAATTAAAGAAAATATAGAGGAGAAAATACAAAGAGAAAAATAAAAACAAGAATATTTTATGAAATAGTTATTTAAATTTTAATATAAAACATAATTATATATAAATATAAAAATAAAAATCCGGATACTTAGTTAATAATTAATGTAATAATAGTTTTAGACTTTTAGTCTACAATTTTAATAATTTAAAATACATTTTTTATTATTTTTAAATTTTACATATACATATGTCAGCATATATATAATTATGAATATCAGGATATATATTAATAAATTTCTCTTTATATTATCATTTTATGTTTAAAAATATTTATTCTGAAACTATAAATTTTTTATGTTATTTTGTAGATTTAGTAATGTGTTTACTTCTATCTTTCTTTAAGAATATAAAGATCTAGCTATAGTATTTATTGTCATAGACAGTTGACAAAAGTTTATGTAAAGTCTTATAATGAAAATCTAATCACAAACCAATCAATGTTTTATCAAACTCAAGATTTAGTAATGAATATTGTAATAAAATACTCAAATTTCTTTCATTTAAACCAAGACATCAAAAGTTTTGTAAATCCTCATAGTAAATTTACTCATTCTTTATCACTCTTGAATCACCATCACTTACTACTAATACAATAAAATTAGTCTAAATACCAAATTGCATTTCATTATACTCTCCGTTACATGCTAAAACCCTTTACATCCCACACCACAACCAACCAATTAACCACCTCTTGTCCGATGTTGGTATTGGGAGTCCCTCCTTATTTTAATGGGGACCATGATTAATGAATCTTGATAACTGATCCATTGGATATATTTAATGATGGTCATTCCAAAAGTCTTTGAATTATAACTCTCTCTTAAAAATATGATGGACATTAATTATCTATTATCTCTTGATGAAGAAGTCTTCCTCTCATTCTCTATATAAAGAAAACTTGTGAAGAAGATAAAGGCAAGCAAGTAAGAAGAGCAATATAAAAAGTAAAAGAGAGAGTTGATATCCATCATAGTGTGAGATTAGAAATCCTAGTAAAAGACTAGAGAGACGTCGTATTCAATCCTAATTGAGTGTTATCCTTATCGAGTAAGAGAAATATTGTAATCCTACTTTCGAGACATTTTCTAAACTAGGTCTCGTGGATTTTTACTTCTCTTTCCCACATTAAAAATTTTCGGTGTCATTTTCTCATTTGCTCTATTTTTTATTATTTGTTTAGCTTCTACAAATGTCCATTTTGTATCTACACCAAAAAGAGAGAATTAATTCTGATTTTCCCAACAATTGGTCACGCACAAAAAGTCATTACCTATTAACTTTGGTCACGCACAAAAAAATCATTACCTATTAACTTATATATAGAAAATGAGAAGAGAAAGAGGTGATTGGTTTAGGACTCGTTACACATTATGCAGATGGAGATAAAAACACTCCCACAACTTAAGATATTAATATAGGTGATGAGAAATTTTAGATCGACTCCCTAAACAAACTTCAGGAATTGAGTAGATCATGGTCTGTTTCTAATTATTACAAGAGAAATTATTATCTATATATATGACTTCAGCAGACACTGGGGTAATATTTGTTTGATATCTGAAGTTTACGATCCAGAAGAAAGTTCTAATCCACACACTGGGGTAAGTGGTAGAGTGCAAGGGTACAAAGATTTGAAGGCCAAATAATCAAAACTACAAAGGTAAATTAATGTTTTTGCATATTATAGTTGATTAAAAATTGGTTACATGTGAGGAATATACCCTACGTGTGTATTTAAATAGCATATGAATAGGAAACGAAAAATATTAACCAAGATTCCATCGAAGTTAATCCCTGTAATCAAAACCAAAAACAAATTTGTCCATGATTCTAATCGTCACTACCAAATCTTGTCAAACCTAGGGCCGGAAGACGAAAAGTTCTTTTTCTTAGGAAATATACTGTAGAAGAAACACTCTAAGGCAATCATTGATGTCAAAGTTCATGTCTCAAATTTCTGAGTTCTTGGAGGCCCTTCGTGATCTATATGCTCAAACTAAAATATCAGGTTAAATTCTTCAGTTCACTGCAACTTCAGCTGAAAGGTAATTTGAATGAAGTACGTCCTGGCCAGAAACTTTGGTCTTAGAATTCTTAAGCACTTGCACAGCTTCTTCCACCTTTGCAGAAAGAGACTCCGGCGATTCCAGGAGATCCAACAATTCTCCATTGTCCATCTCCAAAAGCATCCCTGTTATTTTTGCCGCTAGGCTAGGCTGCTCAAGATATCACAGTAAACACACTAAGAATTTAAAAACTTAACCTTGAACAACAAAAAGCAAAAGAGAATAGTAGATTGTTATACCTTTAGTTTCTGAACAAGCATATAAAGATGCTCTCCCAATATCTCTTTTTGCTGCTCGGGAGCAGCACCAGCAAGCAAGCTATGCAGCATTTCGGGCCCCTGGCACCCTCTACCAGAATTTGAACCAGATCCTTTTTCCATGTCACGCTTGCGTCCACTGGATATGTACTTAGGCTGTCCAGTTCTCTTCAAAACATAGAAACTTCAGAAATAACAACTTTCAACACATGTAAAGAAAGGGATTGGCTTGTATTTTGAAATAAAATCCAACTATTCTTAATTTTTTATATTGAGAACTAAACAGAAAACAATATTTCACTGGTCCTGATTTCAAGTTCAGTTTCTAAAAACAAGTGGCTCTAGCACCACTGTATATGTTTTGAGTATACTCACTGAAATGACATTTATTACAGCAAAGCAAACAGAAAAGGGAGCTCAAAACAAACAAAAAGAAAAGGAAAACCTGATGAAAACTTGACTCTCTTGGAGAGATCATGGACTGAGAAGTCTGCTGGGCTTGTTGCAAATAAGTACCAGAGTTAGTATTACCCAGTGATGCTGAATGCCCATTCAACCTGCCCCTGTTTTGCCTATTCTGCCTATTATTGTTAGAAACCTGTGAAAGAAATACATATATATTCGACTCATTACAGCTTTCACTGAAACAGGACTAATTTTCCAAGTAAAACAAATGTGGCAATATAGTTCCTTCATGCCAAAAGATCTTGATCCAGTCTATAAATCATGAAAAAGTGTATTAATTACAAGCATTTTTTGGGTTCCAAAACAAAGATTTTACTCACTGCGGGAACAGATGACTGTTGAAATGATCTGGCAGGGGATGCAAAGCCATTAGGTCCCCATCCCGGCCTCAATGCAAGAGGTTGATACATCAGCCCAGCTCGAGGAGGCACATGTGAAATAACACCAGTAGCTGGATAATAATAAGGAGGATATCCACCAGTGATAATGGTAGTCGAAGGTCCGGCCAGTCCTGCTGCTATTTGCTGTGTGTATTGATGCTGCAATTGTGCTTTCCTATCCTCTTTCCGCTGAGCAAGGGCAACATACAGTGGTTTACCATGAAACATGAATCCTGTGGCACATAACATCAACTTATAATTAAGGCATTGCAGACAAATAGTGTTACATGTGGGCATGGTCGTGGAATCTCGATTGGAATCGTTAATCCTTTTACATTAATTAAGAACAGTATATTATGAATAATAAATATACATGAAAATTAAGAGACATGAGAAAAATTATTAAAAATATTATATGCAAAAATGAAGTATTTAACCCATAAGAACAAGACATGATAAAATGTAATTGCTATTTCCTATTTTTAAATTTACATTCTAATCTTATATTTTTATTAATCATATTTCAAATCAATCTCAATTAGTTCATCCTTTTCTTTGAATATGATATTCTCTTATATATCATCCTCCTCTTCTTGTTCAAACATTTCTTCAATTTCATTCTCAATGGTTGAACTAGAGTTTTTCTTAGTAGATAAAATAATCAGAATCCTTAAACAATAATTATCTTTTATATAAAATAAAAAAATATAATAATCATATACTAATTCAAACAAACAATTGAATATTTTTCTAAACAAAGAAAATAAGAAGAATATTTAAACTACCAATTATTTTGTATAGGAAAATAAAAAAAATAATAGTCATATACTAATTCAAATAATAATTAATTTTTCTAAGAAATAAAAAAAAAATCCCAAAATATTAGAACAATAATACATTGATTTAAATAGTAAATGATTTTAAGAAAATAAAAAAGATCTGCATGGCATTGTAAAATATTACAATAATCTATTCTATAATATTAAAGCAAAGAAAGAATCACCATCACTCCCTCTCACCTCTCACCCCTTCTCCGCCTCTCTCACTGTGCCTAACGATTCTTCTCCGCGTCTGTGCCTCTCACTTCTTCGTCGGCGTGCCTTCTTCACACAGTAGCAGCACAATAACCTTCTCTTTTCGGCCTTTCTTCTTTTCATCCTTTTTTTGCCCTTCTCAATATATAGGCATCAGTAGTCATCCCAATAGAAGAGGCATTTCCCGCGTGACTCCGCGTCTACTTAACACAATCTTAGATATCATGAATAGTAATGAGCGGCAGGTGCTGAATCGCGAATCATGCGATTCAGTTCCGATTCAAGCTATAAAACGATTCATTCTTCATCCTTCTATATATACCGCGGAGGAAGGTTTTCAAATCAAATCGTGATTCGAATAGTACAATTCTAATCATCGAAGAGGAAGATTTTCAAATCAAATGGTGATTCGAATAGTACAATTCTAACTACATTGAATGTGGGTTTATTTTGACAAACTTATAAAAAAATTTAGGAAAAAGTCATAAGAAAAAAATGAAATAAGTTTCTCTATTAAAATTAACTTATATATAAGTTATTTGTAGTTTTCTCATATTTTAATTTAGAGAGAAACTCATTATGTTTTTTCTTATTTTTTTTCTTTTAGAACTGCATACAGAAAAGTTTGTTCAATCATACATGCAATGCATTTACATAAAATTTTCACTAAAATAACATGTAAAGAGGCAGAAAGGCAAACTTTTAGATCACAAAATGAGTTCCAAACCAATATCAAATAGCGATTGATGACAAAATATATTTTCAGATTTAAGGGTATCCTTTATTTGTGTTGACAAGTAGGATTGGTTGTCACAAAGACAAGCCTGGAAAGGGCTTCTCTAAAACGAGCTTGCATAAGAAAATGCATAACTAATAGGGTATTTTCATCCCTTAAATTTTTGTAGGTTAGATCACTGTATATTTTAACTTAATCCCAATGAATAAAAAGATATATCACATATGACGGGCTACAATATTTATCTAAACACTGGAACAGACCCAATCTTATCATCGACTTAACTTGCTTACCATGAAAAGTGTTCACAGCTTTATTGGCCTCCTCAGGAGTGGAGAAGCAGACAAAGCCAAATCCTTTACTTATCCCTTTCTCATCTTGCATAACTTTTGCAGAAGTTATAGTGCCACATGCACTAAAATGATCGCTTAGTTCTTCGTCACTTACATTGTCATCAATGTTTTTCACATAAACGTTTGATCCCTGAAGTTAAATGATGAGACTCTTAGACAACTAAAACATAAATGACAAGTTAAGTATGTGAGAATGGCATAGAAATCACCTTGTATTTCAATATTTGTTCCTTCCGTTTCTCCTCAAATTGGTGGTGCAAGATCTGCACGCGCTCAGCTTTCTTTTGCGCTCTGGCTACATACAGAATCTTAGAACCTGTTTATGAAAAATCGAAACTACTTAATGTACAGAATTATAAATCAAGAAATTCCAACATTACCCTGCAGAAAACCTATGCAGTAAAAGAGTGCATGAACTACCTAATTGTGATCCATTCGTTTCTTCCATTGCCTTTTTAGCATCATCTGGGTTATCATAGTTCACAAAGCCAAAACCCTTGGTCATCCCATAGTGGTCCTTTGCAATAGCCAAGCTAACAATTTTCCCAAAAGAGGAAAACTTCTCCTTCAGTTTTGCTTCTGTAATATCCAAGTCCAAATTCTTCACGTACAAGTTTGTATATCTAGCATCCGCGCCAGGCAAAATGCGATCACTTTTTTTTACAAACTTCCCAACATATCTGGCCAAGCGTCATAACCAGGTTATAATTAATAACAGAAAATAATAGACGTGCAGAAATTGAATGCAAATTACAGACATTAACTGATTATACAATGCAGAATTTCACATACAACTGTTTATCACCAACAGTAGAGCCATTCAGCTTCTCTATAGCAACATGTGAAGATTCCTCCGATTCAAATTGAACAAACCCGTATCCTTTGCTCTTTCCATCGTCAGACGTGACAACTTTGCTAGACAAAATATTCCCGTATTTCTTGAATATATCTTGCAGTCCAGCATTATCTATCGATTCAGGAATGTACTGCCAACACCCAAGAAACTCTCAGTGAGAATCCCTTCAGAAACAACCAAGAACCAAACAATGTCTTAACTATTTCAATCTTCAAACGAAAGCTCTGTCTACCAGATACCTTGACAAACAAGTTCCCAATAGTGCTCTTCCTCGCATCAGGATCGCGACGCGACCACATCACCCTCATCATTTTTCCATTCAGCAACGTATGATTCTTAGTCTCGATTGCAAGAATCGCTATAGCAAACATCATTTCATTAACACGATAAACATACTAAGAGATCTCGATCAACAGACCTCCGTAGCTCTCTTTAATTCAAGCAACGTATTTATATATAACATAATTAAGAAAAAATAATTAATCCAGAAACAAACGAAGATCAAGGTTTCATGAAAATAAAACGGAGCACAATTGCGTAAAACCTAAAGGCAGAAAGGTGAATGGAGGCGAAACGCACCGTCCTGATGAGAAACAAAGTTGACGTAGCCATAACAGAGGGATTTGCCGGTGGAGGAGTCTTTGCAGACGCGAACGGAGGTGAGGCTCTTGAACTCGGAGAATGCGTCGACGAGGTGAATGTCGGAAACGTCGGGATGGAGGTCACCGACGTAGAGCGACGCCGGAGAGGCGGCAACCGACGGAGGAACCGCCATGGATGAATCTGATGAGCGAAGGAGTAAGGAAGGGAAGAGAAGGCGCAACCGCTGAAGTTTGTTATCGCGTTCTCTGGAACGGAACAAAGAAACGTTGGTGGTGATGTGAGTGAGAGAAGAAGGAAGAGGGAAAGTGTGTGATACGATTTGATATTGGCGATGGACAGAGAGAGAGAGAGAGAGAGAGAGGTTGGGGTGTGTGTGAGTGAGTGAGTGTAGGAGGATTCCGCATGCATGGCCGTTGGATACTATAAACCATCCTCTCCAGCCCCACGCGCCTTGCCCAAGTGTCACCCACACTCCTCTTCACTTTGCAATTTTTCGTCCTTTATTATTTAGGGAAATTCGCACCTCATCAACAAATCGTCAATGCCACCATTACACCAAGAACACAGATATTATCACTTTGGATAAGTTTGTCTCTGTTATCTCCTACCACTTCTATTTACTGCAAACTTTGCATAATTTTATTGTTTGTAGAAAATGAGGGTGCTGGGCGAAATGTTACCTCTGCTATTTATCTGTTTCTATTATTTAATTAATGTGTTTAATAGTATGGTCTAGTAGAAGAATAAAAAAGATGACATAATGGTGTGCATTTAAAGAAGTGTAGTTGTTAATATTCATAGTAGTGGATATGTAATTATGAGTGTGTTATAGTTTAGAAATGGGGTAATATTTTGATTTTAGGTTAATGTTAGAATGCGATGGGAAAGAAACTTGGTGGAATTGTCTTAGAAGAGAGAGGATGGCGCGTGGTAGAAGAAAAGGGAAAGAAAGGGCAAGGAAGAATGTGGAATGAGCGTGAGGAATGAGAAGAGAGGACTGTTTCAAACATGCACCAAAAGGAAACGCTTCCGTATAATTTTCATATGGTAATGATACGTTATACAATAACATATAACTTTTACATGTTTTTTTATTAAATAACATTATAATTCTTAATATTATTTTTTAATATTTTTTATATTATTTAAATTTAAATTTATTTTTTATTATATATATTTATTTTTAAATCTGTTACATCAAGAAGAATTGTATATAGTTATCAAAGTATATTTTTCTTTCCATATAATTACACACTTACACGCACCTTGTAGCTTCTGTTTTAGTCCTTCTGTAGTCTCTTTTCATTATCCACTAATATAAAAAAAAAGAAACTGACTCAAATCGAATGACATGTTTTAAAACAACTCCTATATATAAATAATGGATATCGAAATAATATATCTTTTAGTACATATATTTACAGAAAATATAAATATTAAACTTAAAAGGATAATATTTTAATATATAATTATTGTAAATATGATGATAAATTTTCAGTTTATTTAAATTATCATACTCTCATTCTTGGTAAAATATTAAACATAAGACCATGTGTTTTTAGGTATTCTCTTGAGCGACATAAAGTTTTAGTTCTCCATTGTTTTCTCTCAATCTCTCTCTAGAGTACCGATAAATAAATTATTATAGACACGTTATATCTCTATTTCTCTCAAAATATAGAACATAATTTAATGTTTATTAAAGTTTTCTTCTCTGTGTAATTACTCCTTTATTTTTTGACAGCAAGGTTGGAGAAAATCTCTGTTTAAATTAATCTGACTTGGCAAAAAGATAAGGAAAATCTAACCATTAAGTTATTTTCACTAATGGTATAATTCAATTTTTAAATTCGTGTGATCACACACACACACACACATATATATATATATATATATATATATATATATATATATATATATATATATATATATATATATATATATATATATATATATTTGTATGTATATATATATTTGTATGTATAAATCAATTGTTTTGTTCTCTACAATCCGTAGATAAATACTAAAACTACTAACTTCCTTTTAGATATGAACCAAAACATAAAAATTATGTAGATAAGTAAAAAAACAATATATTTAGTAGCATGAATGAAAAGCAAAAATATAATTAAGAAATCTCCATAAGCAACTCTGATTTAGGAATAGAATAACTAACATAACCAACTACCTTTTCAAAAATATATTGTTCGTCTTTCTTTACATTGGTTTGACAATTTTGTTGCTGAACAGTGCACACATCCATCCATTGGTGACAATATGAACACAATTCCAAGAATATAAATTCCCATATCCTTTGCTGAAAATCACAAGTAAACTGTTTTATGTAGTAAGAGTAGTTTATAAATAGTACAATTTCCATCTACTCCAGAGATAAACTAATATACAAACATGCCTTTTCCCAACAAGAGAGACCCTTTGTAATGAGATCCTCATTTTCAGCATGCTAAGGATACCAACAAAATTAAATACGCCGCAGAAAACAGCAACCACCTCCCGTTTCAACCCAAGGTATGCTGATAATAAATAAAACATCAGCCAACCCATGTAAGCTTCAAAGAATGATCTTTGAGTCGTGGTAGCGGTTTACAAAAATGGGAACTCCATGAAAACTATGTGCACAAGGAAAGCAGCAATGCCTGCTGCTAGCAACTTGGAGAAAGTGCCTATGTGGGAGCAGCCCTCACTGATGTGTCCTGAATTGTTTATGTATGCATCCTTGCTCTTGCTCGTAGCCATAGAGACGTTTACAGCCAATGAGCCTGACCACCAACTCAAGATTATGACAAAGTAAAAATACCATACATGCAGAAAGATTCAGTTACTTTGGTGAACTTACAGTCATAATTCGCCCATCCAATTCGTTGATTAGCTAAGTCATATACAAATATCTTATCTTTTAGGACAAGATCTGCAAAAGAAGCAAAAAAAAAACTTGGTTGATCCACTTGCTGACCAAGTAATTTAATGCATAATTGACACAAAATAAATATGAAATTGAAAAATTAAGTCTTCGATAAAAAAATTAATTAGAACATGACATCACAGAATCTAACCATTTTTATCATATTTTTAAATCCCATTTGAATGTTTACTGAAAATAAACCGCTAAGGTTCTTTGTGACACACCTTACCATGTGTTTTCAGTTTTGCTAATCTCATATTCAGCCTATCAAAACGAATTCTCGAAGAAATAACTGCGTAATAGTATTTACTACCATCGAAGACAAGACATTATCAATTAAGATTTTCTATGCTACTTACTAAAGAGCCCATTTCATAATCAATTTTGAAAAAGTTAGTTTTTCTTCAAACTCCATGCAGATTTTACTCTATTTAAATAATTTTCCCAGCTTCTAACCTCCTAAAATTGTGAATCCCTGCTCCCCTTTTTGGAAGCCAATGCACCACATTGCAGCAGCATCCTGTGAAATCAAGGTAGCGTACATCAGACTACTTCTCCTACTTGGGCAAGATAGAAGAGGCAATAACGTGACCAAACTAAAAATAGATATACTTACAAGGAAACCATAATGCATGAGGTAATGTTCTGGATCTAAAACCATAGATGCCCCACCCATGAAGTTTAAACTGACTTGAGGAAATATATCACCTACACTGAATAAGCATAAATTCAAATGAGATCCTCAAACTGTAATAGGACAAAAAAAATTATGAAAATTGAAATAACCTGTTTGATACCAGATAACACTGGTTTCCTTTTGAAATAATGGGTTTGGAGAACTGTGACACAGCAGCAGTTATCTACACATTCGTTTAGATATTCAACATCAGTACATGATATACAATTTCTTAAATTTTGATAAATATGCTCAAGAATTTGTTTGCCTCTTTCAATACTTTGGGGCAAAAAATTGTCATTTTTCAGCGTCCAATGCATATTGAAACATCTCCAAATAGGAGGGCATTACCATTTACAGATCATCTTCTATCTGATAAAACAACTACCGTAACAGTAGTCTTTTCATTTAATAATATGCGCATGTAAACATGGAATCAAGGGTGTAATCGCTTGGACTTCTTAGGTGGATACTAGATTTTGTTAACAAAAACCACTAGACAAAAACTATAATACAGAAGCCATAATTAATAAAAATATCAGGCAAGTTTTAAAGTTTGAGAAAATACATTTTGGAAGCCAAACAACTCTTGCTATGAAAGCCAACGGTTGTAGTCAAAGTCAATAGTCAACTTTGTCAAAGCCAATAATCTACTATCAACGAAAAAGTCACCGCTCAACAAATGACACGGAAATCATAAGTGAGGCGGCAACCAATAAATGACATGGACATCATATAAGTCCGTTGGCTGTATGCTGATGTGGATAGTTAACATATGATGCTGATAGGCATCAGCTAATGTGGACTTGCCAGCTACATACGGCAGTCAAAAATGACATGACTGTGAATGACACAAGGCAACTGTGTGGATAAGGTTCATAAGCTAGGCTAGTAGGGCATAGTAAGACAAAGTGTTGTGTTTGGGTCTTAGTAGGTAATAAGGTAATAAAACTACATAATCCAATCTGCATAGACAATTTGTTTAGCAAACATTTCTGAGAATCAAATTCCATAACAAAGTTCACTTTACGAACACTCATGACTCAACCTCTCTTCCTACAACAGCATAACGTTATAAGCCTCTTTATAACTCCATCATAGGGTCTACACTAATATATGGTAGTAACAAAATTTGAAAAGTTTCCTATGAAATTACCATCTTCATACTCAATCTATTAATTTAGTTTGAGGGAAAAGTAGCAGCAACTCCCCTGCTTTCGCAAAAAAGACCGGGTCTTGCAGATGTTAAAATATCTCTGGTATTCTGAAGTTGGCAATTGGTCAATGTGATTTTTTTCCAAAGAGATTAAGGAAACAGTTTAAGGGCATGTAAATAGCCTCTTAAAACCATCCTTGGAGATTGATCATTCAATTAATTACGGACCTATTGAAAACGGAGGAAAACCTCAAATGAACAGCCTAATCTTCTGGTTTAGATAAAAAGATCTTCCTGTTACATTACCATTTGTTATATTAGGGTGGCGGGCCATGTCAAATTTTATGTACTCAGATCAGAAGTACATTTGGAGAATAAAACCACAGAAATTGGCCACAACAGACTTTAGTGCCACAAATTTCAAGTAAAAGTAAACTCACAGCATCGACAAAAGGATTGTATGCTTCTTGAACAAGGTATGCCAATGTTGTTCCAGTGTCAACTATAGTTCCTCGATTATTAGTTGTTGCAAATACACCTGAATCAATTGGGAGAAGTTGTCCATTCACAGCAATACTCTGAAGATTTAAGTTGTAATGAGGCCTGAAATTTCACCAAAGAATTAACCAAATAAAAAGTGAGACATAGAAGACAGCAATATACTGATATATATATAGAACTTTTTTTGGTCCATGGACAAGATCCACCACACAGAATCCCAAATCTAACAACCAAAAACTAATTTGTGTTCGTGGTACATAGCTTCTGCAGGCCAAGCATTATTTCAACGTTGTGGGAACTGATCTTGAGATTATCACATCTACCCCATGCCCCAGGGCACCCCTTAGAACACTAGAGGTCAGTCCGGTGATCCCAGGATAGAACTGCTGCTAATTTGTCAACTGAATAAGTAATATTCGTTATTATGTTCAATTCAAAAACTTCTTTTCATTAAATTAACAGAGTTTGTTGTGTACTATCATTTATAGTCGTTTTTTATACAAATTTTGCTGAATAAATAGTTCATAATGCAAGGTTTCAAATCCCCAGAAATTGAAAAGAGGTTTACCACTTCCAGGTTTAGTCATGCTCAATTAACAAGAAACATAACTGTGCGCTTCATGAAAATAAACTGTCTTGGTAAGGAGAGGGCTGATTCACAACAACATCACATTGAGAAACCACAAAAGTTTTCTCCTTCTCCACTAAAGGCATGAATATGAACATACAAACTAAACCCATTGCCTTTATAACTAAAATACTAGCCAAAATCAACATATTTGGCAAAGCAATGAACAAGAAGAAAATTACCCTTCAGAAAATTGCAAGCGAGGATAAAAGATGACAATTTTATGAGCAGTCCTCACAGATTGACAAATTGCAACAACAACAAAAATCAGTACAAACAACCGGCTAATATTTTTAAGATGTCAACTAGCGCCGCTGATTTCATGTTTTATTTTAAACAACTTGTAATGTAACTAGCAAATTGTTATGTTAAATTCAAGAATGATTATCTCATAGTTGTCTACCATTAAGGGTGTGTTTGGATACCAGTTGGGAGGCCCAAACCAACTTTCATCTTCCATAGAATGTTGTGTCAACAAATTTTGCACTTTTTTTTCACCTCTAGATAGAAACAAAAACAAAATTCAGCTCACACTCCGGCTGAACTAAAAGGTAGTGCGTGTTTACATTTTCTTTAGAAAATTAAGTTGAGTTGAACTCAGTTGGAGTTGATACAAAAGCAAATCATTATAGTTTTAAGTCAACTAGAATTTAAGATGAACTTTATTTCTGACTGGATCTAAGAGAATGTCAAACTTGTAGACATAGTTTAGTTGAGTTCAACTCAACTCAACTTCCTAACTAGCATCCAGACACACACTAATTAATCTTTAACAATAATACAAATACCTAGTTTCATAATTTTCTTGGAAATGAATAGATCCTTTAGTTTAGTATTGAGGAAAAATATGCCCATCAACAGAGTAAAGTAAACTTGGAAAAAGAATGCAGAAGAGAGAATATACTGTGATGGGACAAGTGGGCTATAAACAATACTTGGCTCCAAAATTTCCCCGAGAACTAGCAAACCTCCTCCATTGTCTGCTCCTTTTAGGCAATGAGAGAACACTTTGGGTGTCACACCCTGTGATGACAATTGTGATATAACAGATAGAGCACCAGGGCCAAACCCAAAAATTCCATCAACTGCTTTGTCTGTTTTGGTCAAATCCCCAGACTGGTAGGTGCTACACCTGTTTCCAAACAATAATCCCAATAGGTTCATTTAACTCAATATCCATCTTATACAAACAAGGAGTAAGTGTGCAAACTATCACACCAAAAAGAGGAGGTAAAATAGCGAGCAACCTCTAAATAAACAGCCCATATTGTGTTAGTGTTACCCTGATCCACAGAATTATATTGTTACAATGTTTGCTACTAAGCTCAGAACATAATCTTCACACACAAAAACTACGCTCCTTTGACACCCTATTATCCAGCTCTGATCCTTATACGTCCCCAAACTCACACATGACATGACTATCCACAGAAGTATAAGGACTCACCCAAAAACGATGGTAGATGAAGAGTTAGAAACCAATTCCTGTCCCAGGACTGTGTCAAAATACATCGTATCAGAAACATAATAACCAGTTGTCCCACTTCCATCCCCATACTGAAAAGTGTAGCTGCAATGATTAGCCTGAGAAGAGCATTCACTTGTCGCAGTTTGAACAGCATAAGAACATATTGGATCAGCGCAGGAAATAAACGCAGCAGTGGATGAGCTGGCCGTGTCAAAGAAATCCAGCACAATCTGTAGAGTGCATACAAAAACACCAACAAGAGGATCAAATCATTACACTATCATTCACAAAAATAAATGTTAAATTAAATGACAACAGGAGCATCCAATTCGCACCCCTAGCCCACTAGATAGCGGGCAATTACGGCAAGTCATGCAATTCAGCCACAATACGTCACTTCCAGTATCAATCTGAACGTAAAACTCTTTCGCAGGAGATCCCAACTTCACTTTCGTGAAATACAGCCTGAAAAAGGAAACCAAGATTAACCCCATGGTTCAAGAGTACGTGCTATATGCTACTTCTAACTTCTTAGCCGTTAATATTATTATCATAATATAATACAATAATCTCAAATAAATATTCTGGCTATTCCTCTTTCTTTCTTCTTCTTGCAAATACGGCAAACAGAAAATGCGTAACGAAAATGGAATATTAAGAATAAGAAGAAATACACGAGGAAATTTGAAACTAAGCGAAAAAAAGATTTACCCGTACCCAACGAAGTAAGGATCGGAGGTTCCTTGGACGGCGAAGTTGACAACGCCACCAAAGCCACCTTGCAAGATTCGACCGTGGCGTTCTCTGTCGCGAGCTCTCAGCACCTCTAACTCCACTCGTTGGTTCAGAGGAATGGCCCGTTCCAGATGAAGAAATGTCCCCGTCAAACCGCCGTGCACCATCGTCGCCGCCAACACGACGGTGGCTAACGCGAGCGACAGGGAAACACAGCCCCGCATTTTGGTCTGCCTTCTTCTTCTTCTTCTTCTTCAATCGCGACCACGACGACTCACTTGGTGCATTGAGTCTTCTACACTGAGAAACAATAGAGAGAGAGAAAGTAAGAGACCGGGTCTCTTTTCTCTTTCTTACTTGTTAAGCCTTAACTCAAATATTACATGATAAGAGTATAAATTAAAGAAAATTAAAGGAACATTTTTATTATTTTTTTTAATATTATTTTCTAAGGCATATATAATATGTAGCACTAACACAAAAACTGATATAAAAATATTTAAAATCTCGTAGATATGAATATATTATATAACTATTAATTATATAAATTGACAATAAAAATTATAAATATATTTTAGATTATCAAAAATTTTATTTATATAATAATAATTTATATAATAAAATTTAAATTTTTAAAATTTAATATATATATTTTTAAATTATATTAAAATCGTATTATAATTATTATAAATTTAATAAATATTTCTTGAATTAGACACTTTAAAATACGTATTCTACATTTGTCATACTACATCATTATTCGATGCAACACGTTTAAAATGAGTGTAAGAACTTCATAAAACTACTTCCCATTCCTTAAAAATCTAATCTTTAAAATAAACATCTACTTGAATGTGATTTTTTTGTTGTTATGGTTGCACACATTTTGATGTGAGAGACTGAAAAGTAATGTTTGTTTGAGTTAAAGATTTTGTGTGTGATGAAATTTGAAGGGGGACAGAACCCAAGAAAGGATATCCGTTGTAATGCACTGTCAAGGCAGGACTGTGCTACTGCCACCACTGCCTCCTGCTGCATGCAGACCTGAACTATCTCGTCTTTTCCTATTTTTTTTTTTCTTTTTTCCCTTATTTATTAATTTACTTGTTACTCATATCATTCAAATTTCTGTCTAACCAAATTCACAAAATAGATTCATCGGATAAGAATTCTTCTTATGTAACTGTAAAAGATGTAATAAAATTGTTTTTCACAGCATCTTCAAACTATAAACAAGAGATTATGATATGAGTTATATTATTTCGTTATTCTCTTAATGCATAACCAATGATACAAATTGTAATCAATCAAAAAAAGTCAAGTATGAATTATGTTTATTACTTTCTTAGAAGTATTTATTTTATTTGTAATTATTTTATTTCTTAAAAAAATTACTTTGTTCTAAATTTTGTAAATGTTTCATCAATATTTTTAATTATGGAAAAAGTAATTGATTGTCGAAGAATTTTGTCTCATTACTTATTATATGTAAGTTATATTAAGTTTCTTACATTTTTTCTTATAAAAAACAGAGTTTTAAACTTATATATTATTAAAAATACCACAAAATCTTAGTAGAAGAACCATGTTTTTCTTACCACTTTAAATATTGTAAGCTCGTATATGTACAATACATTATTAGAGTATGTGTCTTTTTTTATTGTACTCCATGTATGTCTAATATCACTTTTACCTTATAGTTGCAATTAGATCGCATATTATTCTAACGCATTTGTTTGGATAATTCCAATAATTTTGAGAGATTATTTTAAATTAAATAATTTCAAAGTTGTTAATAATATTGAAAATTTAGAACATCCATTATATAGTGTCGATTTAAATTAAACGTTAAATAATCATACACATGTATTTTTTGAAAATGTTTTTATAATTTTTAAAGCAAAAATTCAACATTTCAAAAATTTAAACCGTTATTCAAAACAACTTGACTATAAAACATGATCGCACTTCGTCTGTAAGATAATAGTTCTATAAAAGCAACAAAGTATGTAAGATACAAAATCTCTATCTAACATATGATACAACATTATGTAGTTTTTTCTCAAAGTCTTATAAGGTGCACATAAGAATATATGTAACAAATACTAAACATCAGACAATACACATATATTAAATGAACCTCATACTTAAAATGAATATTCATATGTTTACTCTTATTTGTAGTGAATGTCCATTCAAAAAGATCTATTTAAAATCATAAATCAAAGATAACTCAAGACACAAGCTAAAGTTTTTTAATTCATCAATTTTATGACAAAAAGAGTTTTTTAAACTCCGACTCATATACCTGTCATGTACGAAATGTACCCTAGTCATGAATTTGTGCGGAAGGTATATGCTAGAAGCATTTAAAATTATAAGAATGTTATAGTACCTATAGTTTTAAAAAAATTAAAATATTTATTCCTAGTGACAAAAATCATTTAGTCTTACACAATTCAAAAGATTTAGAGGTAGGAAATAAACTATATTTTTAAACATTTATAAATTATGTTTTGAAAGTCTTTTATTTTTAGAATTTTTTTCAAAAATTGAATATATAAACACTTATACCAACTTTTTTTTTTTTTTTATCTAAAATCGTACTTTCGCCAATCTCAAACTTTCCTTTGGCAACCTTGACGATCCTACCTACAACCAATACGACACCATGAAAACTGCATTTTGAAATAAAATAAGAAGATAAATTTAGAATTTCAAAAAAAATAATGGGATGCAGGAAGAGGAATGATAGGGTGTAGAAAGAAAGACCTACGGTACAATGTCCATTGGAGAAGATTTGATATTCATACTTAAAAAAAGATAATGATACTTAACACCCTTAACAAAGTAAAACACATTAACAACTCAATAAATGATTATTTTAATTATATTTATTTTATATTTTAATTTAAAATAGTATTATATTATTATAATAGGTAGTGATATTTTAACACCCAGTAAAATACATACACTCTACACACTAATAAATTATTATTTTAATTATATTTATTTTATTTTTTAATTTAAAATATTATTATATTGTTATAATTGATGGTCAAATGTGTGCGTGATTTACTCTCTGGATCTTATTAAAGGATATGGATACCAAAGTTATAGAAGAATTGTTTCTCTTAAGGTGAATAACTTTTATTTTGTATTCTAGTATTTATTTTATTGATTATTTCTCTCTTTACCTAAAAGTAGAATGAGTGTAATATTTGTATATATTCAGACTATTTGTTTTGATCTCAGCATAATAATATCATAAATATTCATTCTCATATCATTTATTTTTCTTTTACTCTTTTGTTCATCTCTGTTCTATTTTATAATATGGTATCAGAGCTATTTCGAGCATATCCTAGCGAGTGTTTGTTGGGCTTATCAGATTACTCGCTATGAGACGGTTATCGGACCACCCATAATATGTTGTCTCACGCACGAGCTATCACTCCTGATATGAGGAAGTGTGTTGGAAATCTCACATCGACTAAAAATAAAAATACTTATTGTATATAAGTGGATCCAAATCTCATTACATGAGTCGATTTTATAGGATTGAGTTAAGTTTAAAGATGTATGTGAAATAAACTTTTCCTATATATATTATAATTGGTGGTTAAATGTATGTGATTTTTTTGAAGTGTCAAAGTAACTTTCCTCTAAAAAAAATATTTTTGAAGCCTCCAACATGCATTCCGAGTTTCTGGTCAGACAAGGTAAACAACAATTTGAACAGCTGATTGCATACACAACACAAACCCATATAATTACACGTAATATCGACAATCCACTTCCCCTGACTTCAGCCGGAGATTAATTAACAATTAACTATAACTAATTAATCTGTACAACACAACCCTGTTTGTTAAAACAGCAAATTATTTAACACAATTTCCATCTTGGAGTTCGAGATCAGGCAAGGGAAACCGGAGAATGGCCGCAACGCCGGTGAGCTGCGCCAGTTGGTGCGCCGACACATGCATCGGCGAAAACACCAAAGCCTTTCCTCCACCGTCTTTCACCGATTTCACCAAACCCGCGTATCTCTGCCTCGTACCAACTTCCTCGTTCCTAAAAAGATCATCGGTAATCAGAAGTGTTTCAATCGCTCTCATTTCTTTCGCACGCTCCACCTCCTCGGATCCATAACACGCGCGGCCAGAATCGTTGCACACCATCTCCCACAAATCCCTAAAAGCCCCAATCCTGCTGTCTTTCACCAACTCTGTCACCGTCGGGTCACTCAAAACTTTCTCCAAACAATCACCATCCTCCACGACCACCACGCGCGTCTTGTTATCCTCGATCCACCGTATCTTCAACTTCCTCGCTTCCGACACCGCAAACTTACGAAACTCCTCGCTCGTTACCACCACGCTCCTCAAAACCTTGAAATCCACGACCCTCACCAACGCCGCCAACACTCGGCGGAAAAACACGGACGAAGAAACTTTTCCGTTTTTTCTGGAGTTGGGAGAGGATTCGACCTTGGTGCAGTGCGCGGTGGCTCCTTCTGCAATGAGGTGGATCTCGGCGTGGTGTGGGTGGAAGAGAACGACGGCAAGGTCGGGAATGGAAGTGGAATTTGATTTGGAATGTTCTTTTTGGGCGGTGTCCTTTAGGGTTTGGAGGGCGTCGTTTTCCCAGAGATTTTTTCGGAGGAGGAATTGTTTGTGGGGTTCGAGGGAGAGGGTGTGGAAGGAGCCGGCGGCGACGTGTTGGTTGGAGTGTAGGTTTCGGCCGTGGAGGCGGAGGGTGGAGGAGTCTTTGTGGAAGTCGCGGGACGTGACTTTGAGGTTGAGGGTGAGCTTGATACGTGATGCTGTGTTTTTCTTGGAGGAGGAATCGAGGTGGACCTTGCGCGTGGTGTCGGCGGAAACGACGTCGCCGGGGAGGATGAGGTTGTAGAGGACCCAGACGTCGTCGGGTTCTTCAGCCGTGAGCTTGACAGTTCCGGCTTGGTTGAGGGCGAAATCTTTGTGGAGGATCTTCATTGTCGAATAGGTGTGTATGATACAGGAAGAGAGAGGAGGAAAGCTGGTGGTGTTTTCCTCCTTCTCCTCTCTTCTTCCGGTGGAATACCTACGCTGTTGTGGTTGGAATTGCAGAGGGATAAGGGTCTTTGATCTTGTTATATCTAAGTTGGTATATTTGGTTTTGTTTTCGGATGCATGGAATGGAATTAATAGAGATATTGGCATCAACTTGTTTCTTTCACCATACAAACAATCCATTCCTTATTTTGGGTGCAAGCTACATCAATCCATGCATTCCTTCCATGCAACCTGCTCCATTTATTTGTATTTATCACGTAATGTGTATTTGTAAAATGATCATAAAATAATTATTACAAAAATTAATCGAATATGTAAATTATTACTACCCACCTCTATGTAAATATAAAGAAATTTACGTAAAATATAATAAGTTATGTATGTATAAAAATCATCTGTTCCCGCAGTGGCATACTTAGTCTCAAGTTAGTATAGTGCTCCTGATTTAGGAGGGAGCAATGTGAGCACGATAAACAACACTACATGAATACTTATATTCATTAATAACTTTAACACATTACTTTTTAGAGTTTTTATTGTATCATATCACGTGTTATATTTAACTTCTCTTTCAGTACCATCTAGATGTTAGGTTTTCATAAGTAATTATTCCACATAAAACTTAGTAAAAAAAATATAAAATATGATTTTCACACTTTTAATATGATGTTAAAAATATGTTTTAAAAGTGTGTTATTTATATTTTTTGTCAGTTGTTTAAATTGTAACTTAGTAATTATGGGATGGCAATTAGGACTTCATGTTGGAACTTCACACTTAATAATAAGGCAATTACTTCGTGCACACTCAATCTCACTATAAAACGATGAAAGTGTCCTTAAATAAGTTGTGAGTACAAATAAAAATACATTTTGGACTTCCTTTTTCAAAATATGTTTTTGGATTTCTTTTTTTAGAATAAATTTTTATATTATGGAATTATTTTTTCAAAATGAAATTTCAATTTTTGAATTATATTTTGAATTTTTATTTCCAGAACACAATAATCTATTCCATATTTGTTTTGCTGAAATGTATTATTTCCAACTGAATTTTTATTTCAAAACAAAAGATATTTTTGAAAATTTAAATCCTAAATCTTAAACTCTAATGTAAGGTGGAGATTAAAAAAGATAAAAAGATTGGGTGTAGGAAGAATTTGTCTAATAATAATAACGAAGAAGGAGTGCATCCAGTTAAATGTATGAAGACGAAAGCAGAAATAGTAGAAGATAACTGGGTAACATGAGGTTGCTCCTAAAAGGAATGGCGTGATTGTGGTGAAAATAAATTATGATTATCTTTAAGAAATTTAATACAAATAATTTGATATGATCATCTAATTTAGTCTAATTTTATTTTTACCAAAATTCTCATACTTATATCCTATTGTATTAAATTTGTCTCAAATGGCGAACATATATAAGCTTCATCTTGGTTCTTAAATCTTAAAAGATAAAACAAATGAATTGCGTGAACTCTTTTCAAACCAGTCATAAAAGATTTGACTCCATCTTCTAAAAAATATAAGAAAAAATATATAAAAAAACGTTTTGCCTTGATCATTATGATAATCGGTTGGTGTATGATAAATTAACGTGGGAGTCGAATAGTGTGGTGCACGTCCTAAGAGGATAGTATAGTAGTGGCCTTCCACTTTTGTCAACAATTCAACTATATATATATTTAGTTGTTTCAGCCATATATCCATGTGAATCAAAAGAGAGGAAGAGATGGGATTTCCAAGAGCATTGATGATCATTATTACCTCAATGCTGGTGGGTTGTTCCTCAGCTTTGGATGAACCGGGAGTGAGTTACGTGGGTGGAAAAGTGATGTGCCAGGACTGCACCCAGGGCTGGAACGAATGGGTTAATGGTGACAAACCTTTGAAAGGTATCGTAGCATTGTCATTCTAATATTTTCCTACATCGCAATTCGTATTTATATTTACCGCAGTTGGTTGCCAATTTTGCTTGCCCTACCAGGAGTTAAGATCTCCATAACATGCATGGACAAGAGAAACAGAGTTGTGTACTATGCAAGTGATACGACAGATGAGTTAGGGCAATACGAATTGAGAGTGAGTAACTATGTCTGTGGCAAGGAATTGGACATAGAACGATGCTCAGTGAGGTTGGTGTCGTCTCCAGATAATGTTTGCAACATCCTCACTGATTTTGGTGGTGGAAAGTCTGGTGCCAAGCCCAACAATCCTACATCAGTGTATCGAGGTTTGAAAAAATATACGCTCAAACCTTTATATTACACCACTCCTATGTGCGATAAACCAGACACTGAGGTCTCTGATTCTGAACCTCAAGATCAACATGGACCAGGAGGCTATTACTAATTAATGGCCACACTCCCTCTGCTTAATTTCAATACAATTGGTTATTATTTGTTCTCACTTATTTACTTTTGCAAGAAATGTGTATGTCAACCTAAAATTTGATGACAATAACGAAAATATATATATTTGTGCTTCCTACAAATATAAAATGAGCATTTCTCATGTCCAAAATAAATTTCCCAATCACAACTTATTTAAGGTTCTTTCATTTTGTTTTCCAAAAAAAGGTTTTTGTTGTATCATTATAACAAAAATAGCGAAAACGAAGAATCCGGCAAAATGTTCGCAAGGGCTTAACATAAAATGGGTTCTGAGAAACATGTAGTTGTTCCAAAAGAAAAGGAGAATTTGTTTTATATTTTACAACACAACACTAAAATCCTATATCAGCGATGATGAACTCAGCATGTACTTCAGAGTTCATACAAATAGTGTTGAAGGTCTGCAGACGAGTACATACCTCATCTCAGTGGCGTTGAATCCACTCGACAGTGTAACTAGAATGAACAATCTCAAGCTGTACATATATGAACAATCTCATTAATAGTAGATTGCTGAATCCCAATGACCACAACTTTGTAATAGGTGGCACGTATCTTTGACCAATGTCAACTATTGACAATAATGAATCAAAAATCAAATACGTACTTGCCAATACAAGTTACTTTCTTAATATTTCATAATTCGCGCTCATACTGTTGATGTTTTAGCAGCAAGATGTATGAGAGTCTTTTTGTGGTTAGTTGTACGTAGCTTCTTGTACTTTTGCAAGAAAGCCGCAAGATCAATCTCTCTGTCAAGGAAATGCTGGTGTAGATTGTCAGATTCCTCTTCAGTCTTATTCACAGACTCTGCAAGTATTATATAGTTTATCATATTTAGACCTACCCTTTGACTCAATATTAATAAAATTGCTATAACCAGAACTATTGCTTCAAACTACAACTTTAAGTCACACCTTGAATCCTCTGGACAAGGGATGCTGGCGAATTCAGTTTCAACATTTCTTCTTTCTGCTTCTCAAGCTCATTTAGTTTCTCCTTTGCCGCAGCTAACTCAGTTGTCCGAATTATTCTACACTGTTTCCATAGGAGGAAGAAGAAACTTTAGTAATCATCAATAGTTCGAAAAGAAAAAATCAAACTAATCATAGGATTGCGTTCTTACTTGATTCCTAAGTTCCATGATACGAGGTTCCTTTTGAAGATTTTCTTCTGTAGAAGGCAATAGTTTAGGCTCTACTACAATTTAACAGTAAGCCGACCATTTAATGGCATTATATCAAATAAAAGATTTTAGATAACACACCTGCAAGCTGTAAATTCTCCTTGCAAAGTTCATCTTTCAGCTGATCAAGTCAATAAGCCAAAAAAGTCAATATACTGCCTTGCATATTACATTTATTATTTTTTTCGTTTTGTATCTTTTTCTTATCTCTTAAAATACATACACTTCAAAACATGCAAAATTTTAATTTTTCAAAAAAAAAAATTAGGAGCACTTTGCCTTAACAATCGATCCTTGATTAAAAAAATAGTGTATTTATATCTAAACTATTAAAACGAAAATTTACGAATTTAAAGACATCTGCCTTACATTAAAATAAATATTGGTCAGCTAGAAAAAGCTAACATTTTTTCATTTTCATTAAATACATAATTAGATAGAAGTCACTTCCCACAGTTTTTAGCAATACGTTAAAAAAATATTAAATTAAATAACACATTATATTCATTCGTATCTACAGCAACACCCAGTTGAAAGAGCATTAACAAGATTGAGGGCAATCCAGAACAACGGAATTAAGGGATTGGGGAAGGGGCAATGAAGGAAATACTCAATAACAACTACAAATGCATCCAGTAGCAAAAGCAATGGAATCACACACAATCACAAGAGTCACAAATTCCCGATCTAACAATCACACATAATCATTTCAATTGCAGTGTCACACATCCAGTAGTGCTTTCATGCTGCTTATGAAAGGGTTTGGGGTTTAGTTTTATGTTGAATTTTTAAGTCGCTGTCAAGGTTTTTGTTTTGGTTGGGAGAATATTTGTTAGATGTGGTAATAGGACTGTTACAAGATAACAGGTAATGTTTATGTTGTTCTTGACCATTTTTTGGTAGGTTTGTATAAGGGTTGGGACACCCCTAAAGAGTCCCTTTTATTTTTTTTGTTAATTTTTTGCTGAAAAAAAAAAAACAAATAAGACCAGGTTTAATCTCAGGTGGGTTGAGTTTAGGCTGATTCTCATTTAAATGATTATTGACTACACAGCTTCACCATCCTCTACTGCTTTACGTCTACTTCCTGAGTTAACCAAGTCACAAATCCTACCATACTTATGCCATTGGACGCAATCCACCAACCCGAACATCATTGCAGTTCAGGATTCTTCCATCCCTTCTAATGTGTAAAATAGTAAAATTCTAAGAGTTGACAAAAAAAGTTTGAATTGTATAGGAATAAGATCAACTGACATCAGATGTTAGGCTTTATAATCAGCACCTTTAATCATGCTTATCAGTATCACACAATTTGCGATACAATACATATAGTTTGATAAGACTCAAGAAGCTGGTAATACAAATTGAAGAGAAAATAATTTTGGTGCATGAATAGGACTTGAATTGCAAGAATCACAATCTGGAGAAGTTCTCCAAGGCCTCAGTCTGCAAGGGTCATCACTTAGGCATGGAGATTTTTGGTCAAAGTCAGAACAGTGACTGGAGCATGAAAATTGTGCCCAACTGCAGTTCTAACTTTTGTTCCACTCATGTATGGTTGCATCTAGAAGATTAGAAAAATACTAACCTAAATAACATAGTATAGTGTCTAATTTTACTTTATCAACTTGTGTTTTAGTTGCAAGACAGAACATGTTTAGACTTTGGGCCATCATCTTTCACTTTTAACTATTGACATGATACTTGATTAATGTTCAATATCTTTTATTTATAAATAAAATCTGTAATAAAAGACAGTAAATTTTTTTTATGGTTTTTCAAATACAAATATTTAATTAAATATGTAATAATTTTTATACCTAAATATTTATTATAAATTTAAATTCTAATATCATTTCATTTTAATATATTTTAATAGACCTCATGCATCTAATGCTCCTAGAGTCACACAATTTTAGTTATTGATAACGAATATGCGTTTTAATTTAATTATTACTGATCATGAATCTTACAATTGACAGATCCGTGATTCAGAAAATGGTGGGTATTCCAACTCACGATTTGTTTAAGATTCAAGTACACGCCTCTAATAACTTTCTGAAAAAGATAAAACTTACTTTTGCACAATGTTATTAAAGGTATCAATTTACAAAACTCAATACCTGGCGTCAATTGATTGATAATGTAAGATGCTACTAGTGTACTGCCAGATATTTTTCAAAAGTATTTACGAAAGTTCCACCAAAGTGCATTTTGAAACATTCAAGTTGCAACTTGCAATACTCCTAGAAGACAAGTGGGAATGCATTGGCACCACCCCTCTAGTTTTTAGAATGAAAATAATAATTTAGCAAGTTATAACTTTGGGAGTAGGTTAACAAACACATAGTAATAAATGCACTCTTTCTAAAAAATAAGAGATTATATAAAGTATTAACAATCCTATACACAAGATTGTTAAACTTGAGAGTGTATGTAGTGGAGCCCCATAAACTCTCGGTTAGCAGGGCTAGCAGAGTTGATTCGTAAACTCAGTGAGAGACATAATAAAAACATACTAATAAACCTGTTAATGACATATACTTACACTTAACAAATACTCTAAACACACATAATCCCTTTATTCATCAAAAGAAAAGAAAAACTCTAAACACAACAATAATTCAACATTTCAACTTCATAATAAAGTAAAATAGAAAATCACAACAAGAAAGTGTAATAATACACTGGTACTAAATAACATTAAACTACATACATGACCAAATTATCTTTAAATTCACAAAAACATAAGTTCTTGATGTGATTTTTTATTTAAATCAGTTAATTTCTTCAAATAATTTGAGTAAGGTAAAACACTGTTTGAGAGTTTACACGAGTTTAGCCAAAAAAGTGTTTGATAGGGAGTTGACTCATTTTTTCTACCTATAATAGTAAATTATAAGAGTTTAAGAGTTAGCTCAAGAGTTTAACAAGCATGTCAGTACATATTCACACTCTCAGACACCGAGAAATGCTGCATGCAACTGAACTCAATCTCAGTACAGTACAAAGGAACGAAAAAATTCTGAAGTAATCATTGCAAAAGCAGAACAACGAAATAAATAAATTTTAAAGAAAATAGGGACAGCCCCCAACCTTTTAAAACCACTTATCAATAGAATAAATGAAGAATTTCTCTAGGATGGAAGTGAAAAAGGCTAGGACCAGGCCCTACTACCAACCCTAAGGCATTGGCACTACAATGAAATCAATAACTTTACATCTTGTAATGGGGGGAGTGGGGCACTCTTCCAACTCCATTGAGAGAAGAAAGTGAAATACCAACAAGAAAACATACCAGTTCCAAGGTAATAAACCACTAGAAATTGGAGTAAAGATATGAAACTTACATTAGTTTGAATCTTGACCTGATCAAGCGAATGTAGAAACTGCTGATATGCATCTTTGTCAGATAAAAGCTTCCGCAACTCATCAACGCTGCAATTTTGATGAGAAGAAAAATTAATTAAGATCAGCATATTCAACAACTGGAACAGTTCACAACTTCAGAGCAACTAAGAACACCCTCTCCAACTATTTTCCATTTACAAAATCAGATACAACAAAATTATGAATGGCAAATAAACTATGAAAACTCAAACCTCTTGTCCTTCAAAACGGCAATAACTCCAGCAGCTTCCGAGGGCGGAACATGAGAAGAAGGCCTATGCGATAATGAAGAAGAAGATCCAGATGGTGTAACAGGCCTTGACGAACTTGGTGAACTTACCACTGATGGGGGATACCACGACTGTGACTGCGAAGAACCATCCTGTGATTGTTGGTCTTGTGATCCCCTGCGCATAATTGAAAGACAGAAATTCTTATACGCTATTAACCCCTCTGCAAATTCAGTTTAATACCTTTATCATTGTTCTACTGAAAGTTGGATATTACCAAATGCACAATAGCGATTAATTGGTCAAAAAGACTACTGTGAATAACGATTAATTGGTCAAAAAGCCGGAGGGTTGAAAAATTGAAGGATAAAAAAATAAATTCCCAATAAAACAGAAAGAAAGATCCATTTTGATCACACACTCTCAGGTTTGGAAGGTAAGAAAAAGGCTGAAAACAATGGAATCAATTGGAATGAGTTCCCAACCAAAAAATGGGCATTAAATCCATCCAATCACATCCCTTTCCGCTTCAATTTATTTCCGTTAATCTAAACCGAGAGAGATGCATGTATACAAAATTTAACGAGAAGAATTACCAGAATCTGAACATGGCTAACTGGTTCCGAATTGCTGATCCGCCGAACGAAGAATTACCAGAAACCCTCGAAATTTCAGAGAGAAGGAAACTTCGGAAAGTGGGAACAAACTAGTTCCTTCTTTGAATTTAGTTTGATTTATGTAAGTTTTAGACATAATCCTTTTAGGGCTTTTTGGGCCCTCGAAATTCTATGGCCTGGCCCGTTCATTTTGGTTTATCGCTTTCTTAGTATTTCATAAAATATATTAGACAAATTATCCCTCCTTCGTACATTCTTCCTTCCTTTTTATATATTTTTTAAAATTTTAACAATATTATTCTTAGTACAGTAGAGAATGTAATGTTTCTTCATTTTCAAGTGGTGGTGGTTACTTGTGGTTATCGGTGGTCAATTTGAATGTTGATAGTTTAGTTAAGTTTTGTGATGTTTCTATTGATGCTGATGGTGTTTTCATTCGTTTATTTTTTTTTACATTTTTTTAGAAATTACAAAATAAAATAAAAAAACTAGCAAGGTACAAAAATTGAGTATGAAACTTAAAAAAAAAATCGTACTGAAAACGTTGAATACAACAAATTTTATCGTCAATTATCTCAGGTACTTTCAAATGATTAAATTACTCTATCAAATACTACGACTGGATAATAATAATAGATAATAATGAAAGTCTTGCTGTTGGAAGAAATGTATGTGATGGAGCTGAGAGTATTTAAAAAGTTGATGTTATGTTTCATGTAGGATTATTTTAAATTTTTAAAAAGATTAAAACTAAATTTTCATAATTAATATGGAGTGAAGGATATGAAGGTGGAGGGACAATTTTGTCAATTCTGAAAATTTTATTAAGTATTATTCTATAAAACTCTTTTTGAAAACAATCTTGAATAATGTAGAAAGTTTGCTACTAAAAGTATCTCATACAGGGTGATTTTAAAAATTATGGGGTGCAGATAGTTATAATGGAGTGCAGGAAGTACAACCTAAAATAATTTTAACAAAATCAATTTTATTGAAACAAACTCCTATATTATAAATTAATATTAAAATACATAGTTTGGTTTTTATCTTTCAATCCCTTAATTAAGCATTATCACCATTCCCTTAATTAATCCATGTTTCAATCATAGCTTCTGCAGTTATTATCCTATTGTTTCACTAAAATACAATGAATAGTATACTATTAAAGGAGGGTTACTAAAATAGACGATGAAATATTTATATTGTTTAATTAATAATATAAAAAGTGTTATTATGATAACAGCAACCTTATAAAAATAATAGTGTAATCGCAACATCAATCTAAGAAAAATAATGAAAAGTATGTAAAATAAGAAAAAATGAGAGAAGTTAGTTTGTGTCTCATCAGATTTTTTTTCGAACGTGTATAAAAATCAAAAATAAATAATTTACTATCAAAGGAAGGTTTTCTATTGAAATATTGCCAAATAGTTAATAAGATTTTTTCTAAAAGTAAGAATATATAATAACTTATAATGTCGTGCATTTATTTAAACAATATTTGAAAATAATATATATAATATTAAAAAATATTTCTTGTGTTACTACTTATAAAAAAAAATATTATCATAAAAAATGGACACAAATGCAGGTAGTGAATATGTTTCTGTTTGTCGTAAATAAAGTAAATTACATTTTTTTACTATTGAGAGATGAAAAAATGATATCATCCTTTTTTTTATATTAAAATTTACACTTTTTTCTCGTACAGAAAAAATTATGATTCGTATTATTTTATACATTAAAATTATTTAATAAAATAAAAATTATACTTATTCATAAGAGTAGAGTATACTTATGAAATAGTTTAAAAAATATTATTAATATATTATTATTAACATTTAACATTCAATCATTTTATAAACTACTTTTAACTAACACTTTTATATATCGTTTTATAAAAACTAATGGTATGAATTCATGTTATTTGAAAAGTTAGGTAGTTTTTTAATTGTAATTTTAGTTTTAATTTTTGTGAAATTTGAATTCATTCTATTTTTATTATTGAATTAATTTTTATAAAAAACGAAAGAAATTTAATCTTGATGTTTTAAAATTTTTCTTTCTGGTCAATTATTAAAATTTTGAGGACATTTTTTTTAATATTTTTCTTTAAAAAATAGATTGAAAGTCATAAATTTTAATGAATAGTTAGATTTGAATTTGTGTGATAAAATAATTGTATGAATTAATTTAAAAAGTGTTAATTTTAATTTAATTTATATTTAAACTTTAACTTATTTCATTATGTGATGTTTGTTAAGAAAAAAGGGGGTGAAAATAGTATATGAACAATGGATCTAGTAAGTAAGAATAGTTGTGGGCTTTTATTATAGTTTCTATTTATAGAAATTACTTCTTGCCGTATGATTTTTTTTATCTCAACTTATAAAATTCTAAAATTGCCTTTATTTCATAATTGAAAATCTAGAATTAAAAAATAAATTCCAGAATTGATGGTTGTGTTCTGAAAATAAATTTCTGAAATAAAATTAAAATATCAAAATCACATTCGGTAAAAATAATTATGGAATAAAAAAATACATTCTAAAAAAATTCCAGAAACTAAAAATGAAAATATATTATAAAAAATATAAAATTTGGAAAAATGTTTATGTATTCTAGAATACCAAATATAAAAAAATTACGATCATTTCGTATCAATGATTATGTTTCAGATAAAAATTGATTGATAATTGCCTCTGTATATAAGAGATAGGGTTGAGATCGGTGAAACAGAGAGCAAACATTAGTTAATAATTAAAAGTTCAAGTTCCTTCATTTCCTCATTCTAATAAACGAAGGAAAAAAAAAGACAATTCCTTCGAAAAAAAAATGTTATTTATTTACAAATTATTTTTATATTATAAAATCTCTCTCACTTTTTTCTTCAAATAAACAAGACAAAGATAATTCAATTTTTTCTTTATTTTCTGAAATTAAGGTTTCATTGATCGAGACTAATAAAATAAAGTAGATAAAAAAATTAAAATAGGTGAAAAGAAAAATAAAATTAATATTCCGTTAAATAGAAACAGAAAAAATAATAATAAAATATATAAATAAATAAAAATATGTAAAAATAAAATGAAAATAGATCCTACTATTTTTAAAAATTGTTCTCGTCATATTTTCACCAAATTATTTTCATTTATTCTTTTCCTGTAACTTTTTACCAAGAAAAGGTTAAATAATTTCAAATATACTATTTATTTCTTTTAGATCTCAAATTAACAAAGTGTAACTAAAGTGATAGTAAAACACAAAAAAGCAAAATGATAGTAAGAGAAAGTACAATGAAGAGAGAAACAAATTATTGATTATTTGCTTTGCATGACATTGATTGGATTTGAGGCAAATTAAAGTTAGATCAATCCATCATGACATGAAATTTTGTCTACATTATGCATAATGCCATTCATATAATTAACATCACCCAAAATAAAATAAGAAAACGTATATACACAATTGTTTATTCATTTTCTCTATATCTTTGTTAATTATTTTTTTAATTTTCATAATCTACAATATATTATTTATAATTTGTGGTTGTGATGATAAAAATTAAAAGTAATTTTATTTTATAATTGTAATAACTAATAACAAGTATATTATTTTCTAATATTTTTTTATTACAATTTTTTTAATTTGTATATTTTTTATTATAATTTTATCAAAAAATTCAATTATATTAAATTTTTATTATCATAAAATGTCAATATAGATAACATCCCTATTTCTATTAGTTTTAGTAATATTTTTATTCAATTTAATACTTTCTCACTTAAGGTGATCTGAGAAGTTATTCTGTTTATACATAAGTTAATTTCATCAAAATAACAATTTGTTTAGTCCCTCTGTTAAGAAGTGGACTTTAAGCTTAATTCAATCTTATAAAATCAGCTCAATGAAGTGAAGTTTGCACTACTTATATGATTATAGTATCCTAACTAATGAGATTGTAATTTGAGGAGAGAAATTCCCTATATATTTATTTTGCATGTTATATATATATATATATATATGATTTTATTAGTTTTAATTAAAATAGTTAATCTCAAAACAAAAATTTATAACAAATTCAAATTATAAGAAATAATTATTTTTGTTTTAGAATAACGTTATTAAAAAAACAAAATATAAAAAAGACAGCTTTAAACAATATAAATCTAATCAATCAGTTTGTTTGTCAGAAAAGAAAAGAACATGATAAATTTATAAAAGAACAAATAAAAAGGGACTTATAAAACTTTCAATAAAACTTAAAAAGAAAGGTGGAGTGTAGAACTATGAAGAGTCTGAATAAAGAGGATGTTTCAAAATGAGAACATTTGTGATTTTCATTAAGTTGAACCCTAAATACATAAGTTTGAAAGAGAAACAAAATTCAAATATAAATGTTCTTGTAAGTTAAGAATAGAGATAAAGAGATTATACAATATACATATTGCAAGTGATATTAATGTAACGTTCTTCCATAATTTTTTTATCTTTTGATATACATGCATGTATGTTTTTTAAGATATATTTTATAGGATTGAAGAAGATATATTATAAATATGGTACATCATGTTTATAGGTTAGAGCACCCTACAAAATTCTAATTTATTAATTTATTATTGTTGGTTAAAATATTATTTAATAGTTCCACTTTACAAAATAATATCTCTGTCCTTTTTTTCTTTATTATTGTGTAATTTTATAAACAAACTGCAGAAGAGTGTAAAAAATATATATAAAAGAGAAGAAACAATTATAAAGAGTCTGAAATTTTTTTTAATATATAATTAAATACTAGGGCTAATAATATTTTAAAAAGAGGTAACAGGAGATTCTTTGAGAGTGGGAGCCACTAATCTGTGAGTGACCATAGATGTGACGCCACGTGGATAAGTATGGCATGTTGGATGGTGAATAAGTACTAGAATACATCTAGGGTAGGTAAATTTTGTATTGTGCCAACTTAGAGACGCAAAGAAGATCCAAAGTAGCGTAAACGCCAAACACATCTCCAAGCATCCAACGGCTGTGATCTTCCATGGCTCCTATCTTTCAATCTCATCGCTACATTCTCCTATTTCTTTAATCACCCTTTGTACTTATACACTCTTTAGCGTTGTTGTGTAGTTGAATTCTAAGTCGAAGGCCGTTTATTATTTTCTTTGCTCTTTCTCTCCCTCGCCATTTTCATCTTCATCTTCAGCATCTGCGTTTTCTTTTTCAACAACTGAATCAAAACGGTTCTAACATTCTGCACTCACCCATTCAATTCAGCCACATTGTTAATACTATATCCTCATCTACCCAACATGGTATATATATTTATTTTACAGTCTTAGATTTCGGTTGTTTTTTCAATTGACGAGGTTTACAATGTCCATTTTCTCCGACAATGGATTTGAACAGGACACAGTTCTGGTACCTCCTTGGCTTGAGCAGCTTCTTCACACACCTTTCTTCAATGTTTGTCGAATTCACGCAGACGCAGCAAGGAGTGAATGTAACATGTTTTGTCTAGATTGCAGTGGCGAAGCCTTCTGTTTCTATTGTCGTTCTTCTCGACACAAAGATCATGGAGTGATTCAGGTGGGTGGAGTAGTACACACAGTTGTTCATTTGCATATATATAATAATGTTTGATTTTGTTATATTGAATAATTTTGTGAGGCTGTTATTGATGGATAGATAAGAAGATCTTCGTATCATGATGTAGTGCGGGTGGGTGAAATTGAGAGGGTGTTGGACATAAGTGGAGTGCAGACATATGTGATAAACAGTGCTCGAGTTTTGTTCTTGAATGTGAGGCCTCAACCGAAATCTGGGAAAGGAGTAGCTCACATTTGTGAGATTTGTGGAAGGAGCCTCTTGGACCCATTTCGCTTCTGTTCTTTGGGATGTAAGGTGAAACAAATACTATTAATCTTCTTATCATTATATTTTTGCCATATTCTTCATTTCATTATCAACATGCACATCATTCACAACTCAATCATCCTCATCATATGGGTATAACACCCACCACCCATACATCATCACCTACATTTGAAACCCCATCACCATCATTCACCATCATAATTATATTCCCTCTACTTTTGAATATTCATCATGTCTCTGCATAACAACATGCCACTCATATTTTAATTCACTCTTAATAGTCATAATCATAATTATAGTTAAACAAAGCACCCGTTTTACAATTATTTAAATTCTAAGTATCCTTGGGAACATGACGTGACATATCATTAATGTCACCATTTAATTCAATGTTTCTGCTAATACATATACCTTAATTGTGGAATTTAACTAGCTTGAAGGAATAAAGAAAAATGGGGATTCAAGCTTTGGTTTGGATGGTAGGAATAATGATGAATTGACAATGGAGACTACTACTACTACTTCAACTTCAAGAGGATCAATCTCATCAAGACAGCAAGAAGAAGGATTGCGTGAAGGTTCAACACAAGACATGTATCCAGCCACACCTTCAAACGCAAGGAGAAGAAAAGAAATTCCTCATAGAGCTCCCTTTGCCTCCTAATTATGCTTATTCCTATTCTTCTATATTCCAACAAATTATTGAATAAAAATTTATTTTAAAAATAAAAAAATAACTAATCACTATATTGACTGAATTGGATATATAGTGATTAATTATTTTTAATTTTTAAAATTAATTTTTATTTAATGGTTTTTATTATCAGTTAAATTGATACCTGTTCAATATTCAAGATCATATAGTCCCTTTGTAATATATAATACAACCCTCTTTGGGGGAAACCTCGTGATTATAATTTTTTTGAATAAAGAAGTAGGAGGGTTTGGGCAAGGTCCGTGATGTGGGAAAAAAGAAAGGGTATATAGGAAAGTTCCCTCTGTTGGGGTCCAAAAAAAGGAATTCCCCCTTCTGAAGATTCAATAATGCAGATTTGTTTAATGTTTAATTATTGTGGGTGTATACGTAATTAAGGAATAAAAAGGCAAGTCTTTGGGAAGTCCGTTTTATAGTTTTCAATGGCCCCCCATCCACATGGGTCATTTACATAAAGATAATAGTTTTTTTTTTTTTTATGTATCTTTTGTATTTTATTTAATTTATTAATTCGTGTGCATGTAAAGTAACAGGGACAAATCAACTTTCCATTTATCATTGCCAATTTTGGAGAGCTCAATGAGTTGCCCACACTTTCTCTCCTTTTGCCCTACATAACCTCCTAAAAATACGCCCACTGCTTTTCTCTATATTCCTTTGTTAATTTCTTTCCTTCTTTCACTTATTCTTTTAACTCTGTAAATGTGAATCATTAGTTATGCTTATACTTGACCACACCAAAAAGTTATCATTGCGTAGACACCTTTTCTGTGATTATTAAACTAACGACACAATGCAATTTTTTTTTTTGTACAAAGAGATGAGGTAGTTAGGTAGGAGCGCTGGAAATTTGGAGCCTCACTTAAAAACAAAACTCATACATCTATCAACCTACCTTTGTCCTAAATCTATACAAATTAATCAATAATTAATTTTAGGTCTTAACATTATCATAACTTCAAAACAAGAATATGGATCGTGTCGGAGTTGTTCCAATCCATTAAGATGGAGTTTGATTATTAGTATAGGTTTTAGTTATCATTCAATTTTGTTAGTTTTTTGTTAATGTTATTACCTAATTTTGATATCCAAATGCTAATAAAGTAGAACTTTTAATTTTAGAGACCAAGTAGTTCATTCTATTCTGCAACTACACATGTGGCTTGGAGATTTCTCAAGGGAAGGGTACCAACAAAGGTTAATTTGAAACGTATAATAGGGTTGGGCTACCGGGTATACTTTGTGAATTTAGCAATCTGGTTGAGGAAACTGTTTCACACATGCTCTTATAACTTGTAAGGAATCTTATTTCATATGGTGTATGTGTGTTAAGTGGGTCGGAACCCAATCAGTACACCATTATGACCCAATGCAACATTTTATAAATTTTAATTTAATATATTTGAATGTGAAACAAAATAAAATTTGGAAGAACTTTTAGTGAGTTATTGTGTGAATGACTTGGAAAAAAAAATAGGATAATTTTGAAGCAAGGAAAATATATCATCAAGATTTTTAAGATTTTTTTTTTATAGTAAGAAAATAATGATTATCAAATTATACGCAATTATAGACAATTATATGTAATTAATTTGTGCATCTTCATTACTACCGTAAAAATCTTATTTCCATTCCTAATAAGTGTAGTATTTGTCCCAAAGCTAAACAGACAAGGTTACCTTTCCTTTAAGCACAATAAAATCTCGTTTTCCATTTAATCTATTGTATTGTGACATTTGGAATCCTTATAAAATCCCAACTCATTTTTGAAAACATTTTCTTTCTCATTATAGTCGATGATTATACTAGATGTACTTGACTATTTCTTATAAATCACAAATCTTAAACCTAACATATCTTAGAATCATTCATTACATTTGCCCAAAATCAATTTCAGACATATATTAAAACCATCCCGCGTGACAACATATTGAAATTTATTTCAATGCGAATTTCAAAAAAGTATTGAATGTCAACGCATCTGCGTCTAGTAACAAAATGGACTAGTAAAACACACAAACATAGACACATTTTAAATACAACATGAGCCTTCCTATTTCAGTCCCATTTACATTAGAATTTTGGGGAATGCATTTTAACCTCCACATATATATCATTAATCGCTTTCCACCACCTTTACTAAAAAATAAATCACTTTTTGAACTGTTATATAATCACCCACCTTCACTTTCTCACCTTTTGGTCGTCTAGACAAATTTCCAATGGAGCAATACCTAAAACTCACATCGGACAATGGAAAGTTATTAAAGGATCCAGTCAAATACATGAGACTTGTGGGACGACTGATATACGGTTACTTGGCATGTCATATTGTTTTTGGTTTGGATCCTATATAGAGACTCCACGAAAACCTTATTGGGATGCCGCAATTCGAAAGGATCACTAGGACAAGGATTACTATTGTCATCTGAGAACAATTTGACATTGACAACTTATTGCGACTCAGACTGGGGAGGTTGTCAGACAAATCAGAGATCAGTATATGGGTAATGCATTTTTCTTGGTTCTTTTATTATCTCATGGAAGTAAAAAAAAAACAGACAAACTTATCAAGATCATCTGCTGCGCAGAAGCAGAATACCACACGATGATCAATACTTGTTTGGAGATAGTTTGGTTACGATATTTGTTGCAGAACTTAAAGATGCCATGTAATTTGCTAGTTCATTTTTACTCTAAATATCTCTTATTCTATATTTTTCTCTATGATTTTATCATCAATCTTAGTGGGGTTAGTTGGGAAAAGTGTTTCTCTCAACTTAATTAAGCTCATACTAAAATTTGGTAATGTTTGTATAACTTGCTCGAGGTTCCTAAATTTTGGAGTGGGTAGAATTTCTATCAGAATAAAGAAAACTAACTTTAATTTTTAATACTACCCTAGGCTAAAAGATCTGGATGTGGAGGGAACGTGGTCCCAATATTCAATTTATTTTGCAGGGATGTTGTTTGTTTATATATTGTGTTATTTATTTATATATTGTGTTATTTATTTATATATTGTGTTTTTTTTATTTATATATATATTGTTTCTTGTAAAAATATTAGATTTTGATGGTTTAGTATTTAAGTGTTATTTTTTTTTTTTTATGTTAAATAGGTTTTTGAATGTTGTGGGTTTGCCTTTTGAATGATATTGATGAAAATGATATGAAATTGAGTTAATACATTTGAAATAATGTATAGATTGATGTTTTTTGTGTGTATTAAGTATTGATGTCTATGTGGTAATATAGATATTCGAGTTTTACTGATGATCTAAGTCACATAGAAATTACTACCTTAGATTCTGAATTTGGTAGCAAAAATCTTAGTTGCTAATTAAATACCAATTTAGAAATCATTTAACAATAATAAAAACTAATTTAGAAATCAAAATTGTTTTTAGTCTCTAAAATGGTTTCTGTCTCTAAAATGGTTTCTACTTTATTCACTATAACAACTAATTATTTTTTGTCTTTCATGATTTTTCTTGTAGTGTGTGTATATTATAAAATTTTATTTTTACTGGTTTATCCTTATATTGTAAATAGTTGTATTTTTATAAGTCCAAATCATATATTAGTAATGTTTAAAAAAACTCTAAGCTTGTATGTAAGATTTGTATTGTAATAGTTAGATGTAATTATGGGAGAACTTTTGTCACCTTAACCTTGACTGAGACTTATTTCCCTATGCTTAATTGTCTTACAGTTCAAAGCCTAAGTTCACATTTTCTTAAATTAAAATTAGCTTGCATTTAATGTGATGTTTTTTTAAATAATTTGATAAATTATTAATTAGTTTTAACTTAAAAAATCAATATTTATTAACATTGATTTTGATTTACATTAATTTTGAAATTACGTGATTTATGTTGGAACGTTTTTGTTATAGAAGCAAATTAATATATAGCTTGATATATTTATGATCCAACAAAAAAAAAAAAAAATCTAAATTTGTTTTAACTTGAAATTAATTTTGGACCTAAAATAAAATCTTCAGCAAACCAAACATGTAAATATAGAAAATTTGAAATTACATATCGATTATTGCATACGAATAAAAATTCATATGTAAAATGAGTTACATACGAATTCCAATAAGTATGTAAATAGATTACAGTTTTTCCATATGTAAACCAAAAGTAATTACTTTAAAAATTTAATTAAAAAAAAGTTACATACGGATATAATTCATATGTAATTTATTTCAAATTTAATTAAAAAATAATAAAAAGTGTTACATACAGATTATATCCGTATGTAATGTATTAAAAATTTAATTAAAAAAATTATTACATATAAACCTTATTTCAAATTTAATTAAAAAATAACAAAAAGTGTTACATATATGTAATGTAAATAAATAAAAACGGTTACATACGGATAAAATGGATATGTAACTTATTTCAAATTTAATTAAAAAATAATTAAAAATATTATTTTCTTGTAGGAATAAAGTATCTCTTAGCTCCATTTTCTTGTTATTTTATTTTATTCAATGTGAAGCCATTTTTTTCAAATGAAGTTATCAAAGGTTCCTCCTTTGCTTGATTAAGTTTAACAAAGTCTCAATTTTCTTTCTTTTGTTTTCAAATCACTCC